>Ga0233416_10000634_pt1 | contig 10833 bp, 11 predicted proteins | sample Sediment_Towuti__2_FD_188638 | JGI IMG/M metagenome (GOLD analysis project Ga0233416, IMG submission 188638) | Sediment microbial communities from Lake Towuti, South Sulawesi, Indonesia - Sediment_Towuti_2014_0_MG | ecosystem: Environmental > Aquatic > Freshwater > Lake > Sediment | place... | reverse complement strand
GACCTCGCGTGGCTCGCGGACTGCGATCACCTCTTCGTCTCGGGATACGCGCTCATGCGGGAGCCGGCGCGCGGCGCGGCCGTCCGCGCGGTGGAGCTCGCCCGCCGGGAACGCGCCGCGGTCAGCGTCGACCTGGCGTCCTGGAGCGGGATCCGCGACGCCGGCCCGGAGACGATCCGCGCGGCGATCGAGAGCGTCGCTCCCGACGTCGTCTTCACGAACGAGGACGAGGACCGCCTCGTCGGAGGCCGGATCCCGGGAGCCGCCTGGATCCTCAAGCGCGGCCCTCGAGGCTGCTCGTTCGACGGCGACGAACGGGCCGCGCTCCCCGTCGAGCGCGTGGTCGACACGACCGGTGCGGGCGACGCCCTCGCCGCCGGCTGGATCGTGGGCGGACCCGACCTCGCGCTCGAGGCCGCGGCCCGCTCCGTGACGACGCTAGGGTCGATGCCGTGACGGGAAGCCTCGGGCCGCTTCGCATCGTGCCGATGACCCAGGCGGAGGCAGAGGAGATCGCCGCCTGGCGCTACGACCCACCGTACGACTTCTATGACGCCGACGCGGACCATCGCGACCTGGCGGAGCTCCTCGACTGGGCCTTGAGAGGGGATCGCTACTTCTCCGCCCGGAGCGATGCCGGGGAGCTGGTCGGGTACTTCGGATTCGCCTGCCAGGACCGTGTTGTCGGCGTGGGTCTTGGGCTTCGACCGGACCTCACGGGCTGCGGGCTCGGCGCTTCGTTCCTCGAGGAGGGCCTCGCGTTCGCGCAAGCACGTTTCCGCCCACGCAGGTTCACGCTCAGCGTGGCGACGTTCAACCGGCGCGCGATCACGGTCTACGAGCGGGCCGGCTTCGTCGTCACGCGCTCGTTCGAGCACGAGACGAACGGTGGAGCGTTTCCGTTCGTCGAGATGGAACGCCCGGCGTGACCGAGCTCGTCGTCGTCGCCCGCGAGGTGCGAGAGGCGCTCGACGCCGGCGCGCCCGTCGTCGCGCTCGAGACGACGCTGGTCGCGCACGGCTTCCCCGCTCCCACGGGGATCGAGGTCGCGGTCGCGAGCGAGAAGGCGGTGCGCGAGGCGGGCGCCGTGCCGGCGACGATCGGCGTCCTCGACGGTGCGATCCGGGTCGGGCTCTCACGGGACGAGCTCGACCGCTTCACGCCGGACGCCCGCAAGGCCGGCCCGCGCGACCTCGCCGCCTGTGCCGTCGCCGGCGAGGTCGGCGCGACGACGGTCGGCGGCACGCTCGCCGTCGCCCGTACGGTCGGCATCCGCTTCCTCGGCACCGGCGGGATCGGCGGCGTGCACCGCGGGTACCCGAGCCCGCCGGACGTGTCCGCGGACCTCGTGGCCCTCGTCTCGTCGCCCGTGCTCGTCGCCTGCTCGGGCGCGAAGTCGCTCCTCGACGTCCCGGCGACGATGGAGCACCTGGAGACGCTCGGGATCCCCGTGCTCGGCTTTCGCACCGACACGCTGCCGCTCTTCTACTCGGCGACCGGCGGGCCGCCCGTCCCGCAGCGTGTCGAGGACGCGGCCGTCGCCGCCCGCACGGCCGCCGCCCACTGGCAACTCGGTGGCTGCGGGCTCGTGCTCGCGCAGCCCCCGCCGGAGAGCGTCGACGTCCGCGACCTCGTCGAGGAGGCGCTGGCCGAGGCAGAGCGCGAAGGCGTGACCGGCCAGCGGGTGACGCCGTTCGTCCTCGCCTTCCTGCACGAGCGGAGCGAGGGCCGCACGCTAGAGGTGAACCGGGCGCTGATCGTCGCGAACGCGCGGCTCGCCGCCGAGGTGTCTGTAGCGTACGCCGCGCGTTGAGCCTGTACGACGCCGTCAGAGACCTCCCGCTCGAGATCGAGGGCTACGAGCTCGAGCCGCTCCAGCTGCAAGCACGGGAGGACTTCCTCCGCAAGACGACCGTCGTCCGTCTCCGCGGACGGGACGACGAGGGCATCGGCGAGGACGTCACCTACGACTCCGTCGAGCACGACCGGCTCCAGGAACGCGGGCCCGACCTTCCGCTCGCGGGCTCGTGGACGCTGCACTCGTTCTCCGAGCACCTCGCGGGGCTTCCGCTCTTCGCGATCCCGCCCGAGCGGCACGTCTACCTCGACTACCGGCGCTGGGCGTTCGAGAGCGCCGCGCTCGACCTCGCCCTCCGCCAGGCGGCCCTTACGCTCGGGGAGGCCGTCGGCCGCGAGCCCCGCCCGATCGCGTTCGTCGTCTCGATGGGGCTCGGCTCGCCTCCCTCGACAGAGCGGTTCGACGCCTGGCTCGAGCTCTACCCCGGCCTTCGCTTCAAGCTCGACGGCAACCCCGAGTGGACGGACGAGCTCGTCGCGAAGCTCGCGGCCACGGGAGCAGTCGACTCGATCGACCTCAAAGGGCACTACCAGGGAACGGTGGTGGACACGCCTCCTGACCCCGCCCTCTACCGGCGCGTGGCCGAGGGCCTCCCGCGGGCCTGGCTCGAGGACCCCGCGCTCACCGAGGAGACGATCCCGATCCTCGAGGAGCACGCGGACCGCGTGACGTGGGACGCGATCATCCACTCGGTCGAGGACATCGCGCAGCTCCCGTGGCCGCCCCGGACCGTGAACGTGAAGCCGTCGCGCTTCGGCTCGGTGGAGCGCCTCTTCGCCGCCTACGACTACTGCGCGGAGCACGGGATCGACGCCTACGGCGGCGGCCAGTGGGAGCTCGGCCCCGGGCGCGGTCAGATCCAGCTCCTCGCCGCCCTCTTCCACCCGGACACGCCCAACGACGTGGCGCCGCGGGAGTTCAACCTCGAGCCGCGTCCGGGCCTTCCGACGAGCCCACTCGCCGTCGCGCCGCGCGCGACCGGGTTTCTCGCGGTCTGACGAGCCCTACTCGAGCGCCTTGAGCACGTCCTCGACCGGGAGGAGCGGCAGCGACTCGAGCTTCGCGCTCCCCCGCGCGCCGAGGGCGACGGACACCTTCGCGATCGTGAGGTCGTCCGGCGCCTCGACGATGTTCACGAAGTCGTACTCGCCGAGCGCTGCCCACTGGTGGAGCACCTTCGCCCCCATCTCCTCGACGTCCTTGTTCACCTCGCGGATCCGCCCCGGGTTCGCGTGCAGTGTCTGGATCCCCTTCTCGGTCAGGGTCGTGAGCATCAGGTAGGTCGGCATCTCGCTCCTTTCACGCCGTTGCTCGTTCGCTCCGCGAGCGTAACCGAGCCTCCTGGTCGACGTACAGCAGCGCCGAGCCGAGCAGGACGAGCGGCGAGACGACGAGGGAGGCGAGCGCCGCCGCGAGGCGAAGCGTGCTCTCCGCGTACTCGCGGAGGAGGAAGAAGAGGCCCGCCTGCGTGAGCAGCACGACGAGCGCGAGGGTGGCCAGTCCTCCGAGCACGTGCACGAAGTCCACGCGCGCCAGCGCGATCCCGCGCGCCAGGGCGGAGCGGACGCCGAGCCCCTCGACGAGCGCTGCGGGAACCGCGAGTCCGACGAGCGCGAGGTACGCGAGCCCGGGCAGGATGTAGAAGGCAACGAGGAGCGGGAACGGAACGAACACGAGGAGCCCGGTCCCGAACGCGATCAACGCGCTCCTGCTCCGCAGGGGGGCGCCGGTCACGACGGAGCAGGCGGCGACGTACGAGAGCGTGAGCAGCAGCGCGGTCGCGGGCACCGCGAGGAAGCGCGCCGTCCCGCTCGGAGCGCTCCACACGAGGACGTTCACGACGGCTACGGGGACGCCGATGGCGAGCGCCTTCCAGAAGTTCCGCTCGTACGTACGAATGCTCTCGCCGACGAGCTGGCCGACCGTGCGCTGCTCCGGCGGGAGCACGACCGGCTCGCGCTCGGCTCTCCTCGATCGCCGCGCCATGACGCGCGAACGCTAGTCGCCGATCGCGGCGAGCACTCGGGGCACGGCCTCCGCGAGCGCATCGAGCGCCACCGGGATCTCCCAGCGTGAGCGATCCTCTTCGCCCAGCTCGTTCGAGACCGCGCGAAGCTCCACGGCCGGCACCGAAGCGAGGGCGCACGCTCGCAGCACCGCGAATCCCTCCATCGCCTCGACGCGGGCCGTGGAGCTCAAGCTCCCCACGGCAGCGCTCGTCGCGATCGGCAGGGCGAGCGCCTCGGGCAGCGCTCGACGGACTGCCGCGAGGAGCGCGGGATCGGGCTCGGCTCGGGAGACGACCGGAATGGCGGCCGCGATGTCCGCGTACAGCGCCTCCGTCCCGAGGACGAGCGTTCCGGGCGGGAGCCCCCGCCCGCCGGCGAGGCCGACATGGAGCACGGCGCTCGGGCGCTCGCCCGCAAGCGCGCCCGCCGTGGAAGCCGCAGCCTCGACCGGGCCGACTCCGCACACGAGGCCGGGTCGGCCGCAGAGCTCCGCTTCGGTGGCCGCGACGAGGAGGGTCACGGCCGGAACGCTATGGCACTCGCAGCCGGAAGACGGGATGGCGCGGCGACTCGGCGAGCCACGCCTCGTGCGGGGAGTCGAGCGAGACGTCGAAGAACGGTCGAGTGAACAGGGCCAGCTCGTAGTAGCGCCGCAACACGGGCACCGCGTCTTCCGGCCCCAGCTCCTCGACCTCGAGCCGCTCCCGCCGCCGACCCCGCCGGAGCTCCACCCAGCCCGCGGCGCGCGCGTTACGGACCCAGTTCCGATCGCCGTACGGCGCCACGAGCCAGCGCCCGCCGCCCTCCTGCACGATCGAGACCGGCGTCGACCACATCCGGCCGGTCTTGCGCCCGGGCACGGTGAGCAGATGCGTGCGCGGCCCGGTGAGCCCGGCCCGCGCGAGCGGCCGCACGAGCGCGTTCACCGCCCGCCTCCACAGGCTCTTCCGATACGGCTTCGGGGCTCCCACGAGCGGAAGTAAAGCCACCCACACCACGACCGCCCCGGAGGGGCGGTCGTGGCCGGTCGGGCCCGAGGTGAGATGACCCGAGCTAGTGCGCCAGAGGCCTGATCCGCGCCGACCGCACCGTCAGCAGCAGCCCGAGCGCGAGGAGGAGTCCGAAGGCGAACCCGAGGCCGATCTGCGGCCATTCGAGCTCGGTCCCGGACGTGACGGTGGTCGCCTCGATGGAACCGCTGGGCGGAGCCGAGCGCTCGAAGGCGTCGCGATACGTGAACGGCTGGTCGGAGGTGGTGACGGCCGGGGCGTGCTCGAAGCCGTCACGGTAGGTGGGCGCGCTGTACTGAGGCACATTGGCCCGCTCGTGCGCGTCGCGGTAGCCCTGGGCCGACTGCCCGAGGTCGTGCGAGTCGGGCCTGCTCACGGTCGTGGGAGACATTGTGCCGAAGAGATCGCCGAGATCCTGGGGAGCCACTCCGGGGGAGGTGTTCGCGACCTTGGCACCGGTCGAGTCGTAGTTCCAGAAGTCGGCGGGCTGCGACTCGATCGAGCCGGCGAGCCTGCCGTCGCCGAGCGCCGTGGGAACGGCGACCGCGAGGGCGGTGACGGCGATTCCGACGATGATGGAGATCCTGCGGGTCATCTCACCTTCTCCTTCTGCTCCTGGTGGCCCTGGAAACCACCTGGCTCGAGGCTAGGGAGAGACGGGGTCGGCCGAAACGGGCGACTCCCCCGTGTTTGACGGCGCGACCCCCTGTGTTTGACGGGAGGTGAGCGCCCGCGCGACCTCGGCGCGATGCCGAATCCCGAGCTTCGCGAAGATGCGCGAGAGGTGCCCTTCGACGGTTCGCTCGGAGAGGAAGAGCGCCGCGGCGACCTCCCGGTTCGTCCTCCCCTCGGCGACGAGCGCCGCGACGCGCTCCTCGGCAGGCGTGAGCGCGTGCGGAGCCGGGGCGCGGCCGGAGATGCGGCGGAGCTCGGCCCGAGCACGTTCAGCCCACAGGGCGGCGCCGATGCGCTCGAAGACCGTGAGCGCCTCCTCGAGCGTGGCACGCGCCTCCCGCCGGCGCTTCGCGCGCCGCTGCAGGGCGCCGAGCGCGAGGAGCGTGCGCCCCCGATCGAGTGGGAGCTCGACCTTCGCGTGCCAGGCGAGCGCGGCTTCGAATGCAGTGAGCGCAGCGGCGAGGTCACCGGCCTGGGCGGCGAGCAGGCCCCGGCAACGTGCAGAGTTCGCGAGTGCCGAAGAGCGCTCGAGCCTTCGCGCGTTCCCCTCGTACCAGTCGAGCAGCTCGAGCGCCTCGTCTCTCCGACCGAGCTCGATCAACGCCTCGACCTGATCGACGACGAAGCGCGCCGCACCGGGCTCGACGATACCCTCGCGCTTCAGGAAGGCAATCGTCGGCTGGAGCTCAGCCAGGCCCTCGCTCGGCAAACCCGTCGAGAGCGCGAGATGCGCGAGCGCTGCGGACGCGACGAGGTCGGCGAATCGGTCTTTGCTTAGCTCGCGGGCGCGACGCGCAGCGGCTTCCGCCTCCTCCGGACGGCCGAGTTGAGCCTGCGCCATGCTCTCGAGAGCGAGCCCGATGGCGAGGAAGAGCGGCTGGCCCGATTGCTCCGCCGCCCCCTGCCCCTCGCGCGCAAGCTCGAGAGCCGTCGGGAGGTTGCCCACGCTGCGCTCGACCTCCGCCAGGAGGCAGAGGAGCCACGGCCTGCCGTTCTCGTCGCCTGCGTCTTGCGCACGTTGCATGAGCTCGGCGACCGCCTCCCGCGCCCGGCCGTACAGGTCGACCCAGATCCAATGCTCGGCCAGCGAGATCAGCGGTTGATCCATGACCCGGAGGTCAACGGCCGAGCTCTGGTGAGCGAGCGCCCGCTCGGCCGTCGCGGTCGCAGACGGCCGACCGAGCAGGGTCTCTGCCGTAAGACGAGAGAGGAGGACGTCGGCGAACAACGCCTCGTCGCCCACCTCGGCGGCGAGAGCGAGAGCTACCTCGGTGTGGGCGAGCACTTCGTCGAACCTTTCGAAGCGCCAGACGCCGCATGCGGCGACTCCCTCGTGGGCGATCGCGAGCGTGTGACGATCGTCGCCGGCTTCCTCCAGGATCTGGAGAAAGAGCCTGCGCGCTTCTTCGGGCTCCTCGTAGAGGCGGACACGGGCGAGTACGAGCAGTGCCTTCGCCCGCTCGGGACCGGGAGCGAGCGGCGCGATCAGCTCGCGGAGCTGTGCCTCGGCGCGCCGGGAGTCGCCGGCCTCGAAGTGAAGGAACGCAGCCTCGACCCCCCGGCGAAGCGCGGCGTCCGGATCGTCTGCCGGCGTGATGTCGCGAGCTCGGTCGAGAAGCAGCGCCGCCGGCCGGAGAGCTCCCCGCGCTCGCGCATGCGCGGCCGCTTCCTCGAGCGCCGAGGCCACCGGCTCGTCCGGCTCGTCCACGGCGGCTGCGAGCTGCCACGCCCGCGCCTCGGGATCGGTCAGGAGGTCCGCGAGCCGCCGGTGCACCTCGGCGCGTCGGAGAGGGTCGGCAATGTCATACGCACCGGCCGCCAGGAGCGGATGGGTGAACCGGATGCGGCTGCCGTCGAGCTCGACGATCCCGGCCTCGAGCGCCGGCGGGAGGCCCGTCTGACTGGGCACGCCCGAGGCGGCCTCGACGACGGAAGTCCGTGGGTGGGCGTGCGCAGCGGCGGCGAGCAGGTAGTCGCGGCTCTCCCGCGCAAGCGCCAGCAGCCGGCCGTGGACGAGGTCGTGGAGGGAGTCGGGTACCGGAAGCGGCTGGCCCGCTTCGATCGACGCCCCCGTTCGACGCAGGGTACGGACGATCTCGAGCGCGAAGAAGGGGTTGCCGCCCGACGCCTCGTGCACCTCGGCGAGAAGGGGTCGCGGAAGGACCGTGCCGAGGTGCTCCTGCACGACGGCGTTCAGCCCCGCGAGGTCGAGGGGACCGACGTCGATCTCTCGGACGCGCTCTTCGGCGAGCGATCGCCGGACCTCCGAGACCAGTGTGCTCTCGAGACCCGTGCGCCGCGAGAGCAGGAGACCGACGGGCTCCTCGCGGAGCCGCCGCGCCGCATACCCGAGCGCGCCCGAGGACGCCGCATCGAGCCACTGCACGTCGTCGACGGCGACGATGATCGGCGCTGGCCCGGCCAGGGCACGCAGCGCGTTCAGCAGCGCGACTCCGACTGCATGCGGGTCGGGAGACGGCCCTTCGTCATCGTCGAGGATCAACGCGCGTGAGATGGCGCGTCGTTGTCCTGCAGGCAGTGCTTCGAGCACGTCGGACAGCGCGGCGTCGAGCAGGTCACCGACACCCGAGAAGCTCAGCGACGTCTCGCTCTCGGAGGGAAGCGCCCGAAGCACGCGGTAGCCGCGCTCCTCAGCGTCGTCGACCGCCGCACTCCAAAGCGTGGTCTTCCCCATTCCAGCGTCGCCCTCGAGCACGAGGGCGGACGCGCCGTCCAGGATCTCGGCGAGAAGGCTGCTGAGGGCGGCGAGCTCCGCGTCGCGACCGACGATCCGAGAAGTCATGGTCGCGACGATCGTATGCCTCGTGACCCGCGCACGCCACGACCGCCCCGGAGGGCGGTCGTGGTATGTCGGGCCGGGTGAGGTGACCCGAGCTAGTGCGCCAGAGGCCTGATGCGGGTCGAGCGCATCGCGAACAGCAGGCCGGCGGCGAGGAGGATCCCGACGCCGAACCCGATGCCGACCTGCGGCCACTCGACGTCGCTACCGGAGCCGACCGTCGGGGTCGAGACGGGCTCGGTGCTGACGGGCTGGCCACGCTCGTGACTGTCGGTGATGCCGTAGACGCCGAGGCCGTACTGACGATTCAGCGCCTCGCCGCGGATCTCGAGCGCCTTCTCCGCCTGAGCCCTCGCCTTCAGAGCCTGCTCGCCGAGGCCGAACTGGCGATTCAGGGCCTGGCTGCGGATCTCGAGCGCCTGCTGCCACTGAGGCGTGGCATTCAGGTCGGCCCGCTCGGGTGCGTCGAGGTACGTGAAGACCTCGACCGGCCCCACCGAGCCGCCGACGCGCTCGGCTGCGAACGCCGACGGGACGGCCACGGCGAGCGCGGCGAGGACGATGCCGGTGATGAGGAAGATGGTGCGGGTCATCTCTCTTTCTCCTTCTGCTCTCTGGTGGCCCTGGAAACCACCTGACCCGAGGCTAGGGAGAGACCGGTTCCGCCGAAACGGGCGAGCCACCCGTGTTTGAGGGCGCGCCCCCCCGTGTTTGGGCGGAGGCGCACGTACTACCGCGGCACCTGAGCGGCGGGTGGGCAGCCGCTGGGATACTTCCCGCATGCCGTACACCGTGTTCCGCTGGAGCGAGCTGGAGTGGCTGCCGCGCGGCGACGACAGCGGACGGACGATCGCCGCGCTCTCCGACGCGATGACGCACTCCCGCGCGAACGCCTGGCGCTACCCGCCCGGGGCGCGGGGGAAGCGCCACCTCGACCGGGCTCAGGAGGAAGTGTTCGTCGTCCTGCAGGGGACGCTCACCGTCGACCTCGGCGAGCCCCCCGAGCGGCACGAGCTCGAGCGCGGCAGCGTCCTCGTCGTGAAGCCGGGGACGATCCTCCAGCTCCGAAACGCGGGTGACGAGGAGCTCGTCCTCTTCATCTACGGCGCCCCGCCCGTCACCGGCCAGGGCGAGTTCTTCGAAGACGTGCCTTAGGCCACTGCGCGGGCGGCTTCCGCGCGCTCGAAGAGCAGCTCGCCGTCGACCGCGTTCACGCGCACGGTGTCGCCCTCGCCGAACCGGCCCTCGAGCAGCTCGCGCGCGAGCGCGTTCTCCAGCCGGCGCTGGATCGCGCGCTTGAGGGGCCGCGCGCCGTACGCGGGGTCCCAGCCCTCCTCGGCGAGCAGCTCCTTGGCGGCGTCCGTCGGCTCGAGCGAGATCTTCCGGTCGGCGAGCCGCTCGCGCAGCCGGGCGAGCTGCAGCTCCACGATCTCCGCGATCTGCTCCTTCGTGAGAGGCTGGAAGACGACGACCTCGTCCACCCGGTTCAGGAACTCGGGCCGGAAGCGGTCACGGAGCTCGTTCGGGGAGCGGATGTTCGAGGTCATGATCACGACGGTGTTCCGGAAGTCGACCGTGCGCCCGTGGCCGTCGGTGAGCCGCCCGTCGTCGAGCAGCTGGAGCAGGACGTCGAAGACCTCGCTGTGCGCCTTCTCGATCTCGTCGAGCAGGACGACCGAGTACGGCCGCCGGCGCACGGCCTCGGTCAGCTGCCCGCCTTCCTCGTAGCCGACGTAGCCGGGCGGCGCACCCACGAGCCGGGCGACCGTGTGGCGTTCCTGGTACTCGGACATGTCGAGCCGGACCATCGCCCGCTCGTCGTCGAACATGAACTCGGCGAGCGCGCGGGCGAGCTCCGTCTTCCCGACTCCGGTCGGCCCGAGGAAGATGAACGAGCCGATCGGCCTGTTGGGGTCCTGGAGCCCGGAGCGCGCGCGACGCAGGGCGTTCGACACGGCTTCCACGGCCTGATCCTGGCCGACCACCCGCCGGTGGAGCCGCTCCTCCATGTGGATGAGCTTCTCCACCTCGCCCTCGAGGAGCCGTGACACCGGGATCCCCGTCCACGACGAGACGACGGCGGCGACGTCGTCCTCGTCGACCTCCTCCTTGACCAGCGCATCGGGCGCAGGCGCCCGCTGCGCTAGCTCCTTCTCGAGCTCCGGAAGCAAGCCGTGCTTGATCTCGGCAGCCCGCGTGAAGTCGCCGGCTCGTTCCGCCCGTTCGTACTCCATCCGTAGGTCGTCGAGCTCCTTCTTGATCTCGGCAACGCGTTGAAGCGACTCCTTCTCCCTCTCCCACCGCGCGGCGAGCTCATCGCGGCGCTCGCGAGTCTCCGCCAGCTCCCGCTCTAGCCGAGCCCGCTCGTCGGGCTCGGCAGCGAGCTCGATCTCGAGCTGGCGTACGCGGCGGTCCGCCTCGTCGAGCTCGACCGGCGAGGAGTCGATCTCCATGCGCAGGCGCGAGGCCGCCTCGTCGACG
>Ga0233416_10000633_pt1 | contig 10858 bp, 10 predicted proteins | sample Sediment_Towuti__2_FD_188638 | JGI IMG/M metagenome (GOLD analysis project Ga0233416, IMG submission 188638) | Sediment microbial communities from Lake Towuti, South Sulawesi, Indonesia - Sediment_Towuti_2014_0_MG | ecosystem: Environmental > Aquatic > Freshwater > Lake > Sediment | place... | reverse complement strand
GAGACGCCGCAGATCGCTTCGATCCGGTCGAGGTAGGCGCGCGCGTTGCGCGGCAGGCCGCCGAGCTCCCTGACGCCGACGGTGCTCTCGCTCCAGCCCGGCAGCTCCTCGTAAACCGGCTCGCAGCGGGCAGTGTCGTCCGCCCCGGCCGGGAGCAGGTCGCTGAACTCTCGGTCGATGCGGTACCCGACACAGACCTTCAGCTCGTCCATCCCGTCCAGGACATCGAGCTTGGTCACGCAGAGGCCCGACACCCCGTTGATCTGGATCGATCGCTTCAGCGCGGCGGCGTCGAACCAGCCGATACGCCGCGGGCGCCCGGTCGTCGCGCCGAACTCGTTCCCGCGCGCGCGCAGCCGCTCGCCCGTATCGCCCTCGAGCTCGGTCGGGAACGGCCCGGAACCCACCCGGGTGGTGTAGGCCTTGGTGATGCCCAGGACGTGATGGAGCATCTGCGGGCCGACTCCGGCGCCCGCCGCCGCCGCGCCGGCGACGCAGTTGCTCGAGGTCACGTATGGGTAGGTTCCGTGGTCGATATCGAGCAGCGCGCCCTGCGCACCCTCGAACAGGAGGTTCTTCCCCGCCCGATTCGCCTCGTACAGCGCACGCGGCACGTCGGTGACGAGCGGCGCGAGTCGTCCCGCCATGGCGAGCGCCTCGTCCCGGGTGCGCGCGAGGTCGAGGGGTTGCGCTCCCAGATACTCGACCAGCACGAAGTTGTGGTAGTCGAGGAGCTCCGCGAGCTTCTCGGCGAACCGGTTCGGGACCAGCAGGTCCTGCAGGCGGATCGCCCGCCTCGCCACCTTGTCCTCGTAGGCCGGCCCGATGCCCCGCCCGGTGGTCCCGATCTTCGCTGCGCCGCGCGCCGCCTCGCGCGCGACGTCGAGCGCCGCGTGGTAGGGAAGGATGAGCGGGCACGCCTCCGAGATCTTGACGCGCCCCTCGAGGTCGATCCCGGCGCCCGCCAGCTCGTCCATCTCCTCGAGCAACGCATGCGGCGACAGCACGACCCCGTTGCCGATGTAGCAGACGACTTCCGGATGCAGGATCCCGGACGGGATGAGGTGCAGGACGGTCTTGCGGCCGCCGATGACCAGGGTATGCCCGGCATTGTGTCCGCCCTGGAAGCGGACTACGCCCTGGGCGTGGGGGGTCAGCCAGTCGACGACCTTGCCCTTGCCCTCGTCCCCCCACTGCGTGCCGATGACGACGACGTTCCTGGCCATATGGAGGACCAATACTAGCGGCCGACGCGGGAGCCGGGGTGGGAATCCACGCAGCGGATCCAGCGTCCGTCGGCGCCCGCCCGGCGGCTACAGCTTCTCAAGCACCCACTTTCCCCCGCGCTGCACGAGTCGCCTGTCGCACCCGAGCTCATCGCGGCGCGCCTGGTCGCCGGGGAGCTCGACGATCACCACCTCGCCTTGCGTGCGCAGCGCGGCGATCGCGGCAAGGAGCCCGGCGTCGCTGCCGTGCGGCGCGAGGATCGTGCCCGGTCTTGCGAGCGGTGGGGCGACCCGGACCAGCTCGCGCAAGTCCAGGGAGAATCCGGTCGCGGGGCGGGCCCGTCCGAACGCCTTCCCGATCTCGTCGTAGCGCCCGCCGAGCGCGATCGCGTTCGGCAGCCCTTTGCAGTACGCCGCGAACACCACCCCGCTGTGGTAGGCGTAGCCGCGCAGGTCCGCGAGATCGATGCTCATGGCGATGCCATTCTCGCGGACGAGCCGCTCGAGATCCGAGAGCGCCGCCCGGATCTCCGCGTACGCCGGGAGCGCCGCGGCGGCGCGTGCCAGCACCTCGGGCCCGCCATAGAGGTCGGGGAGGATGCGCAGGGCATCTCGCGTACCCGCGTCGAGCGGTCCGGTGAGCCCCATGAGCCCGGCGCGATCCTTGCCGAGCAGTGCCTCCAGGAGATCGGCTTCGAGCTCCGCCCCGACGCCGCTGCGGCGCGCGATCGCACGGAACACGCCCACGTGCCCGACATCGAGCCGGACCTCGACGATCCCGCAGGCCTCGAGCACCGCCCGCAGCAGCCGCTGGATCTCGATGTCGCTGTCGATCCCGCCGTGACCGTAGATCTCCGCCCCGATCTGCAGCGGCTCGCGCGTGGCGGTCAGGCCGCGCGGCCGCGTGTGCAGCACACTGCCGCAGTAGCAGAGCCGCGCGACGCCGGTGCGGTTGAGGAGGTGCGCGTCGATGCGCGCGACCTGCGGTGTCATGTCGGCCCGCAGACCCATCGTGCGCCCGGACAGCTGATCGATCAGCTTGAAGGTCCGCAGATCGAGGTCATGCCCGGTGCCGGTCAGCAGCGACTCGACGTACTCGAGCAGCGGCGGCATGACGAGCTCGTACCCGTGCACGCGGAAGAGTTCGAGCAGCCGCGCGCGGTAGCCTTCGATCGCGCGCGCCTCCCCGGGCAGCACGTCTTCCACGAACTCGGGAAGCAGCCAGTTGCGCATTGCGGTGCGAGCGCGCGCCTCAGGCGCGCGCGATCACGACGAGCACTGCACCGGCAGCGAGCGACGCCAGGCCGAAGAACCGGATCTGGCCGTCGCTGAACTGCAGGATGCGGCGGAACGTCTCGCGCCAGAGCGTCGGCGCGAGGAACGGCAGCAGGCCTTCGATCACCAGCATCAACCCCAGCGCCATCAGGACCGTGCTCACACGGTCACCGGCCGGGGTTGGGGGGACGACCTACGCCGGGATTCTTGAGGTACCTGAAGAACTCCGAGCTCGGCTCGAGCACCAGAACGTCGGCGCGGCTGCGGAAGCTCGCCCGGTAGGCCTCGAGGCTGCGGTAGAACGCATAGAACTCCGCGTTCTCGCTGAACGCTTTGGCGTAGATCGCCGCCGCCTTCGCGTCGCCCTCGCCCTTGACCCGCTGCGCCTCGCGGTAGGCCTCCGCCACGATGACTTCGCGGTCCTTGTCGGCCTCGGCACGGATCTTCTCCGCCTCGGAGGCGCCCTGCGACCGGAGCTGGCTCGCCACGGCACGCCGTTCCGCCTCCATCCGACGATAGACCGACTCGCTCACGTCCTGCGGCAGCTCGACGCGCTTCAGGCGCACGTCGACAATCTGGATACCGAACGGCTTCGCGTCCTGGACCACTTTGTCGCGCACGATCTGCATGATCTTGTCGCGCTCCCCGGACACGACGTCCGGGACGTTGCGGCGGCCGATCTCTTCGCGCAGGGCCGAGTTGATGATCTGCGTCAAGCGCGACCTGGCGCGCGCCTCGTCGCCGTTCGTGCTGACGTAGTACTGGCGCACATCCTCGATCCGCCACTTGACGAACGAATCGACCAGCAAGTTCTTCTTCTCGGAGGTGACGAAGCGCTCGGTGTCCGGCTCGTCGATCGTGAGGATGCGCTTGTCGAAGTAGCGCACGTTCTGGATCAGCGGCCATTTGACGCGCAGGCCGGGCGAGGTCACCACCTCCTTGATCTCGCCGAGCTGAAAGACGATCGCGTTCTCGCGCTGATCGACGGTGAAAAGCGACAGGCTGGCGAGCACCGCCGCCACCAGCAACGCACCGATCACCGCGCCGAGACCGGCTCTCACGGCCGCGCCTCCCGATCGCGGGCACGCAGCGAGTCGCGCGAACGCCCCGTGGTCTCGCCCGCCGGCACTTCGGAGGGCGGCTTGAGCGACGGCATCACCTCCGGCAACCCGGCGGCGGACATCTGCATGATCTTGTCGAGCGGCAGGAACAGCAGGTTGCCGCCGGCCTTGGCGTCGATCATCACCTTGCTCGTGCTGGTCATGATCTGCTGGATCGTCTCCAGATACATGCGCTCGCGGGTGACGGCCGGCGCCTTGGTGTACTCGGTCAGGATCTGCTTGAAGCGCGAGGCATCGCCCTCCGCGTATGCGACGACGCGCTGGCGGTAGCCGCTCGCCTCTTCGGTCAGTCGCGAGGCGGTACCGCGGGCCTTCGGCACCACGTCGTTGTAGTAGGCCTGACCCTCGTTCTTCACCCGCTCCTGGTCCTGTTTCGCCTTCACCGCGTCGTCGAACGCCGCCTGGACCTGCTCCGGCGGCTGGGCGTTCTGCATCGTGACCTTGGAAATGAGCACGCCGGTCTGGTACCGGTCGAGGATGTCCTGCATCAGCTTCTCGGCCCGCGACGCGATCTCCTCCCGGCCTTCGTACAGCACGAAATCCATGCTCGACCTGCCGACGATCTCGCGGAACGACGACTCCGCGACCTGCAGCACCGTCTCGTCGGGGCGCCGCACGTTGAAGAGGTAGTCTTCCGGGTCCTTGATCGTGTACTGCACCGCGAACTGGATGTCGACGATGTTCTCGTCGTCGGTCAGCATCAGCGCTTCGCGCAGCACCTTCGACTTCACGTTGTTCCGGTAGCCGACCTCGATCGTGCGCACCTGCGAGATGTTGACCACCTCGTGCGACTGCACCGGATAGGGCAGCCGCCACCGCAGACCGGGATCGGTGGTCTCCGAGTACTTGCCGAAGGTCAGGACGACGCCGCGCTGGCTCGCGTCGACGATGTAGAACCCGCTCGCCAACCAGACGACGAGCACCAGCCCGACCAGCATGCCGACACCGCCGCCGAGCTGCCGCAAGCCGGGCGGTTCGCCGCCGGCACCGCCACCGCGACGGCCGAAGATCGCCGCCAGCCGCTGATTGAAGTTGCGCCAGAGCTCATCGAGGTCGGGAGGGCCCTGGTTGCCCCCGCCGCCTCCACCGCCGCCCCGGCGGCCCCATTGCGGGTCGTTAAGTGACATGGGCGTTCTCGGTGTGGTCGGCGTCGGTCGTGACTCGTCGGGATTCGGCCTTCGAGGCTGCCGCCTCGATCAGGGCCTGACGCAGCGCATCCAGACCCGCGCCCGTGCGGGCGCTCAGTCGGACGCGCGCGATGGTACCACACTCGTCACGGTCGACTCCCGGATCGGCACCGTTGAGGTCGATCTTGTTCAGCACCAGAAGCTGCGGCGTCGCCGCTGCCCCGATCTCCTCCAGCACCGCGTTCACCTGCTCGACCTGCTGGTCGCGCGAGGGGCTCGAAGCATCGACGACGTGCAGGAGCAGATCCGCCCGCACCGTCTCCTCGAGCGTGGCGCGGAACGCGGCCACCAGCGTGTGCGGCAGGTCACGGATGAACCCGACCGTGTCGGAAAGCGTGACCGTCCCGACCGCGGGCAAGTACAGGCGCCGGGTCGTAGTATCGAGCGTCGCGAACAGCTGGTCGGCCGCGTAGGCGCCGGCGCGAGTGAGCGCGTTGAACAGACTCGACTTGCCGGCGTTCGTGTAACCGACGATCGACACCGACAGCACCTCGCCGCGCGTGCGTGCACGCCTCTGCACGGTGCGCTGGCGCTCGAGCCGCGCCAGCCGCGACTTCAGCACTTTCACGCGACGGCCGATCAGCCTGCGGTCGGTCTCGAGCTGCGTCTCGCCCGGCCCGCGCAGGCCGATGCCGCCCTTCTGCCGTTCGAGGTGCGTCCAGCCGCGCACCAGCCGCGTCGACAGATGCTGGAGCTGCGCGAGTTCCACCTGCACTTTGCCCTCGTGCGAGCTCGCGCGCTGCGCGAAGATGTCCAGGATCAGGCTCGTCCGGTCGACCACGTTGCAGCTCAGCTTCCGCTCGAGGTTTCGCTGCTGGGCGGGTGAGAGCTCGTGGTTGAAGAGGACGACCGATGCTCCGGTCTGCTCGCGCGTGCGCGCGATCTCGTCCACCTTGCCGGAGCCGGCGAACAGCGCGGGGTCGGGACGGCTGCGCCGGCCGCCGACGCTCGCCAGGATCCGGGCGCCGGCACTGGCGGCGAGCAGTTCGAACTCGGCGCGGCTCGCCTCGTAGTCGGTGGCCCCGAAATCGAGCGCCACGAGCACCGCCCCTTCGCGGAGGGTGCCGTTCGCGCGATCGACGCTTTCGAAGGATGCGCCGACCGCCACTACTGCCCGGAAATCAAGAGTCGCCGCCGTGGTCCAGGTTGAGGTTGACCGGCCGCGACGGGACCACGGTGGAGATGGCGTGCTTGTACACCATCTGGGTCACGGTGTTCTTGAGCAACACGACGTACTGGTCGAACGACTCGATCTGCCCCTGGAGCTTGATGCCGTTCACCAGGTAGATCGACACCGGGATGTGCTCTTTGCGCAGCGTGTTGAGGAAGGGATCTTGTAGTAGTTGGCCCTTGTTGCTCATGTTCGCTCCAGCGTTTGGTCTTCTGAACGGCTACTTTAACCCGTTTCCCGGGGCAGTGCCATCTTGGGCGCAGCCTGCGCCTTCAACCATAAGGACTATTCCCGCACGTAAGGGTTCCGGCCGGTGCGGAATTCGATTCGCAGCGGCGTGCCGGAGAGTCCGAAAGCGTTCCGGAACACGCCTTCCAGATAGCGCCGGTAGCTCGCCGGGACCGCGCCGAGCGCGGTGCCGTGCACCACGACCACCGGAGGGTTACTCCCGCCCTGGTGCGCATAGCGCAATTTCGGACGCACCGCCCCGGCGCGGGGTGGTGCCTGGCGCGCAACGGCATCGATCAGCGTCCGCGTGAGCCGCGGCGTGGGCAGTTTCGCCATGGCGGCGCGATATGCCTCGTCCACCGAGCCCAGCAGCGAACGCAGGCCTTCACCGCGCAGCGCCGACACGAAGTGCGCCCGCGCGAACCCGAGGAACGCAAACTTCCGGCGGAGTGTCCGCTTCGCGTTCTCGCGAGTGTAGTCGTCCAGGTCGTCCCACTTGTTCGCCGCAATCACCAATGCGCGCCCGGTCTCGAGCACGTGACCGGCGATGTGCGCGTCCTGATCGGTGATTCCTTCGGCAGCATCCACGACGAGGATCACGACGTTCGCCCGGTCGATCGCCTGCATCGTCTTCACGATCGAGAACTTCTCGATCGTTTCGAACACCCGCCCGCGGCGCCGCACCCCCGCCGTGTCGACCAGGACATAGTGCTTGCCGTCGCGCTCGAACGGCACCTCGATCGCATCGCGCGTCGTGCCCGGCTCGCCGGACACGATCATGCGTTCCTCGCCGAGCAGCCGGTTGACGAGCGTGGACTTGCCGACGTTCGGCCGGCCGACCACCGCGATCCGCGGGCCGGCGCGGTCGTCCGGCTCCTCCGGCGCACCGCGTGGCAGGTCCGCGAGCGCCACGTCCAGCAGCGCGCGAACGCCCTCCCCGTGCGCGGCCGAGATCGCGTGCGGCGCGCCGAGTCCCAGCTCGTGGAACTCCGCAGTGACGAGCGCAGGATCCATTCCCTCGGTCTTGTTGACCGCGACCCAGACGCGCGCACGTGCCTTGCGCAGCTCCGCGGCAATGCGACGGTCCTGAGGCGTGAGCCCTTCGCGCCCGTCGACCAGGAACACGACTGCGTCGGCCTCGGCGATCGCGGCCGAGGTCTGCTTGGCCATTTCCCCGAGCAGCCCTTCCTTCGCGACCGGCTCGAGGCCTCCCGTATCCACCACCAGATAGGCGCGATCGCCGAGCCTGCCCGCACCATAGTGGCGGTCGCGCGTGAGCCCTGGCACGTCGGCGACGAGCGCGTCGCGCGAGCGGGTGAGACGGTTGAACAGCGTCGACTTGCCGACGTTCGGTCGGCCGACGAGGACGATCGTGGGTTTCACTGCCGGACGGCCGTTGGCTCGTGAAACGGCTCAGCGCGGCGCGAGCGCGTACAGGTTCCCGTTCGAAGTCTGGACGAGAAACCCGGCTCCCGCGAGCGACACGGGCGCCGCCCGGACCGGTGAGCCGTCGGTCTGGAAGCGGGCGACGAACGCACCGGTATCGCGAGAGAGGAAATGGACATTGCCTTCCAGGTCGCCGAACGCGATCTCCCCGCCGACCGGCAGTGGCGCCGACAGCCTCCGGTTGGTGAGCTTGTCCTGCCGCCACAGACTGCGGCCGCTCGCGCGATCGAGTGCCGAAATGGCCCCGCGATCCTCGCTCACGTAGACCGAACGCCCGTCGACGCCGAGCCCGGCGCTCGACGACATGTCGCGGGCCCAGATCTGGTTGCCGTTGCCGAGGTCGAAGCAGGCGACGCGGCCCTGGAACGCCACGGCGCAGGTTTCGCGATCGCCGACCCAGGGCAGGCCGATCACGTCGGACACGCGCTCGAGCTCGGTGGTGCCCTTGGGCAGCGACACGGTCCCTTCCCAGCGCAGCCCGCCGTTGTTGAGCGCGAGCGCCACCATCTTGCCGCCGGAGAAGCCGGCGAAGACGAACCCGCTGCGGACGACCGTCCCGGACGGGCTCCGCACCGCGAGCGCCGGCGCGGCGCGCTGGTACACCCAGCGGCGCCGGCCGTCACGCGCATCGAGCGCGAAGATCCGGCTGTCCGCGCTGCGCACGACCACCAGGTCGCCGGCCACCACGGGAGGCGCGAGCACTTCGCTCGAAACCCGCGCCCGCCACAGGGTGCGGCCGTCCTCGTCGAGCGCGATCACCTCCCCTTCGGACGAGCCGACGACGGTGAGCCGCCCGTCGCTGCCGACGCCGCCCGTCAGGGTACTCGGCAGGCGCACCCGCCAGACCTGCCGACCGGTCGCCGCCTCGAGGCGCACGACGGTTCCGTCGGACGCGGCCGCGAACACGTCCCCGCCGGCGGTGGCCGGGATGAAGATCCCCTCGCCCGCACGGCCGATATTCGCCTGCCAGAGCACGCGCACCGGAGTGGGGTTCGCGATCGGCTGGAGCGGCGCGAGCGGCGGCGGCTTCGGACGATTGAACCAGTCGACCGGATTCAGGCTGAACCCGGTCCATCCGGAAGCGCATCCGGCGAGTGCGAGCGCGACCAGCGTGACGAGCGAGCCTCGACCGGTCGAAGGACGCGTCCGCATCACCCGCCCAGTGCGTCGAGCTTGAGCTGGATCAGCTCGCGTCCGGCGGCGTCGTTCGGCTGCGCTTTGGCGAGCGCGGCGCGGTACGCGGTCCGGGCGTCGTCGGGCTTCCCCTGCGCGAGGAGGACGTCGCCGCGCAGATCCTCGAACAGCGCTTCGAACGGCCGGTCCGGCTTGGCGGCGAGGATCTTCAGGGCGTCCTCGTAAGCCTGCTCGTCGATCAGAACGTTGGCGAGGCGCAGGCGAGCGATCGCCTGCATCTCCGGATCACGCGACTGGTCGACGACCCATTGCAGCTGGGCGCGGGCGGTCTTCGGGTCGGCCGCGTCGAAATGGACCTTCGCCGACACGAGCGCCCCGAGCGCCGCGTACAGCGAGCGTGGATAAGCCTCGATCAGCGTCCCGGCCAGGTCGCGAACCTTCTTGGTGTCGCTCGCCGCGGCCGCCTTCTGCAGCTCCGCGTACACCGCGCTCGCCTGGACCGCCTGCGATGACTGGTACCAGGACCAGCCCCGGAACGCGGCTACCGCGAAGAGCGCGGCCGAGATCGCGATCAGGATGAGGTTTCCGTGCTGCTTCCAGAACGCCTTCAGCTCGGCGAGCTGCTCCTGCTCCTCGAGGTCGTACGTGCTCATTCGGTCTCCGCGTCAAGTAGGTCGGTCAGCACTTCGGGCAGCCGCTCGAGCGACACGCGGGTCTGCTCGCGATCGTCGCGCAGCGGCTTCACGCTCGCCTCGCGCGCGTTCGCCTCGTCGTCGCCCACGATCACCGCGATCCGGGCACCGCTCGCGTCGGCGCGCTTCATCTGCGCCTTGAAGCTTCCGCCGGCGCAGTGGTAGGTCACCGAGAACCCGTCGTCCCGCAGCCGCTCGGCGACGGTCATGGCGTACCGGTCTGCAGTCTCGCCCTGGTGGACCAGATAGACGTCCGGGACCGTGACTGTCGAGCGGTCGCGCATCAACTCGATCAGGCGCTCGATGCCCATCGCGAATCCGATGCCCGGCGCGGGCCGGCCGCCGATCTGCGCGAACAGGCCATCGTACCGCCCGCCGCCGCACACGGTCCCCTGGGCCCCGAGCCGGTCGGTGATCCACTCGAACACCGTGAGGTTGTAGTAGTCCAATCCCCGCACGAGGCGATGATCGATCGTGAAGTCGATGCCCGCGTCCTTCAGCACCGACCGGACGCCGTCGAAGTGCTTCAGCGATCCTTCCCCGAGGTAGTCGAGCAGTTTCGGCGCGCCCGCAATGACCGGCTGCAGCGCCGGGTTCTTGCTGTCGAGCACGCGCAGCGGGTTGGTTCCGAGCCGCCGGCGCGAATCCGCGTCGAGGTCGGTCTCGTGCCGCCTGAGGTACGCAACCAGTGCCTCCCTGTGGGCAAGCCGTTCCTCCAGGCTGCCGAGCGAGTTCAGGTGGAGCCGCAGTCCGTCGATTCCGAGGTCGCGCCACAGCCGCGCGCACATTAGAACTAGCTCGGCGTCGATATCCGGCCCGGGGAAGCCCAGGGCTTCGACGTCGACCTGGTGGAACTGGCGGTAGCGCCCCTTCTGCGGCCGCTCGTGACGGTACATCGGCCCCATGCACCAGAGCCGCTGCGGTCCGGCGTGGAGCAGCGAGTGCTCGATCGCGGCGCGCACGATGGAGGCGGTCGCCTCGGGACGCAACGTGAGGCTCTCGCCGTTCAGTTCGTCGACGAAGGTATACATCTCCTTCTCGACGATGTCGGTCGCCTCGCCGATCGCCCTGCGGAAGAGCGCGGTGTGCTCGACGAGGGGGGTGCGGATGTTGCGGTAGCCGTAGGCGCGCGCCCAGTCGCGGACCGTGTCCTCGAAGCGCTCCCACAGCGCGGCCTCGTCGGGGAGGATGTCGTTCATCCCCCGCACCGCTTGAATGGTCTGGGTCATGGATCGGAACGGCCGCTCTAGGCGACGGCCTTGCCCGGCACCTGATGGTCCGCGGTCTCGCGCCGTCGCGCGCTCCCCGGACCGTAGGTCGCATGCACGTACTCATCGACGATCCGCTGGAACTCTTCGGCGATGCCTTCGCCCTTCAG
>Ga0233416_10000632_pt1 | contig 10859 bp, 9 predicted proteins | sample Sediment_Towuti__2_FD_188638 | JGI IMG/M metagenome (GOLD analysis project Ga0233416, IMG submission 188638) | Sediment microbial communities from Lake Towuti, South Sulawesi, Indonesia - Sediment_Towuti_2014_0_MG | ecosystem: Environmental > Aquatic > Freshwater > Lake > Sediment | place... | reverse complement strand
GAGCTACTCGGACACGGGCCTGAGCGCCTCGACCGCCTACTCCTACCGGGTGCGGGCAGAGGACGCCGTCCCCAACCTCGGCCCCTACTCGAACACGGCCTCGGCGACCACCCTCGCCGACGTGCTTCCGCCCGTCGGGCCGCTGCTGACCCTCGACAGCTTCAACCGGGCGAACGAGAATCCACTCTCCTTCGGCGGCCGCTGGGGCAACGGGATCCTCGGGAGCGGCGAGCGGGGCCTCAAGGTCGACTCCAACCTGCTTGCGGGCGGGAAGACCGCGACGACCACCGCCTGGTGGAAGCCGACGCAGCTCGGGCCCGACTCCGAGGCCTTCGCGACGATCGCGACCCTTCCGGGCAACGGGAACTCGTTCCGTCTCTACGTACGCCTGCAGGCGCCCGGCTCGTCGGCCGTCGACGGCTACATGCTCCTCTTCACGCAGTCGAGCGGCACGGATCAGGTCGCGCTGTACCGCGTGACCAACGGTGCGCTGATTCAGCTCGCCGCAGCCGATCGGGCGGTCGCGGCCGGCACCGTTCTCCTCCTTCGCGCCAAGGGGAACACGCTCGAGTCCTGGGTGCGCGAGGGCGCGACCTGGACGCGAGTGGGCTACGCCACGGATTCCGCGTACCCGGGAGCCGGCTACGCCGGCGTCGGAATCCGCGGCAAGACCGGCCGCCTCGACGACTTCGGCGCTCGCTAGCGAGAGACGACCGGGCTTCCGGCCGGCGCGCTCGGCAGCGCGGCCACCAGCGCCTCGACGGCGCTCGTGTCGCCCGCGATCTCTACCGACGAGAGGTCGTGGTCGACCATGAGGCAGTAGAAGGCGCCGGCGTCCCCCGCGACGACCGCATCCGGCCGGTCGGTCGCCCCGTCCACGACCGAGCCCTCGACGAGCGAGGCGACCTCGTCGCCGATCCGGAACTCGATCGTCGCACGAGACGCGTGAGGGAAGACCGCAGTCCGGAGCGTGCCCGCGAGCCAGCCGGCGTGGAGCTCCTCGCCCGGAGCGGGTGGGCCGAGCGAGCGGGCGCCCCAGTGCGCGAGGAGGCCGAGCACCGGGCGGAGCTCCGCGCCGTACTCGGTGAGCTCGTACACCGTTGCTGCAGCCGGGGGCGGAAGCTTGCGCCTGCGGACGACGCCTCCGGCCTCGAGCGTCTTGAGGCGGGCCGCGAGGATGTTCGTGCCGCATCCTTCGAGCCTGGCGTGGAGGTCGGAGTAGCGAAGCGGCCCCTGCCCGAGGAGCTCGCGCACGACGAGCAGCGACCAGCGTTCCCCGACGAGGTCGAGGGCGTGGGCGATCGGGCAGTAGTGGTGGTAGCTCCGACTCACGACTCGCGGATTGTAGCCGGATAGCTGCGAATTGAAAAGCGATCACTTGCAAACTGCAAGCGATGTGCTAGCATCCGCGCCTTCACCGAAGCGACAGCTCACTCAGCTCACGGGAGGCTCGGACATGATCGTTTCCGACCGAAAGAAGTGGTTTGCCCTCGCGCTCATCTGCGTCGTTCAGTTCATGGTCGTACTCGACATCGCGATCGTGAACGTCGCCCTGCCCTCGATCCAGGAAGATCTGCAGTTCTCGCCTGAGAACCTGCAGTGGATCATCAGCGCGTACGCGCTCGTCTTCGGAGGCTTTCTCCTGCTCGGCGGGCGGACGGCAGACCTCTTCGGCCGGCGCCGCGTGTTCATGATCGGGCTCGTCATCTTCACGGTCGGCTCGCTCCTCTGCGGCTTCGCCTGGAGCGAGGCGTCGCTCATCGTCGCGCGTGCGATCCAGGGACTCGGCGCGGCGACCATCTCTCCTGCTGCGCTCTCGATCCTGACGACGACGTTCGCGGAAGGTCGCGAGCGCAACATCGCCCTCGGCGCCTGGGGGGCCGTCGGTGGGTTCGGCGCGGCGGCGGGCGTCCTGCTCGGAGGGATCCTCACGGACGGGCTCTCGTGGGAGTGGATCTTCTGGGTGAACGTCCCAATCGGGATCCTGGCCCTCGTCCTCAGCCCGGCCTTGCTCGGTGAGAGCCGCGACGCACGGGGTCAGAGCTACGACGTGCTCGGTGCAGTCCTGATCACGTCTGGTCTCGTCCTCCTCGTGCTCGGCATCACGCAGGGCCGTGACTGGGGGTGGACGTCGCTGGCGACGATCGCCGTCTTTGCGGCCTCCGCAATCCTGCACGTCGCGTTCCTCGCCTGGGAGCGCCGCGTCAAGGATCCGCTCGTCCCGCTCGGCATCTTCGTGCGCGTCCCGACCATCGCGGGTGCGAACGTCGCAGGCTTCATCCTCGGCACTGCGCTCTTCTCGATGTTCCTGATGCTCACGCTCTACATGCAGGAGGTGCTCGGGTACTCGGCGATGAAGACCGGCGTCGGCTATCTCGCGGTCGCCGGGACGGCGATCATCTGGGCCAACGTGGCGGCGGCGGCGGTCAACCGCGTGGGCGTCAAGCCGGCGCTCGTCTTCGGGATGACGCTCATGACGGCCGGCCTCCTCTACTTCACCCAGGTGTCCCCGGGCGGCTCGTACTGGACCGACCTCTTCCCGGGCTTCCTCGTCATCGGCCTCGGGATGCCCTTCTGCTTCGTGCCGATCACGATCGCGGCTCTCGCCGGGACGAAGCCGGACGAGGCGGGGCTCGCGTCGGGTCTCATCAACACGTCGCAGCAGATCGGTGGCGCGGTCGGGATCGCGGTCCTGTCGACGATCGCCGTCTCGACGTCGACCGACGCGCTCTCGGCCGGTGACTCGCAGCCTGTCGCTCTCACGGACGGCTTTGTCAACGCGTTCTGGGCCGGCACCGCGATCGCGTTCGTCGGCGTGCTCGTGTCGATCTTCCTCATCCGCGGGCGCGACCTCCGGCCGCAGGCCGCCGTCGGCGCCGAGCCCGCTTTCGAGGCCGCCGGCTGAGCCGCCGGTCGACGCCGGACTACTGGATCCCCGTGTCGATCTCGAGATCGACACGGGCGATCCGGCCACGCGGCACGCGCACGACGCGAGGCGTGACGCCGGAGCCGACGCGATACCGCGGCGCGACGACGGTGTAGGGGCCGGGCGGGAGGAGGACCCGGAATGTCGCGGCGGGCGTGGTCGTGACCGTCGCCGCAGTTCGGCCCTCGCGTCGGAACGTGAGGAGGACGCCAGGCGCCGGCTTGCTGCACGACTCGTCCTCGGTGCAAACCGGTTTGCTGGGAGCGAGCGTCACCTTCCCGCGCAGCCCCGAGCTGACCGCGCTGGAACTCGCGGCCGGAGCGATCATGACCGTTGCGAGCACGATCGCGAGCACTCGGTACCTGCTCACGACTTCACGGTAGCGCCGCGCGAGCGGTTGTGCAGGCGGCGCGGCTGACGGTGTCGTAGTCTCGGACGTACATCGTCTCATCAACAGGGGAGGAACGATGAAGACATCGCGTTGGCGCGTCTCGCGCTCGACGAGACTTGCGCTCGCAACGGCTTTCCTGGCAGCCGTCGTCGCGGCGATCTCCGCGGGGGCGACGCAGGCGGGCCCGAGCCCCAAGGCGAACGGCCCGAAGTTCAGCGAGGCGAAGGCGTTCGACGTCTCGAAGCCGCTGAAGGAGCTCGCGAAGACCGCGAAGCCCTCGGGCGCCAAGCCGATCGCAGGCCCAGCGGGCTCGGATCGTCAGCCGGGGGTCGAGGACGAACCGGCAGGCTCCGCCTTCCGGGCGTTCATGCCGCAGGCTCGCGCAGCCGAGGCTCAGGCGACGACCGCGCTGAGCCCGACGCTGACCTTCGAGGGCATCTCGAACCAGGACAACTTCAACCTCTTCGGGTTCCGCGTCAACCCGCCTGACCCGGTCGGGGATGTCGGCCCGAACCACTACGTCGAGATGGTGAACCTGGCGTTCGCCGTCTACGACAAGCAGGGCAACTTGCTCCTGGGGCCGGTAGATACCGGCACGCTGTGGTCTGGCTTCGCAGTCGACGACTGCACCGATCCCTCGGGTGACCCGATCGTGCTCTACGACCAGCTCGAGGACCGCTGGATCCTCACCCAGTTCACGACGCGCGGCCCGCAGTACTACGACTGCGTCGCGATCTCGGAGACCGGCGACCCCACGGGCGCGTACTACCGCTACGCGTTCGTCACGCAGCCCGATCCGGAGCTGCCGGGAGGCACCTTCTTCCCGGACTACCCGAAGTACGGCGTCTGGACGGATTCGTACCTCATGACGACCCGCGACTTCGGTGACGTCACCGGGTACGGGATCAGCGTGTACGCGCTCGAGAAGAACAAGATGCTCGCCGGGAACCCGAACGCCCGCGCGGTGCAGTTCTTCCTCGACTCGAACGTCGTCCCCCTCAATCTGATCGGCGACGGCCTGCTGCCCGCCGACATCGACGGCACCCGCCGGCCGATCGACCGGGTGGCGGCGCCCATCGTGGGCACACAGGACGACAACGCGTTCTACGGCGCCACGTCCGATGCGCTGAACATCTGGAATCTCACGGTGCAGTGGAAGGCTGAGCCGGAAGCCTCGCTCGAGTTCGCCAAGCAGCTGCCGGTTGCGCCGTTCGACTCGATCTTCCCGTGCGCTCCGACCAGCCGCGACTGCCTGCCGCAGCCGGGGATCACGAACCCGGCCCAGTACCTGGACATCCTCTCGTACCGGCAGCGGCCGACCTGGCGGCTGGCCTACCGCAACTTCGGGAAGTACGAGGCCCTCGTGACAACGCAGTCGGTCGAGGCTGCGCCCGGCGTCGCCGGCATGCGCTGGTACGAGATCCAGCGGACGGGGTTCCCGAAGCCGTCGGACGAGTACTCCGTCTACCAGCAGGGGACGTTCGACCCCGGAGACGGCGTCAACCGCTGGATGGGCTCGATCGCGCAGGACAAGTTCGGCAACGCCGCGCTCGGCTACAGCGTCGTCAACGGCACGAACGTGTTCCCGGGGATTCGGTACACGGGCCGCCTCGCCGGCGACCCGCTCGGGCAGATGACGCTCGGCGAAGGAACGATCGTCAACGGCACCGGCGTCCAGCGGACGACGAACTCCCGCTGGGGCGACTACACGTCGATGAACGTCGACCCGGTCGACGACTGCACGTTCTGGTACGTCAACGAGTACTACACGCTCGCCGGTCAGCAGAGCTCGACGGCGGGCTGGCAGACGCGGATCGGCGCCTTCAAGCTGCCCGGCTGCAGCTAGCGGTCACGCGACACGAAGAGAGAGGCGCGGGGGTCGTCCCCGCGCCTCTCGCTTCTCGCTCGCGGAGGCCGGGGCGAGCGCACCTTCGGTCACCGGGTCGGTGGGCTCGGCCACGGGGTCCCCCCGCTCGCTCGTCGCCTCCTGGGCGACCCCGGCGTGGGAAGATCTCGCCTGCAGTCACGAGCGGAGGGTGCATGGGCAACACGGACGCCGGACGGCCGGTGACGCACATCAGCCGGGCCTACCCCGAGCGGGTCGAGGTGCGAGGACGCGATCTCGCCGGCGACCTCATGGGACGCGTCACCTTCACCGAGTACGTCCACCTGCTGCTGACGGGTCGCGAGCCGACGGAGGAGCAGCGCTTCTTCCTCGATCTCCTCCTCGTCGCGATCGCCGAGCACGGGCTGATGCCGACGAACGTCGCCGCACGCATGACGCTCGCGGCCGACCCCGGCTCGCTGCAGGGGGCCGTCGCGGCGGGGATCCTGGGCGCGGGCCCGGTCGTGCTCGGCACCTCCGAGGAATGCGCCCGACTCCTGGAGCGGGCGCAGGCGAGGGTGACCTCCGGCTACGAGCCCGCACAGGTCGCCCTCGACGCCGCGCGCGCGATTCGTGACGCGGGAGCGAGGGCACCCGGGTTCGGCCATCCGGTGCACCGGCCGGTCGACCCCCGCGCGGAGCGGATCCTCGAGCTCGCGGACGCCCGCGGCGTGAGCGGGCCCCACGTCGAGCTCGCGCGCCGGCTGCGGGACGCGGTCGCCGAGGTCTGGGGGAAGCCGCTTCCCATGAACGTCTCCATGCCGATCGCGGCGGTGATGCTCGATCTCGGCTACTCCGCGAGGGAGGTCAAGGCCGTGCCCGTTCTCGCCCGCACCGCCGGCCTGCTCGCCCACCTCGTCGAGGAGCAGCGCGAGCCGCTCGGCTTCCTCCTGGCGAGGAGCGCGGAGCAGGCGGTCGAGTACGAGCCGCCGCCCGAGTGATGCTCACCCCCGAGATCGAGGCTCGCCCCTGGCCCGAGCAGCTCGCCGTGGACGACGGGTCGTATCGAGAGCAGCTCGCGTACCTGTTCGAGCGATCGCCGTTCTACCGGGAGAAGCTGAGCGCAGCGGGCGTCGCGTCGGCTGCCGCGGCGGGTGGGCTCGCGGAGATCGCGCAGCTCCCGCTCACCGAGAAGCGCGAGCTCAAGGAGACGGCGACCCGTGCCAACCCGATCGGCGCGCACCTCTGCGCCCCCCGCGAGGAGATCGTCAGGATCTACTCGACGAGCGGGACGACCGGGACGCCGAGCTACGTCCCGCTCACGGCCGGCGACCTCGAGAACTGGGTCACGGGGTCGGCGCGAAGCTACGCGGCGTCGGGCATCGCCGCGGGCCAGCGAATCGTCTCCACGTACAACGCCGGGCCGTTCGTCGCCGGGGCCGCGCTCGCCTCCTTCGAGCGCATCGGTCTCTGCCACATCCCCGTCGGGACGGGGAACACCGAGCGGCTGCTGCTCGCGGTCGACCTGCTGCGGCCCGAGGCGGTCGTGCTCACGCCCTCGTACGCTGCCCACCTCGTGGAATGGGCCGAGGAACGGCGCTTCGATCTCCGCGGCTCGAGCGTCGAGCGCGTCCTCGTCGCGGGCGAGCCGGGAGGCGGCGAGCCTGCGTTCCGCGCCCTGCTCGAGCAGGGCTGGGGCGCACGGGTCACCGAGGCGATGGGCATCGGCGACATCGGCGTCTCGCTGTGGGGGGAGTGCGAGGAGCAGGACGGGATGCACCTCGGCGCCCGGGGCTTCGTCCACGCCGAGCTCATCGACCCGGCGACCGGGGCGGCAGTCCCGCTCGCCGACGGCGCCACCGGCGAGCTCGTGCTGACCCACCTGCGGCACCGCGCGGCGCCGCTCCTGCGCTTCCGCACGCGCGACCACGTCGAGGTCCGGACGAGCCCGTGCCCGTGCGGCCGCACCGGCCCGCGCGTGCGCTGCAGCGGGCGAACCGACGACATGCTCATCGTTCGCGGGGTGAACGTGTTCCCGACCGCCATCCGGGAGGTCGTGCGCGGGTTCGGGCCACGCGTGAGCGGGTACGTGCTCGTCAGGCCCCCGGCGCCGGGCGTCAAGCAGGAGCCGCCGCTTCCGGTCTCGGTCGAGCTCGCACGCGACACCGCACCCGATCCGGCCCTCGCCGACGCGATTCGCGAGCGGCTTCGCGGCGTGCTCGTCGTGCAGACGCGGATCGAGCTCGTTCCCTTCGGGACGCTGCAGCGCAGCGAGTACAAGGGGACGCTCGTCGAGCGGTAGTCTCTCTGAGCGATGAGGAAGATCCAGACCCAGGGCGTCCACCACATCACGATCGTCGGCGCCGACCGGCAGACGGCGATCGACTTCTGGGAGGGCGTTCTCGGCATGCCGTTCGTCTTCGAGCAGCCGAACCTCGACAACGCGGCGGAGAGCCACCTCTACTTCGATCCGGGCGACGGGCGCCTGATCACCGTCTTCACGAGCGAGGATCGCACGCCCGGCCCGAACCCGACGCCGAGGGAGCCCGGCAACGTCCACCACCTCGCGTTCTCGCTCTCGCAGGCGACGTTCCACGGCACGGTGGAGAGGCTCGACGAGCGCGGGATCCGGCACTCGGGCGTCAAGGATCGCGGGTTCATGGACTCGATCTACTTCGACGATCCGCTCGGGCTCCTCATCGAGCTCGCCTCGTACCGCTTCGAGCCTCCGTTCGGCTATTCCCACGCCGACGTGCTGCTCGAGGCGCACAAGCTCCGCGTGGAGCGGGGTGACTACAACATCGCGCAGAGCCATCTGGCGGACGCGATCGAGCTGCTCGTCGCGAGATCGCGATCCTCGCTCTCGGAGGATCGCTCTCCGCGCGACCCGTACCGCTAGAGGGGAGGAGGGTTCACATGGCCACCAACACGCTGAGCATTCTCAAGCCGAGCGTGAACAACCTGACGACGCGGATCTTCGTGCGGGCTGCGGGGCTCGACTACGAGGAGCTCGACGTCTGGGGGAAGAAGTCGACGTCCGAGTTCCTCGCGAAGGATCCCGCCGACCTCACTCCTCTCCTCGAGGAGGCCGGCCTCCCGAAGGGCTCGCTGTGGGAGAGCTGCGCGATCATGCAGTACCTCTGCAACGTGCACCACCTCGACCGCTTCTACCCGAAGGATCCCGGCGAGCGGGCGATGGTCGACAGCGCCATGTTCTACCTCACCGGCACGGTCTATCCGCTCGTCGCGCGCGCCACCTACCCGGCGCTCGGCTTCGGACAGTACCCGGGCGAGGTCGCGACCGCGGACGTCTCGGACGAGCTGAAGGAGAAGGCGCGTCAGGAGGCGGAGGACGCGCTTGCCGCTCCGCTCGAGGTCTACCGCGTCTGGTTCCTCGACGGGAAGCGCTTCATCGGCGGTGACCAGCCGTCGATCGCCGACATCCGGTTCGTGGCGACGCTCGAGTTCCTGCGCGCGATCGACTACGACTTCCCCGCCTGGGCCGAGGAGTACATGAGCGCGATGGAGGAAGCGCTCGGCGAGGCCTACTCGGAGCCGGCGGCCGACGTGCGCGGCTACATCGACTACGTGAAGTCCCAGTCGTAGCGGACGAGAGAGGCCCCGGCCAACCGGCCCGGGCCCGATCGGGACGAGCCCGGCGCCCCGCCGTGGGGGCGCTACCGTCAACGGTATGAGCGAGCGAGGGCGCGCAGGCCCGTGGTTCTGGGTGCGGGTGGGGCTCGTCGCGTTCGTGCTCGCGTGGATCCTCGGGCCCGGCGAGCTGCGGGACAGCGTTCCGATCCTGCTCGTCTTCCTCGTGGCGCTCGGCCTGGAAGTGCACTTCCTCGTGAGCGCGCTACGAGAAGGCCCGCCCCGCCGGCCAGACCGGGGCCCGCAGGAGGTCGACCGGGATCGCTACGGGTTCGAGCGTGAGCCCGAGGGCCTCGTCCTCGCCGACGGCGAAGACGGCGGCGGCGTCTGGCATGCCGTCTCGAGCACAGAGGAGGGGGAGGAGGTCGAGGAGGTCGACGAGGAACTGGAGCCCGAGCCGCGCTCGTCCCTCGCGCCCCTGCGCCGGTTCGCGGTCGGCCTCGGCGTGATCGCGGCGCTCGTCGCGGTGATCTGGGTCGTCCAGCGCACGACGGGCTGGGACTCGCTCGCAGGAGAGACGAGGGCGAAGGCGGTCGCCCGCTTCTCCGCCGAGGCATCGCGCATCGCGGAGAAGTCGGTCGAGATTCGCTGCGACGAGGCGCGCGACTACGTCGGCGCGGTGCAGCACGTCGACGGCGTCGCCGTCGTCGGCGGCCGGCTCGCGATCCTCACCCCGGAGATCTGCGACGACCTCTACCGGCTCGCGTTCGAAGACGAGGCGCGGGGAAGCCGTACCGGTCGCGCCCTCGCCGTCCTCGCCCACGAGGCGTGGCACCTGCGGGGAGTCCGCGACGAGGGGGCGACCGAGTGCTACGCCCTGCAGAGCGGGGTCGAGCTGGGGCAGCGGCTCGGCCTGTCGGCGGACACCGCCCGGCAGCTCATGCGGCAGCAGCTGACCGAGAACGCGCTCCGCGGCGTGGGCAGCCTCGAGTACCGCATCCCGTCGGAGTGTCGGGACCGAGGTCGCTTCGACCTCGACCTCGGCGACACGCGCTTCCCGTAGCCCCGGCCCGGCGCTCCGGCGCCGGCGGCGTCCGAGAACGGGAGGGAAAACCCCGATGCGCGCGAGCGGGTGCTGTGCGATACCCAGGGTGAGATTCCCGCGGTGGAAACGCGAGGTATCGGATGCCCAGTCGGCTCTCTGCCCGCGCCGTCGAGGCGCGATCGGGAATTCCCTCGCCCGGGGAGGTGATCGAATCGTTTCCGGGATCGTACGGCCTGTACCTGCACGTCCCCTTCTGCCGCTCCATCTGTCCGTACTGCCCCTACAACAAGGTGCTCCTGCGGGCGGAAGCCGTGCCCCCCTACGTCGAGGCGCTGCGCGAGGAGCTTCGCATGTACGACGCTCCGCAGCGGCGCTTCACGTCTCTGTACGTCGGGGGCGGAACGCCCTCGCTGTGCCTCGACGAGCTCGCTCCCGTCCTCGCCGGGCTCCGCGTCGAGCGGGAGCGGGCGATCGAGGTGTTCCCGACGCATGCGACCCGCGACGGGGTGGCGAGGGTGCGAGCGCTCGGCTTCGACTACGTCAGCCTCGGTATCCAGTCGTTCGATGCGCGCGTGCTTCGCCATCTCGGCCGGTTGAACACTGCCGAGGACAACCGCCGGGCGCTGGCCGAGACGGTCGGACGCTTCGCGTGCGTCAACGCCGACCTCATCTTCGACGTCGCGTTCGCCGACCCGTCCGTCTTCCTGTCGGACTTCGACGCCTGCTGCCGGTCCGGGGTCGACCAGATCTCGACGTACCCGCTCATGCACTTCGGGTACACCCCGTTCGGAAAGGCCCCTCACGCCGCGCGGCTCGAGCACGACCTGCTGCGGGAGGCCTGCGAGATCGCCGATCGGCTCGGCTACGAGCGGCGCTCCGTGTGGACCTTCACGAAGGTCGGCGGGCCGCTGTACGCCTCGATCGCGCGCGAGCTGTACCTCGGCTGCGGTGCCGGTGCCGCGACGTTCACGGGCTCGGACTTCCTCGTGAACCACTTCGGGCTCGCTCGGTACGAACGCGCGCTCCAGGAGGGTCGGCTCCCGCTCGCTCGTCGTGCTCGGCTCGGTCCCGTCCGTGCGGC
>Ga0233416_10000630_pt1 | contig 10899 bp, 14 predicted proteins | sample Sediment_Towuti__2_FD_188638 | JGI IMG/M metagenome (GOLD analysis project Ga0233416, IMG submission 188638) | Sediment microbial communities from Lake Towuti, South Sulawesi, Indonesia - Sediment_Towuti_2014_0_MG | ecosystem: Environmental > Aquatic > Freshwater > Lake > Sediment | place... | reverse complement strand
TAGCCGCGCGGCCGGCGTGCGCGCTTCTACGGATGTCCGGTGCTCGGTTGCGGGCGATGCTTGGCCTGAGGCCGCCCGACCAAAGAGGTCATGAGGGCGCCTCCAGGGGAGGAGGCGCCCTCTCCGCCTAGACCGCGGCGGTCTCGCGCCGCGCGACCACGTACGCCCAGATCGCGCCGCCGAGGACAGCTCCGGCAAGCGGCCCCAGGATGTAGATCCAGACGTCTCCCCACTCCTGGTTGTAGAGCACCGGGTCGAGCGAGCGGGCCGGGTTGAAGGATCCGCCCGACGCGGGGCCGACCGTGGCCCCCGCCGTGAAGATGAAGAGGCCGATCATGAGCGGCGCCATTACGCCCTTCCAGGGCGCTCGCTCGTCGGTGGCGACCGTGAGAATCACCATGACGAAGAGAGCGGTCGCGATCAGCTCGAGGACGAGTGCCTCCCAGTCGTCGAATCCGGGGCCGGGCTGCGTGGTCAACGCGTCGGTCACGTCGCTCGAGTAGACGATCGCCATGGCGAGGACGGCGAAGAACCCGCCGATGAGCTGGCCGACCCAATACGGGATCACGTCGCGATTCGGGAACCGTCCGGCGACGGCGAGGCCGGCGCTCACCGCCGGGTTGAAGTGGCCCCCGGAGAGGTGCCCGAAGGCCGTGATCGCAAGTGCGAGGCCAAGCCCGAAGCCGGCCGCCACGCCGATCGGCGTGATCGCCTCCAGGCCGATGTCCACGACGACGGCGATGCCGCTGAAGCCGAGGAAGAAGAAGAGGAACGTGCCGAGCGCCTCCGCGACAACACGCGTGCCGAGCGGCTGATCCATCGTGAAGACCTCCCGAGGTCGTTGTCAGGCCCCGATTCGTCGCGGCAGCGCCGTCTCCTAGTCTCCGCGTCATGGAGGCTGGGCTCTTCGTGGCGGTCGTGCTCGCGTTCGCCTTCGCGTTCACGAACGGCGTGCAGGATGCGGCGAACTCCATCGCCACCCTCGTCGCGACCCGGGCGGCGCGGCCGGCGCACGCTCTCGTGCTCGCGACCGTCTGCATCCTCGTCGGCCCGCTCGTCATCGGCTCGGCCGTCGCGTCCACGATCGCCGGACTCATCGACGTCGAGCCGAGCGACGCAGTCGAGGTCGCGGTCGCGGCGCTCGGCGCGGCGCTCGCCTGGAACCTCGGGGCCTGGTACCGCGGCCTCCCCTCCAGCCCGACCCACGCGCTCGTCGGAGGGCTCGTCGGGGCGGCGCTCGCCGCCGCAGGGCCCGACGCGGTCAACTGGGGCGGGCGCGACGGCTGGCGTCCCGAGGGCGTCGTGGCCGTGCTGTTCGCCCTTGCGGTATCGCCGTTCCTCGGCGCCTGGGCGGCACTCCTCGTGCTGCGCGGCTTCCGGCGCGCGCTCAGGCGGGTGACGAGGCGTGTCACGGGCTCGATCCGCCGAGCTCAGTGGGTCACCTCCGCGCTCCTCTCGGTGGCCGAGGGGGCGAACGACGCCCAGAAGACCGTGGGCGTCCTCGCCACCGTCTCCCTCGCGGAGGGGGTGACCTCGACGCTCGAGGCGCCTCGCTGGGCCGTCGTTGGGGCGGCGCTCTCGCTCACGGCGGGAACGATGGTGGGGGGCTGGAGGATCGTGCGCACGATCGGGAGGCGCATCTACGAGCTTCGCTCGCTCGATGCGCTCGCGAGCCAGACCGGCTCGGCCGCGGTCGTGCTGGGTGCCTCGCTCACGGGCGCCCCGGTCTCCACGACGCACGTGGTCTCCTCCTCCGTCGTCGGCGTCGGGGGCGGAAGACGACGCTGGGGGCGCATCCGCTGGGCGGTCGTGACCGAGATGGCGATAGCCTGGTTGACGACCCTGCCCACGACCGCGCTGCTCGCAGCGGTCGGGCTCTCGGTCTGGAGGTGGCTCACGTGAAGGTGCAGCGCTGGTTCCTCCCCGAGCAGCCGGACGTGCTCGGCATGCTCGAGCGGCAGCTCGCGATCACGACCCAGGGGATGGACGCCCTCGTCGAGTGGTCGCGGGGAGACATCTCGAAGGCCGACCTCATCCGAGCGCTCGAGCATCGCGGCGACGAGCACAAGCGCGAGCTCGAAGCCGCGCTCACGACGGCCTTCACGACGCCGCTCGAGCCGGAGGACCTGTACACCCTGTCGCGAGGGATCGACTGGATCCTCAACCTCTCGAAGGACCTCGTGCGCGAGAGCGAGGTGATGGCGACGCCGCCCGACGGGGCGCTCGCCGAGATGTGCCAGCGGCTCGCCGAGTCCGTCCACCTGGTCTCCGACGCCGTCCACGAGCTCGGACGCGACTCCGCGCTCGCGACCGAGAAGGCAAACGCGGCGCTCAAGGCCCAGCGCCAGATCGAGAAGGTCTACCGCGAGGCGATGGCCGCGCTCGTCGGCGCCGACGACCTGCGCGAGGTCATGGCGCGGCGTGAGCTCTACCGCCGCGTCGCGCGCATCGGCGAGGTCGTCGTCGACGTCGCCGAGCGGGTCTGGTACGCCGTCGTCAAGGAGGCCTGACCGCGGCCGTCATCCCAGCCACTCCGGCCGTTCGAATCCGCCGTACTCCTGGATCGCTCCGTAGATGTGTTGTGCGACGCGAGTCGAATGGACAACGACGCGGACGGTCCCGTACGGGAGCCGATTCTGACGCTTCTTCTGGCTGTACTTGGAGTAGACATTGACTGTCGACTTGCGAAGCGACGAAGGTGGCAGGTTCAGCGTGTCGAGCCAGAACTGCTCGATCTCGCGCTTTCGCTCGACGTGATCGGCGAAGAGGTTGCAGTCGACCCGGAACTCCTCGTCCGGAACGCTGTAGTACCTGCGGAGGAAGTCGGCGAAGTACCGGACCATCGCAGGATCCGAGTTAACGAACTGCACCGCGTTCCGTGACTTCGATCCCTCGGCCCAATAGAGCATGCAACCGGCGGCGTGCAGAGGATCTCCTCGGCGAGCCAGCGCACGGCCGTGCTCCTGGAACGCGAGCCGACGTGCTCGGAAGTACGCGCTTCGCGATCGGTTCCGTCGAGAACGGGCGCGATCGACGAGTGCCCTGCGCTGACCTCCAGTCAGCACGATGTCTCGCACCCACAGGCTGACCGAAGACTGCGACGCGCCAACGATGCCTGCGATCTCTTTGATCGAGTGTCCTTCGCGCTGTCGAAGCTCCCGAGCTCGAAGCCTCTCTGCCGTTCTCATATCCGAAAACTAACCCAGCAGTCGGACAGACAGAAGGCTTCCACCTCGCACACCAAACCCGAACCCGTGACGGGACCTGCCTAGAGCGGACGACCGGGCTCGAACCGGTGACCCTCTGCTTGGAAGGCAGATGCTCTACCAACTGAGCTACGTCCGCGCCCCGTTAGCGTAGCGACGTGGATCCGTACGCGTGGTCGTGGAACCCGGAAGCGCTCGTCCTCGTCCCGCTCCTGACCGCGGCGTACGTCCTCGCGATCCGCCGCTACCCCGCGCCCCGCTGGCGGATCGCCTGCTTCCTGGTCGCGATGGCGCTCCTGCTGGCGGTCACGATCACTCCGCTCGAGACCCTCGCGCTCCGCTACCTCCTCGTTGTCCACCTCCTCCAGAACGTCGTTCTCGCGGAGTGGGCGCCACTTCTCGTCGTCCTCGGCTTTCCGTCTGCGCTCGCCGCCCGGCTCGCTCGCCCCCGCGCCGTCCGCGCCCTCACGCACCCGGCGGTCGCGCTCCCGCTCTGGCTCGCGAACTACATGCTCTGGCACCTGCCCTGGATCTACGACGCCGCGCTCGAGAACCCGCACTCGCTCCTCCACCTCGAGCACGCCCTCTACTTCCTCACCGGAGTCGCGATGTGGTGGAGCGTGCTCCAGGACGAGCCTCACCGGCTCGGCGCGGGGACCCGCGCGGCGTACGTGTTCGCGGCCTTCGTCCTCGGGAGTCCGCTCGGGCTCGTCATCGCTCTCGTCCCGAGCGCGATGTACGACTTCTACGTCGAGGCGCCGGAGCGGCTCTGGGGCCTGAGCGCGCTCGCGGACCAGCAGTACGCGGGCCTGCTGATGGTCGTCGAGCAAGCGGCAGTCTTCTTCGCCGTCTTCGCGTACTGGTTCCTGCGCTTCCTCGCCGAGGAGGAGCGGCGCGCAGATGCCGACCACCCGCCCGAGACGGCGTAGACTCGAGGTAGCGGTGCGAAAGGAGCGAGCATGAAGGTGCAAGACGTGATGACCCGCGACCCGAAGACGGTCTTTCCGGGAGCGTCGCTGAAGCAGGTCGCGCAGACGCTCGTGGAGAGCCGGATCTCCGGGCTGCCGGTCGTGGACGAGTCCGGGGCGGTCGTCGGCGTCGTCTCCGAGGCCGACATCGTCGGCAAGGAGGCGGGTGCGCCTCCCGAGCGGAGCCTTCTCGGGCGCCTCGTCCACGGCGACGTCGACAGCTCCCTGCTCGATGCCCGGACCGCGGCCGAGGCGATGACCTCGCCCGCGATCACGATTCGTGCGAGCCGGGAGGTCGCAGAGGCGGCGCGAACCATGATGGAGAAGGAGATCAACCGGCTTCCGGTGCTCGACGACGACGGGAAGCTCGTCGGGATCGTCACGCGCGCCGACCTCGTGCGCGCTTTCCTGCGCACGGACGCCGAGATCGAGAAGGAGCTCCGCGAGGGCGTCGTGCTGGACAAGCTCTGGATCGATCCCTCGCAGCTGGAGATCTCGGTCGAGAACGGCGAGGTCGCGCTTCGCGGCAAGGTCGAGAGCAAGGCGGACGCCGAGCTCCTCGAGTACTTCGCGACTCGCGTGCCGGGCGTCGTCTCGGTGCACTCGACGCTGCGCTGGAGGATCGACGAGCCGCGAGTTCCGCAGTCCGATCCGCGCGTGCCGCAGCCTCCTCCACGAACTCGCTGACGGGGGGGCCCCGTTCGGGCCGCCAGTCGACGCACCGATGTCTCTTGATCAAGATTGATCAGGAGACATCCGGGCCGCTCGCTCAGACTCGCCTGATCGACGTCCGCGTTGCGAAGGGAGGACCGTGACCTCTACGCCTGCCCCGGAAACGCCGCAGCCCGAGGCTCCTGCGCCCATCACCGCGCTCCCCGAGGTGCCGCCTCGGCACTCGATCACGGAGGCGGTGCTCGACAACCTCCCGGCCTGGACGGTCGTGGCCGCCGCGATCAGCCTGCTCTACCTCGTGTGGGTCACGCTCGAGATCCTCGACAAGTACGTGGGGATCCTGCCGAAGGTCGGGTCGTAGACCGTGGCGACGTCCGAGTCGCCCATCGCGAGCCCGCCGCCGGGCTGGGCGAAGCGTTTTCCGCGCGACGAGAAGGTCTTCGTCGTCCTCATCCTCGCCTCGGTCGCCGCGATGACGGCGTTCTCGATCGGCTGGCTGATCTGGGGCAGCCAGAACGTCCCCACGAAGGCGGAGATCGTCGACCAGAAGCAGTTTGCGGCCACGGTGAACGAGTTCGCGAAGCGCTACGCCGCCGAGGACGGCAAGGTCTGGGTGCCGCCGGGCACGGATGCGTACATGCTCGCGTACCGGTACGGATGGACGCCCGAGCTCGTCCTGCAGGAGGACGAGCGCTACACGATCTGGATCTCGTCTGCGGACGTGCTCCACGGGTTCTCGATCGTGAGCCAGAACCTGAACCTGCAGATCGCTCCCAAGCACGGCTTCGGCGCCACCATCACGCCGGATGCGCCGGGACGCTACCGCATCGTCTGCAACGAGTACTGCGGCCTCGGCCATCAGACCATGACGACCTTCCTCACCGTCGTCACGGCCGAGGAGATGGCGGCGACCCGGGCGACGATTGCGGCCGGCGGCACGGATGAGACCGGGGGCGGGGCCACGTCCGGAGCGATCGAGATCAGCGCCGATCCGGACAACGCTCTCGCCTTCGACGTCTCCGAGCTCAGCTCCGCTGCCGGGACGGTGACGATCAGCATGGCCAACCCCTCGTCGCTTCCGCACAACATCGCGATCAAGGGGAACGGGGTGGACGTCAAAGGCGACGTCGTCGGCACGGGAGAGACGTCGACGGTCACCGCCGACCTCGCTCCCGGCACGTACACGTTCTACTGCTCCGTACCCGGGCACGAGCAGGGCGGGATGACGGGCACCCTGACCATCCGCTGAGGAAGGAGCATCGATGGCAGTCGTCGAGCCGATCCCGCAGGTTCTTCCACTCACCAAGGAGGAGGCCTCGCGCACGTGTCCGGCGACCGGGCTCCGGGTGTACGCGGGCGCGCAGGCGCTCACGCTCGCGAACGCGGTAGCAGCGGTGCTGGCCCTGGCGCTCGGGGGCCTCTTCGGCGGCCTCATCGGGCTGTCCCGCTCGCCCGCGCTCGAGTTCCTGGGGCCGAGCACGTACTACGCGTCGCTGACGGCTCACGGCGTGGCCGCGCTGGTCCTCTGGCCGGTGTTCTTCGAGGTCGCGGCGATGGTCTTCGCGTCCTCGATCCTCCTGAACGCCCGCGTGTACAGCGTCGCGCTCGGGTGGACGTCGTTCGCGCTGATGGTCGTCGGCGCCCTGATCACCTTCGTGTCGATCATGAGCGGCGAGGCGACGGTCATGTTCACCGCGTACCCGCCGCTCGTCGCCACGCCCTGGTTCTACGTCGGCTACCTGCTGTTCGCCGTCGGCGCGCTCGTCGCGATCGTCAACTTCTGCATGTCGATCGTGCGGGCGCGGGTGGAGGGGGTGATCACGGGCTCGCTGCCCGTCATCACCTACGGCGTCGCCTGCGCCGCGATCCTCGCCCTGCTCTCGATCCTCTCCGGTCTCGTCGCGCTCGTGCCCGCGCTCCTCTACTCGCTGGGATGGATCGAGGGGCTCGACCCGATCGTGTACCGCGGCTGGTTCTGGGGCCTCGGGCACACACTGCAGTACGTGAACGTCGTCGCGATGGTCGTGGCCTGGTACGGGATCATCGCGCTCGCCTACGGGGCCGGCCCCGTGAACCAGAAGTTCACACGCATCGCCTTCATCCTCTACCTCGTCATCGCGCTGCCGGTGCTCGGGCACCACTTCCTCGTCGATCCCAGCCTCGGCACGGGCGTGAAGTTCGTGGGCGGGACCTTCATGGGCTTTGCGCTCGGCGTTCCGAGCCTCATGCACGGCCTCGCGGTCATGGGCGGGGTCGAGTACGGCTTACGACGAGCGGGGTCGACCGGCCTCTTCGGATGGCTGAAGAGGCTCGACTGGACGAGCTACGGGACGGCTGCGCTCGCGGGCTCCCTCGTCATCTTCGCGATCGGCGGCTGGAGCGGTACGGTCGAGACGACGCTGCCGCTGAACCTCGTCAACCACAACACGATGGGCGTCCCGGCGCACCTGCACTCGACGGTCGTCGGAGGCATGACGGTCGCGTTCATGGGCTTCGCGTACTACCTCGTTCCGATCCTCACGGGCAGGCGTTTGTGGGGAGGGAAGCTCGCGACCGTGCAGGCCTACGCGTACACGCTGGGCCTCCTCGTCATGATCACCGGTCAGACGTGGGCCGGCATCCTCGGCGTTCCCCGCCGGACGCAGTCCGTGTCGTACGGCGGCGACGTCTCCACGGGCTGGGAAGCCTCGATGAACCTGAACGCGGTCGGGGCCGCGATCGCCGCTCCGGCGGGAGCGCTCTTCGTCGTGATCATGGTCATGACGCTCGTCGCCGGGAAGAAGACGTCCGTTCCCGAGGAGCTCGTCCCCTCGGGGACTCGGTGAGAGGAGGGGCGATGGAGGGTCGTACATTCGAGACGCCGGGCTCGTTCGTCATCATGGCGATCTACCTCGGGGTGTTCGGCGTCATGTGGCTTCTCAGCTTCGTGTACCTCGCGGCTCGGTGGGCGATCTCGTAGCGCGGCGCCAGCCACGCCTGCCGCATCGCTCGGTTCGAGCGTGATCATCTCCCCGCTTGCGACCGTCGCCGCAGCGATCGCCTGCGGCCTCTTCGCGCGCGGGTTCCTGAAGCTCCGCCGGCGCCGCCGGGACTATGCCGGCTGGAATCGCGCCCTTCTCTTCGGATGCGCGGTCGTCGCCGGGCTCGTCGCCCTCTCGGCTCCGCTCGACGAGCTCGCGGAGGAGTCCCTCGCGGCACACATGCTGCAGCACGTCCTGCTGATGGACGTCTCCCCGGCGCTCGGGCTGGTCGCGATCCGGGGCCCGCTCCTCTTCTTCGTCGTACCCGAGCTCGTGCTCCGAGCCGTCTCTCGGAGCCGGCGCGCGCGGCGCGTCCTCGCCGCCCTGACGCGTCCCCTCGCCGCCTTCGGCGTCTGGGCGGCGACGCTCGGCGTGTGGCACCTGCCCGTCGTGTACGAGGCGGCGCTCGCGAACGAGCCTCTCCATGTCCTCGAGCACGTGTCCTTCCTCGCCGCAGGCACGCTCGCCTGGATCCAGGTGGTCGACCCGGCGCGGCGGCGCGTGCTCGGCACCGTCGGCCGGCTCGGGTTCCTCCTCGCGATGTTCGTGGCCGGGCAGATGCTGGCGACCACCCTCGTGCTCTCCCAGACACCGCTGTACGACTCGTACGCGGGGCCCGGCGGAGGCCTCCTCGGCCTCTCGGCGCTCGAGGACCAGGACGCCGCGGGACTCGTGATGATGCTCGAGCAGATGCTCGTCCTCGGCGTCGCGGCCTTCGTGCTCGTCCGGCGGCACCTCGACGAGTCGAGCGCCGCCGCCTCGGCACTCGAGCCACCGCCGCATCCCTTCGTCGCCTGATGCGTAGTTTTCCGCAAGGCGCGTCCGTGGCCGCCACGTCGCCCGGCGCTGATCAATTTGCATCACTCGAGACCATGACCAGGGGCCGCGGCGAGGTGGCGGTGTCCGGCGAGGCCGTGATCGCGTTCGGCCCCGATCTGCACGTTCTCTCGTGGAACGAAGCGGCCGAGAGGCTCACCGGCATCCCGGCCGAGGAAGCGCTCGGACAGCCGTGCTGGCTCGTGCTCCGCGGGCACACCACACGCGGCGCCGTCCTCTGCCATCGCGACTGCTCCCTCGCCCGCTACGCCGTGAAGGGCTTCGCGATCCCGCGACAGGACATGACGATCCAGACGAAGACGGGCCCGCGAGACGTGTCGCTCTCGACCGTCGTCGTCCGCGACCGTCCCGAGCCGCTTCTCGTGCATCTCATCCAGGACGGGGCGCAAGAGGTCGTCTCCGACTTCGCGCAGGTCGACGCTGCGCCGAGGCTGACCCCCCGGCAGCGGCAGGTCTTGCGTCTTCTCGCGGAGGGCGTGTCGGCGCGCGGGATCGCGGACCGACTCGGGCTCGCCGAGACGACCGCCCGAAATCACATCCGCGCGGTCCTCGTCGAGCTCGAGGCGCACTCGCAGCTCGAGGCGGTCGCTCGCGCGCGCGCCCAAGGTCTCGTCTGACCTCGCCGGCCCACGGTTGCGGGTGCTCGACCTTCGCGCCGTCTACCCTCCGTCGTGAGCGCCCGTAGCTCAGTGGACAGAGCGGCGGACTTCTAATCCGCGGGTCGGAGGTTCGAATCCTCCCGGGCGCATGAAAGCCCCTGCAAATCGAGATAATCCGATAATCCGGTAAGTCGATGGCCGGGCAATCCGCAGGAATCGACGGCGCGGCGCGGTCGCCCTGTGCCGTGCAGGATCCGCTTGCATCGCAGGTTCAACGGGTCCCACCCCCTCAAGGGACATTAGGTGCTCGTTCGCTCCGTCGCGGACTCGGCTCAGTCAGAGACCAACGCCGTTGTCTTCCCCGGCACAGTACTGTCGAGGAAGTTCACGTCTGGGGCTTCCTTGGTCTGGGTTCGTGCGACGCTCCGCGGTTCTGCGCGGGGACGCGCGATACGGTGCGGGCTGGGTCATCGGTACCGCGGGACGGGTCCGGGCTCGCTCATGTGTCCGCGCTGACGCCGGTGGACGGGAATGCCGAGCAGGAGCGCGACGCCCGCAAGGACGAACGGCATCCACTCCGCCCACGAGCCCCAGTCGTGGCCGAAGATCTGCCCGATACTCCGCGACGCCTCGGCCCCCGTGTTCCGTGAGTAGATGACGAAGAGAATCGTGAAGACGATGCAGAGCACGGCAACGATGACGTCGCGCGCGAACCGGGCCGTCTGACCCTGCGCGCGATCGGCCCGGCGCCACTTCAACTGTGCCAGGGCGGAGAACAGATAGGGGATCGCGGCCGTGATGCCGGTCATCAGCACGAGCGTGGTGAAGGCCGACGCGCCGCTCGATCCGAGGTAGTTGACCAGCATGGCGACCGACGACAGGGTGGCCGAGACGACGATCCCGAACGCGGGTACCCCTGCCGCGTTCAGCTGCTTGAAGCGCGCCGGGAAGATCCCGTCCTTCGCCGCGGCGAGCGGCATCTCGGCGCAGATCATCGTCCAGCCGCTGGCGGGGCGCGATCGAGGCAGAGCGCCTGGCGACGTTCCACTTCTGGCGGGCCGTCGGGCGCCTCATGAGCATCCGAGACATCCCGGAGACGTACGAGGAGCTCGAGCGCTTCAACGTCGAGTTCGAGCGGTCTCGTTTCGGGTACACGGAAGCGGGGCACCGCGTCGCGACCGCGATGCTCCGCATGTTCGTCGGCCGTGCCCGGGTGGCGCCTCAGGGCTTGGGCACGCGCGCGATCTGCGCGCTCCTGGACGAGCCGCTGCTCGCGGCGCTCGGTCTGCCGAGCCCGACGCCGGCGGAGCGTCGCCTCGTCGAGGGTGCGCTCCGGCTGCGCGCCGGTGCCGTCCGCCTCCTCCCGCCTCGCCGCAGGCCGCGCCTGCGGACGGAGATGCGGCGCCAGACGTATCCGAAGGGCCATCGAATCGAGGAGCTCGGGCCCCTGCCGTCCGGCGCCCGGGTTCCTGCTCCTCCGGGTGCGCGGTAGCACGAGGTCCGGCGGGCCGCGCCCTCGCCACACGCGTCGCTCGAGGAAGTGCGCTAGCGAGGCAGGCGCAGGCCGAGGCGACGAGGGAGCGAGGCGACGAGCCGC
>Ga0233416_10000629_pt1 | contig 10902 bp, 10 predicted proteins | sample Sediment_Towuti__2_FD_188638 | JGI IMG/M metagenome (GOLD analysis project Ga0233416, IMG submission 188638) | Sediment microbial communities from Lake Towuti, South Sulawesi, Indonesia - Sediment_Towuti_2014_0_MG | ecosystem: Environmental > Aquatic > Freshwater > Lake > Sediment | place... | reverse complement strand
CAAAATGCAAGTTCACCGCGGCGATGTTAGCATCCAAGATGGCGGGTATCTCTTGACCCTGTGTTGACGCCCTTCCTATACTGCAACTTCATGAGGCAGCCACGATTTCCTTTGCCCCGCGCGAGGTCGTTCCCCTGGTGGCTGGCGTTGCTGCTTGTGGCCATGAGCGCCTGTTCATCCAAGGAGGTCCGGTATCCGGCAGACCATGAACGCATCCGCCGCATCGATCACGCGGTGGAGTCGTTGCGGGATGCGTATCAGCAGAAAAACCGCTCGGCTTTCCGGTCCGCCATGTTGCCGCTGGATCAACTGGAGGAGCTGCAGCGTCAAGCTGACGCCGACTTCGACGCCTTTCACACCATCGCGCTGGAGTTCAACATCGAGCGGATCATGATCGACGGCGAGGACATCGATACCTATGTTCACTGGCAAGGCGTGTGGAAAAAGGATGCCCAGGAGACCGGCCTGCGACAGCGAGGCCACGCACGCCTGCAGTGGGTCGGCGAGCAGTCGATTCTGCTGCGCGGCGTCCAGGGAGATCTGCCGTTCGGTATGAGAGCGAAGCAAGCGTTGTCCGAAGCCCCCCCGTTGATCCCCACGTTCGACGCTCCTCGACGGTAACGAGCCGATGCCGCGTCGTACTCCACCACAGGCGGATTTTCTCGTCATCGGCAGCGGAGTCGCCGGCCTTCGCGCGGCGCTCGAGCTGAGCCGCGCCGGTCGAGTGATCATGCTGACCAAAGGCCATCCTTTACAGAGCAGTTCGATTTTTGCGCAGGGCGGGGTTGCGGTGGCGCTCAGCGAAGAAGACGATGTCGCGATCCATCTCACGGATACCCTGAAGGCGGGACATGGGCTCTGTCGTCGCGAGGCGGTGCGGGTGTTGGTCGAAGAAGGGCCGGATCGGATTCAGGAATTGATCAGGTGGGGGGCGAAATTCGACAAGGCCGGAGGGAAGTTTGCCTTTACGCGCGAGGCGGCCCATAGCCGCAGCCGCATTCTCCGCGCTCGAGGGGATGCGACGGGGAACGAGATGGTGCGGGTGTTGATGGCGCAGGCTGCCAGGCAGAGGCGGATTCAACGGCTGGATTACCATTTCACCGTGGATCTCATCGTGGAGAGCGGATGCTGCTGCGGCGCCGTGGTGCTGGACGAAAATTCGGGCGAGCGCTTCATCCTGCCAGCACGAGCCGTGGTGCTTTCAACCGGCGGTGCAGGCCAGATCTACGCGCGAACCACGAATCCGCCGAACGCGACCGGCGACGGGATGGCGATGGCGTTTCGCGCCGGGGCGCAACTGCACGACATGGAGTTCGTCCAGTTCCATCCGACGGCGCTCTATGTGCCCTCGAGTCCACCCTTTCTGTTATCCGAGGCGATGCGAGGAGAAGGAGGGCAGCTGCGCAACAATAAGGGCGAGGTCTTCATGCCGCGTTACCATCCGCTGGGTGCCTTGGCGCCGCGGGATATTGTGGCGCGGGCCATCTGGGCTGAGATGGCGGCGACGCGAGCGCGGCACGTTTACCTCGACGTGACCCACCTCGGAGCGGAGTTCGTGAAGCGCCGGTTCCCGACGATCTATGCGACGTGCCTGCGTCATGATATCGACATCACAGAGGAGTGGATTCCCGTGTCTCCGAGCGCCCACTACATGATGGGAGGGGTCTGGACGGACGTGAACGGTGCGACGACGTTGCCCGGCCTCTTTGCGGCCGGTGAGGTCGCGTGCAGCGGGGTGCACGGCGCCAACCGGCTGGCAAGCAATTCGTTGCTGGAGGGGTTGGTCTTTGGCATGCGCGCTGGGGTGGCTGCCCTTGCGTGGGCCGTCGATCGCTCCGTGCCGCAGCTGACGCGGGAGCAGGTGGAGCAATGGCAGGCAACCTGTGAGCCGCTGGACGACGCGGAAAAATTGCGGAGCTCGCTGCGCCGGGTGATGTGGGGACAGGTCGGCATCATTCGTTCGCGTGAGTCCCTGATTCGCGCCACGGCCCAACTCGCCCGGTGGCTACGGATGGTTTCGAAGCCCTTCGCGACCAGGGCGGATCTGGAAGCCAAGAACATGGTCCAAGTGGCCCACTGCGTAGCGGAAGCGGCGCTGTGGCGGGAAAATAGCGTGGGCGCCCACTTTCGATCGGACTTCCCAACCGCCAGCCGCCCAGGCTGGAAATTGCACAGCCACATCTCTCTGAGGAAAGGTGCTACGGGGTGGCCGAAACAGGGAGAGGCGGGCCGGGTGGTGGCCCTGCGGAATCCGAGGATGCGATCACGCGGCCGGTAGAGGAGAGGTCCCGCGTCAGAAAGGTCCGATAGTAGCGCAGCACCTTTCGGACGTACTGGCGGGTTTCGTCGATCGGGGGAAGCGAGCGATACCGGTCCACGACCTGCTCGCCGGCATTGTAGGCGGCAAGCGCCAGGGGAAGATTCCCGCGAAACCGATCCAGCAGTTGTCGGAGGTATTTCGTTCCGCCCCCGATATTGTCCTCAGGATCGTACAAATCCTGCACCTCCATTCGAACCGCCGTCTGCGGCATCAACTGCATGAGACCGACGGCGCCGGCCCGCGAGACCGCCAGAGGGTCGAAATCTGATTCGGCCTTGATGACTGCGCGAATCAGCGCCGGGTGGAGGTGATGCTGGCGCGAGAAGCGGTTGATCATTGGCTCCAATTCCCGTTCCGTGATCAAGGGATGCAGGCGGCTGGGATGGAGGTCGATTCGACGGTAGCGAACGTCGGACGGTACGTTCGTGAGCGAAATCGTCCCTTTGGCGTCGATATACTGGTAGATTTCGGCTTGGGTGACCTGGCCGCCAAACAGGAGGCAGCCGGTGGCGAACAGACCGGTGGCGCCGAACCTTCTGAGCTGGTCGAAGGGTTTTCCTGTAGTCAGCATGGCCAAACGATAGCAGTCTTCAACGACCTGTCAAGGAGAATGCAGATCCTGTGCCTCCGAGGCGTCTTGGAAATGGTCCTGAAAACAATCAGATGGGAGATCAATGGGAAGGAGCCGGTTCCAAAAAACGGTCCCGTGCCGCAACAAACAGCTCACGGAGTTTCCGCGTCACCGGGCCAGGCCTGCCCTCGCCGATCATCCTGCGGTCCACCGAAGTTGCCGGCATGATTTCCATGCTGGTATTGGTGAGAAAGCACTCGGTCGCTTGATATAACTCGTCGGGCGTGAAGCGCCCCTCTTCGACTCGGATACGGAGTTCTCTCGCCAGTTGAATCACGATCGTTCGCGTGATGCCATCCAACAGGCCGCAGTCGACGGACGGCGTCCGGAGGCCTCCGTTTCTCACGAAGAACAGATTGCTCACGGTGCATTCGGTGAGGTGGTCTTCCCAGTTGAGGAGAATGCTGTCGAAAGCTCCGGCTGCGATCGCTTCACGCTTCGCCAGGATGTTGTTCAGGAAATTGGTGGCTTTGATCTGGGGAGACAGGGCATCAGGCAGGTTTCTCCTGGTTGCCGCCACGATCAACTCGACGCCCTTCTCGTAGAGACCGGCCGGTGGAGCCTCGAGCGGTTTCGCCATGATCACAACGGTCGGGGAAGGGCAGAGGGCGGGGTCCAGCCCGATGTCGCCAGCTCCGCGTGAGACCGTGATCCGCAGGTAGGCGTCCTGGCGTTCATGTCCCACCTGATTGCGCACCATGGCTTCATGCAGGAGATCCGGCCAACATTCCCTGGGGATGGGAATCGCCAACCCGATGGCATCCGCGGATCGGAACAGTCGCGACACATGTTGTTCGCACATGAACAGGCGAGTTCCGTACGAGCGAAGCGTTTCGTAGACTCCGTCTCCGTAGAGGAAGCCGTGATCAAACACGGAGATCACGGCCTCCTCCTGCTTCACAAATCGGCCGTTCAGATAGATCCACATGGTTGGAGTCGTTAGGACAGCGCGCTCAAGAACGCCTGGGCCTTGTGGATGGTTTCTTCATACTCGCGGGCGGGCTCGGAGTCGGCCACGATGCCGGCGCCGACCTGGAGGTACCTCTTGCCGTTCCTCGTGACCAGCGTTCGAATCAAGATGTTGAAATCGAGATCGCCGCTCCAACTCAGGTATCCCATCGAACCGGTGTAGGGGCCGCGCCGGACCGGCTCCAACTCCTCGATGATTTCCATGCAACGGATCTTCGGGACTCCGGTAATCGTTCCGCCCGGGAAAACGGCGCGGAGCAGATCGAAGCCGGTGGCGCCGTTTCTCAACGTTCCGACGACGTGGGACACCAGGTGATTGACGTGGGAATACTGTTCCAGCGTCATCAGCTCCTGCACCCGGACGGTTCCAATGGCGCAGACTCGTCCGAGGTCGTTCCGCTCAAGATCGACCAACATGACATGTTCCGCGCGTTCCTTTTCATTGGAGCGCAACTCTTCCGCCAGCCGCCGGTCGGCGGCGTTGGTTTCGCCGCGGGGTCTGGTGCCGGCGATGGGCCGCGTGTCCGCCCGACGTCCCCGGAGACGGACGAGCCGTTCCGGCGAGGAACAGATGAGACTGGTGTGGTCGAAGCGGAGCAATCCGGAAAACGGCGACGGATTGATCTCCCGCACGCGACCATAGGCGAGCAGATCCGTCCGGAATGCCGATCGCGGCGAAGGACTGTCGCACATGACGGCAAACCGGTGCGAGAGGTTGGCCTGGTAAATGTCGCCCGCGGCGATATAGTCCTGGCACCGGCGGACCCGGTCCATGTACGACGCGCGCTCCTGCTCCGGCGCAAACGTCAGGCGTCCGAGTGGCTCGCCCTCAATTCCGGCAACAGCGGAGCCGGACAGGCGGGCCTCCAGCTCGGCGAGGCGGTCGCATCCTTCCCGATACAGTTTCTCCCGCGGCTCGCCCAAGAATCGCTCGAGCGGGGGACAGAACATCATGACCAGCCGGTCCAGTTCGTGATCGACAGCCGCCACCAGGTCGAAAAAGGCAAACTCAAGGTCGGGCGCCCCGAGATCGTCGAGCGCCGCCGATGGTACGCGTTCGAATTGACGGACGAGGTCGTAACCGAGGTAGCCGACCGCCCCTCCGAAAAACGGCGGCGCGTCAGGAGGACGAGCGATAGAGGAATTCTCGACCTGTCGCGCGAGACGCTGAAAAGGGGCCGAACCGGATTCTTCGTCACCCTGGGAAGCGCGCCGCACCCACCGGTCACCCTTGCCGCTCAGCACTGCATAGGGGTCGCTGGCGAGAAATGAATAACGACCCATGGGCCTCCGCCCGCTGCCGCTCTCGAAGAGGACGGACGGACGCCGGGGCGAGGCGATTTTTGTGTAGAGCTCGAACGCACTGGACGACGGGCGCGGACGCGTCACCACGAGAGGCGACGGAGGGCCCTGAAGAAAAGCGATCGATGAAGGCGTCGCCAGCGGCACGGGAGACCTGCCTCCTTCAACAGCGAACCAGGTCCGTCACTATACCGCAGCGACTTCCCCAGGGACAGACCCTCGAACAGCTTGACATTGCGCGCGGTGTTCTGCTTAAATTGCGCGCCCATTACTGGCAGAGTCCTGCTCATGTGCTGCATGTGCACTCGCCTTCCGTGGGTTTGGCATGCCCCCTCCACAAGATCCGTTTTACGCGGGGCTCGGCCAGGCCGTTCGAATCGGGACGGAACTGCTGGCTGCGCTGATCGTCGGAGGTGGGCTTGGATGGGTCCTCGACACCTATCTGCTGGGGTCCACCCCCTGGGGGCTCGTCGCCGGGCTGGTTTTTGGTGCGGTCGCTGGTGTCCGGAACGCCTATCGAGCCGCACAGCGATGGCGGGATTCGTCGGATAACTCGAGGGGATAAGAGAGTACATGGAAGAGAGTCCGCTGCATCCGTTCGAACTCCACAACATCGTTCCCATCAGTGTGGGTGGGCTGGATATTTCCATCAATAAGGCCGTGCTGACCATGTGGATCGTCGTCGCGCTCGTGGCGCTGCTGATGGTGATGGCCGGGTCCGCGAGAAAGCTGGTCCCCGGGAAGTTGCAGAGCCTGGCGGAGATGTTGGTCGATTTTATTCGCGGAATTATCCTGGATACGATGGGGGAGGGAGGGATGAAATTTTTCCCCCTCATCGCGACGCTGTTCCTCTTCATCCTCTTCTGCAATCTGATCGGATTGATTCCCGGCTCGTATACCGTGACCAGCCAGATCATCGTGACGGCGGTCTTTGCCACGGTGGTGTATGGGCTGAGTCTGATCATGGGCTTCGTCCTCCACGGAGCGAAGTTTCTGGGAATCCTGGTGCCGCCCGGCACTCCGGGATGGCTGTTGCCCCTGATGGTGCCCATCGAATTGATCAGCCAACTGGCGCGGCCGATCTCGCTGGCGGTCCGGCTGTTCGCCAATATGACCGCCGGGCATGTGATCCTGGGGGTCCTGTTCGGGCTGGCGATCAGCGGCGGACTCTTGATCGGGTGGCTGCCGTTTGCATTCACGATCGCGATGAACGGCCTGGAGGTGGGCATCGCGTTTATTCAAGCCTACATTTTTACCGTGTTGACCTGCGTCTATTTGGGCGACGCGTTTCACCTGCACGGCCACGACGAGCACGCGCACTGACGTGTGCCGACACAGACAAGGAGGAGTGAGCGACAATGGATTCAGCAGCAGCAGCGTTGTTGGGCATGGGTCTGGCGGCGGCGGGGTTCGCCGGCGCCGGAGTGGGAATCGGTTACATCTTCGGGAAAATGATCGAGGCGGTGGCGCGACAGCCGGAAGCCGAAGGTCGAGTCGGCAAGTACATGTGGATTGGGTTCGCGCTCGTGGAAGCCATCGCGCTGTACGGCCTGGTCATCGCGTTCATCATCATGGGCCTCCGGAAATAAACGGGATACAGGGGTAATGGGACGATCGGGATAACGGTAGAAGCAGGTACCCCGCTATGCCCGTACCCCTCTGTCCCGGGGAGTTCATATGCCGCAGTTTGAATCTCACTTTTTCTCTTCCCTCATCTTTTGGGAAGTCGTGTCCTTCGCGATCCTCCTGTTCGTGCTGTACAAGTATGCCTTCCCCGGCATTCTGGCCATTCTCGAGGAACGGGAGAAGAAGATCAAGGACAGCTTGGATCAAGCTGAACGTCACCGGTCCGAGGCGGAGCGCAAGCTGAAGGAGTATGAGGCGAAGCTCAATGCCGCCGCCAAAGAGGCCGAAGGCATTCTGGCGGCCGCGAAGGAGCGCGCGCAGCACCTGCTCGAAGAAAATGAGCAGCGCTTAACCGCGGAGGCTGAGCGGATCAAGGGCGAAGCGACGCGTGAGATCGAGCAGGAGCGTCGGAAGGCGGTGCAGGAGATCCGGAGCCAGACGACAGAACTGGCGCTGATGGTCGCGGAAAAAGTGGTTCAGCGCAGCTTGACGGAAGCCGACCACCGGAAATTTGCCGACGAGGCGCTTCAGGCGCTCGCAAAATCCTACCAACGGTGAGATGAGACGATTGGGCGGGGTCAGCGCAGACTGACTCCGCCGGGCCGGTATCCTTCCAGATCCACCGCCACGAATCGGAATCCCAGCTGTTTCAGTTCGCCGCTGATTCTCGCGCGTAGTTCGGAATCCGTGAGCCGTGGTAACTCTTCCTTCGCGACTTCCAACCGGGCGATCTCCCCGTGGTCGCGGACCCGATACTGACGGAATCCTTCACGGTGGAGGACAGCTTCTGCGGCTTCGATCCGACTCAGCTTTTCCCTCGTGATGGTGATCCCGCGCGGGATTCTCGATGAGAGACAGGCGGCCGCCGGCTTGTCCCAGTTGGAGAGCCCGAGCTCGTTGGCAAGCGCGCGAATCTCGGTCTTCGACAGCTCGGCCTCAACCAGCGGGCTGCGCACCCCCCACTCCCGCGCGGCCTTGATCCCTGGCCGATCGTCGCCGAGGTCGTCTAGATTGGTCCCGTCCACCATGCAGGCGGCCGCCCCCGATGACCGCAGCGTCGTGAGGAGTCGGTAGAGGTCAGTTTTACAGTGAAAGCAGCGCGACGCGTCATTCTGGGCGAACTCCGCGATTTCCAGCTGATCCGTTCGCACGATCTCATGACGGGCGCCGATTTCCTGCGCGACCCGCGTGGCCGTTTCCAGTTCGATCGACGGAAAGGTCGGTGAGACGGCGGTGATGCCAACAGCCTTGTCGTGGAGCTGCTCGTGGGCTACCTTCAGGACGAAGGTGCTGTCGATGCCGCCGGAATAGGCGACCAGCACGGAGCCCATCTCCGAGAGAATGCCGCGGAGGCGGTCAAGTTTGCGTTGAAGCAGTGCAACGGACATGGAAATGGTTGCCTCGCGATCAACTCCTAATGGCGAACCTTCGCCTTTCCGATATTACCGACGACGACCAGTGCATAGTGCTGGGGGTCGAGGTACTGCTTGGCGACGCGCTGCACGTCCTCTTTCGTCACGCGTTCGATCCATTTCGGGTATTGGCTGAAGTATTCAAATCCCAACCCGAAAAATTCCACTTGAGCCAGCACGTGGGCCAGCTTGGCCGTGGAATCCAACCGTAACGGGAAGCTGCCCATCAGGAAAGACTTGGCTTCGGCCAACTCCTGGTCGCTGACCGGAGCTTCGCGAATGGCCTTGATTTCGGCCAACACGCTGCTGATCGCCTGATTCGTCGATTCTGTCTTGGTCTGGAGATTGACCCAGAAGGAGCCGGGCATGGCACGAGCCTCGTAATGACTCATGATGCCGTAGGCCAGCCCCTGCTTGTCGCGGATGGATTCCATGAGGCGCGAAGAGAATCCCCCGGCCCCGAGAATCTGATTCATGACGGTCACGGCGTAGAAGTCGGGATTGGTCCGGCTGATTCCGCCGTGCCCGAGCACGATGGTCGATTGGGTGAGGTCTTTTTCGATGAGCTGGACGGTCCTCTTCTCGATGGAGGCGGGCTTCTTGGCCGCCCTCGGCTGCGGGGCGCCTCTTTTCCAGGAGCCGAAATGGGTTTGGACGAGCGTTGTTGCTGGTTCGACCGAGATATCGCCGACGACGGCCAGGATGACCTGGTTCGGGACATACTCCTTGGCGTAAAAGTTTTGAACATCGGTGAGGGTGACTTTGCTCAAGGTCTCCTCGGTCCCATTGACCGGCCACCGGTAGGGGTGATTGTGGAAGACCAACTGGTTGAACGCCTTGAGCGCCACATGGCCGGGATCGTCGTTGTCACTGGCGATTTCGCCGAGGATCTGCGACCGCACCCGTTCGAATTCCTGCTTGGGGAATGCCGGGTGAAGAAGAATGTCAGCCAGGAGTGTGAAACCGAGGTCGAGGTCTTTCTTGAGGACACGCACCGAGGCGGTCGTGAAATCTTCACCCGCCTTGACCTCCAGCGAGCCGCCGACGAAGTCGATCTGCTCCGCCAGCTGCTTCGAGGACCGGGTCGCCGTGCCTTCATCGAGGAGGCTGGCGACCAGGTTCGCCACGCCAGCCTTCTCTGGCGGATCTTGGGCCGACCCGGCCTTGATCAGGGCGTGGAGCTCGACGATAGGAAGAAAATGCTGCTCGAGGACCAGCACCGTCATCCCGTTGGGCGTCGTGATTCGGGTTGGCGAGAGTTCCGCCGCCTGTCCGGCGGATGCGAAAACGAGCAGCGCGGCGATGAGTCCCCAAAGAGCGGAGATCGCGGCTCTTCCGCGGACGGTCTGGCTGGAACAAGGGTGAATCATGCCGGTGCGGGTAGGAGACATGCGTTGCCCTAGGACTTTCCTGGATGAGCCGCCGCGGGAGCCGGCTCCGGTTGTTTGGCGGGCAGCGGGACGAGAATTCCCACAGTCCGGTTGTCTTGCGCCAGGTATTGCTTGGCGACGCGTTGAATGTCTCTGGCGGTGACAGCGCGGATACGCTCAAGGAATTGGTCGGCCCTCCGCCAGCCAGCCCCGATCGATTCCGATTGCCCCAGCAACATCGCGCGGCGAAAATTCGAGTCTTGCTCGAAGATGCGCGAGGCCTCGACTTGATTCTTCGCCCGCTGGAGTTCCAGCTCGGACGGGGGATCGTTCTGAAGCCTGGTGATTTCGTCCTGTAGCGCCTGCTCGACCGCCTCGACCTTCGCGCCCGGGCTCACCAGAGAATAGAAATAGAACAGGCTCGGATCGGTCTGCATCAAGCTGTAGTCGGCTCCGACCGCCAGCGAATTCTTTTGATCGTAGACGAGGCTTTGATAGAGCCGGGAGCTTTTCCCATGCGACAGAATCGATTCCAGAATGGCGAGGGCGTAGGAATCTTCACTGGCATAATTGGGAACGCGGAAGCCCATCATGACGAAGGGGACCTGGGCTTCGCGTTTGAGCATGAAACGCCGTTCACCTCGCTGGTCCGGTTCGGCCACGAGCGCCTGTTTGGGCGAGGGGCCCTTGGGGATGGGTTCAAACAGCTGTTTGATCGTCGGGAGCAAGGCGTCGGCTCTGATATCGCCCACCACGATCAGCGTCGCGTTGTTGGGCGAATAGTACGTGTCGTAGTGACGCTGCAAATCCTCGAGGGTCATCGCGTCGAGATCGGCGAACCAGCCGATCACCGGCCAATGATAGGGGTGGCTGAGAAAGGCCTGCGCGAACAAGGCTTCGACCAGGGCTCCCTGGGGATCGTCCTCGGTTCGCAAGCGCCGCTCTTCCTTCACCACCTCCCGCTCGGTACGGAATTCAGTCTCATCGAGGATCAGCCCCTGCATCCGGTCTGCTTCGAGTTCTAAGGCGAGCCCCACGCGGTCGGCTGCAAGATTCTCGAAATAGGCGGTGAAGTCCTGGCTGGTAAAGGCGTTGTCGATGCCGCCGTTCTTGCGGATGAGGCGGGAGAAGGACCCCTTGGGATACTTCGCCGTGCCCTTGAACATCATGTGTTCGAGCATATGCGAGAGCCCGGCCCGTCCCATGACTTCGTTGCGGGATCCGACTCTGTACCAAACCTGCACCGTGGCCACCGGAGCCTTCGGGACCTCG
>Ga0233416_10000627_pt1 | contig 10925 bp, 14 predicted proteins | sample Sediment_Towuti__2_FD_188638 | JGI IMG/M metagenome (GOLD analysis project Ga0233416, IMG submission 188638) | Sediment microbial communities from Lake Towuti, South Sulawesi, Indonesia - Sediment_Towuti_2014_0_MG | ecosystem: Environmental > Aquatic > Freshwater > Lake > Sediment | place... | reverse complement strand
CAGCTTCAGGCTGATAATCTCGACCTTAAGAGTCTCGATATCGACCTCTGCGATTGCGACACCCCAATTACTCATTGAGGGGTCGAAACCAACCACCTTGATTTTTCTTGCCATTATTACCTCAGTTGTTACTTAGTTTCTTTTCTGCCTGCTCAAGCACATGTTCCGCTTCGCTCAGCAGGGCTTGATTTCCCTGCCTCATTACTTGAAGAAGCATTCTCTTCTCTTGCAAGTATAGTGAAGCGAACTTAGGGTCATGCTCGGAAATGCTCTTCGTATTGCTGATCAAATCGCAATACTTGATTGACGCCGCCTCATAACTCACCTTCGAGAGCCTTTCTCGATCCGCAGCTTTGCGTTGCGCTCGATTACCCTCCGTCTTAACGTCCGTGAGTTCGACCACCAGATCAGCGACCACTGGGCCGAAATTCTCTTTAATCACGTCGTAAGTTACCGCTGTGTCCTCAAGCACGTCGTGTAGCGCTGCGGCGATAATTACATCGTCGGTCAGACGAGAGTCCTTCGCTGATGCAAGCACTATGTGAGCACCTACCTCTACGCAATGATAGACGTATGGCTCTCCGGTGTATTTTCTACGCTGAGTACCATGAGCACCCGCTGCAAACACCGCCCCGAATGCGAGCACAAATGCCTTCTTATCACCCACTTCACCAGCTACCAAAGTCTTCGCGGTCTGCATACAAATCCTTTATGTCTTTTTGAACTTCTTTCTCAACCATGCCCTCATTAAACAATGCTTTATACAAAGCCTCTGAGTAATCCTGTTCGAAATTCGTGAATAGCGAACATTGCCCCAAGGGCACTTCGACAGAAACCACTTCTCTTAAATTTGTCTGACCAGTTGTGGCAAAGACAAGAATGATTTTACCTGTCTTGGAGGTGTAAACATTACCGAGAACAAATTCTTCTTCGCCAATAAACGGCTTTGTGAAGTATTTCCCCTCAATTGTCTTAACGACCATCTTGCATGGACCAGAAAGCTCGTAGACATTTCCGATCAACCGCCGAGCAATGTACGCTCGTTGTGAAAGAGTTTCTTCTGCATCCGAGCTAACCTCACTCACAACAAGCGCCCTCAATTCTCGATTGCTTGTTTTCCTTTGTGATTGTCATCACGGAGTCGCACCAGTCCTTAAGTTCGTTGTGACTGATGATAAGAACGGTGCCGCGCTCGCGGGCCTTCCGCTCAAGAATGCCCATCAGACGTTCGAGACCGGCAGGGTCAAGCGCATCATCAATTTCGTCACCGATCCACAAATCAACTGACTTTGCCGCTCGTGAAGCGACAAGGTCTTGCAGCGCAAGGGCCGTCGCAAGTCGTACTTTACGTTTCTCCCCGCCAGACAATCCCTTGTAAGTCGCAGCGCCTTCGCTATTCACAACCTCGATGCTGAACTTTTCCTTCAGCTCACCCTTTGCATTCGATGTCAGTGTCGTCCACGTCGCGTTGATATTCCCGTCAGAAAGTGCCGACAGATAGTCCGTCGTGCGCTCATTCAAGAATGGCGTGACGGTATCAAGCAAGTGAGCGCGAACACCTGCGGGACCGAAAATCTTCACGACCGCCTTGAGCGTTTCGACCTTCTCGCAACCCTGCTTGTATTTCTCTTCATGCTTCGCGATAGCATCAAGCAAGTTATTCAGGCGAACGTTCAAAGCGTCGATCCGAACGACGCACGGGTTCTCTTCAGTTTTCGCGTTTTCAGCGAGAGTACGGTTCTCGCGCGCCTTCATGACAAATGAACGACCTTCGGTTTTCAGAACCGTTATTTCCTTCAAGAGAGTCATGACTTCGCCTTGACGCTTGACAACGCTGGTCATGTCCGGGACTTCGCGTCCCGCCTCGCATACTGCAACCTGCGCCTTAGTGACTTTGGTCTGCTGCTCGACTACAGCGTGGCGCGCGTTGTTGTACGCTCGTTCAGCATCTTCGACATCCTTCTGACGGTGAGCGAGAAGGTGGGCACGGTCGGTAACATCACCCGGTTTTCCACACATCGCACAGGGTTTGTTCACGTCGTCATCAACGGACTCAACCGCCTTTTGAGCTTTCTCGTACTTGATGAACGCTTGCTGCTCAAGCGCCTCTAGACGAGCCATAGCGCGCTGTTCTTCGTTCAGCGCAGTCTGGGCGGTTTCGAGCGCCTTCTGCGCAGCAGAGGACGTGTCAGAGGTCTCTGTGAGCGTTTTGAGTTCTTCTTCTAGAGCGCTTTGGCTGAGTTCGTTAATCTTCTGGATTCTCTGTTTCGCCATCTCTTCAGCGTAGTTTGCCTGCGTGAGAAACGATTTCACCCTTACCTGACGCGTAGCTTCAAAAGCGTCCGCGTTCTTCCGTTCGTTCTCGATCTGCTCCTTCAGTTCATTCAGGGAGTCTTCTTTCATCTGCTTCATCGTGAGTTCACTTCTTACGCCAGCCTCTTCATTCGAAAGACGCTCACGAGCGATTGCATAAGCTCGCTCAACATCTTCGATGCCCGCAGCTTCCTCGATCATGGTCTTGAGTTGCTTGTCCGTCATTGCGGGCAGATCGGGCATTTCTTCTTGACCCGCATAGATCGCGGCGCTGAACACCTCACGAGAGCAGCCGATCAACATGTTGATCAGTTCTTGAGTTTCCTTTTCGGTGCCCTTGGTCGCATCAACACCACCAACAGTCACCCGTGACGTATTTTTGTAGGTCTTGTGCTTGCGATAACGAGCGATGACGACCGACGTACCTTCCATGTCGATCTCGACTTCAACCCGCGTGTCTTTCTTCGCTGCGATGTTCACAACATCATCACTCGATACACCGCGTGCCGTCTCACCGTAGAGTGCCCAACACAGGGCATCAGCAATCGACGACTTGCCCGCACCGTTCGAGCGTGCTGACGAGTCGTCCTTGTTGACGCCCTGAATCAGCACCAGACCCTTGTCGTCGAGCGAAACGCGCTGACCCTGACCAACGGTCAGAAAGTTGTCGATTTCAAGCCTTTTGATTTTCATCAGCAGTCACCACTCCATCCGGTTTCACGCATTTCGTAATCGTAGAACAGACCGATTGTCTCATAGCTGTAATCGGCAAGTTCTGTACCGTTATCGGGATACTCTTCGGAATGACCGAGGTGCTTCGAGAAAGGAGTACCGCCGTCTTTCCCATCGACGACGAATATCCTTCGATCATTCGCGTAAATGGTGATTTCGTATCCATCGCTGTACCAATAGTGCGCGATCTTCTTATTCACCTTTGCTCCCCTCAATCAGCCCCATTTGCTTAATGTTCTCGTAACCGACTTGGCGGGCGTGGTTATCAATGAAAGCTTCGATATCTGTCTTAGCGGATTCGACAATCTTTTCAATCGCACGTTCGGCAGAGGTCACAGAGAATTCGAGATTGCGACCCGCGTTCTCCATCGTGTTGCGCATTCCCTTGACGATCTCAGCAACCGCCTTCTTACCGAACTTTCCTTCTTCGACCATCGTAGCGAGTTGATCAACCTGTTCTCGCAAGTCTTCGAGAGACTCGTTCACGCTGTCACGCACTTCCTTCTTGAGCGTTTTTACCTCTGACTCCATGGGAGAGATATTAGGCTTGCCAACCAAGCTCCCGTCGCGTGTGTAAATGAGTGTGCACGGCGTGCCGTCACCTTTCCCGCTGCTCATCACAAAGTTCGCAAACTGCGAAAACGACATTTCAAACTCGATCAGGACGCCACCATTCCCGTGATACCAGTTCTTGCCGAGGTCGCGGTCCATAATTGCCTCCCGCACTTCGACACGCACAGTTTGCGGATGTTTGGTTTCTGATCCAAACAGGGTCGCAGAAGGTCCGTGAGAAACGGTCGAGAGAGTCACAATTCCGAACGCAGGGTGTTCAAACCGCTCTCGCTTGCCGCTGCGAGAGTCGATTTCAGTTACGGTTGGTTTCACGTACGTTCTGCGAATGCTCATAGCCCTGCCTCCGTCATGACAGACATCGCCTCACTTGCAATGTTGCTGTCGTTTTCGTATTCGAGTTCGATGTACTTAGACACACTTTGAACCAGAGACATGCCCGCCTGCACACCACTTGTCACCGCGCTGTTCTCACGCTTCAGAACCGCAGCCTTGACCGTCTGTACAACCACGCCCTTTGCGCCGTAACCCGTCAATTCATCTTTCACGGACTGAATCATTGCACTGTTCGCGACAGGGGTCTTGATTCGGACATAGTGACCATCAACGAGTATGGGAATCTCGTCAGGGTCAGCCTTGTCAGTGATGTCGATGAAAGACGGCGCATGAGAGGCGCTGTAAATGACTTCTTTATCAGTCACCACCAGAAACCCCGCCTTGCTTCCCACATCAGACCATGTGTGATGAGCGAGCGCGCCGATAGAGTAGATTCCGCCATCAAACTTCTTATGGTTGTGGTAGTGACCAGAGAAGACCCGCTTGAAACCGAACTTCGCAAGCCACTCAGGCTTCAAACCGTGATCGGGCAAGCCTGATATCACTCCGTCGATGGGCGCGTGAAGAATGAGGTCATAGTGCGAAAGAGGGATGTAACCCGGCTCTTCATTATCACGGGCGATATCCTCAATGACCTTCTGCAGACTCTTGACAGAGTCGTGCCAAGGGACCAAGAACATTTCGTCCCAAATAACAGGCTTGTGCACAATGACACAGCCTGCATTTTCAAGCGCAGTTACAGCACTGCCCAATCGATCAGAATTCTTTCCCTCAAGATCGTGATTTCCGGGGATGATGACAACCTGTATTCCAGAGTCGATAATCTCTTGGAAGGTGTCGATTGCTGGATTAAGCACGCTCGGCGCAATACTTCCCCGCACATGGAAAAGATCGCCCGCGATGACCAAGCGCTCCGCCCCTTTCGACCTGCCAAAATTTACGGCACGCTTGATCTCGTTGAGCAGCATTTTGAGACGACTGTTTACACCGTCTTCATCAATTGTCGAAAATGAAGACCAGTTGTGAAGATGAACATCCGCCATGACTACGTACGGTTTCATGTTTTTCTTTCGTATATGTAGAAACGATGATTGCCAATGTCCGCGAAGATCGCCATCTTATTTCTCCACGTGGGACGGGCTTTTGTAATGTGATGGTAGAAGAGCACGTTTGGAAGCTGGTTCTGCACAGAGTTTTTCAGAACGATTTGAGCCATCGCTTGCGCTTGTCTCCATGCCTTCTCTTCTTTCGGGATTCCGATTGGTAGAAGTCGTTTGCCCTTGACCATGTTTGTCGTCCAACTGAACTGCTTGGGCTTAAGAACTTCATCACAAACACGCGACTCGTCACCCGCCCGGTTCATCGTCACCTGAGCAACCGCGTAACGACCTTCAATCGGCTCTCCACGCGCTTCGTGATAGATGTTCAGACTGAGACACAGCATCGCGGTAGCGAGTATCACCAGTCACCCCATCCCGCTGATTTCTCCGCCTGCGCCGCTTGAAAACTTTGTTTCACAGCGGATACGTCGGGTAGCGTATCGTTCTCATCAATCATCGATGACTTACCATCAACGGTAGGGATAGCACCTTTATCTTTTCTGTAAGAGAGTCCCGCATTCACTTGCTTCGCGGCATACAGCGCGTTCGCATGACTGGCTTTGACCCACTTTGAAAGCTCATTTTGCGTCTTATCGTCCATCTCGACGATTCCCGCCGCCTGACACCAGATAAGATATCCGGGGTCTTTCTTGACGATGTCCATGACCGCCATGTTCTTGTACTTTCCGAAGTACATGAGAGTGTCGTGATAAATCTTTTTCATTTCGTTCTCCGAAGGTCTATGACCGTGACCTTGCTATTCTCACTGCATTTGTGAGGACCGTAGCGCTTGATCATGTTAACGGTCAGTCTCGACGGGGCTTCGCCCGAATCAAGTCCCTTTTGATTATGGTTTCTAGCAGCATGCTCTTGCGCCATTTCAGAGAGTTTGCCCGTATGCACGCCCTCTACCTGAGCAACAGCAAAAACCATCGACTGCTTCTTATCGACGAGCAGTACCTTATCTCCCGGCTTTAGGACGCGGGACCACTTAAGACCAAGACGGAAAGTGTTGAAAGAGCCTTCAAAGCCGCTCATGGGCGGCGCGAACTCGATCACGTAGCACATTGTGAAACCTCCCTACGAACCATTGTAGGGAGGCGAGCTGTTACTTAGGTCTGACAGAGTTTGACAAGCTCGGCTTGCTGACCCGTCGATTCGATGTGAGCGACCAGCGCTTTCTTGAAGTATTGCTTGCCGTCGATCCAAGTCACTCTCGGGCCAGACGATGCAAGCTTGCCCTTCTGAACAAGCCAATCGACGGTAGAGCCAGTGACATCGAAGCTCGCGTTACCGTTGTCATCGAACATCATCCGGAACGATACCTCTTGGAACGGTCGCGTGAGTTTGTTCTTCACCGTCTTCATGGTGATCTCTTGACCAATGAAGACCTTCTCGCCGCCGCGCTCTTCCATGATCTTCTTGCGCCCCAGTGCGATACGGGTCGTCGCATAGAATTCCATTGCACCGCCACCGGGCGTAGTCGTCGGATCACCATACACAACACCCGGCTTCGTACGAATCTGGTTCAGGTACAGCACGGTGAAGTTATGGTCTTCAGCATACTGAGCAATCGACTTCAGAGTGGTTGAGGTGACGCGAGCGAGCGCCGTCGTGTCGTTCATGTTGTACTCGTCGATCTCTTTCTCAACAGTGCTCTTAGGAAGCGCTGCTGCAATCGAATCGAAGACAAACAAGATCGGCGCGTCAGGTGCGAACTTACCGCTTTTGCGAATGATCTCAGCCGCCTTCGCCATGAGCATATTCGACTCTTCCCAAGTGCGAGGCCGCTTGTAAATCCAGAACGGAAACTCGTCAGTCAGCCCCATCGACTTTGCAAGATCGACATCGAACGAACGCTCATGGTCCATAAAGCCTGCGACACCGCCCTGCTGCTGAGCCTGAATCATCCACTTGGTAGCGATAGCGGTCTTGCCCGACGATGACGGACCATACATTTCCATCAGGCGACCTTGCGGCAGACCATTGCTGAAGTCACCGCTGACTATCTTGTTCAGGGGCGGGAAGCCCGTGTCGATGAAGTTAGTCACCGCTTGCTTATCACTGTTTGCGCCAATAGCCTTTTCGAGTTCTTTGGCGAGATCGTCAAGCGCACTCATGCTGCCACCTTCTCAGTGAGAAGAACCGGGACAGCTTCCCATTCTTCGGGTTTCCAGAACTGCTTAATCTTGCCATTCGCCTTACCTTCAGACGCGTACAGCCCCGGTGTAGATGAACCGTTTCCTTTCTCGATGATCTGGCCTGTCTTCTTGTTTCTGATTACCCAGTAATCCTTACTAATCACGCTGCTTTCCTTTCTGTCTTTCTGAACGGCTCAAGAAATCCGCTTACGTCTTTGGCAATACTGCGAAAAGCGAGTGCTTCACACATCACCAAGAACTTACTTTCATTGTAGTCAGGCGATATGATCACCATGTCTTTAGCGAGTGGCGCGGGAGCGTCTCTCAGACTCATGAGCTTCATGTTGCGATTGAATACTTCGCGGGTCTCAGGTGCGGCGAGGTGCTGGTGAGCCTTGGTCTTAGTGATGAAAGTTCCTTCATCGACCATCTTCCAGAAGTTCTCAACGCTACCGAACTGAGCTAGCAGTTCTGGCGCACCCTTCTCCCCGATCTTCCCAACTCCGGGAATGTTGTCAGAGATGTCACCCTGCAGCGCCTTGCCCTGAACGAACTGATAGGGTGTGCGGTATCCCGTGAATTCGAAGAACGTGCTGTGATTTGCCATACGATCCCTGATAGGGTCGAACCACATCACACCGGGTTGCACGTACTGAAGCCAGTCTTTATCTCCGGTGCAGAGAATTACGTCTTTGTCTGCCGACAATGCGCGGTCGATGAACTGGCGAGCAATGTCATCTGCTTCGTGCGTGGTCGCGTAGCACTGACCTATGCCCATATGCTGAATCATCTTCCGTGCGTACTTGACCTGCTTTTCGTAACTGTCTTTTGACGCCTGCTCCTTTTCGTCTTTCGCAAGACGATTACCCTTGTACTCAGAGTAGATTTGCTGACGCCAGCGTGTTTTTCCGTCCCAAAGCACGATGATCTGGTAGTTGTGATACTTGGTTGCCATACCACGTAGCGACTTGACGGTCCCGTAGATCATCTGCGTTTCCATAGCGCCCGCTGTAAGAAGCGCTCCGCTATGGTTCGCATGACCGATACTGTTGCCATCAACGATGATTAGACCCATCTGAACCTCCAAAGAAAAAGGGCGGCGCGAAGCCGCCCTTCCTCAGTGATGACTTAGTTATCGCCCGTCAGTTGCCCGAGCAGATCGTCAAGTTCCGGGTCACCAGTACCAGCGCTTGAGGTTGAGGTTTCGGGGATTTCGAGCGTTTCGTCAAAATCCTCAACAGGCGGCTTCGACATCGCTTCGCGGCTCGAAGAACCCGAACTGGTGCCAGCGCTCGGTGCAGCCGACAGCAGACCCGCGACAGCATTCAGGTTCGCGATAGCGCGACGCTGCTGCTCTTCGCTTTCCTGAGCGACGTACTCATCGAGGTTTGCAACCTTCGACATCACTTCCTTCGGGACCGGCTTCGACTTCGCGGCGATCTGAATACCGTACTTGGTCTCCAGACCCTTACCCGACTTCTCGATCACGATGTCCTTACCGTTTTCGAGGTCGAGCACTTCACCGCCCCACTCTTGAATGATCGCGAGGAACTGATTGAACGTCGTCGGAGACAGTTCAAGAATCTGCGGCACGTCGGGCGTCGGGCCGTCGATGTGCAGAACATTCACCAGCACACGAGCGGTCGCCTTCGCGCCCTGAATCACCTTCATGGTTTCGTCGTCGGTAATGTGGTGCTGGGCTTGCAGCATCGCGTCACACACACCGCAGGGCTTACCAAAGGTCTTGTCGGTGCAGACATACACCGCCTTCACCTTACCAGCCATGTCCTTGATGTAGTGCAGACCGAAGTCGTGCCAGAACTGATCGGGTTGAGCGTGATCAGCAGCACGCCACGACGGGAGAATGCGGTAACGACCGCGACCATCAGCCGGACGAATAGTCTTTTGACGGTCATTCGACAGAGCTTTGCGCTTTGCGTTGATCAGGTCCATGAGATTTGACATTTGTATTCCCTTTCTCTTTTCTCTAACAGGTTGTTTGTGGTTTGTTGCTCGTTGATTGTAGTCAGTAAGCAAGAGGCAATTATACCTCACCTCTTACTTACTCGCCACAAGATTAAGCGGATCGACGTTGCCCGACCTTTTCGAGCACCTGATCCTTAAGGGCGGTCAGTTCGCTCACCCGCAATTGACCTTCACGTTCCTTACGACGGTCACGGGCGATTTCGAGAAGCATGTCCTTACGCTGTTCGAACGAGTTCTCAGCGACCTCGCACATACGCCAGATCGAACCCGCTTCGATCACACGCGCTTGCGCTTGGGACCAGCGAATGTCTGCGACCAGAGCCTGACGAATTGCGCCCTCGGTAACCTTCTTGCCTTCATTCGCGAACGAGTCACGGTAATGAGCATCAAGTTTCGCTTCGAGGATTTCGAATGCGTTCTTCAGACGGTCGTACTGACGACGAGCCTTAACGGTCAGACCCGCGTAATGCAGGTACAGACTTGCGTGCTGGACCATTGCGCTGTCGAGATCGCTCAGATTGATCGTGACATCCCGCTTCAGTTCTGCGGCATCGATGAAGGTTTCGAGTGCGGGCGCTCGACTGACGGGTGCTTCTGCCTTTTGACCCACACTTTCTTGTTCGACCGATTCGCCCTTTTCGAGCATTTCGAGTTGGTCCAGTTCTTCCTTTGAGAGCGACATGTTTTTCCCTTTAAGTTACGAGTTCAGAAAGCTTACGAATTGATTCTTGGACGTGAACAACCTTGCTTGCGTCAAAGAAAACCATACCGGGATTGATTCCGAAGATCACGCTTGCTTCGAGGTCTTCCCGGTAAATGACCTTTCCTGCGAGTTCTGCAGGACTACCCTTCACCCCCGGTGCAAAGTAGCGCACCGCATTACTGCCCATTGCAATGATCACCTGCGGCTTTAGGATTTCAATCTCCCTCGCAAGGTACTCACTGCAGCCGTTGATTTGCTCGTTACTCAGCGCCTTTGCTTCTTTAGGCTTGGGGGATCGCACCAGCGCAGTGAAGTAGCCATCATTGACTGAGAGTCCCGCGTCTTTGAGTGCCATCCTCACAACAGAAGAACCTGCATCACCCTCAAGCAACTTACCCTCCTGCCCTTCCCCATAGGTCGGGCTATCGAAAACCATCATGAACTTCGGAGTCTTGCCCAGTCGAGCACTTGCGTGAGGCTTACCCTTCAGCGAGCACTTATCGCACTTGCTGACCTCGCCCACGATTTCCATGATCTTGATCTTCGCAAGTCTGTCATCAGCGATACCGCGAGTTGCCTTCACAGCATCGACGGTGAAACCCGGCATAAGGTTGATGCGGTCTTTCAGGCGCTCAACAGCAAGCGGCTTAAGCGCGCCCTCTTGAATCGAAGCGAACGCACCAACGGCATCAAGGTTTGCGCGATGTCTTGCATTAACCTTGCCCTTGATCCCCAAGGCAGACAGCGTATCCTCAAACTCTTCGACGCTCGCGAACTTGGTTCTTCCGGTCTTTGCCTGTAGCTCGCTTCGAGCCTCAAGAATGTGACCCGCGACTTTCGTGCTGATGCCTTTCACCGCTTGAAACGGCACATAGATCAGCTTGTCGCTTTCGATCTCGATCCTTCGACTAGAAATGTTGATGTCAGGCGGCATCACTTCGATACCAATCTTCCGCGCGTCAATCACCAATGACGTAACCTTTTCCTCATCATCAATGACAGACATTGCTGCTGCGTAGAACTCGACCGGATACTTAACCTTCA
>Ga0233416_10000626_pt1 | contig 10929 bp, 22 predicted proteins | sample Sediment_Towuti__2_FD_188638 | JGI IMG/M metagenome (GOLD analysis project Ga0233416, IMG submission 188638) | Sediment microbial communities from Lake Towuti, South Sulawesi, Indonesia - Sediment_Towuti_2014_0_MG | ecosystem: Environmental > Aquatic > Freshwater > Lake > Sediment | place... | reverse complement strand
AACTCAGAGAGCGCGGCGGTGTAAGCGTCGTGGAACGTGCCTAGGTGTGCGCGTAGCTTTGCGGTGAAGTCGTTGGGGGTGACGCGGATAACAAGGCTGTCATACCCCGGGCAATATGCGAGAAAGTCCCACCACGCCCGCCCGGTGACGATCAGCGATCCGTGAACCTGCGGCAGATGCTCATGAGGGATTGAGCCTGTGCGGCGATACATGCGCGTCCACGCGCTCATCGTGGGGCCGTCCGGGCATTTGATTTCCAGCCCGCCATCGTCGCCCACGAGGCCATCAGGCGAGCAGCCGAACCGCCGACAGTCGGACAGGACAAGCCCGACATGGTGAACTCGCTGGCCGGTGTCGAATGCGTAGTTACCAACGGCTTCGGCCTCCAACTCATTGCCCCGCCGGGTGTGCCGGTTCCCCATCCACGATTCCGCCGAATGCTCAGTCGGCCGCTTTAGCTGGTCAATCAGGCCATCAATCAGGCCATCCGCTGCTGCAGAATAATCGCCCCGCTTTGAGGTAATGATCGACCCGAAGTCGGAGGCGGTCGGAAGCCCGAGCCGAGACCTTAGCCAGACCGGACACTTACCTCCATCCGGCAGGGTTTGCGTGCGAGTGATGACGATCAATTCTGGTCCTCCGGATGCCATGCAATTCGTCAACGAATGTTTCCAGCGCGGACCCTGCGAATGCGAGCGGAATAAGCCAAAGCCAATTAACCCAATGGCTGCATAGTTTGAGTTCCGCAAACCGAAGCATTTCGATGGAATCGACCACGCCCCAATAGCAGGCTCGAACCATGGCGATAGCCACAGGGTATAGGATGACCGATAGTCCACCCATGAAAAACCAGAAAACCAACGCTGGGTCAATTGTCATTTCTTGCCCTCCTCATGCCTGCGCATCCCCTCGATTGATTCGAGCGCGGCCCTCCAGCGCGGCGGTGAGGCCTCTGCGGGCAGACTGGCGGAACGTCTCTTTTGCAGACGGGATCAGGCCATCCCACCCGAAAACCGAAGCGGTGCAATGCCGCTCCACCATCGCCTCGTCCACCACGGGGCGCGAATGGCGGCGCAATTCCACCAGTTCCGACCACTTGATCGAAATGCGTTCGTCAGGGTGAGCCGATACTCCGTTCGATTCGAGCCAGCCGTCCACGTCCGCCGCTGCCGGCTCAGAACCAACGCGCTCGACAGTGACGCGCCAGTCGCCGCGCTTGACACCGCCATCGGTCACGCCGCCAAGGTCGATGACGTTGCGCTCGACGTTGTTGTCCGCGGTGAGATTCGCAAGCGCCAATGCGGCAGCCAGCGCAACCGGCTTTTCCGTCTTTCTGAGCGCGCCGCGCATCGCGCGATACAGGCGGACAGCCTGCTCATACTCTGCCGCTGCCGGATCGGGCGCCTTGCGCAGGATTACTTTTCGCAGCACGTCCCATGCGGCAACGTCTGCATAAAAAGGATCGCCTGCATCGCAGCCGGCACGGCAGTCATCCATGCGCGCCAAAGCCGCAGCAACGGCTTCACGCTCCGGCTCAGGCGGCAAGGGCTGCGAAGTGGCGGGCGGGGCGGTGTAGAGCGCCACGGTGTACAGCTCGGGCGCGCCAACGCCGTCACGCTCCCGCTGTTCTTTTTTCGCCGCGGTGCACGTATCGTCGATGCTCGGCGCATACCACGCGAACGGCTCCCGGCCCCGCGCGAGGGCGCGTTCGAGGCGGTCGCGAAAGTCGATCAGGTGGCCGAGGTAGGTCTTGAATCCGCCGACCACAGATTCATGGGCCGTGTTTTCGGCAATCAGTCTGGTCATCTCCGCCAGCACCTCGGCTGCGGTCTCGGGGGCGGTCATTGTGCGGGCTCCTCGTCTCGGGGCATCACTTCGGCGTGTGCGGTGGCAAATGCTGTCTTGACTGCGGCGGGGACTTTGGAAACGTCACCGTATGCGTCGATCAGTTCCGACCGGACGGCGGTGTACTCTTCCAGCGTGGCGATTCGGTTAGCCCGCTCGATCCACTTGTGTTCCTCGTCCAAGGCCGCCTCATCCACGACGGTAGCCTGCACCGTGATAGGCTCGACCATCCGTTCCGCTTCGTCAGGCTCGACAATGCCGGCGAATCCGAACGCATACCGCGCGGCCTGAATCGTCGCCTTGTGCCGGAGCATTCGGGCGGGCCATTTCTTCCATACGTCTGTTCCGCGCAGGCATTCGGCCATGTACTCAGTCACGACGACGGGGTGTGCCCTATCTTTTCGGTACATTTTGCACGTCACGGAAACGAGCGCGCCCTTGTCATTAACCGCGTCCACAAACTCCATGCCGTCGAATGCAGGATGGCCGTTAATGAGCTTTAGCCATCCGTCCACGCTGACCACGGGGATGATTCCGCCGTTCGCGGGGAAGGCAAAAATCTCCTTTGTGAATGGGTTGAGGCCGTGTTCCTTTGCGACTAGACAGAACGCCGCAAGTTGCTCATCGCTGACTGTCTTCCCGCCCATGATTGTTGCCTTGATGGTGCGGATGAAATGTTCGCGCACCATCCCGTAATGAGTGGCAAGGCTCGCCAGAATCCCGGCCTCTTGCTTTGCGATTTCGGTGGTCACTTATTTTCCCCTTTTTCGTGAGTGCAGAATCCGCATCTGCGCGTACAGGTCGTCTTCGATATGTTCGATCGGAGCGGCCCAGGTGTAGCGGGCCACTAGGTCGGAGTCTGGAAGAGTTGACCGGCCAGACTTCGGGACGATCAGCACCTTAACGTCACCGCATGAATTGCAGTACACGCCAAAAACTCCGGGCTCGCCCCTGATCGCTGCCTTTACATGATCGGCGACAGCGATAACGCCATCGTGGAACAGGTTGAATTTCGGGATTGCCATTATCTCATTCCTGCGCGTCTTTGGATGCCCGCTCGTCGGATTGGTGCGCGGTCGCGTTTGCGATGGCTTCGTCGAGGATGTCGATATACGGCGATGCGCTCGCCCATCCTTCCAGCCATTCGCTGGCCTTCTTGCAAGCCGCCAACAACTCCGCCCGCTGCTCCGCTAGCTGCCTCGGAGTAAGCCCGGTTTCTGTCGCGACGTTGAAGGCTTCTGCGATAAGCTCGGCGTCGGCCATCACGCTTTCATTTGCCGGGCTCCCGGGGATTTCGCAAATAATCGTCCCGCTGTCCGTAATGACACGTCGCAACCCAACGTAGCACGGCCCCCTCGTGTGCTTACTCATGCGCGCCCCCGGTGGCCTTGGCTATGGCAAAAATGGCTTTATCCAGTGCCGCTAATGACGGAGCGCCATCAAAGTCCGGTGACTGCGCGTGCATCACCATCGTCTGCAACGCCTCCAGCAGATCAGGCGCGGCGGCGATCAGGCGGGCGTTTGCACTCACGTCCCCGCTGCCGCAATCCCGAACCTCGGCCAGATAACCAGGACGTGCGCCGGCAATCATGTGCTTGCCTGTCGTTGGTGATCCATTTTCGCGGACATAGCGCCACGGCCCTTTTGTGTATCCGGTCATTTCTCGCTCCTGTAAGGCGGCACGAGTCCGCCGGTTGTGTTGGCCCAGTCGATCACGTCGCACGCCTGCGGGTACGTCAGGCGGCCCGGGTGCTCGCCGATCACGCCGTACAGCAGAGATAGCGCGCGGGCGATTACGTCGGTTTCGCTGGCGACGACGCTGCGGGACTCTCCGGCATTGACCAGCACTGCGGAAGTCATGACCGTTGGCACGGCCCTGATTTGGGTGTGTTTCATCCTCTGATCCTCTTTGACAAAGCCGCGATAGTCATAGACGCGGAGTGGCCCTTAGCCACCATTTCCCGCGCGATCCTGGCATAGACCGCAGATGTGTCAGGAGCAACGCCGTGGCGCTCGCAGGCCAGCCAGACGACGTATCCCGCCGCATTTGCCCGCTGCTGTTCTTGGCTGAACATGTGAGTAATGCTCATTATCCCCCCCCCTTAGTAATAACGGCGGCCGTAGCGGGAAACTCGCGGGCGGTCCTCGTCATAATCCGGCTCCATGTCGTCCAATTCTTCGCCGGCCATGATGATGAACTCGTCGGCGATCTTGTCTTCGATGATAGACAAAAGGCGCTCGGCTCGGCTGGCCTCGCTGTCAGGATGACCGATCAGCGCGGCGGCAACATCGAGTGCGAAGAGCTTTTCGGGGTCTTTGTCCATGATGCGCCGCCATGCATCAGTGATGCGGTCGGCGAGCTTTGCATCCGAATCGGTCCAGTACCCCTCGGCCCGGCGGTTGCACCATTCGTGTTCATCGTCACCGCGCGACAGGTCGTCGAGGTAGCGGTTGAGGTCGGAATCGGTGGTTTCGCAATAGCGCATGTCTGCGTCTCCGTGGTCGATGGCTAATCCTGCGCCCATAGTGCACGGCAGTCAATCATTTCCCGACGAACGGTAGGCCGCTGCCCCATTGACATCAATGCGCCTCAAGCGCATAGTATAGCCTCCTAACAGGCCCGGAGGCCACAATGCCCAAGAACCAAACCCCGCGCGACTACTTCGAGTCCTACGTGAGCCGAATCGGTGGCGCTAGAGCGCTATCCAAGCGCTCCAAAATCCCATATTTCACCATCTGTCACATCCTGAACGGACAGCGCGGCATCGGCCGCCAGACCGCAAAAGCGCTCAAAAAGTTCGACCCGGCGCTTGACCTTGGTCGACTGCTGCTTGTGGAGCCGACCCTTGAGCGCTGACCCCGTTGATGCCCCGCTGCCGGAGCCGGAGTATCCGCCGTGTAAGAGCCTGAATTTTGCGGGTGATGCGATGGAGCCTCTTTACACCGCCGGCCAGCTCATCGCCTACGCCGAAGCAAAGCGCGCGGCCCTGCTCGCCGAGCGCGACGACATGCCTCCCCTGCATGCCGCGCTTGGCCCGCAGGAAATGAGCTTTGCCCAATTCTGCCGATGGCATGGTCTGAAAGACGACGGAGACGTGCAGGCCCACATCCACGCAGGACTCAGATCGGCCCCGACAACTAAGACATTCAAGCGATTTTATGAGCGCACCTTGCGCGAATTGCAGGACGCTCGCGATCAGTCAATGCAACTCTACAGGGAAGCGATTGATAGGGGCGAGATATGCGAGCCAAGGTCAAAAACGCTGGAAGAAAAGGCCGCAGGGCTGCCGGAACTGGAATCCACGAAAGCGGCCATCCGTCTACTCGAAAAGCGCAAAGCGAGGAATGCACCATGACCGCCACCCTTCCCAAGAAGACGCCGAACAAGTCAGATGCAGGCCCATGCCGGGAGCGTAACGCGCAGGTTGTGGCGATGGTTGACCACGATCACATGACGTTCAAGGCGATTGCCGAAATCCACGGCATCACCCGCCAGCGCGCACACCAGATTTACAAGCGCGAGACCAGCCGGATAGGGGGCAAGGCGCCCCCTGTTGACGCAAACAGAGAGGATCAGACATGAAGACCGTTGACATCGAGCAAATGAACTATCAAGTCGCAACCAAGGCATTTTCGGATGTCGTGGACAAGGTGCGGGAGCTTGTCGAGTATTCCGCCGTGAATGGGAAGCGACTCCCCCGCGTGCAGATTTTCCCGGACGACTTTAACCGCCTATGTGGCGCGATCCGCCGGAAGTACGCGAAGGACGCCCGCGAGGCCGCCAAGGTCGCCGGGGTTCGTGGCGCTGCCCGTGCGCAGGAGTTCCCGCCGGAGACGTTCGACGCCCTATCGTTCCGAGGCATCCCCGTCGAGTGTGGGGTTCGGTGCTCCAAGCCGGTGAAGGTGTGACCATTGACCCGCCGCCCTGATGGTGGCATTATTTCTTTAGCCCCCTCACTCGGGAGTAGCTACCCGAGGAAATACCGACCTCTGCCGGTTGGGGGCCAATCCCTAAGCAGAGACGACGCAGAGGGTAGCCAATGGACGCAATACGTCCCATCAAAAAAGCCCAGATCGGGGCTTATCTTGCCGATCAATACCCACACCTTTTCCTGTTCCCGGTGCCGCTCAAGATCGGTATCTTCCGGGACTTGATGGCCGTCCCTGATCGCCCATACGGCGGCGAAACGCTGCAGTCATTCCTGTACAAGTGGACCACTTCGGACGCGTACTGCGACGCGGTGGAGATCGGCAAATGTCGCTATGGCCTTGACGGATCAATGCATCCGATGGTGTGTAATTCATCGCGCCGGGGTGGCCTGTGAGCACCGTCATCCTCGTCTGCGGCGGTCGCGCATATCGCGACAAAGCCTTACTCGAAAACTACCTTGACCTGTTCAACAAGGCGCATCCCGTATCGATTGTGATCGAAGGCGGGGCGCTGGGTGCTGACCGGCTGGCTCGGGAATGGGCCGTCAAGAATGGCGTGCACGTCGCCACGGTCAATGCCCTGTGGAGTCGCGGCAAGGGTGCCGGCCATGTCAGAAACCGCGCCATGCTCGCGCTCAGGCCCGACTACGTGATCGCCTTCCCTGGCGGCCGAGGGACGCAGAACATGATGGCCCAAGCCGAGCGGGCCTGGGTCCGGGTCATCCGGGCGGGGTGGACGGAATGAAAGTCCAACTCTTAAAGCATCGCGTCCCCGACTTTTTCAAAGGAAGAATCCGCCACGTAACGTCTACGCTGCCGTTTTATGAGCGGGAGATTGGCGGCTATGTGCACCGTCTGCGTAGTGCATGGATGCACTACGACAAGGACGGCAAGTACATGCACACGTCCTACCATTTCTGGTGCGGTCAGCTTGGGAGCACGAACCCAAAGAAGAAAGGCCGCCTGACAGATGAGCCCTCCCCTGGCCGCGTCGTCTGCGCAACCTGCCAAGCGCGCGCCCATGGATCTGGGCAGGTCGGGAATGGTCGGCTGGGGGACGAGTTCGTCAAGTTCACGCCCCGGGCTGACTTCTTCCCGGCACGAAAGGGGCGCGGCTGATGGACTGGTTCCGCTGGCACCATGGTACGGTCACAGACCGCAAATGGCCCCGGATCGCCTCCCGGGCTGGGACAACCGTCGCTAACGTCATCGCCGTATGGGCGGCCATCTTGGAGTCTGCCAGTCAGGCGGAATCGAGGGGTTATGCCTTCCTCTCTGATGATGACGCCGAAGACCTAGACGCCTCATTGGGCATGCCTACCGACACGACACGCAAGGTCATCGCCGAACTGTGCGCGCGCGGGATGATCGATGACGAGAACAGGCTTGCAGCGTGGGACAAGCGTCAGCCAAAGCGCGAACGTGAAGACAACAGCGCCGAAAGGGTGCGCAAGTTCCGCGAACGTCAAGCGGCGCTTAGTAACGCAGCCCAAGCAAGCTCAGACCCGTCTAGTGCAGAATTCGGCAATGTAACGCCACGTAACGCCTCGGTAACCGAAGAAACGCCTAGAGGAGAGGAGATAAGAGAAGAAGAGAAGAAAGAAAAACAAAGCCTCTCTTGTGCATCGCCTACCGGCGACGCACCAACCCGGAGCGATCCGATCCCATATCAGCAGATCGTGGATGCCTACAACCGGACGATGCAGGGGTTAGCCAAGGTCCGGGACATGACGAATAAGCGGAAGACGGCAACGCGGAAGGTCTGGACTGGCCGGAGGCAGTCTCCGGAGTTCTGGGTGGCGTACTTTGCCGAGTGCCAGCGGGATAGTTTCCTGAACGGGACGGGGCCATATCGAAACGGTCACGAGAATTGGCGGCCCGACTTCGATTACCTGATGCGGGAGGAAGTCGTGGTGCGGACATACGAACGGGCAATTAGCCGAATGGAGCATGGCAATGGATGACTTGAGGATTCCCCCGCAGTCGACCCGGGCGGAAATGTCGGTACTTGGCGGACTGATGCTGGCCCCGGAAGCGTGGCCGCAGGTTTCTGACGTGCTGGAAGAGGGCGACTTCTACCGGCGCGACCATCAACTGATCTTCCGGGCGATCCGCGAGCTAGCCGAGAAGTCCAAGCCCTACGACGCGGTGACGCTGGGCGAGTGGTTCGAGGCGAACGGGTTCTCGGAACTGGTGGCCGGTGGTGCCTATCTGATAGAACTGGCAACCACGACGCCAAGCGCGGCCAATATTCGATCATATGCCGACATCGTGCAGGACAAGGCCAGCCTGCGGAAGCTGATCGACCTGGGCACTGAGGCGCAGGCGTCGGCCTACCAGCCCGAGGGACGTAGCGCGTCCGAGATTCTGGCCGAGGTATCGACCAAGGTCGGGGAGTTGCAGCCCAAGCAGCGCGGCGGGTTCGTCTCGGTCAAGGAAGCGGGCCGAAGCTGGCTAGAGGCTATGCAGCGGAGGTACAACGAAAAGGAGCGGATCACCGGAATCCCCACGCCATACAGCGGGTTTAATCACGCGTCGCGCGGCCTGCAGCCGGCGACTTGCTACATCTTCGCGGCACGCCCGTCGATGGGCAAAAGCGTGGTAGCGAATGGGATCGCAGCCTGCGCCGCCCTTCGTGGCAAGCGAGTGGCGCTGTTTTCGCTGGAAGCGTCTAGGGAGGCCGTCCTAGACCGTTGCGTGGCGAATATCGGAGACGTGCCTTATGCGTGGCTGCAGGGGCCGGGATCGTATGAAGACCCGGGCGGAATCTTCATGACCCGGGCAACGTCTGCGATGGGGCAGTTGATCGACTCCGGCCTGATGATCGATGACGCGACCGGGATTAGCTGCCGCCAGTTTGAGGCCAAGGCCCGCCGCCTGCATCACAAGAGCGGCGTTGACCTGATCGTGGTTGATCATATCCACGATTTCGAGGTAGACCCTAAGCTGGCCCGGTTTGAGTATGGCCGCATCGTGCAGACCGGTAAGACTCTGGCGAAGGAATGGAAAATCCCCGTTGTCCTATTTGCTCAGTTGAATCGAGGTCTTGAGACGCGGCAGGATAAACGTCCGAAGCTTGCCGATCTTCGCGAGTCTGGCGAGATTGAGCAAAAGGCCGACGTGATTACATTCCTTCACCGTGAGGACTATTACGATGCGAAAACTCACCTGCAAGGCGTGCTAGAAATGAACATTTGCAAAGGGCGAGATATTGAGATTGGGGCGCACAATTGCCGCCACCGATTTGACCGCATGCGCGTCGAGGACTGGGTGGGGCCGCTGCCGACGCCGAGTCAACCTAACCAACCGAGCAAGGGTCTGGAGCATTTTTGATGGACTGGGAAAAGACAAAGCGCGAAGTCCTCGCGGTGTTCGACGAGCCGTGGGCATCCGAATCGATGAAGTCGGCCTGTCATGACTTCATTGGCCGTTGTATCGAGGCATACGAAAAGCACAGAGAAGAGAGGAGCGCAAGCAATGAGAACCCCTGAAATAAAACGCTATGATCGGATTTGGGCATGCATCATCGCCTTGGCGTTCTTGGCTGGGTGTGCGTCTGGCTGGGTCTTCGGGCTGTGGTGGCCGGTATGAGCTTGTCGGCAGATTGGTTCCCAGTCGGATGTTGGCAAATAGCATGGAATGCCGTAGGCCCGTTCCGCGTTGACACATGGGATACGTCGTTCACCGAAAAAGATGGTTCAAGAATAAAGGCCCACCGCGTTGTCGGCGAGCATGGGTTCCAATGCTCGATACCTACGGGCGAGGTGATTATGTTTTCCAGAGAGTATGCGCAGGCTGTGTGCGATGCGGCCAACGCCGGAGCGTTGCGACGGGAAGAGGAACCGAGAGTTCAGCATAGGAGCAAGCGAGGATGAGGCGAGCAGCCAAGGTCGACGCGAATCAAACGGGCATTGTGCTGGCTCTGCGCGATCATAGGTGCGACGTGTTGAGCCTCGCAGCAGTCGGCAACGGGTGCCCTGACCTGCTAGTGTGGTCGCCGTGGACGCGCTCACTGCATCTGCTAGAGGTCAAGGACGGTGCCAAGCCGCCGAGCGCGCGGAAACTGACGCCGGATCAGGTCGAGTTCCATGCGAAGTGGGGCGGGCCGATTAGCGTGGTCACGTCGGTGGAAGAGGCATTGCGTTCTGTTGGGGTTCCCGACGAGCGGTAGTTGACTAGGCTGCGCAGTGCGCGCATAGTTCGCACATGGCCGGCGCGGTGCTGGCGATGGGGAATGAAATGAGCGAAGATCAAAAAATTGTAGTTATCAGCCGGGGCGACATTGTGCGCGCACTCCGTCAGCACATCTCCGACATCGGCATTACGAAGGATGACATTCGGGAAATGATTCGTGGCGCTGTTAAATCTGCGGCTTCTGACGCCATGGTTTACAGGGACATTGGCGCGGCACTTGAAAAGGCAGCAGAAAAAGCAGTCAAGGCCAGTGAATGGGATGCTCGTAGGGCAATGGCTGACGCCCTAATCAAGAGATTTAAATTCGAATAACTACCAGTGCAAGGTGCGGCGTGACCCCTGACGGCCGCAAGGCGCTAAGGATTAAACAACCATAAACGGAGGGCGCAGCTTTCGGCAAAGGTAACGGCCAAGCCTGACGGGCCGGAACAGGCCAAAGAATCCGCCTCAATCGAGGCTAGCCGGAGTGCAATGGCACGCTTCCGGTGATGGTTAAAGCGCCCGGCAGCCCGCCTCCGTGAAAGGCGGGCAAACCAAATCAATCACTCGGAGGGGATATGGAAAAGGTCACAATCGACGGCGTGGATTACGTTCGCGCCGCAAAGAGCGAAAAGCAGATCGTCGTTGCCCAACGTGGCTGGGTTTACGTCGGCGACGTGTCCATCGAAGGCGACGACCTCGTGATCCGGAATGCAAAAAATCTGCGGCGCTGGGGAACGACCAAGGGTCTCGGCGAACTGGTCAACGGGCCGTTGCCGAACACAGTCGCGGACGATTACGGCACCGTTTCGATAAACGTCCTCGCAGTGGTCTGCCGGATTGATGTAAAAGGAGGCTGGTAATGACTCCGGTCACGGTGGATGTCGAGTCCGTGGCCTTGAGTAATTACGGCTACGGCGACGGCTACGGCTACGGCTACGGCTACGGCGACGGCTACGGCGACGGCGACGGCGACGGCTA
>Ga0233416_10000625_pt1 | contig 10938 bp, 10 predicted proteins | sample Sediment_Towuti__2_FD_188638 | JGI IMG/M metagenome (GOLD analysis project Ga0233416, IMG submission 188638) | Sediment microbial communities from Lake Towuti, South Sulawesi, Indonesia - Sediment_Towuti_2014_0_MG | ecosystem: Environmental > Aquatic > Freshwater > Lake > Sediment | place... | reverse complement strand
TCAGCAAGGCTGCCCTGGCTGCTCTGACGCGGTCTCTCGCCCAGGCTTTAGCACCTGATATAACTGTCAATGGGTTGGCTTTGGGCGCAGTCCTGCCCCCCAGCACAGGAGAGGCGACAGGAGACATCATCCAGCAAGTTCCTATAAAACGCTGGGCAATGGTTGATGAAGTTGCCAAGGCACTTATATTCCTGCTGACAGGTCCATCCTATATCACGGGGGAAATCATTCATGTCGATGGCGGCAGGCATCTCACCTAACAGGATTTATCTATGGACGAAATTTTCATCACAGACCTCATTGCCAGAGGAATCATCGGTGTCAGCGCCGTTGAACGTGAAAAACCCCAAGAAATATTGATCAACATCACCTTGTTCACGGATGTCGACAGGGTCGGGCAAACGGATGAAATTGAAGACACAGTGAATTATCGTACCGTTGCGAAGAAGATCTTAGCTCATGCTGAGAGCGCAGGCAGATACACTGTGGAGGCTCTCGCCACAGATATTGCTCACCTGTGTCTGGAAGATGTACGCGTAAAAAAGGTTCGTGTTCGAGTTGAAAAGCCTGGAGCGGTAAGGTTTTCGAAATCGGTAGGGGTACAGATCGAACGCACCAGGGAAACTTGACATCGCAAATATGACCAGAAGAGCAAGACCAGCTTACACACATCGTGCTTACCTTGGGCTGGGGTCAAATATCTATCCCGAGCAAAACTTGCCTCTTGCTTTGGTCATACTCAGCCAACGAGTACAGATAATTTCCGTATCGCACGTCTGGGAGACTCAACCGGTTGGATCGGTTGGGGCTAATTTTCTCAATGCAGTCACCTTGATCACCACCCAGTTACCTGCCCAGTTGTTGAAAAACGTAGTTTTGCGGCCTATCGAGAGCCGCCTGGGTCGAAAACGGACATTCAATAAAAACGCCCCCCGTCAGATAGACCTGGATATCCTGATTTATGATGAACGAGTCGTGGATTCCAAAATATGGACAAGGGCTTTTTTGGCAGTTCCTTTGGCGGAGTTGGTTCCATCATTACCTCACCCTGACACTCACGAGGAGCTTCAAGAGATCTCCACTCGTCTGGCTGAGCAGACGATTATACTTCCTCGCCCAGATATCATTCTGGTCAAGTGAATTAGTTACTGCCATACCTCCGCACAGCACCTGCCTGGATGTTTAGAATTGTAAGGGTCCAGCTCCGCGCGAGATGTTATCCAGGAACTCCTGGCGGGTAGAGGCGTTGTGGCGAAAGCCGCCCAGCATTGCCGATGTTGTCATTCTGGCCCCATGCTTTTTCACTCCCCGCATCATGGCACACAAGTGAAGGGCTTCGATAACAACACCCACCCCCCGAGGATCGAGTAGGTCCTGGATGAAATCAGCGATTTGTCGGGTCATTCGTTCCTGAACCTGTAATCGCCTGGCATACAGGTCTACAATACGCGGGATTTTTGACAACCCGAGAACCTTCCCCCTGGGTAGATAGGCAACGTGAGCCCGACCAATAAATGGCAGCATATGGTGTTCACACAAGCTGTAAAATTCTATATCTCGCACGAGCACCATTTCATCGTATGTATCATCGAAACACGCATCATTGATCATTACCACCGGATCAATCCTATATCCGGCCAGCAATTCGTCATACATCCTGGCAACCCGATCGGGCGTTCGTTTTAACCCCTCCCGCTCTGGATTTTCGCCGATTGCAACCAAAATTTGCTCTACCGCCGTCTTGATTGTTTTCCGATCGATATCGGAGGCATTCAAGGAAGCATCCATTTCGTACAATGAAGGTTGTTCTTTTTCCATAATATTCTTCAACACTCGTCTGCAAAAATATAAAGTGGCGAGGGAGGAACCCTACGCCACTTTATATCATTATATTCTGTGTCGTACAAGTCTACCCAATTTCTGGTTCGATCAGACCATAGTTGCCGTCGCGACGCTTATATAGAACATTAATCGCATTGGTTTTTGCATTATAGAAAACGAAGAAGTTTTCATGTCCAAGCAGAACCATCTGGTCAATAGCCTCTAACTCATCCATTGGCGTTAGGACAAATTTCTTACGGCGGACAATGAGGGGGTCAAGCTCATCTGTACTTTCTTCGGGAAGGGGTTCTGTCAGCACTGCATCGGCAATTGATTTTCCATTACCACGATTACGAATACGTTTCCCTTTATATCGTTCTATTTGTCTTTGAAGTTTTTCCAGAGCAACATCAAATGCTGCAAAGATATCATCTGCGCGCTCTTCTGAACGTAGAATTACACCACGGCCCCGCACAGTGATCTGGGCGACTTGGCGGTCAGACGCACTCCTGGCAGATTTTACATAGGCCAGGTCCACACGGGCTTCCTCAAGACCGTTCAAATAGCGATCCAACTTTGTTATTTTCTTGCTTATATAATCCCGAATACGCTCGGTAACTTCCATATTGCGGCCGTAAATTCCAACTGATAGGGTCATATCCGTCCTCCAATTCTATTTATTGGGATACATTGACCTAAACCTGCATGTATGTTTAGGTGCTTACCCAGATTGATTCTCACTACCAACCCACATCGTGATCAGGTGGCAGGGCATCTCCTTGTGCGCCTGCTCTGGCTAAGGTAAGTCCATACACAGATACGGCTCCGGCACCAATTAAGGCTGCACCACACTCATTCAGGGTAGTACCGCTAGTAGTAACATCATCCACGATCAAAATGCTCTTCCCAGTTATTACACTCGGATTCCCTTTGAATGCACCTGCCACGTTTGTCTTTCGTTGGGCAAGTGTTAGGCCAACTTGAGAGCGAGTCTCTCGGATCCGCATGAGAGCATGGGGTTTGAGTGACACTCCCAATCCAAACGCTAATGGCCTAGCAAGCATAGTGGCCTGATTATATCCACGCTCATGTAAACGATCAACCCCTAATGGCACCGGGATAATCATATCCACTATCCATCCCGAATTTTGAAATAGGGCAATCAATGGTCTCGCAAGAATTTCTCCAAGACCAATGTCCCGGTAATATTTTAACCTGTGGATTGCATTTCGGACAGGGCCTTCGAATACCGCCCATGAACGGATAGCTTGACAAGCTGGGGGCGATATTTGACATTGCTTACATAATCCCTCTTTATCCTGGAAATTACCACATCGTATACAGATGTGGGAAGAAATTACCTTCACATTATTGTTACATTCAGAGCACCAGCGCGCACCCTCCTTTCCACAGCCCCCACAAACTGGTGGATAGAGCCAATCCAATCCTACCCAAAACCACCTATAGAAAGGGTAAAAGGGATGTGTGGGCATGTGACTGCCGTTGAACAGGATTCTCGTTCCCAAGAACGTTAATCCAAATTCAGAGGAAATTAGACTCTAACTTACTTTGGTTGCAAAAGGTTGGATTGCATGATGATCAGTATCGCAGGGGTTAACAATACGATACAGATAGATGGGAAAATCAACAAAGCCATGGGAATCAGCATTTTGATAGGGGCTTTGTGGGCTTCTTCCTCAGCAAGCTGGCGGCGCTTAATGCGCATCTGGTCCGATTGGATGCGTAATACATGCGCCATGCTAACCCCCAATTGATCACTTTGGATAACCGCGGCGACAAAACTTGTCATCTCTTGCAGTCCAAGCCGATCAGCCATGTCGCGCAATGCCTCGCGCCTAAGTTTACCTAATGAAATTTCTCGGATCACCCGTCCGAACGCTCGCCCGAGCTCGTTATCCCATTTTTCATAAACTTTCTGCATTGCCGCATCAAATCCTAACCCGGCCTCAACACAAATGGTCAGCAAGTCCAGAGCATCTGGCATAGCCTTACGAATTTCCTTTTGCCGGCGCCCTATCCGGCTGTTTAAAAACATCTGTGGAATGTAAAAACCTAAGAACACAGCCGGGATGGCTAATAAGAATCCTCGGCCTTTTAAAAAGCTTACCTCGGGAGCTGAGGAAGACAATATGATGAATAACGCTCCCATGACAACAGCACCAATCAATCGAAACGCGAAGAACACCGTAGGGTCGATCCCACCAGGATTACCAGCTCGCTCTAGTTTTTTAGCAGTTTCCTGGATCGCATTCTGGGGAGTAAACCTTAAAACAATCGCCCCAAGTCCTCGCGCCAAAGGATAAATAATCCGTTCGTGGAAAGGTTGGGAGAGTTCAATGTCTTCGAGAGTGGCTTGCTTCCCGCTTTCAGCGAATTCGGCAAGACGCTTACCTAAAGGATCTTCGTCCTTCGGAGACCGTAAACCGATCACTACCAGGATAGCAGCCCCGATGATGACTGCAGCGATTACGACAAAAAGGATGGCCATCGGAAAATCTCCCTCGTTTTTATACCTATACTTCGATGTTACCAATGCGGTTCATTGCTAAATATCCAAACGTTATCAGTAATCCTGCAGCACCTAAAGCAATAAATCCGATAACACGATTCTCAGGCAGGAAGAAACGCATCACATATGATTTATTGAGGGCATACATAGCGCCCAGCAGAATTATGGGCATTACAGCCAATAACCGGCCCGAATACACAACTTGTGATGTCAGGACACGAATCTCACCCTTAACCCGGACACGCTCCCGAATGGTGTGAGAGATAGTATCCAGGATCTCAGCCAGGTTACCGCCTACTTCACGTTGGACATTGATCGCTGTTATTACAAGGTCGAGATCTGTGCTGGGAATCCTACGCAGTAAATTTTCCAGTGAGCGCTCCATTGGTACACCTAATTGCATCTCCTGGACAACTCTACGGAATTCATCACAGATCGGCGCTGGCATTTCTTTACTGACAGTTTCCATAGCTTGCATAGTGGAAAAACCTGCTCGAAGCCCGTTGACCATAAGATTTAACATATCCGAGAGTTGGTCATTGAAGTGGACCAAACGCTTTCCTTGCTGATAGCGGACATAAAACCTGGGAATAAGGGAAGAGAATATTGCACCCAAAATGGATGCAAAAACACTGTGATCAAAAAGAAACCAGCAAATGATTGCCCCGGCGGAGGCTGCAATGACAATCATAGCTAGGTATTCCCCAACTTTTAATTTTAAGTCCGCCCGAGCTAACTCTTTTTGTATCCCTTCGCCCCAGGATGAACGTTCTGTGCGAGTGTTCAACCACTCGGTTAATGGTCCTGATTTCCGCCCAGAAGGTTTTTTCTCGGCCGTCTCAGCCTCAAGATACCTCCCCAGGCGTTCTTCGACCAAGGAACGCTCTTCCCGGACAGAGGCAATAATGCCCACAATCAGGAGAACAAAGGCGAAAATTCCACCAACGATCAGGAGGGTTTGAAGTGTCATAGGTCTTTCCTAATAGCGCCTGCGCTCACCAATCCCAAAGATTGAAGGAGGCAGGTGAATACCAGAAGCTTCGATCTTCTCCATAAATTTAGGACGTAATCCAGTGGGACGTAAACGGCCCACAATCTTCCCCTCCTCATAACCAGCCTGCTCAAAGAGGAAAATATCCGTCATGGTGATCACATCACCTTCCATCCCACTCACTTCGGTTATATTGACCACTTTACGCGTGCCATCCCGAAGTCTTTCTTCATGAACGATTAAATCTATAGCTGAGGAGATCTGTTCGCGGATTGCGCGCATAGGTAGCTCCATGCCTGCCATCATAGTCATGGTTTCGATACGGGCGAGTGTATCGCGTGGGCTGTTGGAGTGGCAGGTTGTCATGGAACCATCATGGCCTGTGTTCATAGCCTGGAGCATATCCAAGGCTGCCTCATCGCGGATTTCACCAACAATAATCCGATCTGGGCGCATACGCAATGCATTGATTACCAATTGTCGGATGGTAATTTCTCCTCGGCCTTCAATATTGGGCGGGCGGGACTCGAGTGTAATTACATGCTCCTGCCTGAGTTGGAGTTCGGCAGCATTCTCGATTGTGATGATGCGCTCGTCCGATGGGATAAACTGAGAGAGGATATTTAATAATGTTGTTTTACCAGAACCTGTTCCCCCTGAAATAACCACATTCAGTTTCGATTCCACACATGATTTTAAGAACTGCAGGGATTCGGGTGTGATCGTCCCAAATTGAATTAGCTGGTCAATGGTAATCGGATTCTTCGCGAATTTCCGGATCGTGATCACAGGGCCGACCAGGGATATAGGCGGGATCACAGCGTTCACTCGCGAACCATCGCCTAAACGGGCATCAACATATGGGCTGGACTCGTCAATGCGCCTACCCAAAGGTGAAACAATCCGTTCAATAATCCGCATGACATGCTCATCACTTTCAAAAGTCAGCGGAACGCGATGGATTTTCCCTCCCCTTTCAATATATAGATTTTTTGCTCCATTCACCATAACTTCTGTAATCGTCTCATCGTCCAACAGCGGCTGCAACGGACCGAGACCGATAATTTCAGCCACAATCTGTTCATACAGGCGATGTCTTTCCGGGCGAGATAGAACAGTATTTTCCTCTGCCAGAACCTGCTCAAACAGCTCCAAGATAGTACTTCTTACCTCACTTACCTTGGTGACATCCATTGTCGGATCAAGTTCTGCGAACAGTCTGTTCTGAACGCGCGTTTTAAGATCAGTGTAGGTGTCCTTCTGCGCGCTGACCCCTGGAGGGGGTACCCGGCGTGATTGGACAGATAACAGGCGCGACTTGCTATCTATGTCGGTTGGCGATCCTGGGGTTGCCTGTGAGCCTTGTTCAAGCCGTTTAAGTAACGACATCTTTTCCTCCAATAACCACCATTAGCCTGCCCGTTTTCCTCGAGCTTGAGCTGCATGAGCCGCTTCTGCTGTCCCATCTCTCGGTTCTAGCTGTGTTAATCTTTGACGAATTACCTCAGTGAGAGAGAGAATCCCACGCGCGACGGGCTTGGATTTGTCACCTAATAAGAAAGGCACTCCACGATTGACAGAAGGAACGACTGTTCGTTCATCCAGTGGAATGGTGGCGACTATTTCCTGCTTGAAGCTATCACTAATCTTTTCTGGCGTTATCCCGATGCGCTTATCAAATCGGTTCATAACAAACAAAATCCGCTTACGATCTATTCCAAGTGCATCAGTCAGGTCTAAGAATAGCCTGGCATTTTTAATAGCCGGAATATCCTGGGTAGTTACTAGGATGATCAGGTCGCATGCGTCTTGTAGGGTACCCAGGGTGACATCGTTTAGCTCGGAGGATGTATCTACGAGTATATAGGAATACATCCTGCCCAGATATTTCAAAACCTTGACAAATTGTTCCCCAGTGACACTTTCTGAATACTCAGGTCGAAACGGAGCGGGGAGCACCTTCATCCCCGACGGGGAATGATTTATCATCACACCATCGACTACCTCAGGATCCAGCTCATCTGCACGAGGTGCGAGATCAACAATGCTGTTTTTCCCCTGTTCATTAAGAAAAACAGCCACATCGCCGAATTGCAACTTACCATCCACCAATACCAAAGGGGTGTCTTCATTGTTTAAGGCAATCGCTAAATTAGTTGCCAGTGTAGTACAACCTGTTCCACCCTTGGGGCTATATACTGCGATCACTTTCCCTGTTGAAATCATGGGTGCAACCATCCCAACCGCGCCGACTCCTGCTATCGGGTGACCTGTGGCATGGCGTGTCTTGACCTTCTCTTCGCGAGCCATCATACCCGCGCGGCGGATTGCACCAGTTAACTCCTCAATGGCAGGTGGCTTGGTTAAGAAATCTCTTGCCCCTGCCAACATGGCCCTGCGCATGTAGCTTGGATCACTCTGAACTGATAATATGACAATCTGGGCAAAAGGAACAAGCCTACGGATAGTTTCAGTTGCAGTGATTCCATCCATGTCTGGCATATTTATATCCATCAGTACTACATCGGGACGGACTTCCTTTGCCAGATCACACCCCTCGCATCCAGTGCGAGCAACACCGACAACTTCTACATCACCTTCAAACTGCAGTAACTTCCGTATATTCTCTCTCGTCTCGGCTATATCATCTACGATAATTAGACGAATCTTATCATCTGAAACCATTCAAACTCTCCACTCTTAGATGACCAGCAGTGTTCAAGGTTCGGGGGTAGGTGTTGGGACGTCGTTTGGCAACAATGGGGCATTCAATTCATCGACGCGCGGCTCCATACCATAAGGCAGCTTGACCGGTACGGGTATATTATACGTGCTCAGCAGGTATTGTAAAGTGACAGCCTCGGTGGGGGTATTGGTATCATCTCCCGCACTCCGCAGGGCTAAAGTCAGTTGTGCTCCAGCATACATCAAATAATTGAGGGTAACCGCGTCCTGAGGCGAAACGATGAGGGTTATCACGTCAGGAGGCGGAGGCACCTCTTCAACAACCGCTTCAGGTGCTGGGGTGGGTGTCGGTTCCCCAGGCTGCACCTCAAGTGGAGGAGGTGCCACCTCTATGGTTGGTTGTGCAAAATTTCCGACCTGCAACACAATAACATCGCGTATCAATGTCTGGCTAACCAGGCGTGTGCGTTGCTTTTCTGATGGGACAAGATAAAACAACTGCTCAAATGCCGGGTCTACCTGAGCCCGCCCCATTGGGGAGATATTACTCCCTGTCACTACCTGGGCACCCAAAGTGGTGATCTGCTCAGAACTGGAAAGATTTCCCGCTTGTTCCGTAGCTTCTTGAGCTGGCCCGACAAGCACACTGTTGCCTGCGGCAAGAACCGCCGCACTATTGTTGGGCAGGCGCGATTGAAAATCGGAATCCAGATCGACAAACAACAGGCTCACAATGACGCTTACGTGATCGCCTCTTTGGGGAGCATAGGACACGCTGGTTATTCGACTAATTGGAATCGATACCGCAACTAATCCTTTTGGAATCAAGAGAGCTGCATCGGAGCCAACTTTAGTCAATTGATCTGTTGTGTCTGCGAGCATGTTCTGGGTAATGATATACCCCGATTCCATATCGATGCGCGCTCGCTTCCCAACTACCTGGTCTACACTGGTAAACATTCCCTCCAGGAACGAGCTACGCGGGAGTGGGGTGAGGCTGAGAACCGCCTCATCGAGAATTTGGCCGCGGTTGATATGTTGTGTTACCACTACGACATCCACCATATCCACAGGTGTGGGAGTCGGCAACACTGTGCTTGGCTCTGCAGATTTCTTCGGACCAAAGAAACCCTGCGTGAATAAGAATCCAAATACAAGCACAAGTATGACAAGAATTGCCAGTAGGATAATTATACGACCGAGACGCATCGCAACCTCCAGCTCTAAGTATAATTTAACATTTAATGAGTTATCATACTCCTTACATGTTAAAAGTCAAGCGCATACGGGTATTACTTGCAATATTGACAACAGTTTTAGATTTTTTTTCAATTTTTATCGACTTTTTACGGTCACGGATTAGCTTTTTTCCATATTTGGGAGTATAGATCTTCATATTCCAAACGCCAATCCGGCTTATTCTCTAAGAAGGAAGAGAGAGCTCCCTGAAGTTTTTTATCCAACAATACACGATCAATGCCATAACGAGCAAATATCTCATCTACCATGACTCCATTGCTTACCTTTATATAATCCAACCACAGATCATAAGGGAAAAGCTCAATGCGCGTATCGGTAAAAACTTTTTGCTCAGGGACCGCCCATATCAGGTAGCTGCCATATCCCATTTCATTGAACATATTTCCGCCTGAATGGTTTTTCAGATATTCTGCTGCCCCAATTGGTGTGCTGGTCGATAGGAGAGGCCCAACCGGTTTTTCCTGTAATATCTTGTCAGTATATTTTGATGGCAAGGGTAATGACTCAATAAACCAGGGCTGGAGGGCAAAAAAAACGAGCAAGGCGAGGGCAAATATCACTGTATTGAAAGTACTTCGCTGGGTATTTACAATCCATTTCGATTTTTTGAATATCTCAGCAAGCACCTTGGCCAGAATGGGGATAAGGATCATCGCATACCAAATTATGGAACGCTTGCCGGTCCAGGCGAGCCAGAGAAATACTATTAGCAATAAAGCTTCCGTCGCTGAAGGAACATAACGGGAGTACATAAAAACCACCAACAAGATAATTACGCTCAAGAAAAAAGCGATCGTATCAGGGGCATTCGGGGTTGGAGCCTTCCATTCTTCGGTTAACCCTTGTACAGACTGGTTTGATGTCAATGAGAATATATAACGATATATCCCAATCGTTTCGGGATTGATCGCTACTGCTATGCTGCACAGAACAGCAACCAAACCCAACCAGCCAATCACCTTCCAAGAGCGAGCTCTCTCAGGCCACAGCAACTTCGCGATAACTTCACCGACGAGAAACAGGGCGATAAGTATCAAGCCAAGAACATAACCACCGTGAATGTTCCCCCATGCCAAGAATAGAACCGGGCATACGAGTAACCATACTGGATGGATGCTTTTATCAAGATATCGGTTGATTATGATATACAAGATTGGGAAAAATATAACCGAAACCATCTGAGGCCGCACATGAAAATTGCTGGCTGACATAGCAGTGGCCACAAATAAAGCCAGCGCTGCCAGTTTCCAGGATCTGCTTTGACGCCTAGCTTCGAAGGCCATCAGCCCAAATGCGAGAACGGTTGTTATGTTGCGGAGAAAGATGATGATTTCTAAACCTCCCCACCGATATAACCTATAAAACAACAACTCCCCTAACCAAGAGGCATAGACGAAAGGCGTATCTGCCGGAAGTGACCAGGCGAAGATGTTCGTCGAAGGGATCTTGTGGTTGATGGCGATCAATTCACCCACTTTTAGATGCCACCAAAAATCATGGGGAACCACAGGAGAAAGTGAAACGATAACGCCTAAAAACAAGAGCCCAGCAATAATCCAGATATAGTCAAAGCTTAAGGACATCCTCTGGGGGAATCGCCAACCATTAGTCCCCCTTGAGAGATCAGAAGGCGGATTGCTGTTTACCATGG
>Ga0233416_10000624_pt1 | contig 10945 bp, 8 predicted proteins | sample Sediment_Towuti__2_FD_188638 | JGI IMG/M metagenome (GOLD analysis project Ga0233416, IMG submission 188638) | Sediment microbial communities from Lake Towuti, South Sulawesi, Indonesia - Sediment_Towuti_2014_0_MG | ecosystem: Environmental > Aquatic > Freshwater > Lake > Sediment | place... | reverse complement strand
GTCTCCTGCGCACCACCGGGATCCACCACGATCGCCCGTTTGGTGACCGGGTCGCCGAGAATCGAGCAGTTGCAGCTGAGCGGCGGGACCGGGAATGTTTTGCGAATCATGACCAGTCCATCCTATCGCTCCGACGCCCCGTTCGCAAGTAACTGAGACCCATCGTTTAACGGGCGCAACAGACACAAGGGACTTACCGGGCAGAACATTCGCCATCGTTCACGGTTAACGACTAACGTTCTTCCTCCGGGCGGGCGATCCACAGGACTTCGGTGTCCACGATCGTCCACACCAGGCCGTCCCGCTCCACCAGCACCAGCATGCCCGCTCCACTCCCGTCTGGTCTGTTGTCGCCCACGTAGAGCAGCGCCTGAGTCTCGCGCCGGTTGAACCCCACGCGGGAAAACTCCAGAATGCCGATGGTTGCAGGAGCCTCCTGGACAAGACCGACGGGAGGGTGCTCGACGGGGATCGGCCCAAGGGAGACCTCGGGCTCTTCAAGTTCTCCGTCCGACACGAACCGATAGGGTACCCCGAAGTGAAACTTGGGCTCCAGCCGGGAGGGGCGTCGGGTCTTGATCAGAAAATCCTCCACCAGGTCCCCTTGGAGCCTGCCTTCGAAGAACCGGTTCTCGGTGAAGTAGGCCCGGTCGGGAGGGTTTCGCTCCTCCGGACCAAGCCGCGTGACCGTCAGCCGCTCGATCATGACCAGGCGCGTCTGCGAGGTCAGGAATTTCGTCTGGATCACCTGATCGTAGAGAGCATACTCTTCCGGCTGGACCGGTTCCGGTCTCTCATCCGGGCGCGCGACCGCACCGGCACTCGCCGGATCAGCCGGCACGAGCGAGAGCGAGGTCACGAGCAGGAGAGCGAGCGGCGGGGTCACGCGCATACGCGTGAGGATAGCCTGGAGGCGCACGATGGTCAATTTGCATTTCACTCCGTAAAAGCCCTAGAATCCCGCCCTGGATCGAGAACCCAGCGCCTGATTGCAATCCAAGTGCGAGGAGCTCTCCGTATGTCGAGACCTGAGCGTTTGATCGTCCCCATCCTCTTGATCGGCGTCGCGGCATGGGTTTCCGGCTGTCAGCAGGACGAGCCGCCCCTGCTCAAAGAAGAGAACGAGCGCTTGCGGAAGCAGGCGGTCAAGCAGGAATCAGTCATCGTCTCGCTGCAGGAAGGCAACAAGGTCATGCAGCAGCAGATCGACCTGCTCAACCGGGAGCTCCGGGAGGCCAAGCAGGAAACCGAGCGCGTCGAAGGAGAACGGAAAGCCGTGGCCGCGAAGCTGGGGATCCAAGCCGCCCAGACGCTCCGCGTGGAAGACACGGGCGGCCAGTCTGAAGAGCTCCCACAGGCGCTTGCGGCGGTCGCCAAGGCCGCGGAAGACGCGTTGACCCGGAACGGGTATGCGGTCCGGGTCAGCGTGAAGACGGATCAGAAGGCGGTGTACGTGACCGAGCGCAAGGTCTCGGCCCCGGCGTCACTCGAGGTGTCCGGGTTCCGGAACCAGTATCTGGTGTCGATCCTCACGCTCCCCTCCAAAGGAACCCGCTTGAGCGTCAAGGCTGACTTCGAGAAGACGGCGCAGGGGGGCCGCATCCTGGCCGCCAGCCCCGAGGAGATCGCCGAGATTGAGAAACGGCTGATTGCCGAAATTCGCAAGGCCCTGACCCCAGGGAAAGTCTAACAGGAGGAAGGACTATGCTGAAAGAGTTCAAAGAATTCGCCATGCGCGGGAACGTGCTCGATATGGCCGTTGGAATCATCATCGGTGCGGCCTTCGGCAAGATCGTCACCTCGCTCGTCAATGATGTCATCATGCCGCCGATCGGCCTGATTGTGGGCAACGTCGACTTCTCCAGCCTGTTCATCAACCTTTCGGGACAGTCCTACCCGTCACTGGCGGCCGCCAAGGCCGCTGGCGCGCCCGTCGTCGCGCTCGGCGTGTTCCTCAACTCCATCCTGGACTTCATCATCGTATCGTTCGTGATCTTCCTGCTGATCCGGCAGGTGAACCGGATGAAACGCCGGACGGAGGCGCCCCCTGCCGCACCGACCACCAGGGATTGTCCGTTTTGCTGGTCCGGCATTCCGATCAAAGCCACCCGGTGTCCGCATTGCACTTCGGATCTGAAGGCGGCTTAGCGCCCGGATGGGATCGGCGCAGAGCTGGCCGCCCGCCTGAACCAGGCCAGTGCCCTCAAACTTCCCTTCTGACCGTCATCGAGCGTCCGGCTCGACAGACGGAGATGGTTTCAGGTCAGCCGGAAATCTCGTCTTGTTGTCCCGCCTCGCCGTTTGAACCTGCTCCCAGGTGAGACCGAACGTCTCTCTGAGGTCGGCGCCCAGGAGGTTGGCGGTCTCCAGGTGGGCACCCGACAAATAGGCACCTTCCAGACTGGCGTCGGTGAGGATCGCTCCCTCCAAGTGGGCCCCTCCCAGGTACGCCCGCTCGAGGGAAGCCCGGATCAGGGAGGCCCTCTCGAGGTGGGTCCCTCTGAGAATCGCATCCTCCAGGTGGGCCCCGATCAGGTTCGCGTCTTCCAGATGGGCTCCGCTGAGGATGGCCCCCTCATAATGTACGCCGCTGAGCTGCGCTCGTCGCAGGTCGGATCCCCGCAGGTCGAGGCGTGAGTCCTCGCTGACCAAAAAGATCCCACCGCGCCGTCCGAGGACGGTGAGGGCGGCTTGAATGTCAGACGCGAGCTTTCGGGAGGGCTGGTCCTGATCCGGGGAACGCCTCTCCTTCCACGGAGCGCGCTCCCGGACATAGGTCGTGAGAACTTCTATGACCGGCCGGTAATCCGCCTCGGATCCCCTGGCGATCCGCTCAAGGGCGTAGATCCCGCCTAGACGAATCTCAAGGTTCTCGCTCGCGACCTGCTCGACCGCCTGGGCGAAGCGGTCGGCGAGCTGCCTCTCCGTGGTGAGCCGCAGCTCGTACAGGGTGACAGAGAATACGCCGAGGAGCGCGACGGTTCCGAGGAGTAAGGTAAGGGTCTTGTGGGAAGTCAGCCCGCGACCTTGGCCAACTGGCCGGCTCGGAGAAACTTATCCACCCCCGAGGCCATCTTGCGGCCCTCGGCGATGGCCCAGACGATGAGGGACGCGCCGCGCTTGACGTCCCCGCCGGCGAAGACGCCGTCCACGTTGGTCATGCAGTGGGCATCCACGGCCACGTTCCCGCGCGCGTCATACTTCACGCCCAGGCTGTCCAGCAGGCCGTTCTTGACCGGGCCGGTGAAGCCCATCGCGAGCAGGACCAGGTCCACCCCCATCTCGAACTCGCTGCCGGGGACCGGGGTGAACTTCCCGTTCTCGAAGGCCACCCGTTGCGCGTGGAGCTTCGTGACCTGTCCGTCGCTACCCGAGAACCTTGTCGTCGAGACACTCCACTGCCGATCGCATCCCTCTTCGTGCGCGTGAGAGCTCCGAAGCTGCATCGGCCACAGCGGCCAGGGGGTGGATTCGGCGCGCTGGGGGGGAGGTTCCGGCAGCAGCTCGAACTGGTGGACCTCGGCGCAGCCCTGGCGGTGCGTGGTCCCCAGGCAGTCCGACCCGGTGTCGCCGCCGCCGATGATGACCACGCGCTTCCCCTTGGCCGTGATCGGCTCTTCGACGATCACGTCGCCGGCGTTGCGCTTGTTCTGCTGTGTCAGGTACTCCATGGCCAGATGAATGCCCTGCAGCTCGCGCCCCGGGACCGGCAGCTCGCGGGCCTGTTCGGCGCCCATCGCCAGACAGACCGCGTCATATTGACGACGTAATTCCTCCCCGCTCACGTCCACGCCCGCATGCACGCTGGTCTGGAATTCCACGCCCTCGGCCCGCATCTGCTCCAGCCGCCGATCGATGACCCACTTTTCCATCTTGAAATCCGGGATGCCGTAGCGGAGTAACCCGCCGATGCGGTCCGACTTTTCGAAGACGGTGACGCTATGCCCTGCGCGGGCGAGCTGCTGAGCCGCCGCGAGACCCGCCGGGCCGGACCCCACGATCGCGACCGTCTTGCCGGTGCGCGAAGTGGGGCGTATGGGCTCGACCCAGCCCTCGTCGAATCCCTTGTCGATGATGTTCCACTCGATCACCCGGATGGATACGGGGTCCGAGTTGATCCCGAGGACGCAGGCCGACTCGCACGGCGCCGGGCAAAGGCGCCCGGTGAATTCGGGGAAGTTGTTGGTCGTATGCAGCGCCTTGAGGGCGTCTTTCCATCGGCCCCGGTGGATGAGATCGTTCCACTCGGGGATGAGATTGACCACGGGACAGCCGTTGTGGCTCTGGCAGAAGGGAACCCCGCAGTCCATGCAGCGTGCGCCCTGCTCCTTGAGCTTGTCCTCCGAAATGGGCTCATAGAACTCCTTCCAGTCGTGGATCCGGAGCTCCACCGGCCGGCGCTTGGGGCCCTCCCGGGCGTATTTCATGAATCCCTTCGGGTCAGCCATGCGCCACCATCTCTTTTTCCTTCTGCGCCTGCTCCTTCGCAGCCGCCGCCTTCCGCTCGGCCAGGACCCGTTTGTAGTCGATCGGCATGATCTTGACGAACTTGGGTAGCATGGCCTCCCAGGCGTCCAGGACCTTCTTCGCCTTGCGGCTGCCGGTGTACGCCTGGTGGGCCTCGATCATCGTGCGCAAGATTTTCTTATCCTCTGCGGTGACGACTTTCTCCAGCTCCACCATGCCCATGTTGCACCGCTGCTGGAACTTGCCGTCTTCGTTGAGCACGAAGGCGATGCCGCCGGACATCCCGGCGGCGAAGTTGCGCCCGGTCCTGCCGAGCACGACCACCACGCCGCCGGTCATGTACTCACAGCCGTGGTCGCCGGTCCCTTCGATGACGGCGTGCGCGCCGCTGTTGCGGACGGCGAACCGTTCGCCGGCCGTCCCGTAGAAGTAGGCTTCGCCCTGCGTAGCGCCGTAGAGCGAGGTGTTCCCGACCAGGATCGTCTCCTCCGCGACGAAGGTGGCGCCCTTGGGGGGATAGACGATGACCCGTCCGCCGCAGAGGCCCTTGCCCAGGTAGTCGTTGGACTCGCCCTCGAGCTCCAGCGTCACGCCCCTCGCCAGGAAGGCCCCGAACGACTGGCCGGCCGACCCCGTGAACTTGATGTGGATAGTGTCCGGCGGCAGGCCGTCCAGACGATAGCGTCGGGCGATCTCGCTGGACAGGATCGTCCCCACCGTCCGGTTCACGTTCCTGATGGGGAGATCCAGCCTGACCGGGTGCTTGTGCTCAATGGCCGGCTTGCACACCTCGATCAGCTTCCAATCAAGCACGCCCTCCAGCCCGTGATTCTGTTTCTCCACGCAGTGCGTGGCGATGTTCGCGTCGACCTCGGGCCGATACAGGATTGCCGAGAGGTCCAGCCCCTTCCCCTTCCAATGGTCGATGGCTTTCTGCGCCCGCAGCTTGTCCGTGCGGCCGATCATCTCCTCGAATTTCCGGAACCCGAGCTGCGCCATCAGCTCCCGGACCTCTTCGGCCACGAAAAAGAAGTAGTTCACGACATGCTCCGGCTGGCCCGAGAACTTCGCCCGGAGCGCCGGATCGTGGGTGGCGATGCCGACCGGACAGGTGTTCAGGTGGCACTTGCGCATCATGATGCAGCCTTCGACGATGAGGGGAGCGGTCGAAAACCCGAACTCCTCGGCCCCCAGCAGCGCGGCGATCACGACATCCCGGCCGGTCTTCATCTGGCCGTCGGTCTCGACCCGAATGCGCCCGCGCAAGTTATTCAGGACGAGGGTCTGCTGCGTCTCGGCCAGGCCGAGCTCCCACGGGATGCCCCCATATTTAATGGAAGAGAGCGGCGAGGCACCGGTCCCGCCGCTGTCCCCGCTGATCAAGACCTTATCGGCCTTGGCCTTCGACACCCCCGCGGCGACCGTCCCGACCCCCACCTCCGCGACCAGCTTGACCGAGACCTCCGCCTGCGGGTTCGAGTTCTTGAGGTCGAAGATCAGCTGCGCCAGGTCCTCGATGGAATAGATGTCGTGGTGCGGCGGCGGCGAGATGAGCTGCACGCCGGGTGTCGAGTAGCGCAGCCGTGCGATCGTCTCGTCCACCTTGTGGCCGGGGAGCTGCCCGCCCTCGCCGGGCTTGGCGCCCTGCGCCATCTTGATCTGCAATTCCTTGGCATGGACCAGGTAATCCGTGGTGACGCCGAACCGGGCCGACGCCACCTGCTTGATCGCGCTGTTCTTGGAGTCGCCATTGGGGAGCGTGACGAACCGCTCCGGGTCCTCCCCGCCTTCACCCGTGTTGCTCTTGCCTCCGATGCGGTTCATCGCGATGGCCAGGGTCTCGTGGGCTTCCTTGCTGATCGCGCCGAAGGACATGGCGCCGGTCGTGAAGCGCTTGACGATCTCCTTCGCCGGCTCAACCTCGTCCAGCGGGAGGGGCTTCGGCAGGGTCTTGAGCTCCAGGAGCCCCCGAATGTTCGAGCGCCGTTTGCTCTCGTCGTTCACGAGCGCGGAGAACTCCTTGAAGGTCTTCGGGTCGTTGGCCCTCGTGGCGTGCTGGAGCTTGTAGATCGTCTCCGGGTTCCAGTTGTGGTGTTCTCCCTCCGCCCGGTAGTGGACCTCGCCGCCGAAGTCGAGCTGGCGGATCGGGGCCGGGGTGTAGGCCAGGGCGTGCCTGCGGAGCGTCTCTTCGCCGATCTCCCGGATGCCGATCCCCTCGATGCGGGAGGCGGTGCCGGTGAAGTAGCGGTCAACCAACAGGTGGTTCAGGCCGATGGCTTCGAAGATCTGCGCGCCGCAGTAGGACTGGACGGTGGAGATCCCCATCTTCGAGAAGATCTTGAGCAAGCCCTTGTTGACCGCCTTAATGTACTTGGCTTCGGCGGTGGCCGCGTCGAGGCCCTCCGGCAAATAGCCGTCCCGCTCCATGTCCACGAGAGTCTCGAACAGCAGGTACGGATTGATCGTCCCGGCGCCGTAGCCGATCAGGCAGGCGAAGTGATGTACATCGCGGGGCTCGCCGGTTTCCAGGATCAGGCCGACCTCGGTCCGGGTGCATTCCCGCACGAGATGATGGTGGACCGCCGAGATCGCAAGCAGACTGGGAATCGGCGCCCACTCTTCGTTCACGCCCCGATCGCTCAGGATCAGGAACTTGTACCCCTCCTTGATGGCCTCCGACGCCTGCTGGCACAGGCGGTCCGTCGCCGCTCCCAATCCGTCCGGTCCCTCAGCCACGCGGAAGAGCATGCGCAGGGTCTTGCTCTTGAAGTGCGGGTCGGCGATCTCGCGGATCTTCTCCAATTCCGCGTTGGTCAGGATCGGCTGCTGGACCTTGATGCGGCGGCACGCCTCGGGAGTTTCGGCCATCACGTTCGGCTTGGGGCCGATGTTCGTGACCAGCGACATCACCAATTGCTCGCGGATCGGATCGATCGGCGGGTTCGTCACCTGCGCGAACAGTTGCTTGAAGTACTTGAACAGGAGCTGAGGCCGCTCGGAGAGCACCGCCAGCGGCGTATCGGTTCCCATGGAGGAAACCGGCTCCTCGCCGGTCACGACCATCGGCGTGATGACCATCTTCAGCTCTTCCACCGTGTAGGCGAACGCCTGCTGACGCTGGCGGATCGTCGGGTGGTCCGGCTGCGGGACACTCAACGGCTCCGGCAACTCGTCCAGGGAGATGCGGTACTGCGTCACCCAGGACCGGTACGGCTTCCGGCCCACGATGTCCGCCTTGATCTCCTCGTCGTCGATGATGCGGCCCTGCGTGGTGTCCACCAGGAACATGCGGCCCGGCTGGAGACGGCCTTTCTGGCGGATGTCCTTCGCCTCGGCCGGGAGCACGCCGGCCTCGGAGGCCAGCACCACAATGTCGTCAGAGGTCACCTGATACCGGCAGGGGCGAAGTCCGTTGCGGTCCAGGGTAGCGCCGATCACCTTCCCATCGGTGAAGCACACCGCCGCTGGCCCGTCCCAGGGTTCCATCATGGCAGCGTGGTACTCGTAGAAGCCCCGCCGGTCGAGGTCCATCTGCGGATTGGCGACCCACGGCTCGGGGATCAGCATCATCATCGCGTGCGGGAGCGAGCGGCCGCCCATCAGCAGAAACTCGACAGCGTTGTCGAGGCAGGCCGAGTCGCTCTGGTGCTCGTACACGATCGGAAAGAGCTTCGGGATGTCGTCGCCGAACAGCTCCGACTGGAGGCTGCCCTGGCGCGCCCGCATCCAGTTCACATTCCCCTTCAGCGTGTTGATCTCGCCGTTGTGGCAGATGTAGCGGTACGGGTGCGCCAGCGGCCAGGTCGGAAACGTGTTCGTGCTGAAGCGGGAATGGATGATGACCAGCGAGCTGACGACGCTGGAGTCGGTCAGGTCCTGATAGTACTGCGGCATCTGGTAGGGCAGCAGCAGTCCCTTGTAGACGACCGTGTTGCCGGACATGCTCGGGATGTAGAAATACTCCCGCCCTTCGATCGCGGACTCGCGGATGGCCCGTTCGACGCGCTTGCGGATGACGTACAGCTTGCGCTCGAACTGCGCCTCGTTCAGGATGTCCCGGGCGATGAAGACCTGGCGAATGGCGGGCTCGGTGCGGCGCGCCTGCGCGCCGATCGCATCGCTCTTGACCGGCACGTCCCGCCAGCCGAGGAGCCGGGCGCCTTCCTCCGCGATCACCTTTTCGATCAGCACCTCGCACTGCTTGCGCGAGGCCGGCGCGGGCGGAAGGAAGATCATGCCGACGCCGTACTCGCCAGCGTTCGGCAGCTTCACGTTCACGTCCGCCGCAGCGCGCCGGAGGAACTCGTGCGGGACTTGGAGCAGGATCCCGGCCCCATCGCCGGTGCAGGGGTCGCAGCCCTGCGCGCCGCGGTGGTACAGATTATCGAGGACCCGGAGTCCCTTCTCGATGATGCGGTGGGACTTGTGGCCCTTGATGTTGACCACGAACCCGATCCCGCAGCCGTCCTTCTCGAACCGCGGGTCGTAGAGCCCCTGTTTCGGAGGAAGTCCCGCGACGGTCATCTCGACTCCCTGAGCATGTCTTGTTGGCGTACCTGCCGGACCGAAATGCGAGCAATCACGATGAGTTAACTCGCCACCATACTGGACGCGGCGTGATTCTGTCAAGCCGCGCAGGCCTGCGCTGTGCGCCTTTCCGCACAGGCCCCAAGGCCGGTTGACAAAGACTGGCCCCTGCCCTAGTATCCCCCGCATGCCAAACGGGCCCGCGACCTCGACCATCCACACAATGGCGGATGTGTGGGAGGCCTACCGAGACGAATTGGAGGGGGTCGAGGACCAGGTCCGCAAGCACCTCGATTCCTCGGTGACCCTCGTCAATACGGTCGCGGCTCACATTCTGAGCGGCGGGGGCAAGCGAATCCGTCCGCTGCTGCTCCTACTCTGCGCGCGACTCTGCGGGTACAACGCGAACGATCATCTCGCCCTGGGCAGCCTCGTCGAGTACATTCACACCGCGACGCTCCTGCACGACGACGTGGTGGATGATGCGGACCTCCGCCGAGGCCGGCGGACCGCCCGCAAGGTGTGGGGCAACCAGGTCAGCATCCTGGTGGGCGACTACCTGTATTCGAAGGCCATCTGCCACATCGTCGGATTCCGCAACCAGGCGATCAATGAAGTCCTCTCCGAAGCCTGCCGGAAGATGGCCGAGGGCGAAGTCCTCCAACTCTACTACAACGGCAACCCGCAGATCACCGAGTTCGACTACCGGCGCATCGTCGAGTACAAGACGGCGAGCCTGATCGCCGCGTCGTGCCGCATCGGCGCGATCATCGGCGACGCCACCGCCGACCAGCAAGCCGCCTTGTTCCGCTTCGGCCAGCACCTTGGCGTCGCCTTCCAGCTCGCCGATGATACGCTCGACTACGCCGCGAACGGAGACTGCCTGGGGAAGTCTTTAGGACAGGATCTCCGGCAGGGCAAAGCCACGCTTCCGCTGCTGCACTTGCTGCAGCACTGCTCCGACGACGACAGGCAGATGATCAAGGACCGGATGGAGACCCGGACGTTGACAGACGCGGACCTCCTCCGGATCATCTCGCTCATGCAGGAATACGGCTCGATCGCCTACGCGATGGAGCGCGCGCACGAGCTGGTGGTCGCAGCGAACCTGGACCTGGCCCCGTTCGAGGACTCACCGCCGAAGCGTGCGTTGGCGGTGGTCGCGGACTACATGGTGAACCGCGATCGTTAGCAGGCTCCCGACTCCACTGCTCAACTGTTCGACATTCGCCCGGTCGCCGCTGCGCGCTCGCGTGACCCGAGGTACGTACGATGCTGCGCTCTCGACTCCGGGACTTTTGGGACATCGTGTCAGGGCGTCGGTCGGAGCGGGAGTCGAGACCGGGCCTGACCGCAGCGCACCCGCTGATCGGGCTGGCGGCCGACGCGATCACGGTGTTTCTCTCCCACCAGCGCGTCATCGAGCCCCCGGAATCCCTGTTCGAGGAAATGCCGGAGACGCGGATGCCGGCGGGCGCGTTCGTCTGCCTCAAGCGCGAGGGCCGGTTGCGCGGATGCATTGGAACCACTGAACCGATGCACCCGACCCTCGCGCTGGAAATCATCCACAACGCGATCGGAGCCGCTGTCCGCGACTCCCGTTTCCCGCAACTCCAGACGTTTGAGCTGGAAGGGCTGGATATTTCCGTGGACGTGCTCGGGCCGCCCGAGCCGGTCCCTGACCCGATGGCGCTGGACCACCGGCGGTACGGCATCATCGTCCGCTCGGGGGAACGCCGGGGCGTCCTCCTGCCGGACATTGAGGGGATCAACTCGGTAATCGAACAGTTGGCTGCCGCCCGGGACAAGGCCGGCCTCAGCCTCCAGGAGACGGTGGAGATCTTCCGCTTCGAAGTACGACGGTACCGATGACGCGTGAGGCGCGAGGTGATGGACTCAAGGCAGGCTATGGGTGATGGGCGATAGGCTATAGGGAAGATCGGTCCTCCCA
>Ga0233416_10000623_pt1 | contig 10965 bp, 13 predicted proteins | sample Sediment_Towuti__2_FD_188638 | JGI IMG/M metagenome (GOLD analysis project Ga0233416, IMG submission 188638) | Sediment microbial communities from Lake Towuti, South Sulawesi, Indonesia - Sediment_Towuti_2014_0_MG | ecosystem: Environmental > Aquatic > Freshwater > Lake > Sediment | place... | reverse complement strand
TGTTTTCCTTTAATCTATTTACAAAAATTTCAGTATATTCTTGTCCGTAGATTTTTTTCATATATGGTACAAGCTCATTCCAATTCAGTTTTGACATGAATCTAATTGATCTTTTTGTTGGCTCGTAATTCATCAGTATTTTCACTCTCAAAAAATCTTTAAACATCAAAGTTGATTTTTTCACACATATTAGTAACATTAATTGAAATTTTTTAACGCTAGAATTTCAATTATATATAACACCACTTTCTATTTTGTATAATGGGAGTTATTTCAAAAGGAGCTAAATGCAACATAAGTGGTTGTGACAAAGATGGTGTGCGTTCGTTAAATACGACCAAAGTAGAAAACGCTGGCTTTCAAGTTTCTGGAGGAAAAAAAACAGTTCTGTGTAAAGAACATTATAAAGAATGGAAGAAAGCAACAAAAGATGATCGAGACCTTGAACGTGCCAGATTTGATAAATTTTAATTTCTTTTTCTAGGCTTTTTGTGTTCAAACTTTGAAGGCAATTCTTTCAAAAACTCTTCTCTGAGGCTGTTATAGTATGGACCTAGTTTTTTGTAAAGCCTTTTTGGTTTTCTCGGCTTTTGATTGCTAAGTGCGTATAAAGCAAGAATTGGAAAAGCGATGGTCGAATCAGCATAAACAGTTATCATGTCATGATGAGAATCCTGTACCTTACCCCAGCTTTTTCCTTCTTGCAATGTTGCTCCTGAAAGTCCTCCTGTATCTGGTCTTGCGTCAGTAATTTGTATAATGTAATCTTGTCCTCCATCATTTCTTCTTAATATTTGATCTAAAAGAGGGCCAGTTTGCTGTGCAGAATTTTTAGGCACACCTCCTCCTAATTCAACAATACCTGATTTTTTTGAATTGTAGACTATAGCTGCCTGCTCTATTATTTCTCTAACAAAATCTAAGCTGTATACCTTATCTCTTAATCTATGCACCGCTAAATTCATGGCAAGTGATGAATCAAGTAACGCTGGAACGTAAACTGGAACATCATAATCATATGCGGTTGTTAGAAAACTTCGTTTAGGATATTTTGCTTTATTTTTACTAATTTTTCCCATCATGTTACAAAATTCTGCACTTGTAAAAGGTTTGTCTATTAGATTTTCCTCAAACATTTTTTGAACCACTTTATCTTCTGCCTCCAAGGTTTCAGAAAATTTGATAAAAACATCTCGAATTCTGACAATTTCCTTTTCATAAAGTTTCATGTCATCAACTTCATAATGACCTTGTTTTACAGGAAAGCCCCATGCAAAGTGATCTTCATGATACACATTTGCGCCAGTTGTAACAATCCAATCTACAAATCCTTTTTCAATTAACGTTTGAATTATTCCACCAAAACCAACGGGAGTCATTGCTCCTGCAACTGTAAGACAAATTACTGCGTCTTCCCTAATCATTTTTGAATAAAGTTGCGCTGCTTCTCCTAGTTGCCTACCATTATACCCGCTTCTGGCAAAAACCTTAACCAGATCCTGGATTTTCATCTTAGGGTCAAGTTTTACGTGAGGAATGTCTTTGCCATGAAAATGATGATGTTGATCCACGAATGAAAAAATTTTATGCACTAAATAACACTTACGAATACAAATTATCTTCTTATGAGACACAATACATACAACATTTGCTATAATGAAAATTATTGATATTCCCAATCCAAACCGAGTAAATAGAACCCCTAACCAATCTGTGACCCTTTTTTCAGGACAAGATTATTCAGTTCATGGTTTTAGAATTCAAAAAGTAGAACTCAGGCTTTTTGTAGAAAAGACAGATGAGGAACTTGGGCCTTATTCTTTGATTACTTCATTTGTTGATACAGACAAGGGATCAATAGAAATGATTTATGATGAAGGATACCGAGGAATTAATCCACTTGAATCTGCCAAAGAATTACTAGTCAAAAACTTGGGTATATCAGGGTTGATTTTACGTTCAATCATTACTTTAGAAGCAGAATTAAAAACAAGCTAACCACTGTCGGTATTTGATTACAAACAAGTTGTTTTATTAGAAATTTCCCTATAACATTTGATGGATAATTCTAAAATTCCTAAAGATACAATTCAAGCTATTGTAGTAGATGATGATGAGGATTCGTCAGAATCAATTTGTCAAACACTTGAAATTGCAGGAATTGATGTTGTTGGTAAAGGGTATGATGGGGAGCAAGCATACCAATTATACAAAACACTGTCCCCCGACATTGTAATATTAGACATGAATATGCCAAACTACGATGGTGGATATGCCCTTGAGAAAATTACTCAAGATTTTCAAGAAGCAAAAATAATAGTGGTAACTGCTTTTACAGATTATAAATTTGACAAAACTAAAGCATCTGCTGTCTTTACAAAACCGTATGATTTTGAACCTTTTATAGATGCAATAAAAAAAGTTGCATTAAACCAACGCACTCCAAAAATAATCTCATAGATAATTTAGATCTGCTTTATATGTACAAATTACTATTTTCAAGGCAATTTTTAATTTCCAAATATTAGATACCTTTATTTCAATAACTCAAGAGTGACAAATTGTGCGAATACTTCAATTACATTGCGATAGTATTGAATACACTCCGACAAAAAAAGAGATAAAATCAGCTGAAGAAATTACTCCACAAACAAAACACCTTGACGAGGTCGTTGTGACATTTATTGCTGTTGAAGAAGGAGATGATAAGACTGTAGCAAAAAAAGCAATCGATGAAATTAAAAATTCTATGGCAAAAGTCGGCTGCAAAAAATTATTGTTATATCCATATGCCCATCTTAGCTCAAATCTTGCATCTCCAAACTCAGCTTTATCAATTCTAAAAGAAATGGAATCATTGGCAACAGATCTTGATGTATCAAGAGCTCCATTTGGATGGACAAAATCCTACAAGTTGCAAGTAAAAGGCCATCCACTAGCTGAAAACTCAAAGGTTATTACAAAAGGTGAAGGAGGAGACAATACTTCAGAGGCTGTCAAATCTGAATCAAAGATAAAGTCATACTGGTATATTTTGTCTCCAGATGGAACCATGCAAGAAATTGACAAATTTAATTTTTCAAAACATCCTCAACTAGAAATTTTATCAAAATATGAAGCTGCAAAGAAAAGATCTGTTGACGAGCCTCCTCCACATGTAAGATTGATGAAAAAAATGGCAATTGCAGATTACGAACCAGCATCTGATTCTGGCAACATGCGGTTTTATCCAAATGGTAGGCTGATTAAATCTCTAATAGAGCGATTTGTATCTGAAAAAGTTCTAAACTATGGAGGATATGAGGTTGAAACTCCTATCATGTATGATTCTCATCACCCTAGCCTTGAGAGTTACTTTAATCGTTTTCCTGCAAGGCAATATAACATAAATTCTGAAGGAAAACAATTGATACTGAGATTTGCTGCCTGTTTTGGGCAATTTTTGATGGCAACTGATTTTCAATTATCGTACAAAAGCTTACCATTACGACTCTATGAAATGACAAGATACAGCTTCCGTCGTGAACAGTCAGGGGAGTTAGTTGGTCTAAGAAGACTGCGCGCGTTTACAATGCCAGACTGTCATGCATTTTGTAAGGACATGAACCAAGCTATTGAAGAGTTTAAAAAAAGATTTGATTTGTCTTGTGAAGTACTTCGAGGTCTAGGTTTAGCTGATTCTGATTACGAGATGGCAATAAGATTTACAGAGGAATTTTATAATCAAAATAAGCAACTTGTTCATGAAACAGTAAAAAAACTTGGGAAACCTGTTTTGGTTGAACTTTGGAAAGAAAGATTCTTTTATTTTGTATTAAAATGGGAATTCAATTTTATCGATAATTTAGGTAAGGCCTCTGCATTGTCAACTGATCAAATTGATGTTGAGAACGGAAAAAGATACAACATTGAGTTTTTTGATGAACAAAATAAACCACAAAATCCAATCATTTTACATAATTCACCTAGTGGTGCAGTTGAAAGAGTAATTTATGCACTGTTAGAAAAAGCAGCAAAGGATGCTAATGAAGGAAGAAAGCCTAGCCTCCCCCTCTGGTTGTCACCTACTCAAGTGAGATTAATCCCTATCAGGCCAGAGTTTTTACAATTTTGTGAAAATATGGCAGATAAACTTACTGCTGCTAAAATTCGTGTAGATATTGATGATAGAAATGAAAGTATTGGAAAAAGAATTCGCGAAGCTGAAACAGAATGGATTCAATATATTTTGGTAATAGGTGAAAAAGAGGTCAATGCTAAAGATCTTAGCATAAGAAACAGAGAGACTGGTGAACTCAAACAACTTGTCTTTGAAGAATTTGTAAAGGAAATTAGCGAACAGATTCATGATAAACCTTTTTCAGGCCTCAACTCAAATCGCTATTTATCATCACGACCACAAATAATGGTATAATTTTTTCAAACAATTTGATAATGTGTATTTTTCGAACAAACTAAAGCAGAAATTCGCTTGCATTAAATAAAAATAGACACCATATGGGAATGAAAATACTTGTAGCTGAAGACAGTCCTTCATTAGCATTATTATACAAAAAAACTTTGGAAAAACGAGGCCATATGGTAATCATTACTGAAAATGGCTTCAAGTGCCTCTATCAGTATTTTGATGATTATAAAATTCGTGGTGGTGATAAGAAAAAAACCTCTCTTTATGACCTTGTCATCTTGGATCACAAGATGCCTAGAATGTCTGGTACAGAAGTGGCAAAAGAAATCATAGATGTAAACCCAAAGCAAAGAATTCTTTTTGTTACAGGGTATGTCAAGGATATGATGAAAGGTGTTAGAAAAATCGGCGAAAGAATTGAGCTAATGCAAAAACCTTTTCCGATTGATGCAATGATTCGCCAAGTAGAAGGCATCAACGAAAGATGGAGAAAAAAAATGACAGAAAAGATAGCAATAGAAATGTGGGATGGGGAAGGATTATCAGAACCACCACAATAGTAAAACTCCTTTGAATTTATTATAGGGAAATTTTCACTACCATGTGATAGAAACATGAGCTATCTTGATCTGTATATGAATAGAAATCCCTTGATTACTAGTCCAAGTGAGGAAGGAGAGCCTACAACTATTCTCTATGGAATACCTTTTGATTCTACACATTCGTATCGTCCAGGAACAAGATTTGGACCTGATGCCATACGCGAATCTTTTAACAATATTGAAATTTTTATGCCACAATTTTCAGTTGATCTAGAATCAATTAACATTGAAGATTTGGGAAATACAAAACATACCGTTGTAGCAAAAGAAATGCTAGATATGGTTTCAAAAGTTACTTCAGAATTAATAAAAAAAGAAAAACAAATTATTATTCTTGGTGGTGAGCATCTAATTACTCTTGGAACATACCCATGCTTTCCAAAAGAAACTGGGTATATCGTATTTGATGCGCACTATGATCTTCGTGATGAGTATGCAGATATCAAACTTAGTCATGCATCATATTTACGAAGATTGATAGAAAAACAAGGTTCTGATAAAATTATTCATGTTGGTGCAAGGTCATATGTTAAAGAAGAATTAGCGTTTAAAGAAGAACAGAAGATAAAGACAATCTCTGATTGGGATATTAGACACGGTAATGGTTCAAAGTTAGTCAAAGATGCTGTTTCAGTGTTTGATAAGTTGTATGTGAGCATAGATTTGGATGTCTTAGATCCAGCTTTTGCGCCTGGAGTCGGCAACCCAGAGGCAGTAGGAATCACTTCTAGAGAATTATACGATATGATTAGTTCACTAAAAGATCAAAAAATTACTGGGGCAGATATTGTAGAATTGTGTCCGACATACGATAATGGTGCAACTGCATCCATGGCTGCAAGATTAATGTCAGCAATAATAGCTATGAATGTCAAGAAATAATTTTTTGATTATTCTCAAATTTATCTAAATTTTTTAGAAATGATTCTAAAATTTTAGCGTCTAATTCTTTAGCAGCTTTTTCTTTATTTGCTTTAAGAGTAATTTGATGAATCATGTGTGTAGTTATGACCATAATGATTTTCTCATTTATGGAGATATAGGGAATTGTGTGTTCAAAAAAAATCTACAGAAAAGCATGCCTAAAGACCAAAAGAATCGTATTTTTTCATCTGAATTTTTTATATATGTGGAAATTAGGGAAATCTCGTGTTAAATAACCTCAGAAATTCATTACAACCACTTCTAGAAAAAATTGGTAAAACATTTGCATCTACTGGTCTTTCTCCTAATTTTTGGACTAGTGTTGGAATTGCAGTATCTTTTGCATCAGCAATAGTTTATGGTCTGAATCTTGAATTTGCATTGATAATTGGAGGCATACTGTTGCTAATATCTGGATTTTTCGATATAGTAGATGGACAAGTTGCCAGAGTAACACAAAAGACTTCAAAAAAAGGAGCTTTACTTGATTCTGTATTTGATAAAATTGCAGAAGTAGCAATATTTCTTGGAATATTAATTGGCGGATATGCAGAACCGTATTTGGTGTTTCTTGCAATTACTCTATCATTACTAGTTAGCTATACCAGAGCAAGAGCAGAATCTCTTGAAATAAAATTGCAAGGAATTGGTATTGGCGAACGTGCAGAACGATTACTTGTAATTGCCATTATAGGCATGATTGGATTCATGGATTATGCTGTAATGATAGTGATTGTCATAGCTGGAATCACTTTGATTCAAAGAATTATTGTTACTGCAAAACAATTAAACTAGCTTATCTTAATCTGCCACGCTGTCTTCTACTTGCCTCAGATCTAATCTTTAGAATTCCAAAATGAATGGCACAAGAAATACAATACCACTTTAATACTCTAGGTGATGCAATGTAAGCACCTTGTGCTCGTAACTCTTTTGCAAGCGAATGTTCGACTAGATTAAGTCTAGAAGTGACTTTTTTTGCTTTATCGCGAGGCACCGTGGCTCCACAATTTGTACATTGTATTCTATCTGAAGAGCCCTTTCCACCTTTTTTACGTCCTCTACTAGCTCTCTTTAATGGCATGACCCTTCATCCTTATTCTTCCTTATATGCTTGCGTTTTTACTGATAATTTCTACGTGAGTCTTTTATTGAAAAACAGATAGAATATTTTCAAGATTGGAATGTGGGGCTCATATTACACCCCATTATTCCGTCTAACCGACCATAGCCCTTTGGTAGAGCGATTTTAGGAATATTCCTAAAAAGCTCTTACCAAAATACAAATTCTCATTAAAAATATTCTTAAAGATTTAAGGTGCTTTATCCAATTTACAATATGAAAGGACTATGCCATTCTTGCTTGACCTCTAATGTAGAGTTAGTCATAGTAAAAGGAGAAATAATCTGCAATGAATGCAATAAAAAAAGAATGGAAAAAACTAAATCATCATAAAATTTGTTATAAGAAATGAAATTTACAGTATTTTCTCATTGCACTATAGATTTCATCAGTCTTGGAAATTCCTCATATGAACAAATTGGCGGACCTGGATGTTATTGTGGAATTACAGCAAAAAACCTAAAGTTTGACGCTCAATTGATTACAAAATTTGGAAATGATTTTCCAAAAGAAATTCTCTCCAGACAAAAAATATTATTTGAAAATGCATTATCAGACAAACCAACAACAAAGTTCAAAATTACAGTTTCAGGGGCAGAGAGAAAATTATCTCTTCTTGAAACTTGTGAACCTATAGACTATTTGAAAACTAATGCTGACGGGATTGTAATTAGTCCTGTGTATCACGAAATATCAAACGACGTATACACTAAAATTAAAAATGATTCAAGTTTTATTTTACTTGATCCTCAAGGTTTCTTGCGAAGAACCGATTCTGACAAAAAAATTATTTTAGAAAAAACTGACATTGATTTATCAAAGATTTCAGCAATAAAGGTTAATCCTGATGAGATTTTTTGTTTAACAAATGATGTAGGAATTCAAGCTCTAAAAAATCTTCAAAAAAGAGGAGTTGAACATGTGATACTTACTAACAAACGAGAAATTTCCTTACTTGTAAAAGATAAATTGTATTCTATTACCTTACCAAATTTGGAATTATATGATACTACTGGACTGGGGGATATTTTCTGTGCAACATTTTGTTGTACGATATTAAAAGAAAAGGATTTTTTTTGGGCTCTGTGCTTTGCTGGTGGTGCAGCTCAAGCCGCAATTGAAACAAAAGAAGTTGGTTTGGAAAAAATACCTGCAAAAGGCGCAATAGAGACTAATGCAGCGTATTTCTATAATCAGGTAAAGTTCAAACAGGTCTAGTTTTTATTCTACCAAATATTGTAATTGCTTTGTGCAAATTGGAATCTTTGACTCTGGTATTAGCGAATCAGCAATCAAATCAATAAAAAGTGAATTGGATAATGCCTCAATAAGTTATTTTATGATTAGCCCTCGCTCAAAACCAAAACCTGCAGATTGCATAATTGTTCTTGGTGGTGATAGAGGCGTTCGAAATTATTTTCGTGGAAGTTTTGATTCAAATATACCTGTATTAGGAATTAGTGAATCTGAGTCTAGTGGATTTTTGGCACAAATTGATCTTAAAGAGTTTTCTTCATATCTTAATCGATTAAAAAATAAAAATTACACAGTCGAAGAGGTTCCAAGAATTGGAGTAAAAATAGATGGAAAAAGTGTGTATCCTGTATTAAATGATGTAGCAGTCTTTACCTCAAAGAGTGCAACCTTGATGGAATATACCTTAAGAGTAAATGATGAGGAAGTATGGCACGATAGTAGCGATGGAGTGATTATTTCTACGCCGATTGGTTCTTCTGCCTACTCGATGTCCGCTGGAGGCCCAGTAATATTTCAGGATTCTGCTGTATTTGGAATAATTTCTGTAAACTCTCTAGATGTGACAAGGCGTCCTCTAATTGTTTCAAATGAAAGTCTTATTGTAATTGATGATATTTCCTCAAGACTTTACTGCGAAGTGGTATTAGATGGAATAGACAGATACAAGGTAAATCAGACATTAGAGTGTACAAAATACAAACCTGCTAGAATTATTAGAATGAAAAAAGACTCCACTGCAATTTCTGCTCTAGCAAAAAAAGTACACCTTGCAGAAGATCTTCTAAACATGCCACCAAGCTCAAAACTTCTACTGAAGATTCTAGAATATGAAGGAGCTATGACTCAAAAGGAACTTGGTAAAAAAACAATGTTGCCAGATAGAACCGTAAGGCTGTCATTAAGTCATCTACTTGATAAGGGATATGTAAAGAAAAAAGTCTCAATGCGTGATGCTAGACAAAAAATCTATGAAATATCCAAATTAGACTAGCGTGATGCAGCCTCTAAAAATGCCTTAAAAGATTCTTCAGGAAATCCTGGTCTACTATTAAATTCTGGATGAAACTGTACTCCAAAAAAGAATTTGTGTGATGGAATTTCCAATGTCTCCATTCTTTTTCCATTGTCACTTTCTCCTGAAAAAACCATTCCACTATCAATAAATTTGTCAAGATACTGTTTATTGAATTCAAACCTATGTCTATGACGCTTGAAAATAATTTCAGAGTTGTAGATTTTGTATGCAAGAGAATTTGCCTTTATTATTATATCATTTACTCCTAATCGTAGTGATCCACCCATGTTTGAAACATCTTTTTGTTCAGGTAACAAGTCAATTACTGGATGCGGTGTTTTAGGGTCAACTTCTGTAGAGTTTGCATTCTCTAAACCACACACACTTCTTCCAAATGCAACAGCAGCTAATTGAAAACCAAAGCATATTCCAAGATATGGAATATTTTTTTCACGAGCAAAGTTTGCAGTTTTAATGATTCCTTCAGATCCTCTTGTTCCAAAGCCTCCTGGCACAAGTATGCCATCAAAACCTTCTAATTTTTTCATGTTTCCGTCAAGCGTTTCTGAATCAATCCATTCAATTGACACGTCTTTATCAATTGCAGAACCTGCGTGTTTTAACGCATGATTTACGCTTACATAGCTGTCAGCTAATGTAACATACTTGCCTACCATGGCAATCTTTATTGATTCTTGATGTTTCTTTAACGAATTAACAATCGCATTCCATTTATCCCAGTTTGCTGAAGCATTTACCAATCCAACTTTACCAAACTTTTTGAAAATAATGTCTACTAATCCTTGATCATTTAGAATTTGCGGAACTAGGAAAATTGAATCTACATCATGACAAGAAAACACGTCTCTAGCAGAAACATTAGTGAACATTGAGATCTTTTTCTTTGTTTTTTCTAAAAGTGGATAACTACAACGAACTGTAAGTAAATCTGGTTGAATACCTATTCTTCGTAATTCTTGAACACTGTGTTGTGTAGGTTTTGTTTTCTGTTCACCAACCACGTCAAGTGATGGGGCTAGTGTGACATGAACAAAAATTACATTTTCAGGACCATCTTCTGCTCTGATTTGCCTCAAAGCTTCAAGAAACGGTAAGCTTTCAATATCTCCAACAGTTCCCCCACATTCGACTACTAAAATATCAAGATTTTCGTCTTCTGCGATTTTTCTAATACGATTTTTTATCTCATCTGTAATATGTGGGATTATTTGTACACATGCTCCAAGATATTCCCCTCTTCGTTCAGCCTCAATTACTTTAGAATAAATCTGAGCAGTAGTAATATTATGAGATTTTGGAATATCGACATTAAGAAATCTTTCATAATTTCCTATATCCATATCGCATTCTCCACCGTCATTTGTAACAAAGACTTCCCCATGGGCAACTGGGTTCATGGTACCAGCATCAAAATTTAGATATGGATCTATTTTTACACATGATACTTTTTGGTTTGATAGTTGTAAGAGTTTTGCTATAGAAGATGAAACTACGCCCTTTCCAAGGCCAGACATGACTCCCCCTGTTATGAAAATATATTTTGCCTGCACATTAGGGATGGAAAAATCCCATATTTATTCTTGACATTATCTGGTTGTGTTTTTCAAACTTTTTG
>Ga0233416_10000622_pt1 | contig 10968 bp, 7 predicted proteins | sample Sediment_Towuti__2_FD_188638 | JGI IMG/M metagenome (GOLD analysis project Ga0233416, IMG submission 188638) | Sediment microbial communities from Lake Towuti, South Sulawesi, Indonesia - Sediment_Towuti_2014_0_MG | ecosystem: Environmental > Aquatic > Freshwater > Lake > Sediment | place... | reverse complement strand
TGACCGGAGCGGTGATGCCGTCCGGCACCGACACCGTCGTCATCCAGGAGATCGTGCGGGTCGAAGGCGACCGGGTCGTCGTGCCGGCGGGGCAGAAGACCGGCCAGAACACCCGCCTCGCGGGCGAAGATCTCGCGCTCGGGCAGGTCGTCCTGCGCGCCGGTCAGCTGCTGCGGCCGGCGGAGCTCGGCGTCCTCGCCTCGCTCGGCCTCGCCGAGGTGGCGGTGCGGCGCAAGGTGCGGGTGGCGTTCTTTTCCACCGGCGACGAGCTCGCCTCGGTCGGCACCGCGCTCAAGGAAGGCGAGGTGTACGACTCCAACCGCTACACCCTCTACGGGATGCTCTCGCGCCTCGGCGTCGAGGTGCTCGACCTGGGTGTCGTGCGCGACGACCCCGCGGCGCTCGAGCGCGCGTTCCGCGAGGCGGCGGCCCGCGCCGACGCGATCGTGAGCTCGGGCGGGGTGTCGGTCGGCGAGGCCGACTTCACCCGCGAGCTCCTAGCGAAGCTCGGCGAGGTGTTGTTCTGGAAGATCGCGATGCGGCCGGGCCGGCCGATGGCGTTCGGCCGGATCGGCGACGCCTATTTCTTCGGGCTCCCCGGCAACCCGGTCGCGGTGATGGTGACCTTCTACGAGTTCGTGCGCGATGCTCTGCTCACGCTCGCGGGCCGGACCGACGAGTTCGCCCTGCCGCTGGTCTGCGTGCCCTGCACCACCGCGCTGCGCAAGAAGCCGGGTCGCACCGAGTTCCAGCGCGGCATCCTCTCGCGCGCCGCCGACGGCCACTGGCAGGTGAGCATCACCGGCACCCAGGGCTCGGGCGTGCTGCGCTCAATGTCCGAGGCGAACTGTTTCATCGTCCTCGAGCACGGCCGCGGTGACGTGCAGCCCGGCGACCTGGTGAGCGTGCAGCTCTTCGACGGGCTGGCCTAGCCGAAGAACGCGCGGTCCTGCTCCCGGCGGAGCTGCCAGGCGACTGCGCCCGGCGGCGCGACGATGTCGTCGCAGGTGAGCATGGCGCCCGCCGCGACGTCGCGCGCGAGCGTCGCGCCAGCGGCGAGGTAATAGGGCACCGGGTTCGCCCCGCTCGCCGGCCGCGCATCGAGCATGAGCGGGGCGACGTTCGCGAGCGTGTGCCGCTCGCCCAGTTCGAGGCGCGTCCCCGCGCGAAGCGGCGCGGTCGCCTGGGCGCACACGTCGCACACCGGGCGCAGCTCGCGCTCGCTGCTGGACACCTTTGCCGCGCAGGCCGCGACCACGGAAAGGACCGCCTCGACGCCGAGCAGGTGCTGCGGGTTGTAGAGCAGCGCGTGACGGCCGTTCCGCGCGACCGGATGCCCCTTCGCGCGCAGCACCGACCATGACGCCTCGTCCGCGCAGCGGACAACTACGAACACGCCGCCCGCGAAGCTCAGCTCGTCCGGCGCCCGCAGGCAGCAGAACACGTCGAGCGCCGGCTGCGGTCCGAGGAGCCCGCCGTCCGCCTTCGGGCAGAGCACCGACGGCACCTCGATCGTCCGCAGGATCGGGGCATGCAGCCCCGGCACGTCGGGCTTGAGGCCGGTCGCGTTCGCGACGACCGTGAGCTCGGCGAGATCCGGGACCGTCTGGCGCGGTAACGCCGGGACCGCCGCCGCTCGCGCAGCGACGAACGCCTCAGCGGCGCCGTCGAGCCTCCAGCAATCCGCGAGCCCGGGCGCCGGGACTTCAGCACCGTGCGAGCTCACGACGCCGCGCCGCGCGTCGAACACGAAGTCGTACTCGCACGACTTGCCGGCTGCGACCACGTCCAGCCCGACGAGGCGCGCCCACGCGAGCAGGCTCATGAGGAGGCTCGGCTGGTCGCCATCGACCGCGGTGTACACGAGCCCGCGGGCTGCGGCGCGCCGCGCGAGCGCCGGGCCGACCGTGCAGTCGGCCTCCTTGCTCACCATCGCGACATGCAGCCCGTGGTCGAGCGCGCGCACCGCGTTCGCTGCCGCGCTCTCCGGATCGCCGGTCGCCTCGACGAGGATATCGAGCGGGAGCCCCGCGATCGCGGCTGGGTCCTCGAGCACGACGCGCGCGCCGCGCTCGAGCGCCCGCTTCGCGTCGGACGCGGCCTCGCAGCGGACGATGTCCCCGGCGGGCACGCCAGCGGCGCGGAACGCCGCGATCACCCGCTCCGGCTCGCGGTCGCAGACGACCGGCACGTCGAGGAAGGCATTGCGCGTCGCCTGGAACACGAACGAGCGGCCGAACTCGCCGGCGCCGACGAGCGCGGCGCGGTACCGCTTCCCCGGCTCCAGCCTCAGGAGGCCGGCGAGATTCACGACCTTCAGTCCGCCGCGCCGGCGCCCGGCGCCGGGAGGAGGTCGTCGGTTCGCAGCTCGCGCGGGAGCGACTCGACCGGCGCCGGCGACTCGAGGACCGCGTCGGCGGGCGCCGCCTGCAGATCGCGGAGGCGGCGCGCGCTGACGAGCACGCGCGACTCGAGCGAGCCGACCGCGAGGTTGTAGGCCTTGACCGCACCCTCGAGCCGGTTGCCGACCGCGGCGAAGTGCTCGCCCATCGTCGCGAGGCGCGCGTAAAGCTCCGCGCCCAGCTCGCTCACCCGGCGTGCGTTCTCGGCGAGCGCCTCCTGCCGCCAGCCGTACGCGACCGCCTTCAGCAGCGTGATCAGCGTCGTCGGCGCGGCGAGCGTGACGCCCTGCTCCACGCTGAACTCGATGAGCGACGGATCCTGCTCGAGCGCGGCGTGATAGAAGGCCTCGCCGGGAACGAACAGCACCACGAACTCCGGCGTCGGCTGGAACTGCTCCCAGTAGGACTTGCGTCCGAGCGCCCGGACGTGCTCGCGAACCTGGCGCACGTGATCGGCGAGCCGCGCGCGGCGTGTTTCGTCGTCCGGCGCCTCGACCGCGTCGAGGTACGCGCTGAGCGGCGCCTTCGCGTCGACGACGATGTTCTTGCCGCCCGGCAGCTTCACGATGACATCCGGGCGGAGCTTCCCTTCGTCGGAGTCCGCGCTTTGCTGCTCGACAAAGTCGCAGTACGCCAGCATCCCGGCCATCTCGACGACGCGCCGCAGCTGCATCTCGCCCCAGCGCCCGCGGACGTGCGGCTGGCGGAGCGCCTTGACCAGGTTCGATGTTTCGCTGCGCAACTGGGTCTGCGTCTCGACGAGCGATCGGACCTGCTGGCTGAGCTCGGCGTACGCGCCGACGCGCGAGCGCTCGATCTCCTGCACCTTCACGTCGAACTTCTCGAGCGACTCGCGCACCGGCTTCACGAGCTCGTCGATCGCCTGCCGGCGGAGCTCGAGATCGCCCTTTGCCGCCTCCTGGAACTTCGCGAGCGTCGCCTGGGCGAGATCGATGAACGCCTGGTTGTTGCTCTTCAGCGCCTCGGCGGAGAGCGCGCCGAACGCCTGGGTGAGATGCTGCCGGGCGCGCTCGATCTCGGCGAGCTTCCCGGCCGCCGCCTCGCGCTCGAGGCGGAGCTCGGTGCCGAGGCTCTCGACCCGGGCGTGCAGCTCGGTGACCGCCTCGCGCTTCTCCTCGAGCTTCGCCGACTCGACCGCGAGCTGCGCGCGCGCGTCGTTGACCTCGCGCTCCGCCGCGCCGGCGCGTTCGGAAAGCTGCGCCCGCGTGACCTCGAAGCGCAGCGTCGCCTGCTCGAGCGCGTCGGCGCGCGAGCGGCTGGCGATGAGCCACACGACGATCGCGCCGACGAGCAGTCCGGCGACGAGCACCGCGGCGAGGACGATGAGCTGTTCGGTGGGCAAGGAAACCTCGGATCGCGTCGAGCCGAGTATAGCGAACGGGGTGGCTCACCAGCCGAGCCTCGGTAGAATCCGGCGCCATGCACTGGACCGACGTCCCGCGCCTGCGCGAGGAAACCCATTTCGGTCGCGCCGTGCGCTGTTTCGCGGAGCGGCCCGCGAGCGTCATGGCGATGCTCGCGGACGCGGTCGCGCGGCACGGCGCGCGGGAAGCGGTGGTCGACGGGGAACACCGGCTCGATTACGCGAAGCTCGACCGGGTGACGCAACGGGTCGCCGGCCACTTGCACCGGCTGGGCCTGCAGGCCGGCGACCGGCTCGTCCTCTTCCTCGCCAACGAGCGCGAGTTCGTGCACGCGCTGCTCGCCGCGCTGCGGCTCGGCGCGATCGCCGTCCCGGTGAACACCCGCGAGCAGCGTCCGGAGCTCGGCTTCATCCTCAACCAGTGCGGCGCGAAGGCGATCGTCTTCGACGCGGCGCTCGCCGATCGCCTCCCCTCGCCCGCCGAGGCGCCGGCGCTCGCCGTGCGGCTGAGCGTCGGCGGCGCGGCGCCCGGCGCGACGCCCTTCGAGGAGCTCCTCGAGACCCGTTCGCCGGCGGCGCCGCGCGCGACTCCCGGCGAGGAGGAGACGGCCGTCATCCTCTACACCTCGGGCACGACCGGCCGGCCCAAGGGGGCGATGCTGACGCACCTCAATCTCGTCCACTCGGCGCTGCACTACCGCGTCTGCATGCAGCTCACCCACGCCGACCGGTCGCTGCTCGCGGTGCCGGCGAGCCACGTGACCGGCCTGGTCGCGATCCTCCTCGCGATGTTCGCGGCCGGCGGCTGCGTCGTCATGCTGCGCGAGTTCAAGGCACGCACGTTCCTCGAGCTCGCGGCGCGCGAGCGGATGACGCACACGCTGGTCGTGCCGGCGATCTACAACCTGTGCCTGCGCGACCCGGACTTCGACCGCTTCGACCTCTCGGCCTGGCGCATCGGCGGCTTCGGCGGCGCACCGATGCCGGAGGCGACGATCCGCGCGCTCGCCGGGAAGCTGCCCGGCCTCATGCTGATGAACGCCTACGGTGCGACCGAGACCACCTCGCCGACGACGATCATGCCGATGGGACTGCAGGCGGCGAATCTCGACAGCGTCGGGGTGGTCGTGCCCTGCGCCGAGGTGCGAGTGACGGACGAGGCCGGCCGCGAAGTACCCCCGGGCACGAGCGGGGAGATCCGGGTCGCCGGCCCCATGGTGGTGCCCGGGTACTGGGACAACCCGGAAGCGTCCGCGCGGGAGTTCGCGGACGGCTACTGGAAGTCCGGCGACATCGGCTCGATCGATGCGCACGGTTTCGTCCGCGTGTTCGACCGGAAGAAGGACCTCATCAACCGCGGCGGCTACAAGGTCTACAGCGCGGAGGTCGAGAGCGTGCTGAGCCTCCACCCGCTGGTCGTCGAGGCGGCACTCGTCGGCGTGCCCGATCCGGTGCTCGGCGAGAAGTCGCACGCGTTCGTCGTGGCGCGCGACGCGACGTGCACGCCCGAGGCATTGCGCGCGCATTGCGCGCGCCACCTCGCGGACTACAAGGTCCCGGACTTCTTCACCCTGCGCAGCGAGCCGCTGCCGCGCAACGCGAACGGGAAGCTCCTCAAGCGGGCGCTGCGGGAAGTGGCCGGCTAGCAGCCGCGGCGGGCTCGGCCGCACCCAGCACCGCCCGCCGCACGAGCGCGATGTGTTCGCGCAGGATGTAGAGCTGGTTCGCGAACGAGAGCGGCGTGCGGATCCGGTTCACGCGCGACTCGAGCTCGTCGAGCTCCGCGAGCCACTGCTCTCGCGGCCGCGCGGCCGGGTCGCGGCGCCACGCCTCCTCCAGGAACTTCAGCTGGCCATACCACTTGTAGATGCGCGAGCGGACGCGCCAGCCGTAGACCGCCGGCGCGATCCGCATCAGCGGGATGGCGAGCGCGAAAATCGGAATCAGCAGCACCAGCATCCGGTCGACGAGCGTTGCGGCCCAGAACGGGAGGTAACGCTGCAGGAACCGCCGCCCCGAGTCGTAGTAACGCCGCGCCTCGGCCGACAGGGGAAAGTCGACCTGGCGCGGATTCGGGAAGTCGCCCGCGCGGTGGAACAGCCCCGGCTGACCGTGCACCTCCGACGCGGCGCTCAGCAGCACGTCGATGAGCGCCGGATGGATCGAGTCGCGCGCAACGAGCGACGCGACCGGCGCAACCAGTGTGACGTCGCGGGCCGGGATGTCGCGCACGAGGTCGATCGCGCCGCGCGGCAGCGTGAGCTTGGACAGGAACGGCCAGCGCCGCACGTAGGCGTCGGCCTGCGAGAAGCTCATGAGCCGGAAGCCCTCGCCGAAGAACGAGGACCACACCGCACCCGAGTTCGCCGGCCCGACGAGGAAGATCGCGTCGACCTTCCCCTCCCGCAGGGCCGCAACGGCCTCGAGCCCGCCGAGCGGCAGGATCCGGGTTGGAGCCGCCGCGGCACTGCTCGCCTCGAGGAGGTCGAGCGCGAGCTTGCGCGTGCCGCTGCCCTCCGGGCCGATCGCGATGCGCCTGCCGCGCAGCTCCACCAGGCGGTCGATCGTCCTCGGCCCGCGATAGAAGACCCACAGCGGCTCGTAGTAGATGCTGCCGAGCGACACGAGCCCCTCGGCGTCGCCGCCAAGGCCGAGGCCGCCCTGGATGAACGCGACATCGAGCTCGCGCTCGGGCGAGCGCAAGAGCGCAAGGTTCTCCACCGCGCCAGCGGACGGCACTTCGACGAACTCGACGCCGTTGCGCTCGATGATCGGCTTGTAGGCGGCGGCGAACCGCTGATAGGCGCCGCCCTCGCCGCCGGTCGCGATGACGAGCCGGCTCGGCGGCGCGGGCTTGATGAACTGGGCCGTGAACCAGAACCCGGCGACGATCAGGACGAGCGTCGGGAGCCCGACGACGAGCGCGTCGCGCAGATGCAGGTCGCGCAGCCGCCAGCGCATTCGTCGTCACGCCTCCCTGAGCGCCGCGATCGGCGGATGGTTGAGTGCGGCCCGCGCGCCGGCCCAGACGTTCAGCGCCACGCACGCGAGCCCGGCCGCCGGCCCGGCGAGCCACACCCAGTGGTTCACATGGTAAGCGAACTGGAACACCTGGCTCGCGATCGCGAACCCGATCGCCGTCGCTCCGACCGCCGCGAGCGCGCCCGCGATGAGCCCGAGCGCGAGAAACTCCGCCCGCTGCGCGGCGAGCACCTGTCCGCGGCTCGCGCCGAGCGCACGCATCACCGCGGCCTCGTGCACGCGCTCGTCCTGGGTCGCGAGGAGCGCCGCGTACAGCACCAGCACCCCGGCGCCGATCGCGAAGAGAAACACGAACTGCACCGCGCGGATCACCTGATCCATCATCGCCTGCACCTGCCGCAGGATCGCGCTCGTGTCGATCACCGTCAGGTTCGGGAAGCGCTGCGCGAAGCGACTCACGAATCCCGCCTCGGCCTCCGGCAGGTGGAAGCTCGTGATGTAGCTCGCCGGGAAACCCTCGAGCAGCCTGGGCGGCGTGATGACGAAGAAGTTGACCTGCATCGAATCCCAGTCGAGCCGGCGGAGGCTCGTGATCGGCGCGGTGAACTCGCGCCCGGCCACCTGCCAGGTGAGCCGGTCGCCGAGCTTCCAGCCGAGCGATTTCGCGATGCCCTCCTCCACCGACAGCGCCCCCGACTCGAGCTCGCGCGGCCCGAACCATGTTCCGGCGGCGACCGCGTTGTGCGCCGGGAGCCGCGCCATGAACGAGAGGTTGAACTCGCGCTCGACCAGCCGCCGCTCGCGATCCTTGAACTCCTCCACATCGACCGGGCGGCCGTTCAACGCGACGTACCGCCCGCGGACCATCGGATAGATCGTCGGCGCAGGAAGCCGGCTCGCCGCGAAGAACTCCCCGACCGGCTCGCGCTGGTCGGGCTGGATGTTCACGATGAACCGGTTCGGCGCGTCCGCCGGCGTCTTCGCGCGCCAGGTCTCGAGGAGGTCGGCGCGCGTGAAGGTGAGGAGCAGGATCGCGGTGAGCCCGAGGCTGAGAGCGATGATCTGGACGGTGTTGGTCCGCGCGCGGCGGCGGAGCGACGCGAGGCCGTAGCGCCAGCTCACGCTCGCGACGCCGGCGAGCGCTGCCGCGGCGTGCAGCAGGCCGAATCCGACGAGCGCGAACGCCGCGAGCCCGCCGGCGAACCCGCCGAGCACGATCAGCCCGAGCTTCGTGTCGCCGGCCTGCCAGACGAGCAGCGCCGCCAGCGCCGCGGCGCCGAGGCCGTACGCGAAAATCGCGCTCTGCTTCGGCGGGCCGACGTCGCGCCGGATCACGCGCAGCGCCGGAACGTTCTTGAGCTGCAGGAGCGGCGGCAGCGCGAAGCCGAGCAGCAGCGTCATCCCGGTGAGAAAGCCCTGCGCGGCCGGAAGCGCGGAGGGTTGCGGCAGCGCCGCCGCGACGATCCCGGACACGAGCCACGAGATGACGAGCTGCGCCGCGTAGCCGGCGAGGCAGCCGAGCGCGCACGCGGCGACGCCGAGCGCCACGAACTCCCCGGCGAAGAGCCCCGTCAGCTGCCGCTGCGTCGCCCCCATGCAGCGCATCACCGCGTAGCCATCGAGGTGGCGCCGGGTGTAGCGGCGCGTGGCGAGCGAGACCGCCACCGCGGCGAGGATCACCGCGAGCAGCGCCGTCAGGCCGATGAACTTCTGCGCCCGCTCGAGGCCGGCGCGGATCTCCGGCCGCGCGTTGGCGAGGCTCTGCAGCGACTCGCCTCTGCCGAGCCGCGGCTTCACCCACGCCTCGAACGCATCGACCGCGTCCCGCTCGCCCGCCGCGAGCAGCGAGTACCACACGCGGCTGCCGGGCTGGATGAGGCCGGTGCGCGCGAGGTCGTCGCGGTGCATCAGCAGGCGCGGCGCGATGTTGAAGAAGCTCGCGCCGCGGTCGGGTTCGAGAGTCAGGATCGCAGCGACGCGGAGCGTGGCCTCGCCGAGCTCGATCGGGTCGTCGGCCTTCGCGCCAAGCGCAGCCGCGAGGCGCTCGTCGAGCCAGACACTCCCCGAGCGCGGCACACCGTCGGCCGGCGCGTCCGGAACGTTCAGCGCCGGCGCGGTGCGGAGCCGGCCGCGCAGCGGATACCCGTCGCTCACCGCCTTCACGCCCGCGAGCTGCGCCGCCGCGCCGTGCCGCGCCATGCTGATGAAGGTCGTGCTCTCCGCGAAGCGCAGGCCGCGGCGCGCGATCTCGTCGCGGAGGTCCGTCTTCCACGGATGATCCGCGGCGAGCACCAGGTCCGCCCCGAGCAGCTGGTGCGCGTCGCGGATCAGGGCCTGCCGGACCCGGTCGGCGAAGAACGCGACGCTCGTCACGCTCGCCACCGCGATGACGAGCGCGAGGGCGAGGATCCGGAGCTCGCCCGTCCGCCAATCACGGGCGAGCATGCGCAGCGGCAGAGCGAGGTTCACTGGATCTTCCCGGCCGCGAGCCGCACCGTGCGCCCGCACCGGCTCGCGAGCGCCTCGTCGTGGGTCACGAGCACGAGCGTCGTGCCGTGCTCCGCGTTCAGCTCGAAGATGAGATCGATGATGCCCGCGCCGGTGCCGGCGTCGAGGTTGCCGGTCGGCTCGTCGGCGAGCAGGAGCTTCGGCCGCATCACGAACGCCCGCGCCAGCGCGACGCGCTGCTGTTCGCCGCCCGAGAGCGTCTTCGGATAGTGGCGCAGCCGCTCGGCGAGGCCGACGCGCTCGAGCATGTCGCGCGCCTTGCGTCCGGCCTCGGGATCGCCGCCGAGCTCGAGCGGCAGCATCACGTTCTCGAGCGCGTTGAGCGGCGGGAGCAGCTGGAACGACTGGAACACGAACCCCACGAGCCGCTTGCGCAAGCTCGCGCGGCCGTCCTCGTCGAGCCCGAAGAGCGCGATCCCGTCGAGCTCGACCGAGCCGCTGGTCGGCGTGTCGAGCCCGGCGAGCAGCCCGAGGAGCGTCGACTTGCCCGAGCCCGACGCGCCCACCACGGCCACCGCCTCGCCCGACATGACCGCGAGGTCGATATCCTGCAGAATTGCGAGCGGCGAGGTCCCGCCGTTCCCGGCCAGGGGCACGATCTTCGACAGGCCGGCCGCCTTGACGATCGGCTTCTCGTTACGACCATCCATGATGTTGCGAGCCTTGCTCTTCGCGCTGTGCGCTGCCTGGAGCGCCGCGTCGGCGGCGGCCGGGACGATCCTCGTCTACGGCGACAGCCTGTCGGCGGCGTACGGGATCAGCCAGAAGGACGGCTGGGTGAGCCTGCTCGGCGCGCGCCTGAAGCAGCGCGGGCTGGATTATAGCGTCGTGAACGCGAGCATCTCCGGTGAAACCACGAGCGGCGGCGCGGCGCGCATCGCCGAAGCCCTGGAACGTTACCGGCCCGACATCGTCGTGGTGGCGCTCGGTGCCAACGACGGGCTGCGCGGCCTCCCGCTCGCCGGAGTGAAGGATAACCTCTCGACCATCGCGCGCACGGCGCAGGCGCGCAATGCCCGCGTGCTGCTCGTCGGCATGCGGCTCCCGCCGAACTACGGCCAGAAGTACACGCAGGCGTTCGTGGCGGCCTTCGCCGAGGTCGCGAAGGAGCGGAAGACGGCCTACGTCCCGTTCCTGCTCGATGGCATCGCGGCCAAGCCGGAGTATTTCCAGCCCGACCAGATCCACCCCACCGCGGAGGCGCAGCCGATCCTGCTCGAGACCGTCTGGAAGGGTCTCGAACCGCTGCTGCGGAAGTAGAATCCACCGCTGGACCTGCGAGAACCGCCCGTGAAGTTCCCCGATTCCGCCACCGTGCGCGAGGTCGATCACTTCGACGAGGTGATCGACGTGCGCTCGCCGGCGGAGTTCGCCGAGGATCACGTGCCGCGCGCGGCGAACCACCCGGTGCTCGACGACGCCGAGCGCGCGCGGGTGGGGACGATGTACAAGCAGGTCTCGCCGTTCGAGTCGAAGAAGCTCGGCGCGGCGCTCGTGTCGCGCAACATTGCCCGGCATCTCGAGGAGACCTTTCTCGGGCGCGAGCGGGCCTGGCGTCCGCTCGTGTACTGCTGGCGCGGGGGCGAGCGCTCCGGCGCGATGACCCACGTGCTGCGTAAGGTCGGCTGGCAGGCGGCGCAGCTCGAAGGCGGATACCGCTCCTATCGCCGGGAGGTCGTGGCGCAGCTTGCC
>Ga0233416_10000621_pt1 | contig 10974 bp, 8 predicted proteins | sample Sediment_Towuti__2_FD_188638 | JGI IMG/M metagenome (GOLD analysis project Ga0233416, IMG submission 188638) | Sediment microbial communities from Lake Towuti, South Sulawesi, Indonesia - Sediment_Towuti_2014_0_MG | ecosystem: Environmental > Aquatic > Freshwater > Lake > Sediment | place... | reverse complement strand
GGAAGGCGGGGATGGGGGGCTTTCTTCCGGCATGACGCCCGAAAAGAAGATGGAGCCCTCACCCCAACCCTCTCCCGCAAGCGGGCGAGGGAGCGAAATGGACCAACAGTTAACGAGGACAGAGCCCTTTGTTCATTTCGCCTTTCCCTTCGTGCGCTTCGTGCTCTCTGTGGTGAAATTCCAAGGCTTTCCCGCATGCGCGGCCTGATCCTCGCCACCCAGTTCCTCACCCGGCTGCCGACGCCGCAGTTGGCCAATTTCGAGGCGCGCGAGCTCTCCGGCAGCGCTGTCTGGTTTCCGCTCGTTGGCTGCATGGTCGGAGCGGTGGCCGCAGCGGCTGGCTGGCTCGGGGCGCAAGTCGATCCGTGGTTGGCTGCTTTTGCCGCCATGCTGCTCTGGTTGTGGGTCACCGGAGGATTGCATGCCGACGGGCTGTGCGATCTGACCGACGCCCTCGCGGCTGCCCACCGCGATCCGGCGCGGCTGCTGGCGGTGATGAAGGAGCCCACCGTCGGCGCCTTCGGCGTCATGGCTCTGGTGGCGCTGCTCATGGGCAAAACGATCCTGTTGATGTTATGGGCAAACGCCGGGGTGAACTGGCTCTGGTTGCCGCTGCTCGCCGCCTGGGCGCGCTGGGGGGCGATGGTGTGGGCCAAAGCGTTGCCACCGCTTGCCGCCGGCAGTGGTGAGCGTTTCGCATGGGATTTGCATTGGCGGCAGATCGCCCTGTCGGGGGTGCTGCTGGCCGCCCTGTCGCTGATCTGGGCGCCGCCGCTGCTGGTCGCGCCGCTGTTGGCGGCACTCTGGCTCTTCTATCTGCATCGCCGCCTCGGCGGCATCTGCGGCGATGCGCTCGGGGCGGGAATCGAACTGGTGGAGTGCGGCCTGCTGCTGGCCGCGCTGGTGGTGCGGTGAAGTTGTCGGACAGGTCGGACGAGTCGGACAGCTCCTTTTGGCGCTGGCTCATGCTGGCGCTGCTGTTGTTCGCCGTGCTGCTGCTGGCGCTCGGAGCCGGCGAGAGCTGGATCAGCCCGTGGGCGCCGGCCGACGAGCTGGAGCGGCGCATCCTCTTCGAATTGCGCCTGCCGCGCCTGCTCACCGCCTTTGCCGTCGGTGGCCTGCTGGCGCTGGCCGGCTGCTGGTTTCAGGTGTTGCTCGGCAACCCGCTCGCCGAGCCCTATGTGCTGGGGGTGGCCGGCTCGGCTTCGGCCGGGGCGGTGGCGGCGCTGATGGTGGCGCCCGCCTCGGCCGGGGCGATGAGCCTCGGCGCTTTTGCCGGCGCCTGGATCGGCATTGCGGCGGTGCTGCTCTTTGCGCGGCTGGGGCCGGGCAGGATGCTGCTTGCCGGTGTGGTGCTGGCGGCCTTCTGGTCGGCGGTGCTGGCGCTGCTGCTGGCGTTGCTGCCGGGCGAGGGGCTGCTGCGCGCGTTTGGCTGGATGATGGGCGATCTCGCCTCCGGCCATCTGCCGCCCACCCTGCTGCTGCTGGTCTGGCTGGCGGCGCTGGCCGCCGGACTGCTGCTGGCCCGTTCGCTCGATCTTCTGCTATTGGGTGAACGCCACGCCGAGGCGCTCGGGGTCGAGGTGGCGCCGCTGCGGCGCAAGCTGCTGCTGCTCGCTTCGGCCACCACCGCGCTGGCGGTCACCGCCGCCGGCACCATCGGTTTTGTCGGGCTGGTGGTGCCGCATCTGCTGCGCCTGCTCTTCGGCGCTCTGCACCGCACCTTGCTGCCGGCGGCCGCCATCGGCGGTGGCCTGTTGCTGCTGCTGGCCGACACCATGGCCCGCACGGTGATCGCCCCGGCCGAGCTGCCGGTGGGGGTGCTCACCGCCATCCTCGGCGTGCCGCTCTTCCTCTGGCTGCTGCTCAGGAGGGCGGGGTGAGCGCGCCCAACGACCCCTTCGACTTTTTCGCTCTCGATGCGCTGCGTCAGAGTCATCCGGCATGGAGATTATTGCGCGCCGACAATGCGCCGCTGATCGCCGCCTTTCTGCAGCGCACCTTCATCGCCCCCAACGTGCGGCTGATGGCGCAGGCCGATCTGGCCGAAGCGCTGGAGGATCTGCTCTTCGATCTGCGTCGGCAGTTGGGCGAGGGGGCCTTTCCGCGCACCGCCCGCGCCTATCTCGACGATTGGGCGGAGAGCGACAAGGGGTGGCTGCGCAAATTCTATCGGCAGGGGAGCGACGAGCCGTGGTTCGATCTGACGCCGGCCAGCGAAAAGGCGATCGGCTGGCTTGCTTCGCTCTCCGAGCGCAGTTTTGTCGGCGCCGAATCGCGGCTGCTCACCTTGGTCGAGCTGCTGCGCCAGATGAGCGAGGGGAGCGAAACCGATCCGGCCCTTCGCATCGCCGAGTTGCAGCGTCGGCGCGAGGCGATCGAGGCCGAGATGGCGCGCATTGCGGCGGGCGACATACCGCTGCTCGGCGACACCGAGCTGAAGGATCGTTTCCTGCAATTCAGCCAGATCGCCCGCGAACTGCTGGCCGATTTTCGCGCCGTGGAGCAGAACTTTCGCGGGCTGGATCGCAAGGTGCGCGAGCGGATCGCCCTCTGGGAGGGGTCGCGCGGCGAGTTGCTCGAACAGATTCTCGGCGAGCGCGACGCCATCGCCGATTCCGATCAGGGGCGCAACTTCCGCGCTTTCTGGGATTTTCTGATGTCGCACCGTCGGCAGGAGGAGCTTACTTCGCTCTTGGAGCGGGTGCTGCTGCTCTCGCCTGTAGCCGAGCTGCACCCCGACGCCCGCATCCGCCGCATCCACTACGACTGGCTGGAGGCGGGCGAGCAGACCCAGCGCACGGTGGCGCTGCTCTCGCAGCAGCTGCGCCGTTTTCTCGACGATCGGGCCTGGCTGGAGAATCGGCGCATCATGGAGATTCTGCGTGGTATCGAATCCAAGGCCTTGGCGCTGCGCGGCGCGCCGCCAACCGGCAGCGAATTCATGTCCATCGACGACGCCGCCTGCTCCATCGAACTGCCGCTGGAGCGGCCGTTGCATCGCCCCGCCGCCCGCATTCGTCTGGTCGAGACGGCCGTCGAGGCGGGTAGCGCCGATCTGGATGCGGCGCTGCTCTTTTCGCAGGTGGTGGTCGATCGCGAGCGGATCCGGGCCAACATCCGCCGCGAGTTGCAGGCACAGGCGCAGATCACGCTGGCCGAACTCTGCACCCGCCATCCGCTGCAACAGGGACTGGCGGAGCTGGTCGCCTGTTTGCAGATCGCCGAGGAGGAGTTTCATGCCCTGCCGGACGAACTGGTGTGCGATACCATCGTTTGGCAGGGGTGCGACGCCGACGGCCAGCCGTTGCTGAAACAGGCGATCCTGCCGAGGGTGATTTTTGTCCGTTGATGCCGGGGCGACCGGTTGTGGGCAGTCCGTTGCTGATGAATGATCCGTCTTGCTGGAGGAGAAATGAGCAATCGGAGATCGACTTTATCCCGGATCGCGAACCACCGCAGCCGGACCCGGTTCGAAACAATGGTGACGGGAGCGGGCCGGCTGTGAACGAGCCACTGGCGGCCGACTATCGCCAATGGCTGGAGTCGCTCAAAAGCCGCATCGGAGCTGCCCGTAATCGGGCGGCGTTGGCGGTTAATGGCGAGCTGATCCGGCTCTATCATCAGATCGGACAGGAGATTCTGGCCCGGCAGGAGGAGCAGGGGTGGGGCAGCCGGGTGGTGGAGCGGCTGGCGCGCGATCTGAAGTCTGCCTTTCCGGATGTGAAAGGGTTCTCGGCACGCAATCTCAAATATATGCGCTACTTCGCCGAGCATTGTCCCGACGGCCAATTCGGGCAGCAGTCTGCTGCCCAATTGCCGTGGTTTCACATCGTCCTGCTGTTGACCCGGCTGACGTCGTCCGTCGAGCGCCAGTGGTATGCCGAACAGGCCGTGGCCATGGGGTGGTCGCGTCTGACTCTGGAACTCAACATAAACAATCGTCTGCATGCCCGGCAGGGTGGAGCGGTAACTAATTTTGCTCTTGTTCTACCCGTCGCCGACTCGGCGATGGCGCAGGAGACACTCAAGGATCCCTACCTGTTCGACTTTCTCGGGCTGGGCGATGAGGCCCACGAACGGGAGATCGAACATGGCCTGATTCGACACATCACCCGCTTTCTGCTCGAACTGGGCTCGGGCTTCGCCTTTGTCGGTCGGCAGTTCCGGCTGGAGGTGGCGGGCGACGAATTCTTTATCGACCTGCTCTTTTATCACACTCGGCTGAAGCGATATGTGGTGATCGAGCTCAAAGGTGGCGCCTTCAAACCCGAACATGTCGGGCAACTCAACTTTTACCTCTCGGCGGTGGATGCGCAGATCAGGGCCGACGACGACAAACCTAGCATCGGCCTTCTTCTGTGCCGAAAACAGAACCGGCTCGTGGCCCAATATGCGCTCAATGGTCTGGAACAACCGATCGGCGTGGCCGAGTATCAACTGCTGCGCGCATTGCCTGAAAATCTGGCGCAAAATCTTCCTTCGATCGAAGAGATCGAAGCGGAGCTTCAGGATGGGTCGTCCGCATGAGTTGGCGTGTGCATCAAAGGAGTCCGTAATCCGATATGGCCGAAGTTGAATCCAATGCCTCTCTCTCCGCCGCCGTCGTCCCCCTGCTCAAGGGGGTGCTTTATCGCGAGGAGCAGCCGCGCCTGTGGAACGATCTGCTCGGCTTGCAGGGGGCGGTGCGCGACTATCTGGCCGTGCTTGGGCTGGAGCTGGCGCTCGACGAGGCGGAGGGCTACGCCTTTTTGCGTTCGCGCGCCGATGCGGATGGCGGCGACGACGAACCAACCATCCCGCGCCTGATCGCCCGCCGGCCGCTCTCCTTTCCGGTCAGCCTGCTGCTGGCGCTGCTGCGCAAGCGATTGGCCGAGTTCGATGCCATGGGCGGCGACACCCGGCTGGTGCTCAGCCGCGAGCAGATCGTCGAGACCATGCGCCTATTCTCCCCCGACGCCAGCAACGAGGCGAAGCTCGCCGACCGCATCGACGGCCAGATCAAGCGTGTCTGCGAGATGGGCTTTCTGCGCCGGCTGAAGCCCGAGCGCGGCGCAAGCGGGGAGAGCTTCGAGGTGTGCCGCATCCTCAAGGCCTTTGTCGATGCGCAGTGGCTCTCGGAGTTCGATGCGCGGCTGGAGGAGTATCGGCTGGCGCTGGCGGGAGAGGACAAGGCACAAGGAGAGGCCGATGACGACTGAACCGCTGCAGAAGCTGCTGCAGGCAGCAACGAGCGACGATCTGAGAACGCTGGTCGGTATGCTCGCCGATCGCGATGTGGCGCTGTGCCGCGCCTGTCTCGATTTTCTGAACGACAGGGTCGCCCTTTCCGTCGCCGAGCACGATTTCGCCCAATCGAAATCCGCCCTGCTGCTGTGGCGCGAAGGCGAGATTGAGCTGGACGAGCTCGACGAATGTGGCGGCGACGAGGACGCCATGGTGCAAGCGAGCGACCGGCTCTACGAGCTGCTGGAGCTGCTGAAGAAGATTGTCCTGACCGCAGCGGATCGCGAGAAGCTGCTCGACGAGCTGATCCCCTATATCGAGAGCGGCAATGCCGGCCTGAACGACACGCTCTACAGCGTGGCCTACGCCTGCTGCAAAACCGACGGCGATTGGCGCGATCTGGCCGAGCGACTGGAAGCGTTGGGGCAGGATTGGCCGACGGATCATGCCATGGGCATCTACCGTTCGATCGGCGAGCGGGAGAAGTATCTGGCGCTGCGCCTGCCGAACCTGCGTTACGGCGGCGATTATTACGATCTGGCCAGCTTCTGGTGGGCGCAGGGCGAGCGGGAAAAGGCGATGCAGGTCGGGCGAAAAGGGTTGGCGCAAGGCATTGGCCGTATGGAGGAGCTGCGCACCTTCATGGCCGAGCGGGCGAAGGAGAGCGGCGATCGCGCCGGGTTTCTGGAAATCATGTTCGCACAACAGACCGACTGCCTCACCTGTGCCTCGTGGCAGGCCTTCGAGCGCGAATGCACAGCTACGGAGTGGGCCGGCTTCGAGCCGAGGATGCTGGCAGCGCTCGGCAAGCTGAACGACATCGAAGCGGTGAAAATCCGCCTGCATCGCGGCGAGGACGAAATCGCCCTGAAGTTTTTCAACCGGCCGCAAGGTTATTTCGGCGTCAATTTTTGGCTCAGCAAAGAGCTGGAAGTGGCCCGGCAGCTGGAGCCGCGCTATCCGGCCGAGATGCTGTCCTACTACAAGGCGTTGACCGGCAAACTGGATGCCTCGCTGACCCGCAAGGAGTATGTGCAGAAGGCCGAGGCGGTGTTGCGCGTGCGCCGGGTGCTGGTCGAGGTGATGGGGCAGCCGGACGAATGGCGTCGCTATGCCGCGTCCATCAAGCAGACCAACGCCAAACGACCGGCCTTTCAGCAGGAGTTTGCCAGGGTAATTCCCGACTGGGGGAGTTTGTAGCGCCGCACCTGTCGGGGAGGCGGCAACTTGCAGCAGTACGGGATAGCTGGATGATGCAATGACGCGATTCGAAATTTTCTGGAGGCGATCGATGGCGCGACTTTCGACGGACGATATTCAGGCCATCAAGCACTCCGTCGAGGCGGTGCTGGGGCAAGACAGCAGCTATACGCTCTGGCTGTTCGGCTCGCGCGCCAACGACTCTTTGCGCGGCGGCGACATCGATCTGTTGGTCGAGACGCCGCTCGATGTCGGCAATCGCGTCAGGGCGGCCGGCCTGATCTATGCCAAAATCATCCGCAGCATCGGGGACCGAAAGATCGATCTCCTGCTCAAGGATGGCAAAACCGGAGAGGCTCCGATTTTCGAAATCGCCAGGGCTACGGGGGAGAAGCTGTGAGTGTGCTCGTTCTCAAGCCGTCTATGACTGCGGATCGCGGCGTCGCCTTGCTGTGCGACACCGTGGAACGCATGGCGCGTCAGGCCGAGCAACTGGGACTGGACGTTTGAACGCAGAAGTGGCCCGGCCGTCGAAGATATTCCATGACTGAATCCTTGAATTCCGAACTCGATTTCTCCCCCAGCGACGCTCTGGCCGGCTTCCGGCTGCAACGGCTGGAGGTCTATAACTGGGGCACCTTCGACAAGCGGGTCTGGTCGCTGGCGGCGGAGGGGCGCAACTATCTGCTCACCGGCGACATCGGTTCCGGCAAATCCACGCTGGTCGATGCGGTGACCACCCTGCTCGCCCCGGCGCATCGCATTGCCTACAACAAGGCGGCCGGGGCCGAGGGCAAGGAGCGCGATCTGCGCTCCTATGTGCTCGGCCACTACAAGTCGGAGCGCGGCGGCGCCGGGGCTTCGGCGCGGCCGGTGGCGCTGCGCGATGCCGGCAGTTATTCGGTGATTCTCGGCGTGTTTCGCAATGCCGGCTTCGATCAGAGCGTGACGCTGGCGCAGCTCTTCTGGATGAAGGAGCCGCACGGGCAGCCGGCGCGCCTCTATGTCGGCGCCGATGCGGCACTCTCCATTGTCGAACACTTCTCCTCCTTCGGCGGCGATCTGGCCGCGTTGCGCAAACAGTTGCGCGGTCAGCGCGCCGAGCTGTTCGACAGCTTTCCCCCCTACGGCGCCTGGTTTCGCCGCCAGTTCGGCATTCAGAACGAGCAGGCGCTGGAGCTCTTCCATCAGACCGTCTCGATGAAGTCGGTGGGCAACCTGACCGATTTCGTGCGCAGCCACATGCTGGAACCGTTCGATGTGCAGAGCCGCATCGAGGCGCTGATCGGCCATTTCGACGATCTGAACCGCGCCCACGAAGCGGTGCAGCGGGCGCGCCGGCAGGTGGCGCTGCTGGCGCCGCTGGTGGCCGATTGCGATCGCCATGGCGAGCTGACCGCGATCGCCGCCGAGCTGCGCGCCTGCCGCGAGGCGCTGCGGCCGTGGTTTGCCGCCCAGAAACTGGCGCTGATCGACAGGCGCATCGTCAATCTCGATCTGGAGCTGCAACGGCAACTCGGGCAGGTGCAGCGGCTGGAGGGGCAGCGCGACGGCCAGCGCAGCGAACAGGATGCGCTCAAGCGCAGCATCGCCGAAAACGGCGGCGACCGGTTGCAGCAACTCTCCGAATCGATCCGGCGCGCCGAAGAGCTGCGCGATAGCCGCAAGCGCAAGGCCGATCGCTATGGCGAGCTGGTGCAGCAGGTGGGCGAGTCGCCGGCGCGCGAGGCGGCGCCTTTTCTGCTGCAACGCCACCGACTGCAAACCCGTCGAGAGACGGTGCAGGCCGAGGAGGCCGAGCGGCAGAACAGCCTGACCGAGCAGGAGGTGCGGCTGCGCGGCGAGCGCGAGACGCATGCGAAGATCGCTGCCGAGATCGACAGCCTCAAGCAGCGGCGCAACAACATCGACGAGGCGCAGATCGCCATGCGCGCCACGCTTTGCCGGGCGCTCGATCTGCCCGAGGAGTCGATGCCCTTTGCCGGCGAGCTGATGCAGGTGCATGAGCGGGAAAGCGAATGGGAGGGGGCGGCCGAGCGGCTGCTGCGCGGCTTTGCGCTGTCGCTGCTGGTGCCCGACCGCCACTACGAGGCAGTGGCAGCCTGGGTCGATCGCACCCATCTGCGCGGCCGGCTGGTCTATTTCCGGGTGCGGCCGGAGGGGCGGCGCGATGCGCCAGGCCTCTCCGAGCTGCATTCCGATTCGCTGGTGCGCAAGCTCGTCGTCAAGCCGGGCACGCCGTTCGCGCCTTGGCTGGAGCGGGAGCTGGCGCACCGCTTCGATGTCGCCTGCTGCGCCACCCCCGAGCAGTTCCGTCGCGAGTCGAAGGCGATCAGCCGCGCCGGCCAGATCAAATCGCCGGGCGAGCGGCACGAGAAGGACGACCGCCATCGGCTGGAGGATCGCACCCGGTATGTGCTCGGCTGGCGCAATCTGGAGAAGATCGCCGCCCTGCAAACGGAGGCGGCCGGCCTGGAGCGGAGCATCGGCGAGATCGGCGCCGCCATCGCCCGCCTGCAGCAGCAGCAACGGCAACTGCGCGAATCGCTCTCGGCGCTCGATAAGCTCAGCGAATACGGCGACTTTAATGAGCTCGACTGGCAGGAGCCGGCGCGCGAGGCGGCGCGTCTCAGCGACGAGCGGCAGCAGCTGGAGTCCTCCTCCGATCTGTTGCAGCAGCTCGGCGAGCAGTTGCGCGCCGGCGAATCGCTGTTGGCCGGGATCGAATCCGAGCTGAACGAAAAACGCGACCAGCGCGCCCGCACCGATCAGAAGCGCCGCGACATGGGCGAGTTGCATGGGCAAACCGTTGCACTGATCGAATCGACGCCGGCCGGACAGTGGCAGCCGTTCGCCGGGCGTCTGGAATCGATGCGCCCCGAGGCGCTGGGCGAGCAGCAGCTCAGCGTCGAATCGTGCGACAACCGCCAAACCGAGATGCGCGAGTGGTTGCAGGGGAGAATCGATAGCGAGGATCGCCGGATTCGCGAGCTGCGCGAAAAGATTCAGCGGGCGATGTTGGAGTTCCGCAGCCAATTCGAGGCGGAGAGCCGCGAGATGGATGCGAGGGTCGAGGCGGCGGCCGAGTATCGCGCCCTGCTCGGCCGCCTCTCCGCCGACGATCTGCCCCGCTTCGAGAGCCGTTTCAAGGAGCTGCTCAACGAAAATACCATCCGCGAGGTGGCCAACTTCAATTCGCAGCTCAATAAAGAGCGCAACACCATCCGCGAGCGCATCGACCGCATCAACCAGTCGCTGACCCAGATCGACTACAACCCCGGCCGCTACATCCGGCTGGAACCGGAGCTGGCCGCCGACGCCGACATCCGCGATTTCCGGCAGGACTTGCTCAAATGCACCGAGGGGGCGCTCACCGGTTCGGAGGACGAGCAGTATTCGGAGGCGAAATTTTTGCAGGTGCGCTCGATCATCGAGCGTTTTCGCGGCCGCGAGGGGTATAGCGATCTCGACCGCCGCTGGACGGCGCGGGTCACCGATGTGCGCAACTGGTATCTCTTCGCCGCCAGCGAGCGCTGGAAGGAGGACGACAGCGAGCACGAGCACTACTCCGACTCCAGCGGCAAATCGGGCGGCCAGAAGGAGAAGCTGGCCTACACCATTCTGGCCGCCAGCCTCGCCTATCAGTTCGGTCTGGAGTGGGGCGAGCGGCGCAGCCGCACCTTCCGCTTCGTGGTGATCGACGAGGCCTTCGGTCGCGGCTCCGACGACTCGGCCCGCTACGGCCTGCGGCTGTTCGACAAGCTCAGCCTGCAACTGTTGATCGTCACGCCGCTACAGAAGATTCACATCATCGAGCCCTTCGTCGCCGGCGTCGGCTTCGTGCACAACGAGCAGGGAGCCTGCTCGATGTTGCGCAACCTGACGATCGAGGAGTACCGCGAGGAGCGGGACAGGGTGAACGGGTGAACTGGACCACTCCGGCCGATCTGCGCGCCGAGCTGCTGCGGCAATGGGAACGCGGCGAGATACTGGCGGCATTGGCCGGTGGCGAGCCGCTTTTTCCGCGCAAAATGCGGCTGAAAACGCCGAGCTCGCGCCAGATGAGCGAAGAGTTCGAGGCGGTGCGCGGCTGGATTGGCGAGCTGCGCCGGATGGAGCATGTGCGACTGGTTATGCGTCGTTTTCGCCATCCGCTATTGGGCGACAACGAGGTTCCGGACGAGGTTTGGATCGATTCGCCTGATGAGGCGCTGGCGCTGATCGGCAAGAAGCGCGAGGCGAACCGTTTTGCGGCGCTGGCCGCACAGATTCGGCTGCGGCAACCGCTGCTTCTGCCGTGGCTGCGGCGGCGGCCGCTGCGGTTGCTGGAGATCGGGGGCGAGTGCGAGAGGATGCTCGATGTGGTGCAGTGGATGCAGGCGCATCCGCGCCCGGCAATCTGGCTGCGGCAGATCGATCTGCCCGGCATCCACAGCAAGTTTGTCGAGGCGCATCGCGGCCTGCTGGCCGAGTGGCTCGATCTGGTGCTTCCGCCCGAGGCGATCGACGCCTCCGCCAGCGGCATCGGCGGCTTTGCCCGCCGCTACG
>Ga0233416_10000620_pt1 | contig 10994 bp, 12 predicted proteins | sample Sediment_Towuti__2_FD_188638 | JGI IMG/M metagenome (GOLD analysis project Ga0233416, IMG submission 188638) | Sediment microbial communities from Lake Towuti, South Sulawesi, Indonesia - Sediment_Towuti_2014_0_MG | ecosystem: Environmental > Aquatic > Freshwater > Lake > Sediment | place... | reverse complement strand
CGTCGGCGTGTCCCCGCCCACGCCGAGCTGGGGCAACATGCTCGGCGGCGTCCTCGCCGAGGCCTTCAAGCCGCCGTGGTGGATGGTGGTCTTCCCGGGCACCGCCATCACCGTGACGATCCTGGCCGTGAACCTCTTCGGGGACGCGCTGCGCGACTTCCTGGACCCGAAGCTGAAGTGAGCAACAGAGCTGCTCAAGCAGGTCGCGCCCTCGGCCACGCGCGTGGGCGTGCTGGTGCGCGCCGACGCGGTCCTGGAGTAGCCTCGCGCGGGGCTACGCCGTCTCCCAGCTCTTGCCGTCCCAGGCGATCACGTCCTCCAGCAGCTTCACCACGCCGGCCGCGTAGGTCGCGAAGAGGTACTCGCCCTTCTCGGCGGTGGCCTCGCGCGGGTGGCCGATGTGGCCGGTCACCGTGCGGTCCCTGGTGGTCCAGCCGCGATAGGCGGGCTCGAAGCCGAACCCGAAGCCGACGGGGTCGCGCCGGTGGTCCTTCACCAGGTGCGGGGCCAGGCGCAGCATCATCGACGTCTCCCACTCGCAGGCGTGGCCCATCTGCGACTGCACCAGGTCGGGGCGGCCGGCGTTGGGGTTGGCGTTGTCCCAGTACGAGGCGAACAGCAGGAGCAGGTCGGCGCGGTCGCGGTGGCGCTGGCGGATCTCGAAGATGGCCTGCTTGCCCGGCGTGATGTTGCCGCCGTGGCCGTTGACGAACACGATGCGCTTGAAGCCGTGGGCGAGCAGGTTCTCGGCCAGATCGTTCAGCAGGTCGAGGTACACGCGCGGGCTGGCGGAGAGCGTGCCCTGGAAGTCCATGTGGTGGTGCGAGTTGCCCAGCCACATGAGCGGCGCGACCAGCACGCGGTCCTTCAGGATCTCGCCGGCGCGCCGCACCACCTCGCCCACCAGGAGGCTGTCGGTGAAGACCGGCATGTGGTGGCCGTGCTGCTCGAGCGCGGCCACCGGCACCACCACCGGGATGTCGCGGGACAGGTTGGCGATCTCCGGCCAGGTCATCTCGTGGAGCAGCATCGCGCGCCTCCTGGGAGCTGGACGTCGCTGGGGACGACGGCGAGCCTAGCCGGTCGAGTCTCGCCGGTCAACGGAACGTCGCACGGCCATCAGCCGCGGCGCGTCCACTCTTTCAGGCGCGCCTCGTCGACCTCCACGCCCAGCCCGGGCCCGTCGAGAGCGAGGATGGCCCCGTCGGCGTACCGCACGGGCGTGCGCGCCACGTCGCCGGAGAGGAGCAGCGGCCCGAACAGCTCGCAGCCCCAGGTCACCGGCGCCGCGGCCAGCGCCACCTGCAGGTAGGCGGCGGTGCCCAGCGACGTCTCGATCATGCAGCCCACGTAGCAGCCCAGGCCGGCCGCCTCCGCGATGCGGGCGATGGCCATCGAGCCGAGGATCCCCGCGGACTTCGTCAGCTTCAGGGCGAGGATGCTCACGCCGCCGAGCCGCGCGATGTCGAGCGCGTCGTGGATCGAGCAGCAGGACTCGTCGGCCATCACCGGCATGCGCGCGGCGCGCGCGATCTCGGCGAGGCCCTCGCGGTCCCAGCGGGGGACGGGCTGCTCGACGAAGTCGAGTCCGAAGGGCTCCAGCGCGCGCACGGCCTGCAGCGCGGTGGGGCGGTCCCAGCCCTGGTTGGCGTCGACGCGCAGCCTCACGTCGGGGCCGACCGCCTCGCGCAGGCGGCGCACGCGCGCCACGTCGTGGGCCACGGGGTGCGCGGCGGTCTTGATCTTGAAGATGCGGTGGCCGAGCGCGACCTTCTCGCGCGCCTCCGCGACCTCCGCCTCCGTGCTCTCCACGGCCAGCGACCAGGACAGCGGCACGCGGTCGCGCAGCCGGCCGCCGAGCAGCCGGTGCACGGGCACGCCCAGGGCCTTGCCGTTGAGGTCCCAGAGCGCCATCTCCACCGCGGCGCGCGCGAAGGGGTTGCCCTGCACGCGCTTCGCCATCTCGCGGGCCAGCGCCTCGATGCCGGTGGCGTCGCGGCCAACGAGCCACGGCGCGATGTAGCGCTCGATGGTGGCCGCCACCGACTCCGAGGACTCCTCGCTCCAGGTCGGGCCGCCGAGGCAGGCCGCCTCGCCCCAGCCCACCAGGCCGTCGGCGGTCTCCATGCGCACGAAGGCGAAGTTCACTCGCTCGAGCGTGGTGAAGGACATCTTGTGCGGGCGCCTGACCGGGATGTCGGCCAGGATCACGCGGACGTCGGCGATCTTCATGAGTACCCTCTAGCGGAGGCCCATCTTGGTGACGGTGACCTTCGCCTGTTGGTGTAGAAGTACTCCACCAGCCCGGGGATCCCGACCACCGCGTCGTTGACGTACATGAACAGCTCGCCCGAGCGCCGCGCGCGGATCTCCGCGATCAGCTCGGTGCGCACGGTGGTCGAGGGCCTGGAACATCCGCCAGACGTTCGAGCGCCAGACCTTCGAGGCGGCATTGCCGGTGCCGTCCGACAGCAGGACGATGTTCTTGACCTCGCCGGGCCGGTCCTCAGCCATGGCCGCACCTCCTGGAGCCGCGGCCGACGGCCGCGTTCTTCGTCAACGCTGGCCTCAGCGCCGGACTCAGAGCTGGCGGGCGAGGATCGCGGCCTCGAGGATCACCTTGTCGGTGGGCCGCGCCGCGGAGGCGTCGCCTACCAGGTGCACCTCGCCCCCGCCGCGCAGCTCGTGGTACAGGCGATCCTCGGGCGTCCGGCGCAGCGTCGCCAGCACCAGCGCGTCGATGCCCGCGCGCTCCACCTCCGCGGCGGTGAACACGTTGCGCAGGCGCACCGACCGCTCGCCCGCGCCGGCCAGCTCGTGGCTCGGCGTGAACACGATGCCGGCCTCGAACAGGTGGCGGTAGAACGGCACCAGGTTCGAGGGATCGAGCCGCAGGCCCACGTGCAGCTCCGGGGTGACGATCTCGACGGCCGCGCCCTGCTGGGCCAGGAGCAGCGCCGCGCCCGGGCCGCGGTAGCGGCCCTCGTCGTCGACCACCACCACGCGCCCGCTCGCGCGCCGGCCGGCCAGCACCTCGTCCGCGCTGAAGGCCGGCAGCGTGCCCGCGGCGGCGGGCACCGGAGGACGCGATCCGGTGGCCACCACCACCGCGTCGGGCCGCTCCGCGCGCACGGCCTCCGCGGTGGCGGTCACGCCGAGGCGCACGTCGACGCCCAGGCGCTGGAGCTGGCGGCGGTAGTAGTCGGGGATCCCCCGCAGCTCGTGCCGGTGCGGCACCGCCGCCTCCAGCAGCACGTGTCCGCCCAGTTGCGGGGCGGCCTCGAAGAGCACGACGCGGTGGCCGCGCTCGGCGGCGACGCGCGCGGTCTCCATCCCCGCCGGGCCGCCGCCGACGACCACGATACGGCGGGGCGCGCGCGGCGGCGCCAGCGGCTCCATCTCGCGCTCGCGCCCGGCGCTGGGGTTGTACACGCAGGCCACCGGCTGGTAGTGGCCGTAGCGCCGGCCGATGCAGACGTTGGCGCCCACGCAGTGGCGGATCTCGCCGAGGCGGCCGTCGCGCGCCTTGGTGGGCATCTCGGGGTCGGCCAGGATCGCGCGCGTCATCGCCACCAGGTCGCAGGCGCCGTCGCCGAGCAGGCGCTCCGCCATCTCGGGGCGCACCACGCGGCCCGCGTACAGGATGGGCAGGCCGCCCGCGATCTCGCGCATGGCCTTGGCGTAGCCCGCGTAGCAGCCCTGCGGCCACCAGAGGCCGGGGACCACGGCAGCCTGCGCCCACGGCGTCATGCCCGCGCCGCCGGAGACACTCAGGTAGTCGAGCAGGCCGGAGCGGGCGAGCCGGGCCGCGATCTCCTGCAGCTCCGGCGGCCCGAGGCCGCCCGGGATCAGCTCGTCGCCCGAGATGCGCAGGCCGATGATGAAGGCGGGCCCGGTGGCGCGGCGAATCGCCTCCAGCACCTCGAGGCTGAAGCGCATGCGGTTCTCGAGCGAGCCGCCGTAGCGGTCGGTGCGCTGGTTGGACAGGGGCGACCAGAACTGGTCGGTGAGGTGGTTGGCGAAGGCCACGATGTCGACGCCGTCGCCGCCCGCGCCCTGCACGCGCCGCGCGGTGTCGGCGTAGCCGGCCACGATGGAGGCGATCTCCGCCTCGTCGAGCGCGCGCGGGTTCTCGCCGCTCACCGGCTCCGGGATCGCGGAGGGCGCGAGCAGCGGATCCGGCCGGTCGCCGGAGCTGCCGCGGCGGCCCCAGTGGGTGAGCTGCGGGATGTACGCGGCGCCGGCGCCGTGGACGATCTCGACCAGCCGCCGCAGCCCGGCCGCCGCCTCGGGGCGGTACAGCTCGAGGCCGCCGGCGCGGGTGGGGGAGGTGGCGTGCACCGCGCAGCCGGCCGGCCCCATGACCAGGCCCGCGCCGCCTTCCGCCTTGGCGCGGAAGTAGGCGAGGAGGCGCTCGGTGACCAGGCCGTCCTCGGCCATCCCGTCGCTGTGGGGCGTGCTGGTGATGCGGTTGCGCAGCGCGACGCCCTTCAGCTGGAGCGGCGAGAACAGGAGCGGGAACATCGCACCCTTGTACCATGCCCGCGCGCGCGGCCTCAACGACGCGCTGCCCCAACCCCGAGCGGTGGCTCGCGCGCTCGCGCCCGGTCGACCGGAGCGCTGCCCGCCGTGAGAGAATACCGGGCTAATGAGCGCCAACCCCGAGGGCCCTTTCCAGCAACACGTCACCTTCCTCGACGTGCCGGACATGCGCCGCACCATCGACTTCTACGAGCGCGTGCTGGGGCTGCGCCTGGCCCGCGATCAAGGCACCTGCCGCATCTACCACGTGGCCGGGACCGCCTACCTGGGCTTCTGCGAGCGCGCCGGTGCGACCGCGCCCGCCAGCGGCCTCACCATCACGCTCGTCACCGACCGCGTGGACGAGTGGTGCCGGCGGCTGAAGGCCAATGGGGTCGAGTTCGTGAAGGAGGCGGCCGACAACCCGCCCTACCGCATCTACAACGCGTTCGTCCGCGACCCGAACGGCTACCTGCTCGAGATCCAGCGGTTCTGGGAGCCGCTCGTGTGACCGCGGCGCCGCCGGGCAGCGCGCTCCTGGAGACCCGGGGCCTCACCCGGCGGTTCGGAGGCCTCACCGCGGTGGACCGGCTCGGGCTGTCCGTCTCCGCCGGCGAGGTGCGCGGCCTCATCGGCCCCAACGGCTCCGGCAAGACCACCACCATCAACCTGCTCTCCGGCCTCTACCGCGCGGACGCCGGCGAGATCCTGCTGCGCGGCGAGCGGATCGACCAGCTCCGACCGCACCAGATCACCGCGCGCGGGGTGGCGCGCACCTTCCAGATCCCCAAGCTCTGGGGGAGCATGACGGTGCTGGAGAACGTGCTGGTGCCCGCGCTGGCCGAGCGCGACCGCGGCGCCGGCCGCCCGCCGGCCGAGATCATGGCGCGCGCGCGCCGCCTCCTCGACTTCGTGCTGCTCGACCGGCTGCGCCACTCGCCGGCGCGCGAGCTCTCCGGCGGCCAGAGCATGCTGCTGCAGATCGCGCGCGGGCTCATGGTGCACCCGATCCACCTCTTCCTGATGGACGAGCCCTTCGCCGGTGTGCACCCGACGATCAAGGACACCATCATGGAGACCATCCTGCGCATGAACCGCGAGGAAGGCGTGACGTTCCTCATCGTGTCGCACGAGATGGGCACGCTGCGCCGTCTCTGCCCGCGCGTGTCGGTGATGCACGAGGGGCAGCTGCTCGCCGAGGGCACCTTCGAGGAAGTCGCCAACCACTCGCTGGTCCTCGAGGCCTACCTGGGCCGCTGATGGCGCTGCTCGAGCTCGACGGCGTGGTGGCGGGCTACGTGACGGAGATCGACATCCTCAACGGGGTGCGCCTGACCGTCGAGGCCGGGCCCATCACCGGCGTGATCGGCCCCAACGGCGCGGGCAAGTCGACCCTGCTCAAGACTATCTTCGGCTTCCTCCACCCGCGCCGTGGGCGGATCAGCTTCGACGGGCGCGAGATCCAGGCGCTCGCCCCGCACGCGGTGAAGCAAGCCGGCATCGGCTACGTGCCCCAGGGGATGAACACCTTCCCCCAGCTCACCGTGCACGAGAACCTCCAGCTTGGCGCCTGGCTGTTCCGGGGCGACGCGGCCCGCATGCGCCAGATGCTGGAGCGCGCCTACGCCGCGTTCCCCCGGCTGGCGGAGAAGCGGCGCCTGCGCGCCACCGGGCTCTCCGGCGGCGAGGCCAAGATGCTCTCCATCGCCAAGGAGATGGTGACCGACCCGCGCCTGCTCCTGGTCGACGAGCCCTCGGCCGGGCTCTCGCCCAAGCTCTCCGAGCAGGTCTACGTGCAGCTCCTCGCTGCCCAGCAGCAGGGCGTGACGATCCTCCTGGTCGACCAGAACATCGCCAAGGCGGTGGAGGTCTCCGGCTACCTCTACATGCTGGAGATGGGACAGGTCCGGCGCGAGGGGCCGCGCGAGCGGTTCGCCGACCAGCTGCGCGACCTCATCCGCGACGCCCTGCTGGGGGCCTGAGCCCGTGCTCGCGCGCCACCTCGGCTGGTGCGTCCTGGCGGTGGCCGCGCTGTCCTGGCTGCCGTGGGCGGTGTCCGAGTACCAGACCCACGTGTTCACCACATGCCTCTACTACGTGGTGCTCGCCGTGGGCTGGAACCTGCTCGCCGGCTACACCGGCCAGTTCTCGCTCGCGCACCACACCTTCGCCGGGCTCGGCGGCTACACCTCGGCGCTGCTGGTGCTGTACGCGAAGGTGCCGCTGCTGGTGGGCATCGCCGCCGGCGTGGTGGTGGCCGCCGCAGTCGGCTATGGCCTGGGCACGCTCACGCTGGGCATGCGCGCGATCTACCTCGCGCTGACCACCTGGGCCTTCGCGGAGTCGGTGCGCCTGCTCATCACCGTGGAGTACCAGATCACGCGCGGCGACCTCGGCCTGGTCACCCCGTTCCTGCTCGGCACGCCGCGCTCCAAGGGCTACTACTTCGTCTTCCTCGGGCTGGCCGTGCTCGCGGTGCTGGCCGCCTGGCACCTCGTGCACGCGCCCGCCGGCTCGTACATGCGCGCGATCCGCGACGACGAGGAGGCCGCCGCGGTCATGGGCGTGGACACGCTCAAGTGGAAGCGGCGGATCTTCGCGGTCTCCGCGATCTTCGCCGCCGTCGCGGGTGGCTTCCAGGCCCACTACCTCGGCCTGCTCTCCCCCACGCCGATGAAGTTCAACGAGATGGCGATGATCGTGATCATGGTCATCGCCGGCGGCCTGCGCACCTTCTGGGGGCCGATCCTGGGCGCGATCTTCATCGAGCTGCTCTTCGAGTGGCTGCGGGCCTGGGGCGAGGTGCGCATGGTCCTGTTCGCGCTGCTGGTGATCCTGGTGGCGCGCCTCTACCCGATGGGCCTGGCCGGCCTCTTCCGCGACGCCGGCCGGCGGCTGTCGCGCCGCGTGCCGCGCCTGGCCCCTTTCTTCGAGCCGCGCCGGATCGGCGACTGAGCGGCTACGCCGTCCGCTCGCGCTCCCCGAACAGCCCCGTGGGCCGGAACACGAGCAGGCCGATCAGCAGCAGGAAGCCGTACAGGTCCTTGTAGGCGGCGGAGATGTACACCGAGCCGAGCGCCTCGATGACGCCGAGGAGCACGCCGGCCACGATGCTGCCCGCGATCGAGCCGAGCCCGCCGATCACGATGATCTCGAAGCCCTTGAAGGTCGAGATCGCGCCGTTCTCCGGGTAGACCAGGAAGTCCGGCGCCAGCAGCGCGCCCGCGCCCGCGGCCAGGGCCACCCCCACCCCGAAGGCCACCATGTCCAGGCGCAGCACGTCCACCCCCGCGGTCTGGATGCCCACGCGGTTCTGGGCAGCGCCGCGCAGGGCCCGGCCGATCCAGGTGCGGCGGATCACCACGAAGAAGAGCCCGAGCAGCACCACCGTGCCGATCAGGGCCACGAAGCGGTTGCCGGAGATGGGCAGGGTGATGAGCTGGACCGGCTTCGCGTAGTCGGGCGGGGCGTACTGGTTCGGCCCGCCCAGCACGATGGCGAGGTTGCGGAACAGCACCATCATGGCGATGGTGACCACGGTGGCGTACTCGTCGCGGCGCTCGATGCCGCCCACGAACATCGGCCGGAGCAGCCAGCGCTGGACCACCAGGCCGAGCAGGAAGACCGAGGCCATCGCGATGGGCACGGCCAGCCACCACCGCGATGGCCCCAGCAGCGTCACGATCAGCGCGTACTGCACGTAGCTGCCGATCATGAAGAACTCGCCCATCCCCCAGTTGATCATCTTCATCACGCTGTAGATGAAGGTGATCCCCAGCGCCATCAGGCTGTACAGCACCCCGATGACGAGGCCGGAGAGCAGGTACTGCGAGACGAGGACGGCGTCCATCGACGGCCGCCCTCAGCCCGCCGTCACTTCGTCGCGGGCATCCAGTCCCCGGTCTTCACCTCCGGCGGGTAGTGGATCTTCACGTCGGCGAAGGGCATCTCCGGCCGCGTGAACTGCACCACCAGCATGGGCGGCGACCACTGCTGCCAGTACGGGCCCTCGCCGCGCGAGAAGCTGATGGTGGCGTTCCAGCCCTCGAACTTGTTGGCGAGCAGGGCCTTGGCCACGTCCTCGCCCTTGTCGCTCTTGGCGAGGTTGATCGCGTCCGCGATCATCGCCACCTGCGTGTAGCCGTTGAAGGCGCCGTAGATCGGGTCTTCCTTGAACTGCTCGATGTAGCGCTTGCGGAAGGCCTCGCCCCGGGCGGGGAGCTTCATGGTCGGGTGGTAATAGACGACGAACGAGATCCAGTTGCCCTTCTCGCCCAGCGTCTTCCAGTACTCCGGCCGCACCGGCACGTCGTAGGAGACCAGCATGGGCGCGGCGGGGTAGAGGCCCACGTCGTAGGCCTGCTTGATGATCAGGTACACGGGCGTACCCACGCCGCCGTTGAGGATCGCATCCGGCTTCCAGTTCTTGATGTCGAGCATCTGCGGGGTGAGGTCGACCACCGCGCGGTCGAAGATCACCGTCTTCAGCTCGACCCCCTGGAGCATCGAGGCGAAGGCCTTCTTGGTCTCCTCCACCAGGCCGGTGCCGTAGTCCGTGTTCTCGGTGATCAGCGCCACGCGCTTGAAGCCGCGCTCCTTGACCCACTTCGTCCAGAGCACGCAGCGGTCGGGGTCGATCACGTGGGTGCGGAAGGTGTAGTTCAGGTGCTTCTCGGTGAGGCCCTTGGCCGAGGCCTGGGTGAGGAAGAGCGGGATCTGGTACTGCTCGGCCAGCACCTGCGCCGCCGCGGCCACCGAGCTGTGGAACTGGCCCACCACCGCCGAGACCTGATCCTGGGTGGCGAGCTTGCGGAAGCCGGCCGCGCCCTTCTCGGGCGTGCCGGAGTCGTCCTCGGCCACCAGCTCGATCTTGCGGCCGCCGAGGACGCCGCCGCGGTTGTTGACGTCCTCCATGGCCATCTTGGCCCCGCGCACGATGAACTGCCCCGCGGCGGCATCGCCGGGGGGCGAGAGCGGCGTGAGCACGCCGATCTTCACCGGCTTCTGCGCGAGGGCGGGCGCGGCGAGGCCGCCGACCAGGACCGCGACGGCGAGCAAGGTGGGGAGCAGCGTGTGGGCGCGTGGCTTCATGAGTGTCCTCCGGCTGGGGCGGATTCTTTGCCGCTGAACTAGCTGGATGCTATGCGGAAGCCGGCAGCGCGTCAACCTGTCACCCACCCGCGAGCCGGGGCCACCCCAGGTCTCCGCCCAGCGCCGCCGGGTCAGGGGAGCGTAGCCAACACGAGTCCTCGCCGGCGGGGTCCGCCGGGCCCCTGGCCGGCCGCCGGCGACGTAATCCGCCGTTCTCAGACCCTGGCCCCCCCCGGGAGCCGATGCCACAGCGTCGAACATCGCGCTCTCTAATCCGCCACGAAGAGCCGCGCGCTCCGCTCAGCCACCGCATAGCTCCGTCAAGGCCCGGGCGACGCGCCGGTACTCGGCGTCGAGCCCATCGAGCGGCGCGGGGCCCGTGACCAGTCCGCCGACCTCCAGCGCGTGAGCCATCTCCGCCAGCCGGCCGGCGCCGAACGTGCTGCTGTTGGTCTTGAGCGAGTGCGCGGCGCGCCGGAACGCATCCGCGGACTGGGCGGCCTGCGCGCGGCGCAGCTCGGCCAGCATGGGGGGGCTTCTTCGAGGAAGGTGCCGACCAGCTCGGCGACGAAGTCGGCGCCCGCCATCTCCTGCCGCTCGGTGAACGTGGACCGGTCGATGGCGGGCGTCGTCATTGTTGTTCTGCGCGTGCCCGCGCGTTGTTCAACGCCTCGACGAGTTGGTCGACCCGAATCGGCTTCGTGATGTAGTCGTCCATGCCCGCGGCCAGGCACGCCTCGCGGTCGCCCTGCATGGCGTTCGCGGTCATCGCCACGATGCGCGGTCACTCCCCGGACGGCCATCGCGCGGCGATGCGGCGCGAGGTCTCGAGGCCGTCCATCTCCGGCATCTGGACGTCCATCAGCACCACGTCATATGGCTGCCGCTCCACGCATTCGATCGCCTCGACGCCGTTGCTGGCGAGATCGGCCCGGTAGCCCATCTGCTGCAGCAGGCGTATGGCCTGCTTCTGGTTCACCACGTTGTCCTCGGCGAGCAGGATGCGCAGCGGATGGCGCGCCGCCATGCCCTCGTCCAGCTTGGGCCTCGCCGGCGCCGCCGCGGGGGCGCGCGCGTCCTCGTGCGCGAGCAAGCCGGCCAGCGTGTCGAAGAGTTGCGACTGGCGCAGCGGCTTGCTCAGCCAGGCGCTGAAGAGGCCGGTGGTGTCGCCCGCCTCGCGGCGTCCGAGCGAGCTGAACAGCACCAGCGGCAGCGTGGGGTGACGCTGGCGGATCCGAGCCGCGAGGGTCAGGCGGTCCATCTCGGGCATGTGCATGTCCAGCACGGCCACGTCGAACGTCTCGCCACGCTCGAGCCATCGCAAAGCTTCCGCGGCCGAGTCCGTGTCGCGCGCGACCATGCCCCACTTGGCGGCTTGCAGC
>Ga0233416_10000618_pt1 | contig 11012 bp, 10 predicted proteins | sample Sediment_Towuti__2_FD_188638 | JGI IMG/M metagenome (GOLD analysis project Ga0233416, IMG submission 188638) | Sediment microbial communities from Lake Towuti, South Sulawesi, Indonesia - Sediment_Towuti_2014_0_MG | ecosystem: Environmental > Aquatic > Freshwater > Lake > Sediment | place... | reverse complement strand
CCAGATAGGTTCTTTATTATTAGAAGTTCGCCAAAAAAAAATAATCAAATAATTCTAAGAATAATAAATTTTAACATGAAGTTGTATACTGTAAAAGAGGAATAGCTATTTTGAAATTCAATTGTATAGACGATTCCCGACTTGAAGACTCTGATATATTTAAACAGTCGTTTCTTTCTCCAATATGAGAATCATGTATGTAGAATAAATATTGCGTGATGTCATATTGGATTGGCTAAAGACTAAAGTCTGGAGTTGAGCCAAACGGCATCTAAGTCACTCATCCACGAAAACGGCACGAGTCATCAAATTCCATCCTACCCCGCATGTATTTCGTTGACTCGCGGTACTAAAGTAAGCTGGGTAGGATTTCTAAAAATTATTTTGTAATTGGATTTACAAATTGATTCCAGTTAAGAATAATACTATTCCCTAGAATCGAAACTAAACTATAGATAGAAAAAATTTTGAGTCCTATCTGATATGACAGATTGTTTTCTCTACAACCCCGGGTATAGAGATAAATAGTTCTAACTGGTTATTCGAAAAGCTATAAAATGTGCGGTGCTCCTTTTTCAATTCGAAATTCAAAGCTAGATATATTGCTTTTACGGAAAATGGTAATGTTACCTCAACAGAGAATAATCAATTAACTGAGCAATATTACAGTAAAAAACATCAACCATTACTAGATGGACAGGTATTGACGTTACCTTAATGAGAGCACCATTCGTGTCTGCAATATTTGTAGCTACTTTAAATCTTATCGACCAGAGATTACAGATGCTTCTGTTGACACAAAGGCTCTAGTCAAAGAATCGTTATCAGAGCATGAAATAACTACAACAATGAGAAACCAATAGTTATACAATCATTTAAATAATTGAATTTCGGCCCCGCTGGATACTATTTCTTAAGTCCCACTATGCATATAGCCTCATTAACAAATTTAACACGTCCACTATCAGGATCTGAGTATTTCAGTTCGGCTTGTTCAGTAACGTCATTCCACACTTGCTGTCTTTTAGTCTCAGTCTCTTTAGATAAAATTGTACGAATTGGTGCAACAATGTCCTGATTGAATTTAGTGTAGTCCTCAGCTGAATCAAACTCGAAGATGACCGGAATCTTCTCAGTTCGTATGTCTCCGAATCCTGCTTCATCAAAAGATTTCTTGAGTGAATCCACATTAGCCAAACTCAATGGACCTGGCAATCCTTGGCCTGGTAATGTACCTAGGTGTTTTCGGGCGGTATCCATTGAAAGACTGATAAAAGGCACTTTGGATGGTTCAGACCATACAGCTGCCGCAAATCTTCCTCCGGAAACTAATTTATCATAGATACTACTCAATGCAGTATCAAGGTTTGGTAGAAACATTAATCCCCACCTACAAAGAATTGCATCAAATTTGTCATCTGCCTTTAGTTTCAGATTTTCAGCGTCACTCTGAACAAATTCCATGATACTCTGTAGACCCTGAGATCTTGCGCGTTCCTGCCCGATTGCCAACATTTCCGGGGATAAATCTGTAGCAGTAACATGCCCTTCTTGACCCACAATTTTTCCTGCGGTAATCGCGGGCTCACCGATACCTGTCGCTATATCTAGCACTCTTTGTCCTGCCCTAATCTCTGCCAGTTCAACCATTTTATCACTAACCGTTTGCGCCCCATTTTCAATTGTTTTCCACCACTTTTGCCATCCCGCGGCTACACTATCCCAGCTATTTTTTTGATTTATCTTAAACTCTTCGGGATCAAAATTTACTTTGCTCATTACAATTCATTATCGGTTCGCAAACCTTAATTAAAATTTCTATCTTTCCACAAGCTTAGATCATCTAAGACGGCAACTTGTTAGCGAATCTGAAGCTTCTATGCCTTAACAGAATTAATCGAAATTTAAATACAAATTCAGGTAAAATATATTTGGATTGGCTTCAACCAAAATTGTAATTAGTAAAGTTAAAAATTTGAGTGAAAATGGAGGAATATTTCTAATTTGTGGTAAGTATCTCTGGAGTGCAACCTATCTTAATGCACTATACAGGCAAAAGGCAATTGAAAATAGTAACTCTTGCCCAGTCTGCAATCAAGACCAATTATCAAGCTTCCCTTTGAAAGCAAGTGATTTCATAAATACCATTGTTTCAAAAAAGGTAGTTTAGACCAAAGCTATACGTGGCCTCAATAAGATAATTGAAAGGCCATCATGTTCCTAATATGACATACTTGTATATGGCTACATATATCTTGGCATATTATTTGAACAGTAATTCAAATGAGTTTCAATTTAGTATCAACGATAATCGTAAATGAAAGTAGTCCGAAGGTTAATCATATTGATAGCTCTAAATCTTTAGTAACAAAGTTTCAAAAAGTTCTTATCATTTGCATTGTATATAAGAGATCAATACGGATCTTGGAGCAGGAGGATAGTATAATGATGACTGCATGCATCATCTACAAGTACACCCCCATTCTCCAAGTCCGCTATAGGTCGGAGGTTGTTTAGGGATTCAAAATTTATGATATTGTAGTATTGGTTATTCATTCCTCAAAATGCAAGAACTAGGATATCAGGCAGGATTAATATAACTGAATGATGAACCAGAAACAACCAATAATCTTGCCCGCAGCCTGTAAACCAATATAATAAATCCAGAATAAATATAAAAGGACATAGATGAAATGTTTTAACAGATTCTTGCTATTTCTGACTGAAACAAGATATTACAAATCGAGTTGATTTATTCACGGATTTGACCAGTTTCACTCATCTTATGGAATCAAAAATATATTAACCATTGTTGTATGAACTCTATGAAACAAATTAGCGATATTATGTCAAAGAAAGTGGAGACTATTCAAACATCGGATAGTGCAAAAGATGCCGCGAAGAAAATGTTGGATAAAAATGTCAGCTCTCTCGTAATAATTGATGAAAGTGGACAGTCTGTAGGAATCATTACTGAACGTGATATCACAAGAGGTGTTTGTACCCACGATGTACTAAGTAAAGAATTCAGGATACATCATCTAATGACCTCACCATTAACTACAATTGATTCCAATTCTTCTGTAGAGTTGGCTGCAAATCTAATGTTACAAAATAAGGTAAGACATCTTATTGTAAAGGATGGAAACAAGACAGTAGGTATTGTAACTGCTACTAACTTTATAGATTATTTGAATGAAAAATTAGATCCAATAGATCCAAATGCGAAGGTTCTCAAAACGCTGAAAGATGAGATTTGACATGACAAACTTAATCGATTCGCTTTACATTAAGTGAAATTCAATGAGTTGAGGGTGTATCTTGACTTGATATTTTAAGATGTAGAAAGAAGATGGCGGATTTGTGCACCTGACTGCTTCTTCAATTGGACAGGGCGATGTTTTGCAACACAATTCTTAACTGGATTTCTCTCTCCTCATTGAAAGAAAGTGAGAGTTATTGATACCTAGCCTGAACTGCCTTTTAAAATGCTAATGCAGATCAGTGCAGAAGTTTGCTAATCATTAAGACGATGAAGATGTCGGACATTCTCTTAAAGTCACTATTAAAAATTATTGTCCTAGTTTTTAGGATTATACCAATTAACATCATTGAATTGTATCAATTTGAAAATTATTTTTTCACTCGATTTTCTAATGTTTGATAGTAGAAAGTGTCAACATACAGTTGCAGTGGTTAGTTTTTATATAATACATTTTACAAGCTTCGTTTTTTCTAGGTTCTTGTGCTATTTTTAGATATTTCAGAGCAGTAATAAATCAATTGAAATATACATAGTCCATACTATTTGCCGAAAAATATCGAAAAACTATATTATCTAGACTATTAGAATAGATGGTGTTGAAAATTCTTTTTGGTCTATTGTTTGTACTCGTTTTACCAATCTACCAGACATATGGAGCTTCATATACAACTGTGCCAAACCCGCCGGTGCCCAGCGAACTTAAAGCAAGTTGTGATACCGGTAATTTCTCATCTGCCGCGTGCAATATCGCAGGGGAATTGATATTTCTATCACCAAGCGATATAGCTTTATACGGTTTGGCCAACAACGATCCTATGGTAATTGAGCAGACACTAAAACTTTTGGACAATATGACCTTGAATAAAGTATTGCAAAGTATCACTACAGAGGAACTTGTTATACTTAGACAAAAAATAACCAATCAAACCTTTGGTAATATTGTACCTGAGCCATTGCGTGAAAGTTTAATGAATAGATTATCACTAAATTAGTAAATATCACATTCTGAATTATTACACAAATGGAAGAATGTGAGCATAAGTTACAAGAATCAAACCCCCAAGCAACTATATTTCTTGTAAAAGAACACACTTGAAGGAATGATCTACTGTACTCACTAGGACAAAGTCTAAAAGCATAAAACATTAATTCATATTAAAAATATGTTGTTCAGGGATTACACAGGAAAGATGGTAATATGCAGCAAATGTGGTAGTGTAAAAAAGATTGTTGCGCAGTATACGAGGAACTTAGATGAATACCCACCTGGTCCTTCCTATCTGCTATGCAAAGAGTGCGCAATAATCTAAATTAAAAAGCCCTTAGAGTGGAACCCCATTAATTAAAAAAATTTCATAAAGAATACAGTTCCTTGCACTATTGTATGAAATTAAAAAATACCTACCTGTTTTCATCTAAAACTTGCTTCATTTACTTGCGCTACATTCAAGATGAGAACTATCAATTAAATCAAATTTATCCATGATTTAAAATAACTTAAATCACAAAGAAATAAGACATAGGTAGTTGGTCGGTACATTTGAAAAGCAAGTTCAAGAATTAAGAGAAAAAGTCCATCGCGACAATAACAAGATCGACGAAAACTTCAAAGTAGGAGTCGAAATTGAAGGATGCTTACTTGATAAAAATGGTAATCCAGTAAATGCAGAGCCATTGATAAAGGAACTTGAAGGGACCGCCTATGAGATCGATTATGAGTATGGTCGCTCTCAATTTGAATTCAAAACTCTCCCGGTAGGAATGGACAATCTTGAATATCTGAATATTGTGTTTGAACAATTTATTGAAAATTTGGACAAGTTCACCAAAAAAGCGTATAAAGAGATCGAAGTCATACCAGTCTTTCTTGGCGCTAATCCGTCACCGGAGATTATGAATGAAGGTTGGATAACAGACAAACCTCGATATAATAAGTTGGCGGCTTGGCAAAGTAAGCTACCAGATGTCGAAATTGATGGTAACAAATTTGGAGCAGCGAATGTCGCTACAGCGATTCAAGGATTTCACCTTCATTTGCAAGGAAAAAATCCGCAGAATACTGCAACAATGTTCAACCACATTTTGAATATGTTACCTTCTGCGATAGTACTTGGCGCTAATAGCCGTTTGTTTGCTGGAAGGGTATATTCATTACATGAACCAAGAATCTTTCTTTATGATCAATCAGAACAACAGAATTCTGGATTCCCGGCAATCTCCAGATATCTTGAAGGTATCGAAAATTATATTGACTATATTCTATCACGCGAACAAAATGTCACTAAAGATTATTTTACATTGGAAAAAGAAAGGCATGACGATGCACGAATTCGAATTGGACCTGACTCTTACCGAGTGGAAACTAGGATCATGTCCATACAACCGACTTCAAAAAGCTTGATGGCAATGGCCGAATTTTTTATTGGCTATTTGAGTCGAGCTATACATGAAGATAGGGAATTACGACCGCTTTCAGCATTGAGAGAGGAGAGAACAGCATCAGTTCAATATGGTTTTAATGCAAAGAGTCATTTCAACATGACTGACATCATAAGAAGTCAACTTGATTTCGCACGCAAGGGTTTGTACGACTTGGGTATCAGCGTAGGTTTTCTCAATATTTTAGACAAGAGACTGGAAAACAGAACATCTCCAGGAGAATATGTGGCAAGAATGTGGAGTGAAAGATTTAATGGATCAGTTAGTCAAACTATCTACGAGATTGTCTCTGATATTTGGCAGAAGACTAAGGAAAATCAGCCAATTACTTAATTTGGCTACAAAAATGAAATATCAAGAATCGCCATCATCTTATAGGATTGGAATTATTTTTCAATTCACACTCCACATGTATAGGATAATAAATAATCGAGTATTTCTTTGAGTTCAATGGTGGCAAGACAACACACCTTATCAGCAGCACCATAGTAGACAAATAAGACATTGTCCAAAATACATGCCCCTGTTGGGAATACTACATTATTCACGTCGCCATTTAGCTCGTATTGTTCTTCTGGAGACAGTATTGGAGTCCGGGTTCTGCCGAGTATCTTTGTTGGTACCTCAAGATCTAGCAAAATTGCACCAGCGCTGTAAACGTGTTCCTCATTTACGCCATGATATATGACAAGCCAGCCTTTTTCTGTCTTAATTGGCGGAACACCAGCTCCTATTTTTAATGCCTCCCAAGCCTCTTCCGGTTTAATTAGAAGAGAATGATTATAATAATTGATAACTGAATCACCTTCTGCAATCCATATGCTTGGTTTTTCGGTATTATACTGTGGTCCAACCCATGCACTTGGTCTGTGTAGAAGCATATATCGTTGAAATTTACTATCTTCAATAGTTCTTGGAAATAGCACTACATCTTTGTCTTGTGATCCTGGTAACGTTACTATACCAAGTCTTTCGTAGTGTGAAAAATCTTCAGTCGTTGCCAGAGCAGTAGATACAGAGGGATTATTTTTTACATAATCGGAAAGCACAACATATGTTACATAGGTTTTATTGTCAACAGATATCAAACGAGGATCTTCAATACCGAACCTTTCATAATCCAATTCTGGAAATAATACTGGTTCCTTATTTTTAGTGAATGCAAAACCATCACTGCTTGATGCATAACCTATTCTTGATACATAATTTTCGTATTCTCCTATTGCTCTATACAACATATGGATAACCTTACCATGACAGAGAACTGTACAGTTAAATACAGCCTTCTTTTCCCACCAACTGGTTTGATCTGGAATTATGATCGGATTATTTTTATATCTTCTTAATTGCAGCATCAATCTATTAAATCACTATTAGCAAGTTCACCTTCTCTATAAACATTGTCCTATCAAATGTAATTCAAAATACCATACTAATAGTAATTGGTGTCATTTGACTTCAATACTTGCATTAGTATCGATTCCTATTGGCTATCGTAATGACGGTTCGAACTAGGAGTTATTGTTGTTATTTCCAGATAACTATCAGTTTTGTCACTAATGCATCTATAATTATTCTGAGTTACAAATAGGAAATATCATACATAGAATTTTAATTGATATACAGATCTCTTTCTAGGATACTGAAGGAATACATACACAGCAGCTCATAAGTGTTATATACGATCGCATCCATAACTATGTGATGTAAAGTGAACAAAAAAGTTGCTGATTCATGTGATCACATGAATAATGTTAACCAAAACATCAAGGGAAATACAAAAGGATGTGAAGAATGTGAAAAAATCGGATCTGATTGGGTACACTTGCGCCTTTGCTTAACATGTGGTCATGTAGGATGTTGCGATTCTTCTGTAAATAAACATGGTACAAAGCATTTTGAATCTACTGGTCATCCCCTCATAAAATCGTACGAACCGGACGAAAAATGGAAATGGTGTTATGTTGATCAACTTTTCATCAGGTAGTAATTCTTATATTACTAGCACTAACAAGATAAGGGCGATTCAATTCATTGAAACCTAACAAAAGTGAGGAACCTCACTTGAAGCCAAGGATTGTACCGCTATCAAATGGTCCATATTACTTGATAAACGATCTAAATCCGAAGGTTGTTCACAATCTTCACGATTTCAAAGGAGAACCTCTGTCGACCGTAGTAGGTATTGCGTTATGTCGATGCGGCAAGTCTAAAAACAAGCCTTTTTGTGATGGTACACACAGTGTAGTTGGATTTTCTAGTGCGAATAAGATTCCAGAAGATAGAGAAAATGAAGATGCAAAAAAAATAGGTATTAAAGACAAAAGGCGAGACTACACTGGAAAAGAGATTACTGTATATGATAATAGAAAGATTTGTTCGCATGCAGCAGAATGTGTTAAGAACCTTCCTTCTGTATTTAGATTGGACTCAAAACCGTGGATTAATCCCGATGGTTCAAACGTAAATGAGATAATTGATACAATAAGAAAATGTCCGTCAGGTGCATTGAGTTACTCAATAAATGGCGTTGAACATAGGGATCCGGAGGAGCAAAGAAATCCAACTATTACAGTCTTAAAAAATGGACCTTATTATATTACTGGAGGAATCGAATTAATTGGTGAAAACATCCAATTTGGGGAAGGTGCTTCAAATGAACACTATACTATATGTCGTTGTGGTGCATCAGAGAATAAACCATTTTGTGATGGAGAGCACAGGAAGATAAATTTTAGTGACTAACAAAATTGCTGACACTATTTATGTATCTCGTAAATCCATTCTAACAGACACTATTACTAAATAAAAGTAACTTTCCGTGCATTGTACTAAATATCCAGTTGTCCAGATTAAAAACAAAAGAAATAAAAGTTTGCGAACAGTATTAGTACATTTTTGGTCTCTTGTAAAGTAATTCATCAAAATTACATAATCGCAGATCCCATAATCTTCTAAAAAATTTTAAGATATTTATAATCAAAAATATAATGAATATGGGTAGATGATATGCTATGGTGATTGAAATTGGTCCTATTTTACAAGATTTTACCATTATCATGATAGCTGCCTCTATCATGGCAATGGTTTCTTACAAACTCAAGCAACCCATGGTAATAGGATACATAATTGCAGGGATGATTATTGGACCATTTACAACGCCGTTTAGTCTGATAAGCAATTTTGATGTTCTCAATTTGTTTGCAGAAATTGGAGTAATCCTATTATTGTTTGTCGTAGGGATGGAATTTCCTATAGAAAAATTAAGGAAGATTGGAAAGAAGGCGTTAGTTATAGCGTTTAGTGAGGGTTTAGGTACATTTGCAATTGGGTTTCTAGTATGCCAGGCGGTCAATTATTCCTTAGCCGATAGTCTTTTTCTGGCGTTGGCCATATCAGTAACCAGTACTGTAATTGTCATGCGTATCTTAGATGAACTTGGAATGATAAAGGATGAAGCGTCAATAATCATTCTTGGTGTAGCAGTGATTGAGGACATTATAATTATATCCGTGTTAGCGATTTTACAATCTGTATCTTCAACTGGAGGGCTCTATGGCATTGAATTAGTTGCATCTATCGTAACCGTTCTTGCTTTTATTGGAGGTGCTTTATTCATAGGATCAAAGACAGTACCAAAATTCGTGAATCTTATTTGTAAAACTAATCAACATGATGTACTAGTTGTCGCCATACTTGGAGTAGCCTTTGGTCTTTCCTTCTTGGCATTTGAAATTGGAATATCAGTTGCCACTGGAGCTTTCTTTGCTGGAGTGCTGATTGCAGAATCAAAGGCTCACTCCGTTACGCGGGTCCTGACTTCCCCGCTTAAAGACATGTTTGGTGCTATCTTTTTCGTTTCTATTGGTGCCCTAATGGACATTACCAAAATGCCTACTCTCATACTGCCTGCTTTAATGCTAATAGTTGTATCAATAGGAGCAAAATTCTTAACAGTATATCTGTCTTCCAAGTCTCAAGGCTACGACACTCTAACTTCACTAAAAGCTGCTTTCGGACTTTCATCATCGGGAGGAGAGCTAGCACTTGTAGTAGCTAAAGGTGGTGCCGATGTGGGAACTACAAGTTCATTTGTGTTACCAATGATAGGAACTATGACCATAATTACGACATTTATCACTCCATACCTCATAAAGATAGGATGGAAACTTGTAGATATCAGGCAAAGTAAAGATAGAAATACTGAAAATAAATAAAAAAGTAGAGACTTTTGATCTGAACATCCAGTATTGTTAACTGTCTACAATCTCTTCTATGGTTTCTTCTTTACCATCACGTCTATGCTTTCCTAGTTGTTCAATACAAATAGTAAAACCAACATGTGCACAATCATCTAACTTGCAGTAGTTACAGTATGGTATACCAGAGGATAACTTTACTTCAACTTCTTCTGATAATGTTGTGTCATAGAGAACTGTATGTACATCATTGATAAATTTAACCAAAACAATGGGATTATCTGATTTGAGAGATTTCTTATCAGGTGAACCCATCCACTGCATGAATGCTTCTGTCCCGTCTTCTATTGTTTCACATCTACTTACCACTCTGTTTTCATCAGGTGGTTCATTTGGATCAGAATTCTGATCTTCATCTGTCCTATGAGGATTTTTATTCAAATCAATTGCCTTTCTTATTAACGGATACTATCAGAGCACTACCACATTATATTTTAAGATATTGTCTACCTCATAATGATAATTCAGTCATCAATGGAGCAATATGAGACAAATAACTAATTGTGTCGAGAAATTACCTTAATTGTTGATCTTCCTGAAAGCGGAGAGGGGCCGGTGGGGTTATTTGACTCGCAGGACTATATAATGTAGAGAAGATGAAGGTAAAAGTTTATTTCTGTAGGGAACCAGATGTTCAGTCTGCATTATTAAGTCATGATAAATTGAGTAAACAGGCACTTGATACGATATATGACTTGGTTTGGGAAACTGAATTCAAGAATATTCTTAATGTGGGAAGGATTTGGCTTAAATTCGCTCATGAGCAAAATCCTTTTGGAATAGAACTTAGGAAAAAAAGAAGTCACAACAAGATTGCAGCTGGAGACATTATACAAGTAGCCAGTAATTACTATATGGTTCATGAGGTTGGCGTAAAGAAAATACAGATAGTAGAATAATTGAACCATAGTGAGACGTCAATATAGTGATCATGAATATTGAATTTTTAGTTTTCTCAGCTAGGACCTGACAGCGTTAAGCTGGGATCGTAGTTATATCCACCTGACAGGGCGGTAGATGAAAATCCTAGGTATAGTACTTGTTCTCCA
>Ga0233416_10000616_pt1 | contig 11046 bp, 15 predicted proteins | sample Sediment_Towuti__2_FD_188638 | JGI IMG/M metagenome (GOLD analysis project Ga0233416, IMG submission 188638) | Sediment microbial communities from Lake Towuti, South Sulawesi, Indonesia - Sediment_Towuti_2014_0_MG | ecosystem: Environmental > Aquatic > Freshwater > Lake > Sediment | place... | reverse complement strand
TGATCATCCCAACCGTAGCTGCTTCTGAATTTCCTCTCTCGTCCCGAGACCGCCGATGAAACGTGCGAACTCCCCATGTCGGTAAAGAGCCAGCGCGGGCAATGAGCGGATTTCCAGCTCTGCCGGAATCTGAAAGTTTTCTTCGACGTTCATTTTCAGGATTAACACCGTCTCTGCCACGTCCCTCTCCAATTGTTCGAGTTCACGCAGCAGCCCCAGGCAATGTCCACATCCAGGCTTCCAAAACTCGACCAGCACCGGACGCTCGGCCTGTTTCACAAGATCATCAAAATCCCGATCAGTTACGTCACGCACCATGGTCACTCGCCTCGGGGCTCGGACAGTTCATCTCTCGCAAAGACCTCCTGGTACAGCCGATCCGCGATAAGTCGATACCCGCTTGTCGTCAGGTGGAGCCCGTCGTTGGAGTATCGGTCTGCGAGCTGCTGTGAATCGGGCTCTAGGGTAGCGGCGAACAGGTCGAATGCGGCCAGCCGTTTTGATTGTGCATAGCCCAAGATCAATCCGTTGAGCTGGCGCCGCCGATCAAGGTGTTCAGCGAACCATCGACGCCCCTCCTCGCTCCGAAGATCGTCACCCACTCTCACGGATGGAACGGTCACAGGCACCGGCGTGATCCCTTCCGCCAGGGCCAGTTCATACATCTCGAGGAGATTGCGCATGATGTCCGCCGGCGCGCGGTTCCACCCAAGATCGTTCGTTCCGCCAAGAATGACGACATGTGTCGGTTGCTGTGCGAGAACAACCGGTCGAAACCGCGTGACCATTTCACCGGTCAATTCGCCGCAGACCCCACTCACCGATACCCGTACGACAGACCCTATCAATTCTTGGAGGAACGACCCGTAGGGCGTCATGACGCCCCGAGGGTTATCCGCAGTGGGCGCCTGAAAGCCTGCCGTGAGGCTGTCACCAAAGCACACAATGTGTCTCGCCGCTATCATCGGGCTCAGCTGGATTCTACCGGTGCGCCAATGGGTTCACAATCCCCTCGGCGAACTCTATGGAGCGGGGAAAATAATTGGGGTTTCCTCCCTATATGACGCTGGTAAAGAGCGGCTATTCGCTTGACGATTGAATACCTGCACGGTACGAATAACCATCATGGATAGACTGAACACCGAAGGCGGTGTACTGCCAGTAGTGCCGGCAAAGGAAGCGGCCAACCCGGAATTGGTCTCTGTCAAGCGAGTTCTCGCCCTGCTGGACAAGACGGCCAAGTCCAGTCGGACTTACGGGGCGTCCAATCCCGTCGCGCAAAAATTCTTCCAGCAACTATTCGAAGGACTCACATCGCATCTCGTCACCTACCACAAACTGCCATTTCTTATTCAACGCTCCGAATTATATTTCAACGGAGAAGTTGTCTACCAGTCCGAGCCGGATTCGAGTAATGAAAGTGTCGCTTTCAAACTCTATTCGGATGGCATCAGGGAACTCGCGTTCCTCGAAGGCCTCTCTGCAGAAGACCTCTCCTTCCTACTCGATTCGCTGTGGGACAGCCTCGATTCCAATGAGGATGATGACGACATTGTGACTCGTTTATGGTCCAAGAATCTCTCCGCTATTACGATCGTGACTGCCGAAGAAATCGCCAAATCTTCTGCGGGAGGCGACACTTTTTCGGCGAATGCGGCTGGGATGATGGATGCTTCGGAATCGAGTTTGAGAGACATTCTTGATCGCGAGCAGGCTCGGGCCAAGAAAGACTCTGGAGCTGGAATAGGAGGCCTTCCTGGCGCAGAGACCAGCGAGGGCGGGACGCCAGCGGGAGGAAACCCGAGGGCGGGACCCACGGGCCAAGCCAACCGATTCAAGTCCGGCCTTGCTGGCTACGAGGTTTCCGACGAAGAATTCGCCGAACTGGCCAAGGAAATCGCGGCTGAGAGCGCCAGAGATCACACCACGTACATACTGGATATGCTGACCGCGATTCTGGCATCGGAACGATCTCCCGCAACCCTGACTAAACTGCTCGATCTGTGGGGACAGGTCCTGGACTCCTTGATGGCCCAGGGCAAATGGACTGTGTTAGAGAGCGTGTTGGGAATATTGCAAGTCACCGCTGAGATGAGACCCGATCTCGGCGACGATCACAAGAAACAGTTGGCGTCCCTCCTCGATACCCTCGGTCGACCGGATCGTATGAGGATGATTGAGGGCTACCTGAACAGGACACCTAATGCAACGACAACTGGGTTGGCGACGATTCTGCTATCAATGACGTCGGCTGGTGTTCCTGCCTTGTGTGCACTCTTGGCCAATCTGGAGAATCCAACTCATCAGACAATCGTGGCTGAAGCCCTAGAGATACTAGCGAAAGATCAACCGGACCACCTGCTTCGTGGTTTGTCAGACCGTCGATCCCGTTATGTCAAACAGCTGCTCGCAATCCTTCTTAAATGGAACAATCCCCGCTTTGTGGATTCCATAGAAAAACTCGCACGCCATCCTGACGTTCAAATACGAAAGGAAGTCGTGCGGGCCATCGGAATATACAAGCCAAACGGAAATGGAATGAAGCTGATCTCGTTCGTGACCGACACGGAAGAGTCGGTCCGATTCGCCGCGCTCAAGCTGCTCACGACCGGTCAATATACTGCTCCTTATTCTGTCTGGTCGCCTCTCGTCTCGGCGCCTACGTTCATGGATCGAACGCTGAGTGAAAAACGAGCGGTGTTTCAGGCCATGCGAGTTACCAGCGGCGATGAGGTTGTTCCATACTTTGAGGGTTTGATCACGGAATGGTCCTGGACCAGCCGGAAGAAAAAGGACGAGCTGGCCTCGCTCGCGGCTGAGGCATTGGGAAAACTGGCTACGCCTGCCGCTTTCGCGGCCCTGGCCCATGGCCAAAAAAAGGGCAGCACCGCCGTACGGCAAGCTTGTGCTGCGGCGCTCGCCCAGGCTCAACGACAACAACTCCATCACAAGCAGGTCGCATCATAAGTAAGGAGCCTTTGTCGTGAGTGATTTCAAGATCCAAGAGATTTCGGGCGTGGATGAGCAAGCCCAACCGATCCTGACCCATGAAAGGTCCCTCTCTAAGAAAATCGCTCATGGGTCGGAAGCACGGGACATCCTTGACCAGCAAATGGTCATATTGGGTATTCAGCTGGTCACTCAGTTGAATGTCTTGATTAAGACTTCCCGCATCTACGAGCGCACCAACGCCGCACTCGACAAACCCGTCGAAACGATGCTGACTCTGCTCAAGACCATGGCGCATGACCAACCGCTTACACTCCGCCTACAGAATGATTTCTTATTCCTCGGCGATAGTCATTTGAAGGTAAACGCTCAGCAGATGGCGGTTGCTACCAGCATCATCGACGTGTTGAATGCTTGGAAAATAGGGGGAGTAACGTTTTCCATTGCGGCCGAATCGAAGGACTTACGTGAGTTCGCCGCTCTCTTCGTCAGTCTTGACCCAGTCAACAACACCATCGAAGATCTTCAAAAAGGGATCACGTCGCGGGGGATTGTCGGCATCGAGCTAGAAGAACAGCGAGACCTGCAACTCCGAGAAGCCACCGTAGATGCGGGGAGCGCGGGGCTAGGTGCAGGGGACGGCGCCGATTCAAGCGCGCGCCGCAAAACGGTCGCCAAGAACGGTTACGTCAAGGTCGGAGATTCGATTGGATCACTGACGAAAGCGGCCCGTGAGGGGGGAACCGTCAGCTTCAAACAAGCAAAGCGAGCGATTCAAAACATCATTGATATCATGCAGGATGATGAAGCAACGGTCCTCGGTCTTACTACCCTTCGGTGCCACGATCAGTACACCCATAACCATTCAGTCAATGTCGCATTGCTATCCCTAGCGCTGGCCAATCGTGTCGGCTACCCCAAAGTCGAACTAGCCGACTTGGGCCTTGCGGCATTATTCCATGACATGGGGAAATCCACCATTCCTTTGGAGACACTGAACAAACCCGGAGAGTTCACCGATGACGATTGGACGCTGATGCGCAATCATCCCACGGAAGGAGTTCTGATTCTCTCAAAAATGAGAGGCATTACGAATCTACCCGGGCGCATGGCGGCTGCCTCATTTGAACACCACATGAATCTGGACTTCTCCGGCTATCCCAAACTGGCCGTGCCCTGGACACTCTCGTTAACCGGCCGTATTCTCACAATCGCGGACTGTTATGACGCGATGACCTCCTCCCGTGTCTATCGTCGAGAGCCGATGTCCCCGTCGAAAGTCTTAAATATGATGTTCTCAAAATCTGGGAAAGCGTTCGACTCTGTGCTGCTCAAGCTATTTGTCAACTGTGTCGGCATCATTCCCATCGGCAGCCTGGTGATGTTGGAGACGAACGAACTGGCGGTCGTACTCAAGCCATCTGAAGACAAGACAAACGCCGAACGACCTGTCGTTAGAGTGATCACCGATCCTCAGGGAAATTCGATTGATCATGGGCCGGAGCTGGATCTAACTGAGAAAGACGAGACCGGAGACTTCCGCCACTCCATTATCCGCCTGATCGACAACACAGAGTACAAGTTTGACACCAGCCGTTACTTCGTTTAGCCGGCTGGGCGATCCAATCTCTTGACAGAGCCTGGCCCCCCAGTTATTCTCGCAACCACTACCCTGTTCGCTGTGTTTCTCAACAAGGAGCGCGTGTTATGCATATGACGAGAATCCTCTTGGGGCGGATAACCCTCTCTCTAGTCGCTACAGCCATGTTGCTGGTGACATCGCTTCCTGCTGCGCGGGCTGCCGACGCGTTCAAGATGGGAGTCGTCGATCCTCAGGCAGTATTGGAAAAATCAAAAGCGGGGAAGAAAGCCTTGGATGGTTTCAAGGAATACGTCGCCACCAGGCAGAAATTACTGACCGGGGATGAAGAGGAGTTACGCAACACCGAGAAGACGCTCAAGGAGCAAATGGCGAAATGGAGCGAAGCCGAAAAAAAGGAAAAAGAGACCCAGTTTCGCGCGAAGGTTCAAGATTTCCAGAAACGCGCGCAGGAATTCAATCAGGAATTACAGGGAAAACAGAAGGAACTCCTCGATGACTATATGAAGAGAATTTCTTCAGCGACCAAGACCGTCGCGGAAAAGGGTGGATATGCTCTCGTGGTGGATAAGGGCAGCGAGCAAGCTGTAAAAATTGTGATCTATAACAAGGACGCCATCGATTTAACCGACCAGGTGATCAAAGAGTTCGACCGGGTCAACAGTAAATAGTTGTGGTCCCTCTCACCGTTCAAGGGGATAACCAGCATCCCGCCAGCCCTTGATTCCCCCAGCCATCGACACGACATTGGTGTAGCCCATCCGCTGAAGCGCGTCTGCGGCTAAAATGGACCGATAACCACCTCCACAATATAGCAGTATGGACTCACGTTTGTCGGGAATATAGGTTTCCACATCTCGCTCAAGAATCCCTTTGCCGAGGTGCCTGGCGCCTTTCGCATGATCCTCTGCAAATTCGGCATCTTCGCGCACATCGAGGAAATACCGTACTTCACCGCGCTCAAGCCTTGCTTTTGCCTGCGCCACCGTACACTCCTTGACCCGGACACGCGCCTCATCCACCAACTTGAGAAAACCTGGATTGTGTTTCACCTCGGCTCCTCCTTTAGCGCGCTCAAAATAAGGCAGTTTGCTCGCCCCCTGGCCGGCGAAAGGTATTAGGAACCATCTCCTCGCGCAGGATCGATAATCCTGCCCTACGCCGGGAGACCTGAAACAACTGATCGATCATGGCCCAATAGGGGCCCGAGCCACGATGGCGATCGAAGAATGTTCCATTAGTCATGGCGCCGCCACGCACCTCTCGGATGCGTTTTGCAATTTTGCTGACTCGATCCGGAAACGCTGCCGCCATTCGCTCCATGAACACAGGCTCCACGGAACCGGGCAGGCGGAGAAGCGTCGCCGTAGCCTCGAGCGCGCCTGCTTGTTTGGCCCGGTCCAACAGGTCGGGTATGTCTCCATCGTTGAGGCCCGGAATAACCGGAGACAGCGAGATGCCTGTTGGAATTCCGGCATTCGCCAAGGTTGCCATCGCCTCGAACCGTTTCCGGCTGGAAGGGGCCTGGGGTTCGACCTTTCGCGCAACCGCATCGTCCGAAAAGGGTATGCTGAAGTACACACGGAGTGTGGCCTCCCGGTGCAACCGACGTAGGATGTCCAGATCACGCAGCACCAACACCCCTTTCGTGATAATCCCCACCGGATTTCGAAATTCGGCGCAGACCTCCAGACAAGCGCGTGTCAACTCGAGAGACGCTTCCAGCGGTTGGTAACAATCGGTGTTCCCGGAAAACAGTATCAAGTCACCTTGCCATGAAGGCTTCTCGAATACTCGGCGGAGCAATGTCGGAGCCTCCCGCTTTACAATGAGTTTGGATTCGAAGTCGCTTCCAGCGCCGAACCCCCAGTACTCATGTGTAGGCCTGGCGTAGCAATAGACGCAAGCATGGAAGCAGCCACGATAGGGGTTGAGACTCCATCGAAACGGCAGATCCGGACTCTCGTTACGACTGAGAATGTCACGGGTGGTATCTTCAAACATTTGCAGTTCTACATGAGAAGCAGGCACCAAGAGGTCGCGGCGCTGCGACTCAAATGGGTTCGGCGGATTCATGACTTTGCGCATGGGTGTATGCTGCTCAATCCAGCCCCTTCTGTCAACATTGACTAACCCCTACCTCGATGCTAAATTCCAGCCGCTCTCCCATTCACACACCTATGTACGATTTACGCACCCTCCGCGACAATTTCGACATCATCAGGCAACAGCTTGGCCTTCGGGGCGCAGACGTCCCCTGGGAGAACCTCCGGGTCCTGATTGAACAGCGCCGGAGCTTGACCGGCCAGGCCGAACAGTTACGTCATGAACTCAAAAAGGGATCTGAAGACATTGCCAAGCTGAAGCGTGAACACCGGCCGGCTGATAGCGCCATGCTTGCCATGAAGGCAGTCGGCGAACGGATCAAGACAATTGAAGACGAACTTCGAATGGCAGAAGAGACCTTGACCAATCTGAATCTCCACATCCCGAATCTCCCGCATCTCTCGGTGCCGACAGGAAAAGACTCTGATTACAACGTGGAGGCCAGACGGTGGGGAACCCCACCCTCGTTCACCACTCCCGCCAAGAACCATTGGGAGATCGGTGAAGCCCTCGGCATCCTCGACTTTGACCGCGCAGCCAAGATCGCCGGTGCGCGATTCGCAGTATTGACCGGGGCTGGCGCGCGACTCGAACGGGCTCTCATCAACTATATGCTCGACATTCACACGACCCAGCACGGCTATCGTGAGGTCATGCCCCCACTGCTTGTCAATCGGTCGAGCATGACCGCCACCGGGCAGTTGCCGAAATTCGAAGAAGATCTGTTTCGCCTGCGGGATGAGGACTTTTTTTTAATCCCTACGGCAGAAGTTCCGGTGACCAATCTCCACCGCGACGAGACACTCACCGACAATGCCCTGCCGCTGAGGTACGCAGCCTATACGCCCTGTTTTCGGCGTGAAGCTGGTTCGTATGGAAGAGACACCAAGGGGCTCATTCGCCTACACCAGTTCAATAAAGTTGAATTGGTCTCGTTTACGCCGCCAGATCAGTCATACGAGGAACTGGAGCGCTTGACCGGCCATGCCGAAGCCATCTTGCAGGGTTTGGGACTACATTACCGAGTCGTGACCCTCTGCTCCGGTGACATGGGATTCTCTGCGGCAAAAACTTACGATATCGAAGTCTGGCTCCCTTCCCAGAACCACTATCGCGAGATCTCCTCCTGCAGCAATTTCGAAGGCTTTCAGGCCAGACGGGCTGGGATTCGATACAGAGGCACTGGGGGGAAGAAGGATGCGAAAACGGAGTATGTCCATACCCTCAACGGATCAGGGCTTGCTGTGGGACGCACAGTCGTGGCTATTCTTGAAAATTACCAGCAACCGGATGGAAGCGTCACGATTCCGGATGTGTTGCGTGACTATATGGGTGGGATGAAAAGCATCTTGAAAGAATGAGATACTTGATATCATTTTCCCGGTACCAGAAACATCAAGGCTTCGGATCTGATCAAGCGGGCCATGGAGGGGTGACGGAGTGGCCGAACGTGCCAGTCTTGAAAACTGGAGACCTCGCAAGGGGTCCGCGAGTTCAAATCTCGCCCCCTCCGCCACCGAAGGACGCGCGATTCGATCCTCGGCAATGTACCGCCTCGTCATCTCTCCAGATTTAGATCGAGTGTGGAGCATATCCAATTGGAATTTATGATGTAATCATCTTTCGACCTCGGTCGATTTCTCCCCTGTATTCCTCCCCTCCTTTAGTTCGGTTCCACCTACCTCTACGGTATTTTCAAAAATTTCGTCTTGCCCCATTATGACACTCACAGTGGGATTTATGCGTATTGTCTCGAAGGATGCGCGCAATGCAGAAAGAGCACAGTGAAATGAGCGCGGTTGGGCTCAATCGTCAGGAGCTAGATCGTAAAGCCTGTCCCTTCTGCGGAAGCCGGAAGTATCAACTCGTGCTTCGCTGGGACATGCAGCCTAGAGTTGATGGGCTCTTCGCCCGCTGTGCTCAGTGTCAACGTCCGCGGTGAGAGGAAAACCTTCGTATCGTTTCAGCACAGAAAGCAGGCATGATGGACGTCATCACTTCACTAATCCAATACATGAAGTTGCGCAGGGTGCAGAGTAAACAGAAACGACAAAAAAGGACTGTGCTGCACATGTTGGCAGCAAGCGGTGTCGTCAGACCAGGGCATATTGAACTCCGTTACACGAAACCATTTGCGAGATCTACTGCCCGCCGCGCCTAGACAGCACACATCAGGGAATCGCAGACTCTATCCACCACATTTTTATAACTCTCGATCCCCTTCTCGAATCGCTTGTGCCGCTCACCTGGCCTAGGGTATGATCGCATTCGCTCGCTGGTTTTCCTACAGTCGCCGACCTCCGTCGCAGTTGATTGGGAACCCCGCATCGAGCTGAGCGCAAGGGAGAGGTGGCCGAGTGGCCGAAGGCAACGGTTTGCTAAACCGTCGTAGGGGCAAAACCTCTACCGAGGGTTCAAATCCCTCCCTCTCCGCCAATCTTGGTGCGATAGAAGCTGCTGGTCTGTCGACCACAGGGCAGTGGCGCGCCAGTTATACCGACTGGTTTAGTAGGTTTGTTTGGTCTATTTCGTTTCTTTGGTTTTGGTTAAATGAATTTAAGGCGAGTAACTAAAAAAACAAAATAAACCTCTTCAACCAAATGAACCAGCCAGACCGGGTAGCTTGATTTTTCTCTGACGATCCTGTAACTCTGCGTCGCTCATCTTGCCGTGATCCGTGCCGAGGTAGCTCAGTTGGTAGAGCACAGCCCTGAAAAGGCTGGTGTCGACAGTTCAATTCTGTCCCTCGGCACCATTCCTCAGTTATGACCGACAAGCGAGAATGGTTACTCCATTTTGGGTAGACGCGAAAAGTAGAACGTGGCAATGGCAACAGTCGCTGCCACATTAAGGGACTCTACGCCACGACCGAGGGGAATCGTAAATCGAGTCGTCGCCTGCTTGCCAAGCTGGCCTGACAAACCTCGACTTTCATTACCGACAGCCAGAATGAGTTTCCTCGGCACCTGGCGGATTTCATCGATCGGAACCGTCCCGTTTCCTGTCACTTCTGCCGCAAAGATCTGGCAACCATGACGGATCAACCCAGATACGTCCCTGGCAATAAAGATCGGCAGACTGAGCAACGAGCCGCTGGTCGCACGAACAGCCTTCGGATGATAGACGTCGGCGGATTCAGGCGTCAGCCACAGAGCGCTTAGATTGAGCGCTGCAGCCGTTCGAATGATAGCCCCGACATTAGCGGGATCTTGCAAATTTTCCCCAAAGATTCCCGAAACAGTTGGCTGTCTAAGGATGTCTTCTTCATCCCATGTCGGTTTCTGCACGACAGCGAGGATGCCTTGGGGAGTATCCAGATCAGACAATCTCGAAAATTGGAGATCGGAGCAGGAATATCGTTTCGTGGAGGAGGTTGCCCGGGCGAGGTGACTACCCTGCTCCTGTCTCGAGAGATACCCTCGAGTGGCGACGATCGATAAAACTTGTTCGGGATTTCGAGCCAGGAGATCTTCTACCGCATGACTACCTTCGACAACAAAGGAACGACTCTGTACTCGTGCCGTCTTCTCTCGGAGAAGCTCACGAATATGCGCCCCCTGCGATCGCGTCAGGAGGGGAAAATCGGGCTGCTGGGTTACAGGGGGGAGAACTGTTTCAGCGGCGTTTCCGCCCTGATGCAGCCTCGGCTGCCCGAATTCGCTGGGCTCGAGCCTTTGCTCGTTTGAGTGCAATCAACTTCCCTCTGGTTCGAGCCTGTTCGTGTTGGAGCTTATCGAATTGAGACTTGAGGTAAAGCTTTTCCCGCTTATGAAGCGAGGCACATTCTTCCTTCGATAGCTGAATCCAGTCTCCGCTTGTGCGGGCCCGTTTGATCCGTTGTTCGAGCGACTCACGCAACTGTTTGGAACGCATGGTCAAGAGCGATTTCAAGGCATCCTTGCGCCGCTGGACCTCTTCTTCTTCTGCGATAATCCCCCGTATGTCTGTTCCTAACATGATTCCTCTCCTCACTAGATCCAGATTTCCCTTGAGCGAGTAATATACCTGATTTCATCCTTCTTCTTCCACTCGGTACTAATATTCATAACTCCTTGTTTCTACATATATTTTCAGGATAACCAGGGGTAACTATGGTTGCAGGGAGGCCTTAGTTTCAGTATCATCACGCCATGGCGATTGCACAACAGATTCAAGCTTGGCGCCTCTCGAGAGGCTACTCAGTCGACGATTTGGCAGCAGAGTCTCACCTTCAACCTCATGTATTGGAGGAGATTGAGGCCGGCGAGGTTGACCCTTCTGCCTCGCTCCTCGAAGCTCTTGCTGAAGCGCTAAAGGTCCCTCCGGCATGGCTCTTTAACCATCCAACTACCTTTCATATCCTGTTTAATGATCCGGAGGGAGAGACGAATTTCATCCCTCCGAGTCCTGAT
>Ga0233416_10000615_pt1 | contig 11060 bp, 10 predicted proteins | sample Sediment_Towuti__2_FD_188638 | JGI IMG/M metagenome (GOLD analysis project Ga0233416, IMG submission 188638) | Sediment microbial communities from Lake Towuti, South Sulawesi, Indonesia - Sediment_Towuti_2014_0_MG | ecosystem: Environmental > Aquatic > Freshwater > Lake > Sediment | place... | reverse complement strand
TCGTCCAGACCACCTGACACACTCCTCGGCGGCTCGCGCACCCGAAGCAGCCAACTCGCAGAAACGGCCGCCCAAAGGCGGCCGTTTCACATCTCACGCCGGGAGTTCTTCCGGGGCAAATAGCTAGGAGCGACCCTCGAGAAGGTCATCCACGGCCTGCTCGAGCTCGTTCACCGAGACGACCCCCTCGTAGCGCTCGGCGACCTTCCCGTCCGCGCCGACGACGAACGTCCACGGCTCCGTGGTGAGTCCCCACTCCCGCATCCAACGGTTGTAGCCCCGGGCCGGGTCGTTGTCCTCGTACACCTCGACGTGGATGAAGCGGACGTCCTCGCCCTCGAAGCGACGCGCAACCTCCTCCACCACGTCGACATCGGGTCCACACGTGCGGCTCTCGCAGAACTTCGGACTGGCGAACGTGACGACGAAGGGCACTCGAGCGGCGATCGACTCCGCGACCGAATACTGGAGCAGCGTCTCGTCGGGGGGAACCCTGGTCGTGATCTTCGAGGCGTCGCCGCCGACCGTGGCAAGCGTCGGCGTATCGGACTTCGGAGCCGCCTCGCCGACGTCGGGGGGCGGATCCGACTCGGATACAGCGACGTTGCCGAGCGCCTGGACCTTCACTCGTCCCTCCGGTTCCGCGAGCAGCCAGTACGTGCCGGCCGTGGGGAGGCGGAGGTGCGCGACGTAGATGTGCGTCGCGCTCGCCTCGGCTCCTCCGGGGACGCCGATGCGCTCGAGCTTCGCGGTCGACTCGAGGAAGGGCGCCACGTCGAGGCCCCGCGCGACCCAGACCCGCGCCGTGGGATAGACGATCGGCCGGCCCTGCCCGTCGATGACGACGAACGAGACGCGGACGTCGCCCGGGAGATGGTGCTCCGTGCCGGGGAGGACAGCCACGTCGTCGCCGGGAGCCCGCCAGAGCTCCTCGAGGGTCGCCCCGTTGGCCGACAGCGCATCGGCGGACGAGGAGTCGTCTCCGGAACCGCCGCAGCCCGCAACGAGGAGGCATGAGACGACAGCCGATGCGACAGCCAGGCGCATCGGCGCCGAGTCTAGCCTGGGTGTGTCAGCCGCACGTTCAGGTTCGTCAGTGGCCGTCCGGCCACGAGTCCGGCACGAACTCACCGATCATGGCCGCCAGCAGCGCCAGGTTGACCAGCAGCAGCGTGAGCCTGGTTCGCATGCGGACCTCCTCTCTCAGAAGCGGATTTCCTGGAGCGCCTCGGCGGCGTTCCGGTAGAGACGCGCGGCCTCGCGGTCGTTGCCGCGACGCGCCGCAAGATCACCCAGTGCGACCCACGCCTCCGTTCGGTGACTCACCGACGCGAGCTGCTCAGCAGCCGCGTCGGCAGCCCGGAAGCATTCCTCCGCCTCGTCGAGACGGCCCCGTTCCATCAGCGCCCGCCCCAGAACGAGCTGCGATGGACAGATCTCGTCGAGGAAGTCCTCCCGCCCCTGCAGCAGCGAGAGCGCCTTTCGGGCGAGCTCGTCCGCCCTGTCGTATTCGCCACGCCGCAGGTGGACCGTGGCCAGCCCCCCGAGCGCCTGAGCGCCATCTGCAGGAGAGTCGGCCTCCAACGCTCTCTCGAACGACGCGTTCAGGTGCTCGACCGCCCGCTCCTCGTCACCGAGGAGGAGCGTGAGGCCGCCGAGGGCAAGGAGAAGCCTGCCCACGTTGCGCTCGTCGTTGAGCTCCTGGTACAGCTCTCGAGCACGCTGTGCATAGGTACGCGAGAGCACCCAGTGGCCCTCGCGCTGCGCGATGAGAGAAGCCTGGAAGTACGTGTTCGCGATCGCGCGGCGGTCGCCGAGCTGCTGCGCGAGCTCGAGCGCGTGCTCGACGTCCTCGCGCGCTGCGACGTAGTCGCGCTGCCGCCGATGGCAACGCGAGCGCCAGCCGAGGATGTCGGCGCGCAGAAGGTCGCAGGGAAGCCCGGAGCCTTCGGCGAGGGCGAGCGCCTCCCCGAAGAGCGCGATCGCCGTACCGATGCTCGAGAGCTTGTAACGGCAGACGCCGAGCCTGAAGAGGACGTCCGCCCGGTCGACGTCGGAGAGCTGATCCGACTCCACGAGCGCCTGCGCGCGGCGAAGGAGCTCGATCGCCTCTCGCACCTCGCCCGCCTGCTGGAGCGCCCACGCCTCGCCCATCAGCGACCGCAGCTCGAGCGCCGCGGCCTCCGCCGCCTCGACTGCCGGCGTCGCCTCCCTGAACGCGGCGATCGCGTCGGCGTAGGCGTGCGCCTCCGAGAGGGCCTCGGCCCGGGACAGCATCGCCTCGACCTTGGCGCGCTCCTCCGACGAGACACCGTGCGCCAGGAACGCGGGATCGACGTCGAGCCGCTCGGCGAGCCACGCGATCGTCTCACTCGTCGGGCGTGTCTTCCCGCGCTCGATCTGGCTGATGTACTCCTTCGAGAAGCGGCCGGCGGCGAGATCGCTCTGCGTCAGACCTGCCGTGACCCGGAGCGCGCGAACGCGCTCACCGAGCCGCGAGCCCGAGTCGGGCCGGGAGGTCGTGGCGGTCTGGGTCATCCGCATCGGAGTGAACCCCGAGATCGGCTCCGGTGCCCTCCCCCCCGTGGGGGATCTACCGGCGACGATTCGTGGTCAATTCGTGGTCAAGCAAGGATACTCGAAATCACTTGACTCAGCTACTTGACTTTTTTGGACACGGCTCCTATAGTCAGCCTACACCGCAACCGATCGGACGCCAGATCGGGCGCGCGGGCGCCACCGCCGGATCCCCCGACGGGCACCAGGGAAGGAGTGGCTGGGCCGCAGAGCCACCAACATCCCGGCCCGTCGTCCCGGAACAGGGTCGCCTCGAATGGAGAACGCCCCCGGAGCCGCAGCCGGGGGCGTTTTCGTGCGCGGGGGGGAAACCTCGCGGTTTCTTCCCGCGAGCCCCCTCTTCGTCATGCCGCCCTGCGGACTCGAGGGGCCGGCCGGCTCAAGGTCGCCCCGAAAGCCAGCGGTGACGCTGCGCGAGGATGGCCCCGAAGTCTTCGGCGCTGAGAAGACCGCCGAGGCGATCGGCGATCGAGACGAGCATGATCGCGGCGACGAAGATCCACGCCTCCGCTTCCGGGTCGCGGTCACGCCGAATCGCCCCCGTGCCCTGCAGGCGCCGGATGAAGTCCGCGAAGAAGTCGTGCACCTCGCGCATGTGGCGGCGGACGTGGCGGCGGATCTCGTCGTCCTCGCCGGCCTCGGTGATCGCCTGCATCCAGAGGCTCGGGAGCAGGAACTTCATCTCGCGCAGCGTCGACGGCGCGACCGACCTCCACCCCTCCTCCGGCCCGAGCTCCTCGATCTGCGCTTCGATCCGGCCGCGGATCCGCTCCCAGGCCTCGTCGAGGCAGGCGAAGTAGAGATCGCGCTTGGACGGGAAGTGCCGGTAGAGGATCGGCTCGGACACGCCCGCGGCGCGGGCGATCTCCGCGGTGGTGGCGCCGGCGTAGCTCCCCTCAGAGAACACGTGCAGGGCCGCGTCGACGAGCTCGCGGCGCCGCTCGACGGCAGGGAGCCGGGTCCCGGACGCCGGCGTCATGCGGCCGGCTCCGGTGCGCGGCGATCGATCGGGCCGGCTTCCTCGTGTGGCCGCACGAGCACGAAGGCCACGAGCGCGCCGAGGAGCGCAATCCCGGCAGCGACGAGTAGCGCAGTGTCGAACCCGTCCATGAACGTCTCGACGGAGCGCACGCCGCCCATCTGAGCGGCCACGATCGCCCCCATCACCGCGATCCCCATGGTGCCTCCGACCTGGCGGGCGCTGTTCAGCACCGCGGAGCCCACGCCGGCCTTGTCGACGGGGACCGCCCGCGTCGCGGCGGCGGCGCTCGGCGTCATGGTCAACGCCATCCCCACACCGCCGACGAGGAGTGCAGGGAGCAAGTGCCAGTACGAGGCGTCGGCGCCTAGCCTCGAGAACAGGAGGAGCTGGACGGAGATGAGCAGCATTCCTGCGGTCATGAGCCCGCGTGAGCCCAAGCGGTCGCTCGTCCGCCCCGCGAGCGGGGCGACGAGGATGATGAGGAGCGTCATCGGCAGGAATGCCGCGCCCGCCTCGACGGGGGAGTAGCCGAGGATGTTCTGCATGTAGAGAGAGACGAAGAAGAAGACTCCGAACATGGCCAGCGCGACGAGCAGCATGGTGATGTTGGCGCCCGTATACGTGCGGTTGCGGAAGAGGTCGAGCTGGAGCATGGGCGCGCGCTGGTGCCGCTCGAGCAGGACGAACCCGACGAGAGCGACCGCGGCGACCAGGAACGAGCCGAGGATCCGCGTCGAGGTCCACCCGTAGGTGTTCGCCTCGATCAGCCCGTACGTGAGCGCGAACAGCCCGATCGCGGACGTCGCGAGCCCAGGAAGGTCGAGACGCTCGTGCGTCTCGTCGCGCGACTCGTCGATGAACAGGTAGCTGGCCGCGATCCCGAGGATGCCGATCGGGACGTTGATGAAGAAGATCCAGCTCCAGTCGAGATGCTCGGTGAGCAGGCCGCCGACGAGCGGCCCGATCGCGAGCGCGAGCGCCGAGACGCCGGCCCAGATCCCGATCGCCGCGCCGCGCTGCGCCGGCGGGAACGTCGCAGCGATGATGGAGAGCGTTGCGGGGTTCATCAGCGCCGCCCCGGCGCCCTGCAGGACGCGGGCGCCGATGAGCATCTCGCTCGAGTCGGCGAGCCCGCAGAGGAGCGACGCGACCGTGAAGACGACGATTCCGAGCACGAAGATCCGCCTCCGGCCGTACGCGTCGGCCACCTTGCCGCCCACGAGCAGGAGCGCGGCGAACGTCAGCGCGTACCCGGTGACGATCCACTGGAGCTCGGAGAGGTCGGCGCCGAGATCCCGCTGGATCGAGGGCAGCGCCACGTTCACCACCGTGTTGTCGAGCATGATCATGAAGAGGCCGAACGAGACGGCGGCCAGCGTGAACCACTTGCGCGTGTCCTCTGCGAAGATCCGAGCCAAGACCCCAGCCTGCATCGCCTTCCTCTCTGTTGTTAGTGGTCACTAAGCTAGCAGATACTAACTCCCGCGGTCAAGGCGGGTTCACGTGGGTGCCGAGCGCGGACCAGCTGGAGGCGGCGAACGTCACCCGCTTGGCGCGGCTGCTCGACTGCTCCACGTACGACGAGCTCCACCGGGTCTCGGTCCGCGACCCCGAGCGCTTCTGGCGGACGGTGCGCGACGATCTCGGCCTCCCGCTCAGGCGCGGCTGGGACCGCGTGCTCGACGACTCGCGCGGGGTCGAGTGGACGACGTGGTTCGTCGGCGCGCGCCTCAATCTGGCGGAGGCGTGCGTACACCGCTGGGCCGCCGAGCGGCCGGACGAGGAGGCGGCGGTCTGGCAGCCGGAGGACGGCGAGCGCAGGTCGCTGACCTGGCGCGAGCTCTCCTACGACGTCACCCGCCTCGCGGAGGGGCTCGCGAGGCTCGGCGTACGGGAGGGTGACGCGGTCGGGATCTTCCTCCCGATGTCGCCGGAGGCGGCGATCGCGTCGCACGCCTGCGCCCACCTCGGCGCGATCCAGGTGCCGATCTTCTCGGGCTTCGCCGCACCCGCGATCGCGGCGCGACTGGCGGACGCCGGCGCAAAGGCCCTCGTCACCGCGGATGCCTCGCTCAGACGGGGCTCGACGGTCCCCATGAAGGAGATCGCCGACGAAGCGCTGGGGGCCGCCCCGTCGGTCGAGCACGTCCTCGTCTGGAGAAGGCTCGGCGCCGAGGCACCGATGCGTCCCGGCCGCGACCACGACTGGGACGAGCTCGTGGCCGCGTCGCCGGGAGAGCTCGAGCCCGCCGGCCTCGAGAGCGAGACGCCCTACTTGCTCGCATACACATCGGGCACGACCGGGCGGCCGAAGGGGGCCCTCCACGTGCACGGCGGCTTCCTCCTGTCGATCGCGCGCGAGGCCGCGTACCAGGCCGACCTGCGGTCGGGCGACCGCGTCCTCTTCGCCACGGACATGGGGTGGATCATGGGCCCGTGGACCGTCGTCGGCGCGGGCGCGCTCGGCGCGACGATCGTGTTCATGGAGGGTGCGCCGGACCGGCCCGCGGACCGGCTCTGGAGGCTGGTCGAGGAGGAGCGCGTGACGATGCTCGGCGTGTCGCCGACGCTCGTGCGCGCGCTCATCCCTCACGGCGAGCCGACAGCCGACCTCTCGTCGCTTCGGGCCGTCACCACCACAGGGGAGCCGTGGAACCGCGGCCCGTATGACTGGCTCGACGAGCACGTCTGCGCGAAGGGCGGCATCCCGATCGTGAACATCTCCGGCGGGACCGAGGTGGGCGCGTGCTTCCTCTCCGTCAGCATGCTCGCGCCGACCAAGCCCTGCTCGCTCGGCTTCCCTGCGCTCGGCGCAGACATGGACGTCTTCGACGAGGAGGGCAGACCGGTGCGAGGCGAGGTGGGCGAGCTCGTGTGCAAAGGGGCCTGGCCGGGGATGACGCGCGGGATCTGGGGCGATCCAGAGCGGTATCTGGAGACGTACTGGCGACGCTTCCCCGGCGTCTGGACCCACGGCGACTGGGCCTCGGTCGACGAAGACGGCTACTGGTACCTCCACGGTCGGTCCGACGACACGCTCAACATCGCCGGAAAGCGGATCGGCCCGGCCGAGATCGAGTCCGCGGCAGTCAACCACCCCGCCGTCGCCGAGGCCGCGGCGATCGGCGTGCCGCACGAGGTGAAGGGGGAGGTCGCCTGGCTCTTCTGCGTGCTCCGTCCCGGCGCCGAGGCGTTGGCCGACGACGTCGCTCGAACGGTGACCGACGAGCTCGGAAAGGCCTTCAAGCCGGATCGGGTCGTGTTCGTCTCGGCCCTCCCGAAGACGCGGAGCCAGAAGATCGTTCGCAGGGCCGTGCGGGCGAGGGCGCTCGGAGAGGACCCCGGAGACCTTTCCACGCTCGAGAACCCCGAGTCGCTGGACGAGATCGCCCGTGTCGTCTGACGCGCTCGAAGGAGTCGCGCTCGTCACCGGCGGCGGGCGAGGGATCGGCGCCGCGATCGCTCGCGAGCTCGCGCAGGCGGGGATGCGCGTGGCCGTGACGGGACGGACGGCCGAGCAGGTCGAGGCCGTCGCCGCCGAGATCGGAGGGATCGCGCTCGTGGGCGACGTCTCCAGGGGTGACGACGTCCTGACCTGGGTCGAGCGCACCGAGTCCGAGGTGGGGCCGATCGACCTCCTCGCCGCGAACGCCGGCATCGGCGGCCCGCGCGTGGCCACGTGGGAGGCCGAACCCGGACGCTGGTGGCAGACGCTCGAGGTGAACGTCCTCGGCGTCCACCTCTGCTGCGCAGCCGTCATTCCCGGGATGCTCGAGCGGGGTCGCGGCCGGATCGTGATCACCGGCAGCGGCGCCGCGTATCTCCCGAGCTCTCGTAACACCGCGTATGCCGCGAGCAAGGCGGCGGTGTGGCGCTACGGCGAGACGCTCGCCAACGAGCTGCGCGGCCGCATCCCGGTCTTCGTGATCAGTCCGGGGCTCGTCCGGACCGCCATGACCGCGGACGCCTTTCCCGACGACGCACCCTGGACGCCGCCCGAGCTCGCGCCCCGCCTGGTGCGGGTGCTCGCCTCGGGCCGCGCCGACGCCCTCGCAGGGCGCTACCTGCACGCCGAGCACGACGACGTCGAAGACCTCGTCCGGCGCGCCGACGAGATCGCGGCGAACGACCTCAACGCCATCCGGCTGCGCCGCTGACACGGCTACCCTGGCGCCCGTGCCGTACTTCATCTGCCCCAACTGCAAGCGCCGGTCGGTGGACCTCGACGGATACGAGGGCTTCTCGACCCAGACCGTCCAGTGCCGCGAGTGCGGCTTCGGGTTCCTGTTCGAGCTCCTCGAGGACTACTACCCGGCGCCGGAGACCGGCCTCGTCGTGTGCGACCGGGACGCACGCGTGCTCGCGGCCGGCCGAGGCGTATTCGAGCTCACCGGCTACCGCGACGGCGACCTGATCGGGCGCGAGGTGAGCGAGGTGCTCGGGCTCTCAGATGCTGCAGCGATCGCGGTGGTGCGGGAGTGGGGCGTGCGGAAGCTCGGTCAGGAGCTCGAGATCCGGACTCGGGCGGGCCACGTGAAGGAGGTCACCGTGGACTTCTTCCCGGCCTACGACGAGGACGGCGGGCTCCTGTTGGCCCTGACGCCCCGCTGACCTTCGCGCCGCTCTGGGGCGTCGCTGACCAGCGAGGCCGAAGCATCGCGCCGTCAGCGGCGTCAGGCGGCGGAGGAGAGCGGCTCCGCCGCCCGAGAGCCGGCGCCGGCCGGTGCGGCGCGGGGCTCGATCCAGGTCTGCCTCGCGAGAGCGAGAAGCTCGCCGTCCACGGCGAGGAGGGCCGTGCCCGCGAAGAGCTTGCGGCCGTCCTCGCCGAGCGGCCACGCGGCGACCACGCAGGGCTCGCCCTCGTCCGGGACGCGCTCGACCCGGGCCGCCATGCGCCCGAGCACGACCTCACCCCGCCCCTCGACGCCGACGGCGTAGGCGCCCGGGCAGTCGATCGCGGCCCACACCACCTCGGGGCCGGCGGGCTCGCGGGGAGTCCACGGCGCTGCGTGCACCGGCTCGCGCCCCGTCACGGGCCCTGCATAGATCCCGAGCCCGTCCTCCTCGTACCTGATCCCGCAGACGAAGCATTCCCGGAACACCGGGTTGCCCACGCGGACATGACGGGCGGCGGCGGCCTCGGCTTCGGCAAGGGTGACGGGCACGGGCATCTCGAGATCCAGAGGAGACGGGCGCGCCTCCGCCACCACCGCGTCCCCGTCCAGCAGCAGCGTGACGTCCGCCTCCCTCCGCACCTCGAGCGCGCGCTCGAGCGGCGGCGGGAGGCGCAGCGTGACCTCGACCGCCTCGGCGTCCACGAACGAGGCGAGCCGGCCGCACGCGTACCCGCCGTTCGCGGACGTGAGCGGGCCGCGGTACCGCCGGGGGAAAGAGATCGTCATGACACCGCAGCCTACTGACTAGACTGAGGTTTGTGACTGTGAGGCGAAAACCGTGAGAATCGCGCTCGCGCAGATGAACACGGTCGTCGGCGACCTCGACGGGAACCGCAGCAGAGTTCTCGCCTTTCTGCAGCGGGCGCGCGACGCGGAAGCCGACCTCGCCGTCTTCCCGGAGCTCGCGGTGACCGGCTACCCGCCCGAGGACCTCCTCCTCCGCCCCGCTTTCGTCCGGGCCGCCCGGGAGGCGACCGAGGAGATCGCGCGTTCGACCGAAGGGATCGTCGCCCTGGTCGGAGCGCCGTGGTTCGACCGCGACCTGGCAAACGCGTGCGCGGTTTGCGCGGACGGCCGCATCCGGGCCGTCTACCGCAAGCAGTTCCTCCCGAACTACGGCGTCTTCGACGAGCACCGTTACTTCGCCGAGGGGCGCGATCTTCTGCTGCTCCACGTAGGCGAGGTGTACGCGGGCGTCACGATCTGCGAGGACGTCTGGCAGCCCGGGCCGCCCGCGACCGATCTCGCGCTGGCGGGGGCTCAGCTCATCGTCAACCTCTCGGCGTCCCCGTACCACGTCGGCAAGGCCGAGGAGCGCGAGGAGATGCTCGTTACGCGCGCACGGGACACGAGCTCGTACCTCGTCTTCTGCAACCTCGTGGGCGGGCAGGACGAGCTCGTTTTCGACGGGCACTCGGTCGTGCTCGACGACGCGGGAGAGGTCGTCGCCCGAGCGCCCGGCTTCGAGGAGGATCTGCTGGTCGTCGACGTCGCCCCCGAGCTCGCCATCGGCCGCCGGCTCCGAGACGTGCGGCGCCGCGAGCTCGACCGCTCCCGCGAGACCGTCCCGTCCGTCGAGGTCGTGGAGCTCGGCGCGGCTCGCGGCCACGCCGAAGCCGAAGCGCCCGTGGTCACGCCCTTCGAGCCGGAGCTCGAGCAGATGCGCCTCGCGCTCGGGCTCGGACTGCGCGACTACGTGGCGAAGAACGGCTTCGCGGAGGTCGTCGTCGGCGTCTCCGGGGGGATCGACTCCGCCGTGACGGCGGCGCTCTGCGCAGACGCCCTCGGTGCCGAGCGCGTGCACTGCGTGTCGATGCCGTCGCGGTTCACTTCCGAGGAGACACGGAGCGACGCCCGGCAGGTGGCCGAGAGCGTCGGCTGCAGCTTCTCCGAGATCCCGATCGAGAGTGTCGTCGCCGCGTTCCACGACGTCCTGCGCGAGCCCACGGGCGGGGGGCCGGAAGGGCTGGCCGCGGAGAACCTGCAGGCTCGTGTCCGGGGCGTGATCCTCATGACCCTCTCGAACACGTACGGCTGGCTCGTCGTCTCGACCGGGAACAAGTCGGAGCTCGCGGTCGGCTACTCGACGCTGTACGGGGACATGGTCGGCGGGTTCGCGCTGCTCAAGGACGTGCTCAAGACGGACGTCTTCCGCCTCGCGCGGCATCTGAACGACCGGGCCGGTCGGGAGCTGATCCCTGCGACCACCATCGAGCGCGCGCCGAGCGCGGAGCTGCGGCCGGACCAGCGCGACGAGGACTCGATCCCGCCGTACGCCGCCCTCGACCCGGTGCTCGAGGCGTACGTCGAGCTCGACCGCTCGCGTGAAGAGCTGCTCGAGGAGTTCGATCACGACGTCGTGGAACGGGCGGTCGCTCTCGTCGACCGCGCCGAGTACAAGCGGCGCCAGGCGCCTCCGGGAGTGAAGCTCCGCCCGAAGGCGTTCGGCCGCGACCGCCGCACGCCGATCACGAATCGCTGGCAAGGCTGATTCGCGCTTCCGGCGCGAACCAGCCTAATCGCTTGCGCCTCCTGTCTGTAAGTGGTACCTTACGGTAAGTGCAGACTAACGGACATCCTCTCGACGCGCTCGGCGACCCCACGCGGCGCCGGGTTTTCGAGCTACTGCGGCACGGGCCGCGGTCGGTCGGAGAGCTCGCCTCCGAGCTTCCGGTGAGCCGGCCTGCCGTGTCGCAGCACCTCCGCGTCCTCGAGGGTGCCGGCCTCGTCACCCACCGGCGCCGGGGGACAAGGCACCTGTACGAGCTCGACTCGGCCGGAGTGAGCGTGCTCCGCGACTGGGTCGACGGATTCTGGACTGAGGC
>Ga0233416_10000614_pt1 | contig 11070 bp, 10 predicted proteins | sample Sediment_Towuti__2_FD_188638 | JGI IMG/M metagenome (GOLD analysis project Ga0233416, IMG submission 188638) | Sediment microbial communities from Lake Towuti, South Sulawesi, Indonesia - Sediment_Towuti_2014_0_MG | ecosystem: Environmental > Aquatic > Freshwater > Lake > Sediment | place... | reverse complement strand
TGGCCGGAATCGCGGTCCAGGAGACGCAACTCCAGGCCCTGCGGCGTGTGCACATACTTCACCAGCCAGCGGCCGTCGGGCGACGCGCTGATTGCCGTCCCGGGCGTCACCGTTTCGCGGGAGAGAACCGCCACGGAATTGCACAGGGAAAGAGCCGACTGCGGCACATGGACGTCCTGGCCCGCGGCAGAGTTGCTGGCAAGGCCGATCAAAACCCCGGCAACCGCAAAATGCCGCGCGAGGAAATGAAAGATCGCCTGTCGCATGGCTCCGACGTATAGTTTGACCCAATCCGAAGGTCGCAGCTATAATGATTTTTGCTTTGCGAGCTCTTGGAAGGCTGGAGCCGGCGCGATGTTGTCCATGCAGCCGGACTCGTTTTGGCCATCGTGGGTAGATGGCGTAGGCCTGCCGCGAAACCCCGTTAGCACTGGGAGCGAGAAATGGTCAAGGCGACTCAACTGCGCCCGGGAATGATTATCCGCCACGACGGCGACCTCTATTCGGTGTTTAGCGTGGAGCACCGCACACCGGGGAACAAGCGCGGCTCCATGCAAACCAAAATGCGCAACCTGCGGACCGGGGCCATTATTGACCATCGGTTCCGCGCCGAGGAATTTCTCGAGCGCGCCATTCTGGACGAGGTGGAGTTTGAATACCTCTATGCTGACGGCGAAGGCTTCCACTTCATGAACACACAAACCTATGAGCAGATTCACCTCGGCCAGGACGTCTTGGGCGACGCGATGAACTATCTGGTTCCCAACACCCTTCTGAAGGTGGAGTTTTTCGAAAGTAAGCCGATCGGCGTAGCCCTGCCCGACACGGTGGACTTGAAGGTCGTACACACCGAGCCGACCGTGCAGAAAGCCACCGCCAGTGCGGTGATGAAGCCTGCCCAGTTGGAAACCGGGTTGACCATCCAGGTGCCGCCCTTCATCAACGAAGGGGACACGGTGCGCGTGGACACTACTGAGGCCCGCTACGTTCAACGCGCCTAACCTACCTCAGAAACCTCGCTAGGCGATTGCACGGGCGGCCGTTGCCTCCTGGCCCTCAAGAACTCGTTGCAGGGCATCCACCAGCGCGCCATCCCACCAGCCCCGCCGCACCTCCTCGCGCATGATGGCGAAAGCTTCACGGACAGACAGGGCCTTGCGGTAGGGCCGGTCCGTCGTGAGTGCGTCGTAAATGTCCACAGTCTGCAGGATGCGAGCGGTCAGGGGAATGCTGTTGTTGGAGAGGCGGTCAGGATAACCGGTACCGTTCATCCGTTCGTGGTGATGCCGGATGATAGGGAGCAGTTGCCGAAAGGATTTCAGCGGACTGCAGATGCGCTCACCGACCACGACATGGCTTTCCATCACCCGGCGCTCGTCCTCGGTGAGCAGGCCGGGCTTGAGGAGGATCTGCTCGGGAACGGCAACCTTGCCAATATCGTGCACGATGCCTGCGCGACGCAGCGCGACAACCTGATCCTGAGGAAGGCCAAGCTGCTCGGCCAGCGCCACAGAATAATGGGAGAGCCGGTCGCAATGGCCTTCGGTGTAGGGGTCTTTGGCCTCAATGCTCCGCGCCAGGGTGCAAAGGACCATTTCCGCACTCTCCAGTTCATCGGTGTAACGCTTCAGCCGCACCAGGGACTTCACGCGCGCCAGCAGCTCCTCTTTGCGCACCGGCTTGTGCAGAAAATCATCCGCGCCGGATTCGATCCCCTGCAGGCGATCTTCCGCGCGGGCCATCCCGGTGACCAGCACGACCGGGATCAATCGCGTTTCATCCTGCGACTTGACCGTGCGGCAGACGCTGAAACCGGTCTGGCGCGGCATCATCACGTCGAGCAGCGCGATGTCGATCGGTTCGCGTTCAAACGCCGCCAACGCTTCTGAGCCATCGGCAACGCTCACCACACGGTAGCCGTGGGTGCGTAGCAAATGGCACAGCAATTCGCGGTTGTCCTCGCTGTCATCGGCAACGAGCACAGTGCCCTGAAGTGGCTCGCATTCGACCATGCGCATCTCCCGAAGGGCCGCGGGGTGGGGGGAAACTGCAGGGGAATCCGCCGTAGACCGAAGAAATTAAGAAGGGGAAGCAGCAAGCTAGCAACTCCAACAACCAAGTGTCAAGACGAAGAAGATGCGAAAGGAAGAGGAAGTTTCAGTGTGAAACAGAAGAGCTAGGCGAAGACACGCTGGAAGATCGCATCTACCTGGCTCAATTGGCGACGCAGATCGAATGCACGCTGCAGGTCAGCCGGCTTCAGAAAGTTCGTGATCCGCGAATCGGCCGCAACTCGCACGCGGAAGTCGGAGTCTGCCTCCCAGGCTGCCATCGCGTTTTCCTGCACCCACTTGTAGGCATCCTCGCGGGAGGCGCCGGCCTCCACCAAATCCTGCAAGAGCTGGCCGGAGAAAACCAGCCCGCGCGTCACTTCCAGGTTGCGCAACATGCGTTCGGGGAAGACGCGCAGCCCCGCCACGATCTCCGTCAGGCGGGCCAGCATGTAGTCCACCAGGATGCAGGAGTCGGGAAGAATGATGCGCTCGACCGAGCTATGGGAAATATCTCGCTCGTGCCACAGGGCCACATTTTCCAGTGCGGCCATAGAGTTGGCGCGCACCACGCGGGCCAGCCCGCACAGTTGCTCGCAACTGACCGGGTTGCGTTTGTGGGGCATGGCTGAGCTGCCCCGCTGCTCGCCGCCAAACGGCTCTTCGACCTCGCGAACCTCGGTGCGCTGCAGGTGGCGGATTTCTAGCGCAATTTTCTCCATGCTGGCCGCGAGAATCGCCAGCGTCCCCAGGTACTGAGCGTGGCGGTCGCGTTGGATCACCTGGGAAGAGATGGGCGCGGCCGACAACCCCAGCCGCGCGCAGATCTTCTCTTCGTCGCCTGGACCGAGGTGCGAGCAGGTTCCTACGGCACCGGAGATTTTTCCGACCGCCATCTGCGCGGACGCCTCGCCGAACCGCTGGAGGTTGCGGCGATTTTCTGCGTACCAATTGGCCAACTTCAAGCCGAACGTAATCGGCTCAGCATGAATGCCGTGCGTGCGGCCGATCTGCGGCGTGTCTTTGAACTCGCGGGCGCGGCGCTCGAGCACTTCTCCCAGCCGAACCAGCCCGCTCTCGATGAGCCGCGAAGCCTCCGTCACTTGCAGGGCCTGAGCCGTGTCCACCACATCGTTGGACGTCAAACCATAATGCAGCCAGCGGGCCGCGGCCGGATCGCCAATCGTTTCGCCGATGGCCATGGTGAAGGCGATAACGTCGTGCTTCACCTTCGCTTCCAGCTCGTGAATGCGCGCCACGTTGACCCGGGCCTTGGCGCGCATCGTTGCCGCGACTTGGCGCGGCACCACGCCCTTTTCGGCCAGCGTTTCCGTGGCAGCCAACTCCACCTCGAGCCACTTCTGGAACTTGGTGTCGTCGCTCCAGACGCGGCCCATCTCCTCGCGCGTGTACCGGGGAATCAAGCAGTGCTCCCTGTTGCCGAAGGTACTTACAAAAGGTGGGGAAACTTCCCTGCCCAATGATACCGCAACTTGCGGCTGGCGTCAGTCGAGAACGGCTCCACACCATCATGGCATGATTCGCCTCGACCGTAAGCCCCTTATGTTCAACTTGTTGGCGAAAGTGTCCGGCTCCTTCGACATAGACGGTGCAGGGCAAATCTCAGCAGGGAAGCGGACATGAACGTGGTACTCTTGTGGTACACGGTAAAGAGCCTGGAGCGTGCCAAAAAGTTCTACGGCGAGGTTCTCGGGCTGAAGAAGACGTTTGAGATGCAAGGCTGGGCGGAGTTCTCCCACGCCGAGGGAGCGGCCGCCATAGGTCTCGCCGAGAACCCGCAGGCCAACGGCAGCTCCAACAACGGCGGCGCAACCGTGGTGCTGGGGGTGCAGGACCTCGCCCGCGTGCAGAAAGAGCTGGCCAGGCGCGGCGTGAAGTTCGAAGAAAGAATCGAAAAGATCCCCGGCGTGGTGCGCATCGCTACATTCCATGATCCCTTTGGCAACCGGTTGCAACTCGCGCAGTCGTTGCTGCGCGGATAGGCATAGCGCCTTGCGCCGGGACACTGTTCCATCTGTGCGCGCGCCCGCGAGGGTGGAATAATGGACTGGCGCGAAGCCTGCAAGTCTCAGGAGCCTGAGGATGGCAGCCACATCCTGGCCGCAGATCCCCGTAGAAGAGGAGGCACAGCTCGTCCAACGCGCCCAGCAGGGCGACCGCACCGCGCTTGGCGGGCTGGTGGAGCCTTGGCGAAAACTGCTCTTCGGCTACATCTACCGCATGGTCACTCTGCGCCAAGATGCCGAAGACCTTTTGCAAGACGTGCTCGTGCGCGTGCTGGAAAGCTTGCCGAGTTTTCGCGGGGAGGCGCGTTTCAAGTCGTGGCTCTTCGGCATTGCCACGCACGTCTGCCTCGATCACCTACGTCACAGGAGGCGCTGGCGTGTCGAGGCGCAACTCGAAGGCCAGTACGAAACCGAAGCGGATCCGGCCAAAGTCGAACAGGTAGCCGCGGTCCTTTCCCGGCCGGATTTCGTTTTTGACATTCGCGAACATATCGCGTTCTGCTTTACCTGCATTGGCCGCACGCTGCCCCCCGAGGAGCAGGCCGCGGTCATGCTGCGTGAAGTCCTGGGATTCTCGAGTGAAGAGGCGGCGCGCATCCTCGGCGTCTCCGAGCCAATCTTTCGCCACCGTCTCTCCGCCGCCCGCGCCACGATGATTCGGAGCTATGATGGTCTTTGCCAACTCATCAAGAAAGAGGGCCCCTGCCGGCAGTGCCGCGGTCTGCGGGAGTTCGCTCCGGAGGCTAATCGCGGCCCCGATCTGGTACAAATTGAAGTGGCGCCAGGGCTGGCGGTCACTCCGGAAAGTCTTTTTGAGGCACGTCTGAAGATTGTGCGCGAGGCAGACCTGGAAAATGGGCGATCGCGCTCGCTGCACGACATATTCTACGAAGGCATCAACCGACGCGAAGAGCAGCGACTGAAAGAGACTTGATCCATGGCCAATCGCAAGCTGATCCGCGCTGTCCGCGCTGCCCTGCAACTGGCCCGGAGCTACGCCAGGGACCGTCGCAAGACACGTCACCTGGTGGACCAGGCCGACGCCAAGGTGCGCCAGCACGGCGCCATGCAGCGGCTGCGAGACGACTTTCTCGAGCTGCTCAGCCTGCTGCGCGCCTGGGCGGCAGGCAACTACACGGTCGTGCCCTGGAAATCCCTCCTGCTCGGGATCGCCGCGGTCCTTTACTTTGTCAACCCCTTTGACCTGGTTCCTGACTTCCTTCCCTTGACCGGTTTGGTGGATGACGTGGCAGTGCTCGCCTATGTGTTGAAGTCCCTTCAGAAAGACCTCGGTCGTTTCCGCGATTGGCGGCAGGCGCAAGCTGAGCTTGGGGCGAGCGGTTCTTGATCCCCCTGCAGTCGGCCACCTAACCGCAAAGCCGCTTTTCTGGTCTGATGATTTGGATGGAACATGGGGCGACGTAGGCGGTCGAGATCAGCGACGCCGCCCGGGTCGCGCAGGCGCACCTCCAGACCGGGTCTGACATTTCCATTCTCCAGGCGTCTAAATTGTTGGAGCGGACTGGCCCGGGCCGAGCTTACCGCCGGATCGGAACATTCCCGCGCGGCAGTGCGTCGCTTAAGCTAAGGGATGCACAGCAAGCGAATCAGGAGGCACTTATGAGGAGAACTCTTCGCCTGGGGAGTTTGTGGGTGGCCGTGTTCAGTCTGTTTGCCGCCGCGAGCCTAGCTTGCGCGGCCATGCCCGATTCCGTCAAAGGCTCATTCGAGCGCACGCTGAAGGTAGCCGGCCCAGCCGACCTCGACGTCAATACGGGCTCGGGAAACATCACCGTACGGCCTGGCGACGGCTCAACCGTACGCATCCTTGGAACCATCCAAGCCTCGGACCGCTGGCTGGACGGGGAAAGCGCCGCCCGGGAACGCGTGCGCCGGCTCGAGGCCAATCCGCCCATCGAGCAGAACGGCAACATCATTCGCGTCGGCTACATCACGGAACGTGAATTGCGGCGCAACGTCGCCATCAGCTATGAAATCACCCTTCCTGCGGACTCCCGCGTGCGGTCCAACACCGGCTCGGGCGACATCCGACTCTCCGGCATTCTCGGCGTCACCGGCGCTAACACCGGCTCCGGAAACATCACCATTGAGAGCGGCACGGGGGAGGTTCGCGCTTCGACCGGCAGCGGCAACATTGAAATCACCCAGTCCGGCGGAGATGTTCGAGCATCCACTGGCAGCGGCAACATCCGCGCTTCGGGCTTGACCGGCGCGCTGCGCGCCTCCACCGGAAGCGGCAACATTACCGCAGAGGGAAAGCCCGGGAGCGGCTGGGATCTGGATACCGGCTCGGGCAACATCGTTGTGCGCCTGGCCTCCGATGCGGCGTTTGAAGTGGATGCACACACGGGTTCGGGCACGATTCAATCCAGTCACCCGGTCACAGTACTGGGCAGGTTCGACAAGGATACGTTGCGGGGAACTGTTCGCGGAGGCGGCCCGCGACTTCTGCTGCGCACCGGCTCCGGCAGTATCCGACTTGAGTAGGTCGCTTGCTTTTTGTGCGGCGCAGTCCAGTTCGCTCACTTCGAGGCGGCCTGAATCTCCGGCGTAACCGCTAAACCTCCCCGGCTGATCCAGCCGATGCGCGCGCGTACGCGTGTCCAACCGGCCGGTACAGGGGGGGCACCTTCCTTCACGGGGGCGCGCTCCAAGTCGGCGCGAAACACCACCGCTCCGCTGAGCGGGTCGCCTCCGGGCTTCTCAACTAAGCGCATTGCGGATGCTCCGCCCGCTGAGGAATTTCCCAGCTTATAGGGCGCTGCATCAAACTCGTTTTTGGAATACTCCTCAAAGTCGTCCGTCGGAACCCACCCCTCAATCCAGTCGGGGGTAAGCACTTCCAAGAAACCTGTATTGGCCCAGCGAACTTCGTAGGTGCCGGCGGGCAGGTTGCCGCCAGACTTCCCACCGGGTCGGTTAGCCACCGGTGCCGGCCCGCGCAGTCGTACCGTCGGTACGATTCGCCAGCAAGACCACAATTTGCCCGCCAGGGTGACGCGACACATTCCTGTGTCCGTGCCCACCCAGACTTGTTTCTCGTCCGCGCGAAGCGCGGTGATGATGCTCCCCACCAGCGGACTGCTTCCGGGACCATAGCTCTGGATCTCTCCGCTGGCTGGATCGAAGCGCACCAGACCCGCTGCTGGCTCGTCGCCGGCTTCCCGCTGCCAGAGCGTGCCCAGCCAGAGGTCGCCGCCCGCTTCGATCATATGCGTCACCGACGAGGTAGCCAAGTCCTGCGGCTGGAACGCACGCGCCTGCTTTTCCTGTGGGTCGAACGTGACGACCGTGCCAAGCCCGAGCCATCCTTCACCAGCGTAATGGCGGATGGCCAGCCAGAGTCGCGTGCCGCCGTCGACCACCGCGGCGACTTCGGGTTCGGCCGGCTCCACCTCTTCGGTGATTTGTTTCTCAGTTCGGCCGGGCATTTCCTCGCGCAGTTTGGCAGCCCAAGCCGAGGCGAGCTGCGTGCGATTCCAGAGGACCAGCCGCAGCAGAGGTTCCGGGTCTGAACCGGCACGGATTTCGAGGATGCCTTCATCGTCGGTGGATTCGCCCTTGAACCGATACTCCACGCCCAATCGTTCGTTGCGGTAGGAGCTTAGGCTGCGCGCGGCAGGGAGAGCATTCTTCTCTCGGGTGACCTTCCAAGTTCCTGTCGCGAGATCATGCGTGTACGTGTATTCCGCAGCGCGAAACAAGACCGCGTCGCCACGCAGCTCAATCGAACGCGCCGGGTGGTAGAGGAGGTCGCGGGAGATATCCGCGGCATCTACGGGCGGCTGTTGGGCGCGCAGCCACGGGAGGAAAACGAGGCAGAGAAGCCACGGGAGAAGGCGAGGCCGCAGGCGGATCTGGCAGGACATGGCAACGAGGCTACAGAACCAGACTCGGAAGCGGCTCGTGCTGCGAGGCAATCAGCAACTCTCCGCGAAAGGCAGCCGCGCTGTCGCGCCGGTTCAAAGCCTCTTCGGCTGAGATGCGGGCCACGTCGGGATTGTTGTTGTATTGGGAGAGATGCGCCAGCACGAGGAATCGCGCAGCAGCGTCAAAGCCTTCCGCATCGGCGAGGAACTCGCTGACCGTGTGATTGGAGAGATGCCCGGTGCGGCTCATCACGCGCTGCTTGACGTACCACGGATAGGGGCCGACCTTGAGCATTTCCAAGTCGTGGTTGGACTCCAGCACCAAGCAATCGGCGGCACGCAGATGATGCTTCACCAGCTCCGGCAGGTAGCCCAGGTCGGTGACCACCGCCACCTTGCTCCCATTGGCGTGAAACGTGAACCCGATTGGGTCCACGGCATCGTGCGGGATAGCGAACGCGTTGACCTCAATATCGCCCACGGTGAAGTGCTGCCCAGCGCGGATGAACTGGACTCGCTCCAAGCGCCGCCGGGGACTTTCCGGCAGCAGGCGCCGGCATTCGTCGTGCGTCGCCTCAGTGAGAAAAACCGTGGTCCGCCATTCGTTGGACAACTGCAGGAGGCCGCCGATGTGGTCGGTATGCTCGTGCGAGATGAGGATGCCGTCGAGACGATCTACCTGACGGCTGCTGGCGGCCAACCGGCGGAGCGTTTCCCGTTTGCCCAGGCCGGCGTCCACCAGCAGGCGGGTCTGGCTGGTTTCGAGCAACGTGCAATTGCCCGAGCTCCCGGACGCCAGAATCGTTACTCGGAATGCGATGCCCTACCCCCGCGATTGACTCGCAGCAATCCGCATGCTTCGGTATGCACGTCCTGAGGATAATCGCAAACTGCGTTGGCCACGTCAATGCCCCGAAAGCGGAGCGCCTACGGTTTACGGTTTACGGTTTACGATTTACGGTTTACGGTTCACAGTTTACGGCTAATTCGCGCCCGCCGCGCGCAGCACCGCCTGCACATCTTCCATGAGGTGGTTCACCAGTTCTTGAACTTGCGCGTCGCTCTGCGTCCCGCCGGAGCCTTTCACCTGCTGGCGGATATCGCTGAGCAGCGTCTCGCGCGAGTGCGGCGTGGCGCTGGCCCGCGTCGCATAGGTCCAGATGGCGCGCTGGATTACCGCCAGTTTGTACTTCTGCGGCGGCAGATCCTTGTGGAACTTGCCCTCGGCAGCGAGCTGGTTCCCCGCTTGAATAATTTTCTGATATACGCCGTACTCCGCAGGATTGTCGTCCACCTGGTAGCTCAGCGAAGGCCCGGCTTGCGCAGTGGAGGGCACCGTAAGCCCGAGCGCCGGCAGCGAACCCGCTGAGGCCACGAGAATCGGGTCCGCATCCAATCGCCCAAATGTCGTTGGGGGCGGCGGCTGTTGCCCGTAGTCGAGGCAGTACCCGTTGAGCGGTGCTTGCGCAGTCTGATTCGGCCCGACGTCCACTCGCTGCGGGTTATCGGTAATCATCCTCTGATAGTCGGGGTTGGAGGGTTTGAACACCGTCCCGCTGGGGATCTCGACCACGATCGGCTCACCGGTCTGGCTGCGCACGATGATTTCGAAGATGTTGCCGGCGGTCACCCCCAGGCCAACCAGCGTCCAGGTGAACCCGCGCGGCTGGCTGACCGTGCGCGGGCGCGTGCCCGTACCTGTCGTTGTAGTCGTGCACGTCGGACACTGCGCACAGGCCACGGCCGCAGCGCGCGCGCACAGGCGCGCATAGGCCCTTGACCAGGACTCCACCCACTTCGCCGCCCAAGCCTCCGTCCAAGTGCTCACCCAGCTCGACGTGTATTCAAATAGCTCGGCCTGCACCTGCGACCGCGCGCGGGCAAAGTCCGCCTGGAAGGACGCGGACTGCGCCCAGGCAACATCGAAAGCCACCTTGAACGCCGCCTTGCTGGCGCTGGCACTCGCTCCGGCCAGCGCGCGCCAGATCGTGGCCACGGCCGGCATCGGCGCACCCGGCGTGGTCCACCAGCGAACGATCGCAGGAAGCTGAGCCTCATCGGCGAGTTTCTGTCGCCACACCGCAGCAAACGCGCTGGCGCCAGCGTTGGAAAACGCCGCCGCAAAGGCCACGGCGAACTCGCGCGCATTAGCAGAAGCGATGGCCGACGCCCAGGCGCGCGCCAGTGCGCGCGCTCCTGCCTGCGCCGCAGCCGAAGCATAGGCTGAACTGTAAGCCGAGGCGCCCGCTTCCGCCCAGGCCTGTGCAAAAGCCTCCGCTGCCGCCGCCGCGCAAGCATTCGCCGCGGCGATGGCGCAGTTCCCCGAAACTGCGGCCACAGCGCTGCTGGCTGCCGTAGCGGAGGCGCCGGTCATCGCCGTGGCCCCGGCGCTGGCCCACGCGGCTGCGCCGGCGTTGGTCCACACATTCGTCCATACGGCCGTCTGCACCTCGGCCCAGGCGTCTGTGTTGGCCCAGGCAAATGCCCAGGAATCCGCCGTGGCATCGGCGAAGGCCACCGCAGTTGCAAAGGCGTTGGCCGTAGCGTTGGCGCGAGCGCGCGCGCACAGCCACGGATAGTGCAGAAACCATTCCTTAGCCCACTCTTCGGCGTACTTGGCCGCGAACCGATCTGCCCAGGACTTGTCTGCGCCGGCCACTGCCGGCGCTGTCTGCCAAGCGCTGCCCCATGCTGTCTTGCCCGTTTGAACTCCGAGTGCAAACCAGTTGTTGTGGCAGCAGCCTGCGCCTGGGGTGCCGGTGAGTCCCGCGCCCGCAGCCGTCCACGCCGCGGTCCAGGCGCGCGTCCAAGCCTGCGACCACGCGCTCGCCGCCGGGCTGGGCGCTTGCCCTGCAGCAAGCCCGGCCGCCTGAAGAGCGTCGCGCGCCGCCAGGGTATTGGCTTCGCCCCACAGGTCGCGGCACGTGGGCGGCGGGCCGCCAATCGGCGGTTGCGCTCCAGCAGACGCCGCGCTGAACAACTGCAAAACTCCAAAGAGCACCAGAAGCATCCAACCCTCACGGGGACGGCGCAGGGCATTCATAGCTTCTCTCCCTTAATGACGAGATTGCGGGGCCGGGTTTAGCGTTTGGGCGGCTTCTG
>Ga0233416_10000613_pt1 | contig 11072 bp, 10 predicted proteins | sample Sediment_Towuti__2_FD_188638 | JGI IMG/M metagenome (GOLD analysis project Ga0233416, IMG submission 188638) | Sediment microbial communities from Lake Towuti, South Sulawesi, Indonesia - Sediment_Towuti_2014_0_MG | ecosystem: Environmental > Aquatic > Freshwater > Lake > Sediment | place... | reverse complement strand
GAGCGGATGGGCGGCATCCGGTACGTATTCCTGAGCCATGAAGACGACGTCGCGGACGCCGCGCGGTACGCTCGCCACTTCAAGGCCACACGCATCATCCACCAACACGACGTGGAGGCCATGCCCAACGCGGAATGGATCGTGCGGGATAGCAAGCCGGTCGCCGCCACGCCCCACCTGCAACTCATTCCGGTGCCCGGGCACACCCCCGGCAGCCTGGCACTCCTGCATGACGGCGGCTATCTCTTTTCGGGGGATCACCTCTGGTGGGATCGTGAGGCAGGCACCCTCGGGGCGCCCGAGCAATTGGTCTGGAGCAGACCGCGGCTCCTGGAATCGCTCGCCCGGCTGCTGGCCTATCGCTTCGAATGGGTGCTGCCAGGACATGGCGACCGGAAACGCCTGCCGGCCGCCGAGATGCACGCACACCTGCAACGGCTCATGGAGGCGAGGCGATGAAAGCACGCTACCTCGGGGCGCAACGAGACAGGCGTCTGGTGGCGCCGCCACGACGAGTACAAGGAGGGTGTATGAAGATCGCAGACGCGGCGGTTCTGGTGACCGGAGCCAATCGCGGCATCGGGCGGGCACTGGTCACGGAGCGTTGAAGGACCGGCATATGAGGAAGCGCGGTACTACGCCGTGTTTTTCGAGGATCCTAGCGGCAATCGTCTCGAGATTTGTAATCGAGAAGTCGAATAGGTCCGCATAAGAACAGCGGCCAGGCTGGACCACTAGAGGTCTCTTTCGAGCACCAAAAGGATGGTATGACCGCCGCGTCGCGGACCGTTTGCATTTAAGATTCGGGACCGACTAGGGAAAGTCGTACGTCCACAGGAATGCGGCAATGAGCAGATGCTGCGATTGTGCAAGTCCGCTCACGCCGGGGCCGATTTCTCCTCCCTTAAAAAATCCGCCTTGCGAGCCGGTCGAATCATCGTACCGGTACTCCAATCGCCATCGGGTGAGGGTGGAAGCGAATGGCAGCTTGTACTCCAGCGTGGTCGTGATGGCCTTGAGAAATTGCTGAGCTCCTGTCAGCGTGCCGTTCGGGTCGTAATACAGCTCGGGCCGGATGGCGAGTGCCCATGCCTCACGGAACTGCCAACGGGTCCAGAGCGCAGTCCCGGTCCAGAAGACCCTGTGACCGCCGGCTTCCGGTATTACACGCTCCGTTCCGATGTCATACGCCAGCGCGATCGTGAAGTCATGGCTCTTCCACTCCAGGATGCTGTCAGAGAAAACACGCCAATACCGAAGATCCGTATTGGATTGATCGGGTCCGGAGTATAGATTCTGTGTGAACGTGATACCCGATGAGGCCGCCCATTTTAATTGTGTCCCATAACTCGGCAGATGGTTTGGTTCAGAAAGAAAGTTATATCGATTGATCACGTAGAAGACGGTCTTCACCGCCTCGTTGATCTGATACTCAGCAGACACTCCAAACATGAAATAGGGGGAATAATCAGCAATGTAGGCTCTCGTGTAGTTGGCATTGTCCTTCGCGTAGAAAGACTCGTAGCCGATAAAGCTGTTGAACAGTCCGGCCGTGAGCCGCAGACCGGTCCCGATAGGGGCGAGATACGACACATTGGCGCGGGAGAAGTGACTGAAGGTGTCGGCATCCGAATAGGGGTCTCCGAATCTCAGACTGGCATTGGGGACCTCCGCCTCTTGGTCATAGCCGGTCTGAAGTGCGAACTCCATCCCCCAGCGCGATGATTCGTTCGCATCCTTGCGCACATAGCCCAGCGCCAAATTGGGAGTCAGCTCATTTACCCGCTGCGTCGTGACCTTGCTCCGCCAGCGGCGGTTGTCAGGAAAATTGAAGTCAACGGGATAACTGAGATCCAGATAAGCGCCGTAATGCCACGTCGATCGGCCGGCCGGATCAATTTTATCCGCGGCCGCTGATGATGGAGGTTGGGAAACAACCTGCGCGGACACGGACGCAGGTTCAATATGCCAGCCGGCGAAGGTCACGAAAGCGCAAAGGACCAGCAAGGAGTGAAGTCTGGCGTGCGCAGGAACAAGACGACACAAGCCCCTAGTTGAACGTGCAGGCCGGAGGTGCCTCCGAACCGTGGAGATGAACAATCTCAAAGTTTAGGCGACACCATGAAGGGAGTACCGTGCGCCCACCGAAGTCGACTGCTCATCTCACTGTCACCGTCATCGCAACCGGCTTCAGCAGGTTGTCGTACTCATCACCAGGAAGAGGCACGGTCTTCTTGCATGATCACGGCCGAAACGTATCACGTCAAGTGGCGCAGGGCAATGGGTTGGCCTGTGACGAGTTTCCAGGGCCTTTTCGGCGATGCACCTTACAACCAGTGAAGGAGGCTCCTATGCGTCTCATGTACGTCTCGCTCACATGTCTGTGTCTGGTCGTGACCGTCTCTGTCGGGATGGCCAAAGAAAAGAAACATCAGAAGCCGATGGATCAACAGGCGATGATGGAAATGTGGAAGAAACTGGGCACGCCCGGCGAGCCGCATAAGGTGTTCGCGAGCCTGGCCGGGAGCTGGACGACCACCACCAAGGAGTGGATGGAGCCGGGCAAGCCTCCGGCGGAATCGACTGGCACCGCCGACATGAAGATGTTGCTGGACGGGCGTTTTCTCTACCAGGAATACAACGGCCAGATGATGGGGCAGCCCTTCTCCGGAATCGGCATCGACGCCTATGACAACCTGACCAAAAAGTACGTGACGGCCTGGATGGATTCGTTGGGTACGGGGATCTTCACGATGGAAGGCTCGGCCAGCGCCGACGGCAAGACCATCACGCTAAAGGGCTCGCACCCGGAACCGGGCGGCGGCCGGATGTCTCATCGCGCGATCTGGAGGATTGTGGACCACAATACTCAGACCTTTGACATGTTCGGGGCTCACAACGGCGGCAAGGAAACGAAGATGTTGGAGATCACCTACACCCGCAAGTAGTGATGTAGCATGGCGGGCGCGTGCCTTGCGCCCGCCACTCATTCTCTGACGCCGATGCTTCGGCATGGGTCGAGATCTCGGCAGGCCAGAGCCAGCTCCCTCTCACCGTCCCCACAACACACGAGCATATTACTTGCGTTGTCAATCAGTTAGGCGAACAGCCTGTCTGCCGCGATGTGGAACGGACTTTGCCACAGCAGGAACGTAGAGGAGAACCGATCATGCTGAAAATCACGATCCATCGAGAGGCGGGAACCAAGAGGCTGACGCTTGAAGGCCGACTGGCTGGGGCCTGGGTCGACGAGGTGGATCGCTGCTGGAAGGGACTCGCGGACACAGGAGCGAGCCGTGCGGTGGTGGATCTGTCGGGAGTAACCTTCATTGCCTCTGAAGGCAAGGCGCTCTTGACCAGGATGTGGCAGCAAGGCGTGAAGCTTCACGCAGCCGGCTGTCTCACCAGTTGCATCGTGGAAGAAGTGATGAAAAAGGATCCAAGCAAGAGGAGCTGAGACACTCATGCCCTGGTTGGTTGTGTTCATGACAATCATCTTCCCGTTTCTGTTGGTGGTGCTGGTGATCATGGATCTTGTTGAGGTCGAGCCTAAGGCGGTAGAATCGGGGCTCAGCCTTCATCCCGACGCACCCCACAAGTAACGCAGCCGGATTGGGCCATGTTGAATTCAGGACCGACGATGTGCGATGGTTCACGCACACAACACCCGAGGCCCGATGCCCTGTGTTTGCCCTGTCTGAGCGGCGGACGCGCAGTCGCTCCAAGGACCATACCATGCTGACGCATACCTTACGACCGGGACTCACGGCAGGTGTCCTCGCCGCGATCGCGGTGGCCGGGCTGCTCGGCTGCAAGCAAGAGGCGGCTTCCACGCCCGCTCGTCCAATCCCGGAAGTCCAGGTCATCACCGTGGCCACGCAGACCGTACCCGACGAACCGGAATTCATCGGTCAGGCGGAGTCCTCACGCCCGGTCGAGATCCGGTCACAGGTGACGGGGATTATCAAGGAGCGGTTCTTCCAAGAGGGCCGTGATATCAAGAAAGGAGACCGCCTCTATCAGATCGATCCGGTCCCGTTCCGGGCTGCCCTGGTCAGCGCCAAAGCGAGGGTGGCCCAGGCTGAGGCCCGGTTGGTGCAGGCCAAGCAGAATCTCGCTCGGGTTAAGCCGCTTCTGGCGGAGCAGGCCGTGAGCCAAAAGGACGTGGACGACGCAGTCGCGGAGGAATTGGCCGCGAAGGCGGCTCTGGAAGCGGCGAGGGGGGACCTGGTCAAGGCCAAATTCGACTTCGACAACACCCTGATCATCGCTCCCATCGATGGCATGATCGAGCGGACCAAGGTCTACGAGGGGCGATTGGTCTCCGCCCAGACCGATCTGCTGACGATCATTCATCAGGTCGATCCCATGTACGTGACCGTGAGCGCCCCTGAGACCTTCCTGCTGAAACGGCGCCGGGATATCGAGGCAAAGCGGATCCAGCACCCTGGGATCTATCAACTCCGGGGCGTCATCACCTTCCTCGACGGCACGACGTATTCTCATGAAGGAGTCCTAGATTTGCTCGACGTAGGCATGCGCACCGAGACGGGATCGAGGCCGGCGCGGGTCACCTTCCCGAATCCCGACCGGGTGCTGGTTCCGGGGCAGTTCGTCACGGTTCGCTTCAAAGGCACGTTGAAGACCGGGGCGATCCTGGTCCCGCAACGGGCGGTGCAGCAGGGACCGAAGGGACCGGTCGTCTACGTGGTCGGCGCCGGTGATCAGGTAGAAATCCGTGGGATCCAGGCCAGCAGCTGGCAGGGCAACCAGTGGCTCATCGAGGAAGGGCTGCACACGGGCGAGCAAGTTATTGTGGACGGGTTCCAACGAATCATCCCCGGGGTCCCGGTCAAACCGGTTCCCTTCGCGGTCGCCGAAGCCGCCCCTCTGAGTCAGCCCACGGACACCAAGGCGGAGCAGACGAAGTGAGCCCGAGCTTTTTCATCGATCGCCCCATCTTTGCGTCAGTCCTCTCCATCATCATCGTGGTGGTGGGCCTGGTGTCCTTGCAGGCCCTGCCGATCGCGCAGTTTCCGGATATTACGCCCCCGGTCGTGCAGATCGAGGCCGACTATCCCGGCGCGAGCGCGGAAGTGATCGCGGACTCGGTGGCGCGCCCCATCGAGGTGCAGCTCCCCGGCATCGATAATCTCCTGTACTACAGTTCCACCAGCACCAATGACGGCCACATGACGATCCAGCTCACGTTCGAGATCGGGACGGACGTCGATATCGCCCAGGTCCAGACTCAGAACCGGGAGAAGCTGGCGGAACCGCAGATCCCGACCGAGGTGATTCGTCAGGGCATCACAGTGAAAAAAGTCTCCCCGGACTTGCTGGCGGTGATCGCCCTGAGCTCCAGTGACCCCCGGCATGACACCGTGTTCCTCTCCAACTATGCCATCCTCCGAATCGTGGACAATATCAAGCGGCTCAAAGGCATGGGCGACGCCTACGTCTTCGGGCAGCAGAATTACAGTATGCGGGTGATCCTGGACCCGATCCGGATGGCGCAGCTGAGTCTGACGCCGACCGACATCGCGAACGTCATCCGCGAGCAGAACCGGGACTTTCCGGCCGGGACCGTCGGGCGGGAACCAGCGCCCAAAGGAACGGAACTTACGATCCCGGTGATTACGCTCGGCCGCTTGACGGAGGTGAAGGACTTCGAAGACATGATCGTGAGGGCCCTGCCGAACGGGTCCATGATTCGGCTGAGGGACGTGGCCAAGGTCGAGCTGGGCGCCCAATCCTACACCCTTGAAGGACGGTGGAACGGCAAGCCCAACGTCTTTCTCTTGACCTTCCCGTCACCGGGAGCCAATGCCCTCGACACCGTCAAGCGGGTCCGCCATGAGATGGCCGAGGTGGCCAAGAGCTTCCCCCCGGGCGTTTCGTATGACATTCCGTATGACACGACCAGATTCATCGAGGTCTCGATCCAGGAAGTGGTGAAGACCTTGGCCGAGGCCATGATCCTGGTCATCCTCGTCGTGTATCTCTTTCTCCAGAATTGGCGAACGACCCTGATTCCAGGAGTGGCCGTTCCAGTCTCACTCATCGGCACCTTCGCGGGCATGGAGGCGCTGGGGTTCTCCATCAACACCCTGACGCTGTTCGGCATGGTGCTGTCCATCGGGCTGGTCGTGGACGATGCGATCATTGTGGTTGAGAACGTCGAACGCCACATGAAGGAAGAATGCTGCTCGTCCAAGGAAGCCGCGAAGAGAGCGATGGAGGAAGTGACCGGCCCCGTGATCGCGGTCGTGCTCGTCCTCTGCGCCGTCTTCGTCCCGGTGGGCTTTTTGGGAGGCATCACGGGCGAGCTGTACAAGCAGTTTGCGATCACCATCGCCATGTCCGTGACCATCTCAGGGCTGACGGCGCTCACGCTCAGTCCGGCCCTCTGCGCCCTGGTCTTGAAGCCGGGGGGCGAGAGTGAACGCACGGGTTTTTTTGCGCGCTTCAACAGGGTCTTCGATTGGACGAGAGACCGCTATACCGTGATAGCCGGCCAAGTCATCCAACGGAGCGCGCTGGCGCTCGCGGTCTTTGGCGTGGTGATCGCGGTCGCCGCCGGCCTCTTCCGGGTCATTCCCTCCAGCTTCCTGCCGGATGAAGACCAGGGCTACTTCATCACCATGATGCAGCTTCCGGACGGTGCATCCAAGCAACGGACCGATGCGGTCCTGAGCAAAGTGGAACACTACTTTCTGTCGGTGCCCGCGATCCATTCGACCGATGCGTTGTCGGGCCTCAATTTCGTCTTCAACACGCGCGGACCGAATGCGGCCACGATGTTCCTGCCGTTACACCACTGGGATCGACGGGGACCGCATGAACATGTCAAGGCCCTCATCGGCGCAGCCTACGGGGAGTTTGCGAAGATCCCTGAGGCGTTGATCCTGGCCTTCAACGCCCCGTCCATCAGGGGACTCGGCGCCACGGGCGGGTTCTCCCTTCAATTGCAGGACCCCGCTGGAGGGGACTTCAGCAAGTTCGCCGCCATCGGTCAAGAATTCCTCGCCAAGGCCAGACAGGACCCGGCCATCGGGGCGATCGGGACCAGCTTCCGCGTGAGCGCTCCCCGACTCTTCGCGCACGTGAACCGGGAGCGAGCCAAGGCGTTGGGAGTCCCGATCTCCGAGGTGTTTGACACGCTGCAGGCCTACTTCGGCAATCTCTACGTGAACGATTTCCTCAAGTTCGGCCGAGTCTATCGGGTCCAGACGGAGGCCGAGGCGCACTATCGATCCACTCCCGAAGATATCGCCAAGATCTACGTGCGTGCCCTGAACGGACAGGGTCCATCCATGATTCCGCTCGACACGGTGGTGACGACGGAATTCACCAGCGGGCCGGATCCCGTGACCCACTTCAACGGGTTCAACACGGCCTTGGTCCTCGGGTCCGCGGCACCGGGGTTCAGTTCCGGGCAGGTCCTCGAAGCGCTGGAGCGGGTGGCGCAAGGGGTGCTGATCCCTCAGGGGTATGGCATCGACTGGAGCGGGATCTCGTACCAGGAGCGCCTTGTGGGACGGCAGTCGGTCTTTGCGTTCGCGTTCGGCTTGCTGATGGTGTTCTTGGTACTGGCCGCCCAGTACGAGAGCTGGACAGTGCCCTTTGCCGTGATCCTGGCCGTGCCCTTCGGTGTCTTGGGGGCCTTGTCCGCGGTGTGGGTGCGCGGGATGACCAACGACATCTACTTCCAGATCGGGCTGGTCACGCTGATCGGGTTGTCCGCCAAGAACGCGATTCTGATCGTGGAGTTCGCCAATAAACGGTATGAGGCCGGCATGCCCGCCGTCGAGGCCGCGATCGAGGCCGCCAAGCTCCGGTTCCGGCCGATCATCATGACCTCGATGGCCTTCATCCTGGGTGTCGTGCCGCTGGTGCTGGCCACCGGCGCCGGCGCCGCCAGCCGGCAATCGATCGGGACCGGCGTATTCGGCGGCATGCTCGCGGCCACCTTCTTAGCCATCTTTTTCGTGCCACTGTTCTTTGTCCTGGTTCGAAAGCTCAGTCACCGCTTGAGCGGCCGCGGCAAGTCTCCCAGTGCAGAGCCACCGGTCGAGCGAAAGGCGGAGGAGGAATACCAGCATGCGTAAGTGGGCGACGCTGATCCTTCCAGTCTTTCTCCTGTCCTGCGCGATGGGGCCGGACTACGAACGATCTGCCATCCCGACTCCGGAAGAGTTCCGGATGACAGAGTCCGCCGAGTTGAACTCCATCGCGAACCTCCCGTGGTGGGAGCTGCTCCGTGATGCGGAGCTGCAAAAGCTGATCGAGATCGCGTTACAAGAGAACAAGGACCTGAAACGCGCGGTGGCCTCCATTGACGAGTTTCAGGCGAGGGCGCTGGTCGCAAGGATGGACTTCGCTCCCCAGCTCAGCCAGACCACCAGCACGCCGGCGTTCGGAAGGGATGCGTTTTTTCTCGTGCCCGGATTTCCGAACGCGTTCAACTACTACACGCAGGGCACTCTTTCATGGGAGTTGGACATTTGGGGACGCATTCGGCGATCGAATCAAGCCGCGTTTGCGGATCTCTTTGCCCGTGAATGGAACCGGCGGGCGGTGATTCTGCAACTCGTGAGCGGGGTGGCCGAGGCGTACTTCGATCTGCTCCAGTTCGACATGCAACTGGGGATCGCCAGGCGCACGGTTCTGGCATGGGAAGAGTCGGTGAGGATCGCCCGGGCTCGGCTGCGGCAGGGAGTGATCAATAAACTCGATGTTGACCAGTTCGAGGCCGAGCGGGCGAATGCAGCGGCGCGCGCGGCTGAGTTCGAACGACAGATGGTCCAAAAGGAGAATCAGATCAGCGTGCTGCTCGGACGCAATCCACATCAAATCCCGCGCGGCCGTTCGCTGACGGAGCAGGTGTTGCCGCCTCAAGTTCCGCCGGGGCTGCCGTCTGACCTGCTTCAGCGCCGCCCGGATATCGTGCAGGTCGAGCAAGAACTGACGGCGGTGAACGCACGAATCGGAGTCGCCAAGGCCGAACGGTTTCCCAAGATTACCATTACCGGTATCCTGGGCGTGTCGAGTCCGCAACTTTCGCAGCTCCTCACCGGCGAAAGTTCGTTTGCGGCCGTTGGGCCTGGGTTAGCCGGCCCGCTTTTCAATGCCCAAATATTGGGTTTCCAACAGGAAGCGGTAGAGGCCCAAACAAGGCAAGCCCTCGCCCAATACGAGCAGACCATTCTCGTGGCCTTCAGGGAGGTCGAGGATGCGCTGGTGGCGGTGCGAACCGCCCGCGAACAGCGGGAGGCGCAGGTGCAACAGGTCGAGGCGCTACGGTCGGCGCTGCACCTCGCCAACCTGCGGTACAAGGGCGGGCTCGCCAACTATCTGGATGTCCTCGTCGCCCAGCGCAACCTCTTCGAAGCTGAAGTGGCGCTGACCGGAAGCCACCGCCTCCACCTGGTGTCGATCGTGCAGCTCTACAAGGCGCTCGGCGGCGGATGGTCGCCACAAAGTCGGGCTCAGGGAGAGTCAAGTCAGGCCGCGAACGAACCCCGCCGCGGCTGATCCCCAGCGTTCGGACAGGTCTCGCCCCTCGTCACCGGAGCCACACCCCTACGTTGATTGCGACCCTCCTTCTGAAGTAACCTAGACCTTCCCGTAACGTTGCCCCACGCCTCAGCCTGGCTGTCAAGGAGCAAGACCGAATGGCCGGATTTCCGATCGAGCCTGCTCGGCGGATCAAATCGCTGCCGCCCTATTTGTTCGCCGCGATCGACGAGGTCAAGCAGAAGGCCCTCGCCCGCGGGATGGATGTCATTAACCTCGGGGTCGGCGACCCGGACCTGCCGACGCCCGCCCCGATCGTCGAGCGGGTGAAGCAGGCGGCAGCCGACCCGAAGAATCACCAGTACCCCTCCTACGAGGGCCTCCTCTCGTTCCGTCAGGCCGTGGCTGCCTGGTACAAGCGTCGGTTCGGGGTCTCGCTGGACCCTGCCTCCGAGGTCCTGACGCTGATCGGCTCGAAGGAAGGCATCGGGCACGTCCCGCTGGCCTTCGTGGACCCCGGCGACATCGTGTTGGTGCCGAGTCCGGGGTATCCCGTCTATCCGGTCGCGACTGGCTTTGCAGGCGGCGTCGCCCATCTCATGCCGCTGGTCAAGCAGAACGGGTTCCTGCCGGACCTGAACGTAATCCCCAAGGACGTGGCGAAACGCGCGAAGCTGATGTTCCTCAATTCGCCCAACAATCCCACGTCGGTCGTGATGAGCAAGGACTACTTCAAACAGGTTGTGGCCTTCGCGCGTCAGCATCGGATCATCGTCTGCCATGATGCGGCCTACTCGGAGATCTTTTACGACGGCCGGCGTCCCGCGAGTTTTCTCGAGGCCGACGGCGCGAAAGAAGTCGGCATCGAGTTTCACTCCCTCTCGAAGACCTTCAACATGACCGGCTGGCGGATCGGGTTCGCGGTGGGGAACAGGCAGGTCCTGACGGCGTTGGGCAAGGTCAAGAGCAACCTGGACTCGGGGGTCTTCCAGGCCGTGCAGGAGGCCGGCATCGCAGCCCTGCAGTTGGACGACGCGGTGACGGACGGCCTGCGCAAGATCTATCAGGAGCGGCGCGATGTCCTGGTGCCCGGACTCAAGAAGCTGGGGCTTGCGGTGGACCTGCCGCCCGCCACCTTCTACGTCTGGGTCGCGGTGCCGAAGGGTTATACCTCGGCGTCGTTCACCACGCACCTGCTGGAGAAGGCGGGCCTCCTGACGACGCCCGGCAACGGATTCGGCGAACCGGGTGAGGGCTATATCCGCATGACGGTGACCAGTCCGAAAGAACGGCTGGCGGAGGCGGTCGAGCGGTTGGCAAGGGTAGGATTTTAGGAAAGAACAAGTGGGTTCAGGGCGGCCTGGCCGACCTCCGTGCTCGCGCACCGCGCACGCAGGATCAATATAGATTTCTCAAATAGCGGGCGGTGCTCGGTGGACGCGCGCAGTAGAGGTCAGCCAGGCCACCCGAAGTCGTACTTCCCGCCTCCTGGGGAGGGAGGAAAAGGTGGAACGAGAGACGGCCTTCATCGGGTTCGGGTCGAATGTCGGTGA
>Ga0233416_10000612_pt1 | contig 11076 bp, 8 predicted proteins | sample Sediment_Towuti__2_FD_188638 | JGI IMG/M metagenome (GOLD analysis project Ga0233416, IMG submission 188638) | Sediment microbial communities from Lake Towuti, South Sulawesi, Indonesia - Sediment_Towuti_2014_0_MG | ecosystem: Environmental > Aquatic > Freshwater > Lake > Sediment | place... | reverse complement strand
GGCCTCGCGACCGCCGACGCCGAGGGCTACGCGGTCTCGCTGATCCAGAGCCTCGGGCCCGGGTTCGGAGCCGGGATCCTCGAGCCCTCGACGGGCATCATCGCCCAGGGCCGGGGCAGCGGCTTCGTGCTCGACGCCGCCCACCCGAACGCGCTCGCGCCGCGGAAGCTCCCGGCCCACACGCTCATGCCGGTGATGGCCCACCGAGACGGACGCCTCGCGGCGGTCTCGGCGACGATGGGCGGCTCGGCGCACCCGCAGATCAACGCGATGTCCCTCATCCGCGCCCTCGAGCTCGGTCGCTCGCCCGCCGAGGCCGTGGCCGAGCCGCGCTGGCTCGCCGGTGCGATGGATCCGGTCGGCCCGGTCCCGTTCGTCGTCGCCGAGCGCGCAGCGGTAGAGCGCGTCCGCGGTCCGCTGGAGCGAGCCGGGTTCCGGGTCGATCTCCTCGAGGACACGAGTGAAGAGGTCGGGCACGCACACCTGATCGTCGCCCGACCCGAAGACGGCTTCCTCGCGGGGACCGACCCGCGGGCGGACGGTGAGGTCGCGGTCCGATAGCGACTAGCATCATCGGATGATGCCCCTCCCCCCGAAGGGCGGGGTCGTGACGACCCAGAGTCCAGGCAGCGAGCTCCGGCGCCTGCGGGCGCTCGTCGGTGACCTCGACGCCGTCGTGTGGGAAGCCGACGCGGCTTCCGGCCGATTCACGTTCGTGAGCCAGCGCGCGTGGGACATGCTCGGGTACGCGCCGAAGATGTGGATCGACAGTCCCACCTTCTGGGCCGACCACATCCACCCGGACGACCGGGAGCGCGCCCTCGAGTCGTTCATGGCCGGCCTCACGGAAGGGCGCCCGCACGACATCGAGTACCGCTTCGTGCACCGCGACGGCTCGATCGTGTGGCTCCGCGACATCGGCCACGTGGTCAGGGACAACCTGGGGAACCCGGCGGTCGTTCGAGGGCTCATGGTCGAGATCACCCAGCACAAGCTCGCTGAGGAGCAGCGGACGGAGGCCGAGCGGCGCTACCGGGGGCTGGTCGAGCAGCTGCCGGGCATGGTCTACATGGAAAGCGTCGAGCGCGACGAGCCGGGCCGCGTCCTGTACGTGAGCCCCCAGGTCGAGTGGATGCTCGGCTACCGGCCGGAGGAGTGGCTCGCCGACCCGACGCTGTGGACCACCCGGCTGCATCCGGACGACGTGCCGATGATGAAGGACCTCTACATGCGGGTGGCCGAGCGCGGCGAGCTCTACCGCGCCGACTACCGGATGTTCGCCCGGGACGGGAGCCTCGTCTACATCCACGACGAGGCCGCGCTCGTCCGCGACGAGGAGGGGACACCGGTCTTCTGGCAGGGCGTGATGTTCGACGTCACCCCGCAGCGTCATGCCGACGAGCGAGCCCAGGAATCGGAGGCTCGGTACCGAGGCCTCGTCGAGTCGCTGCCCGCCATCGTCTACACCGAGTCGGTCGACGAGGACCGCGGCGGCGTGGTCTACGTGAGCCCGCAGGTGCGCGCGATCCTCGGGAGCGAGCCGGAGGAATGGCTCGGCGCGACCGGGGGCTGGCTCGAGCAGATCCACCCCGACGACCGCGAGCGCGTCCGAGCCGAGAACGCCCGCGCGGACGCGACGCACACGCCCTTCGTCAGCGAGTACCGCATGCTGTCCAAGGACGGGCGCTCGGTCTGGTTCCGAGACGAGTCGGCTCTGGTGTACGACGAGGAGGGCCGTCCGCTGTACTGGCAGGGCGTCATGCTCGACATCACCGAGCGCGTCAGGGCCGAGGAGCTCGAGCGCGCCCTCGAGGTCGAGCGCGAGGAGGCCGCGGAGCTCCGCGCCGTCGACGAGATGAAGAACACGTTCCTGCGGGCCGTCTCGCACGACCTGCGGACGCCGCTCGCGGCGATCCTCGGACTCGCCGTCACCCTCGAGCGCGAGGACGTCGAGCTCCACCCCGACGAGGCGAAGGAGCTCGCGTCGCGCATCGCGACGAACGCGCGCAAGCTCGACCGCATCGTGAACGACCTCTTGGACCTCGATCGCCTCACGCGGGGCATCGTCGAGCCGAACCTCGAGCCGACGAAGATCGACGCGTTGATCAAGCGCATCGTGGGCGAGTCGGATCTCCTCGAGGATCGGCACGTCGAGGTCAGCGTCGTGCCGGTGACGGCGGTGGTCGACCCGCCGAAGGTCGAGCGGATCGTCGAGAACCTGCTCGCGAACGCGGTCCGCCACACGCCGCCGGCCGCCAAGATCTGGGTCTCGGTGAGCAAGTGGCAGGGCGGCGTGCTCCTGGCCGTCGAGGACGAGGGCAAGGGCGTGCCCGAGGAGGAGCGCGAGCGCATCTTCGAGCCGTTCCGTCAGGGCCCCGACGCGCCGGAGCACTCCCCCGGCGTCGGCGTCGGTCTCGCCCTCGTCGCTCGGTTCACCGAGCTCCACGGCGGCCGCGCCTGGGTCGAGGACCGCGAGGGAGGCGGCGCCTCGTTCCGCGTGTGGCTCCCTCGCAAGCCGGCAGAGCCGACCCCGCGCCCCGAGGACGAGGGATAGACCTCAGCCGACCGGCGCCTCGTCGAGCGCGCGCTCGGCCGCGATCCACGAGTACGCCTCCTCCTCCTGCGCGAAGTGCAGGCGGAGGATGGCGTGCAGGCCGTAGAGCACACGTCGGAGGTCGACCAGGTCCTCGCTGCTCGGACCGTCCGACGGCAGGTGCTCGAGCAGGTGCGCGTAGACGCGCGTCAGGTGCGCGATCTCGAGGTGCGCGCGCTCCATCGAGCCCATCGGGTCCTCGCCGCCCATCAAGCTCGCGACGACCGGGTAGACGGCGGCCTCCTCCTCCTGCTCGTGCCTCACGAGTCGCTCCTGCAGGAACCACCGCAGCTGCTCGAGCTCCTCTCGCGCCTCCCGCGGCGAGAACGTGTCGAGACGGTCCGCGGTGCTCCGCAGCCGCGCGAGCCACGGGGTGAACTCCTTGTGCTCGGCCCGGAACCGCTCGCCCACGTCAGAGCCCGGGCCGAGGCGAGGTCGGTCCTCCGGATGCCCGGTGAGCGCGCGGAGCGCGTAGAGGATGACGGCGACGTCGATCGCCTCCTGCATGATCGCGCCGCCGACGGGCTTCAGGAGCCCGAATGCCCCGAGGAGCATCCCGGCGAACGAGAGCCCCATCCCGATGAGCACGCTCTGGAGCGCGATCCCGCGCGAGCGGCGGGCGACGCGCATCGCCTCGCCGAGCCGGTCGAGCCGGTCGACCACGAGCACCACATCGGCGGCCTCGGAGGAGGCGGTCGCACCGCGCGCGCCCATCGCGACCCCGACGTCCGCGGCGGCGAGCGCCGGCGCGTCGTTGATGCCGTCGCCGACCATGATCGTCACGCCCGAACCGCGCTCGGCCATGACGGCGTCGACCTTGTCGGCGGGGTCACGCTCGGACATGATCCGGTCCACGCCGATCGAGATGCCGACCGACTCGGCGACGTCCGGGTGGTCGCCGGTCACCATGACGACCCGCCGGATGCCGGCGCGCCGGAGCCCGCGGATCACGCGCGGCGTGTCGGGGCGGATCGGATCGTCGAGGATGAGCGCGCCGGCCACGCGCCCGTCGACGGCGACGAACACGCAGGAGGCCCCCTCGAGCGCGGTCCGCCGGTGGATGTCCCTGGCCCTCGGCGGAAGATCGGCGCCGCGCGTGACCCACGCGGTCTTCCCGAGCGACACGCGCCGCCCGTCCACACGGCCCTCGATGCCGGCTCCGTGCTCCTCGTGGACCTCCTCGGGGAACGTCAGCTCGAGTCGGCGCTGTCGAGCCGCCCGCACGATCGCGCCCGCGAGCACGTGCGGCGAGACCTGGTCGAGCGAGGCCGAGAGGCGAAGCACCTCATCGGGGTCGGGCTCGGCGAACACCTCGACGTCGGCGACCTCGGGTGTGCCGATCGTGAGCGTGCCGGTCTTGTCGAAGAGCAGGACCGAGCCCCGCGCGAGCGTCTCGAGCGCGCCGCCGCCCTTCACGATGATCCCGCGCCGCGCCGCGCGCGAGATCCCCGCGACGATCGCGATCGGCGCCGCGAGGATCAACGGGCAGGGCGTCGCCACGACGAGCACCGCGAGCGCACGCACCGGATCGCCGGTCGCGATCCAGGCGGCCCCCGCGATGGCGAGCGTCACCGGGATGAAGATGAGCGCATAGCGGTCGGCCAGCCGAACGAACGGCGCCTTCTGCTTCTCGGCCTCTTCGACCAGGCGCACGATACCCGCGTAGGTGCTCTCCTCGGCGGTCGAGACCGCCCGGAGGTCGAGCGCGGGACCCGCGTTCACCGCGCCGCTGCGGAGCTGATCGCCCTGGCCGCGCTCGACCGGCCGAGACTCGCCGGTGAGTGCGGACTCGTCCAGGACGCAGTTCGGGGACGCGAGCAGCCCGTCGACCGGAACGACCTCGCCCTTCTTCACCAGCAGCAGGTCGCCGATGCCGATGTCCTCGATCCGGACGGTCTCGAGCCCCCCGTCCGTGTACCGGTGCGCCATGCGCGGGGCGCGCTCGAGCAGCGCGGAGAGCTCGCGGTGCGCGCGGCGGTCGGCGAAGTCCTCGAGGGCCTGCCCGCTCGAGAGCATCAGCGCGATCACGGCGCCGGCGAGGTACTCGCCGAACGCGAGCGCGAACACCATCGCGAGGAGCGCGATGAGATCCACACCGGTCTTGCGGTGGACGAGCGCCACGACGGTCGACCACGCGAGCGGGACGAGTCCGATCGCCGTCGTCACCGCCCACGCGACGTCCGCGGCGTCCTTCTCCCCCGCGAGGTATAGGACGCCGCCCGCGACGATGCCGACGACGGACGCGCCGAGCAGCACGTGGTTGAGCGTCCACAGACGGGGCTTCGGGGTCGCCACCGCTCGCGGCCTCAGACCCTCGACAGCTCCGACGCCAGGTGGCGCATCGACGCGACCTCGCGCGTGGTCATGTCCAGCTGATACGAGAGCCGATCGCCGTGCACCTCGAGGTGGCGCCGCAGCTCGGTCACCGGTGAGCCCGTCGTCGTCACGGCAACGGTCGTCGAGGCGACCTCGATGACCGTCCCCTCGACGGTGCCCTCGGCGACCTCGGCGATGCCGAGCGGGTGCGCGAGCACGAGCTCGACCCGGCCGGGGTCCGCGGGGCGCAGGAACCCTCGCTCGAAGTGCAGGGGCGAGCCGTCCTCGAGCATCCAGCTGCGCTGCGCATACAGGAGGAACGCGTCGCCCACGTGCTCGAAGGTCATCTCCTCGCCGTAGCGGAAGGCCTGGCCGAGCGGCCACTCGCCCTCGCCCTCGCCGCGCCAGGTGCCGAGCAGGAACGCGAGGGGCTCGACGTCGGGGTGGAGGGCGGGCTCCATGGCCCTCGACGCTACCACCGGCCCGTCGCGGCGGGCGCGAGCCACCGCCGACCGGCTGGTAGCGTGGGCGCACGATGCCGATCGTCGCGCGCCTGAACGTCACGCCGGTGAAGTCGACCCGGCTCCACCACCCGGATCAGATCCGGCTCGAGGCGTACGGGGCGGTCGGCAACCGCGAGTTCTTCTTCGTGGACGGCGACGGCAAGCGCTTCCCCGGTCTGTCGAAGGAGCCGCTGCTGCCCGTGGTGGCCGACCACGACCCGGCATCGGAGCACCTCACCATCCGCCTGCCCGATGGGACCGTGGCCCAGGGCTCCTCGGCCGCGCTCGGCGACGCGCTCACGGTCGACTTCTACGGCCGCCCGGCCGAGACCCACATCGTCGAGGGACCCTGGAACGAGGCGGTGAGCCGCTACGTCGGCACCGAGGTCCGCCTCGCCCGGGCCGACCGGCCCGGCGACGGGAACGACGAGCGGCCCGTGACGATCGTCTCGCTCGCCTCGGTCGAGGAGCTCAGCCGCCGCGGCGGCCGCGACGAGCCCGTCGACGCCCGGCGCTTCCGCATGACGATCGAGCTCGACGGCTGCGCCCCGCACGAGGAGGACACGTGGGCCGGGCGTCGCGCTCGGATCGGCGAGGCGCTCCTGCTCGTCGAGGACCCGGTCCCCCGGTGCGTCGTCACGACGCTCGACCCCGACACGGGCGTGCGGGACTTCCCGACGCTCAAGGTGATCAAGGACTACCGAGGGGTCACGCCCGACGGCGAGCTGCCGTTCGGCGTCTACGCATCCGTGGTCGAGCCGGGCACCGTTCGCGTCGGCGATCGCCTCGAGCTGCTCCCCTAGCCACTCCTAGCCCGGCGTCGCCGCGTGCCCCGATGCGGCGCGCGGCACCAGCAACGGGCGTGTTCTGGGGATCCAGACCAGGAGGACCGGCCCGATGTTGAGCCACGACAGAAGGGCCCACACGACCTCGCGGAGCACGATGCCGCTGCGGCCTTCCCGGCTCCACCGGATGAAGAGGAACCCTGCGACGAGCCATACGGCACCCATGATCAGCCCTCCCGCCCACAGGAACTCGGAGGCAGCGCCCATCAGACACCACGCCGCGTACACCGGCAGGAGCAGGACATGAACAAGGGCAACCACCCACAGAGGCGGGCCGGCACGCCCGGCGTGTCCCGCCGCCTCGCGACTCGGGCGCTCCATCGAGCCTCCCTCCCGCATCTCACCCAGCTGAGAGGCCGAGCGGATGCGCAGCACCGTCACTGACCCGCGGCTCCATCCGGGGAGCGGGCAGGCCTCGAACCTGCGACCGGCGGATCATGAGTCCGCGAGGGGCCGATTCCGCTACCTGCGCGAACGGCCGAAAGGGGCCTCCTACCTGCAGAGATGCTATCTCAACGGTTCGCGTCGTTTCGCCGCGTCTCGCATGCTCTGGCGGATCCCGTGCGGACTGTCCTGTGTGACCGCGTCTTGGCGTCTCCCCGAGTACTTCGCGAAATGCTCCATCAGTCGCGGCGCACGAGGTCGTCGGCCTCGATGCCGTGGAGCGCCTGCAACGCCCCCTTGACGGCGGGCGACCCGGTGGTGGGGCTCTGCTCCCGGTCCCCCAGCCCGTAGGGCCGGGCGAAACAAGGGCGGCAGTGGCGGCCCCTGTTCGGTCGCTTCCCCTTGTTGTAGCGTGGTTTGTGACTGCAATCGGAGGGTCCATGCCCACCGAGAAGCACGACACGCAGGTCGTCGACGATGCTGCCGCGCAAGAGCGCGAGACGCTCATAGACGAGTACGCGTTTCGCGGCACCGGTCAGGCCTCGTGCATCTACATGGCAGCTCCCTGGCACCTGGTACAGCGAGCCGGGATCGATCCACGGAGTCACCTCGGTCGGGGGCTGCGTTGGCTGTTCAGCTTGACCTGGCCCTTCCTGGGTGCGCTCATCGTGGGCTTGGTGGCGGGGGGCCTGTCTGCGGCCGCGATCCTTTCGTGGGCCGCGGTTGCCATCGTCTTTGCATGCGGGACCATCTGGGAGCCGGCGGCCTACTCGGATCCCCAGGCGATAGACGTTGGCCTGCTACGAGCGATGGCCGACACCCAGGCCCTGAGGGTCCTCGTTGCACGCGAACGTTGGTGGGGGTTGGTTCGATTCGCTCTCGCGAGTCTGGGCTTCGCGGTCGTGTTGGCCGCGCTCGTGGTCGCCTCGCCCTGGGGGGACTGGTCGAAGGTGCCGCCGGGAAGCACCTTCCTCCTGGCCGTCCTGTACTACTGGGTCGGTGAGATGATCATGTTCGGTCTGTTCAACGTCGGTACCAACCGGTACCTCGCGGATCAGCGCTACGAACTGCACGCCTACCGCCCCATCGACAGCCCGGTCATCCAGGGATCGCTCCGAGATTCCAACGCCTTGTTCGGGACGCTCGTGATCTGGTCGATGCTGTACCTGTTCTTCGCGCTGGTCCTCATACCGGCAGACTCCGGTGTGCTTCCGAACTTCGTCCTCATGATCTTGGGCGCGTGCTTCGGCCTCCGCATCGCCGAGATCGCGTCCAACCGATGGATGGTCTCGCGCATCGTGAGCCATGAGAAGGCCCGGCGACTGGAGGAACTCGATACTCAGATCGACGCCCTCATGGCGCAGGTACCCGACCTCTCTCCTGACGATGAGCGCAAGCTGCGGCTCCTGCGAGAGTCCTACGATGCCACTCGGGACTCACCGACTACCAGCGCGCCGAAGACGGTCGCGGGTCAGCTAGCGCGTGCAGCCATCGTCCCCACGGTGGCCTTCATCGCGATGGCTGCGGCAGAAAGCTACGTCGGGCGGGTTCTGAACAAGATCCTCGACCGGTTTGGTGGGTAGGCGGGACCGCCTCGTCGCGGCTCCTGCCCCGGTCACTCCGACCGGCTGCCTGGGACGCGCCGGGAGGCGGGCGGCTCACGCTCTCGCAGCGGGCCTAGTTTGGATGAGTTCTCGCATCTGGAGGGCGCACGCTCCCCACGGGGAGGAGCGCACCCTCACCTGGGGGAGGTGGGGATGATGCGAGGGACGATTCCGTTTCTGGGCGTCTTCTGGGCGTCGTTGTGCTGCTCGTCTTGTCCGCGTGCGCGACTGGTGACGAGGGCTCGGGTGAGGCGACCGGCGGGGAACAGCGGGCAGACCTGCGAACGCGAAGTGCTCTCGGACGAGTACACCGAGGATGGGAGAACTACAACGAGGGCGAGGTGTTCTACGTCGAACAGGGCGCCTACGAGGGTCTGACGTTGCACCTCCTTGCCGCCGGGACAAACGAGCCGATGTCGTACGCAGGTTGGATAGAGCCGTCTGAGTAGGCGTCCCTGCCCAAGTGGCCTTCATGGCGCGGCCCGATCCGCGTGGCGGCGTCAGCCAGCCACCCGATACAGGTGCCAGCGATCGGGGATCCCCTTCAGCTCGTGCTCGCTGGCGTCCTCGAACACGAGACCGGAGCCTGCGGTGAGGTCCTTCACGGTCTGGGACGCGAGGACCTCCGAGGGGCCGGCGAGGGCTCCGATCCTCGCCCCGATCACCACCGCGAGACCCCCCGACTTCCCCCCGATCGTCTCCACCTCTCCGGTGTGAACACCCGCCCGAACCTCGATGCCGAGCGGTCTGACTGCCTCGGTGATCGCCTTCGCACATCGGACAGCTCGGGCGGGGCCATCGAACGTGGCGAAGAAGCCGTCGCCGGCCGTGTCTACCTCGACGCCCCGATACCGCGCAAGCAGGCTCCGAACCGTCGAGTGATGGCGTTCGACCATGCCTCCCCAAGCTCGGTCGCCGAGCCGGGCGGCGGTCTCGGTGGAACCGACGATATCGGTGAACATCACCGTGGCGAGCACGCGATCGAGCGCTGATTCCTCGTCGCGGACATCTCGAACGAATGCCTCGACCTCGCCCAGCACGGCGTCTTGATCGCCGATGATCCACCAGTGTTCCGTCCCCGGGAGCCGGACGTACTTCGCGCCGGGGATGTGCTCGGCGAGAAAGCGATTCGCCTCGGGATCGTCCTCCTCCCGATGGATGATGAGGGTGGGGACGTGGATGGCCGGCAGAGCATCCCGGACGTCGATCTCCCACCCAACCCGCTCATACGCGAGCGCCGCGCCGGGGCTCATGCCTCGGCGCATGATCTCCGCCGTCCACCGGACCAGGCCTGGATCGTCGGCAAGGTGGGGCCAGATGCGGCGAACGTAGTCCTCCGTTCCCCAGTACCGGTCGATCAAGTCGAGATCGGACTCGTGTTCCTCTTGGCGTATGCCCCAGGGCCAGTCGGGCGCCCATGCATAGCGCGGACTCGACCCATGGATCACCAGGGCGAAGGTCCGCTCTGGATAGGTGGCGGCGAACAGCGCCGCCAGGGCGCCCGATTCCGAGGCGCCCCACAGGACGGCTCGCTCCGAGCCCACCTGATCCATCACCGCCAGAACGTCGTCCATCCGCGGTTCCAGACCGGGTGGATCGTCGACCGCGACCGGATCCGACACGCCGTTCCCCCGCCGATCGAACATGATCAGGCGGGTGAACGCGGCCAGGTGCCGGTAGAACCGCGCGTTCCGCGGCTCCTGCCAGTTGAGTTCGAGATGGGAGACCCAAGCCTCCATGAACACGAGGTCGATGGGGCCGTCGCCGAGGATCTGGTAGGCGATATGGATGCCGTCGATGGTCTTCGCGTACCGGGTCTCGGGGATCTCCACACCGCTCATCCTGAGCCTCGCTACCTGTCGAGGGCAAGCGTGCCTTGCGGGTGCCCGGCAGAAGGTGTCCTGGATGGCAGCTTCGCCTGCGGAACCCAACGCGACATGTGCGGACCTGAGCGCTCGCCATCGGGATCCCGGAGGACGCGTAGCTTCCTCAGCGAGGGCGCCAGAGCGTGAGACTCCACGTGTTCGTTCGCATCGGAGGGCGCACGCTCCCCCACGGGGAGGAGCGCACCCACACTCGGAGCGGGATCCGAAGCCGCTCCGAGTTTGACTACGGCACCTCGAAGTCGTGCCGGATGTGCAGAAGGGGCGTGCGCGACTGCGTCAACGCGAAGCCGTACGTGGGTTCGCGTTGACGCATGACCCAGACGCCTGCACCTCAAGATCCAGCCGTCCCCGTGCCTTGACGTAGTGGTGGTGCATCATCTGTCGACGGGACTACGCTCGGCTCATGAACGTCCCCGAGATCCGGTACGCGAAGACTTCCGACGGGGTTCACATCGCCTACCAGGTGCTGGGGGATGCCGAGATCGACCTTGTCCACGTGCATGGGTGGGTCCACAACGTTGCCTACGCGTGGGAATACCCGCCGCTCGCCCACTACTACAGGCGCCTCGCTTCGTTCTCCCGGCTGCTCCTGTTCGATCGACGTGGAGTGGGGTTGTCGGACAGGGTGTCGGACGCACCCACGCTCGAGGCCAGGATGGACGACATCCGCGCGGTCATGGACGCGGCAGGATCTGAGCGGGCAGCCGTGTTCGGTTCCTCGGAGGGCGGATCGACCGCAGCCCTGTTCGCCGCCACCTACCCGGAGCGCACGATCGCGCTGATCATGTACGGCGCGTACGCGAGGGGGGGCTGGGCGCCAGACTACCCATGGGGCGACAAGCCCGAAGAGGTCGAGCGCGAGATCGAAGAGGTCGAGCGGAGTTGGGGAACGCAGTCCTACTCGGACGAGGTCCTGCGCGAGATCGTCCCGGATCGCGCTCGAGA
>Ga0233416_10000611_pt1 | contig 11087 bp, 10 predicted proteins | sample Sediment_Towuti__2_FD_188638 | JGI IMG/M metagenome (GOLD analysis project Ga0233416, IMG submission 188638) | Sediment microbial communities from Lake Towuti, South Sulawesi, Indonesia - Sediment_Towuti_2014_0_MG | ecosystem: Environmental > Aquatic > Freshwater > Lake > Sediment | place... | reverse complement strand
TGAGCTGGGTGAACTCCTGCTCCCAATAGCGCAGCACGTGCGGCTTCACGCCGCACAGCTCGCTCACCTCCCCGATGGTGAAGTACCGCTTGGCGGGGATCGGCGGGAGGTTAGCTTTCGCCGCCCGGTTGTTGGTCGCTGGTTCCACCGTGCGCCTGCTCGACGAGCGCTTTCAGTTTCTGACTGGCGTGGAAGGTGACGACCCGCCGGGCGGTGATCGGGATCTCCTCGCCGGTCTTGGGGTTGCGGCCGGGCCGCTGCGGCTTGTCCCGCAGCTGGAAGTTGCCGAACCCCGACAGCTTGACGCTCTCCCCGTTCTCGAGGGCGATGCGGATCTCTTCGAAAAAGGCCTCCACCATGTCCTTCGCTTCGCGCTTGTTGAGGCCGACCTTCTCAAACAGCATGTCGGCCAGCTCGGCCTTGGTGAGGGTCATTCGCTCTCCCTAGGTGCGTCGTTTTGCGCCGAAGCGTGCGGTAAGAAGCTGCTCGAGGTCCGCCATCGCGGCGTCGACTTCGGCGTCTGTAAGTGTCCTCGCAGTATCTTGCATAACTACCCGAAACGCAAGGCTTTTTCTGCCTTTCCCGATACTTTCTCCACGGTAAAGGTCGAAGAGGCGAACCTCCTGGACCAGGCCTGGCCGGGCGGTTTGGAGCGTGTCCAAAAGCCCCTCGGCCGGGACCGCCTCCGCGACCACGACCGCGAGGTCCCGGATCGCGGGCGGAAACTTCGATACCTCCCGAAAACGGGGCAGTTCGACCGTCAAAAGGGGTTCAGCGTCGAGCTCGAACGCCACCGTCGGGCCGGGAAGCTCGTATTTCTGCTGCCACCGGGGATGGAGCTCCCCGATCCAGCCGGCCGCGCGCCCGTCGAGCTCGACCCGGGCGCACCGCCCGGGGTGCAACGCCGGGTGGGCGGCCCTCACGAACCGCGGTTGCCGCGGTGCAAACAGCGCTTCAACATCGCCCTTGAGGTCGAACAAGTCGACCGGCCGCTCCTTGACCCCCCACTGCTCCTCGAACGCCGGTCCGTAGGCAAGCGCAGCGACCCGGACGGGTTGCCGGACGCCCGCGACGTCCAGATCGCCGTCCGGCAGGCTCGGGTCGCGCAAGAACACCCGTCCGATCTCGAACACGCGGACGCGCGAGAGCTTGCGGTTGAGGTTGTAGCGGATGTTTGCGACGAGGCTCCCGAGCAGGGTCGAACGCATCACCGCGAGCTGCGTCGCGATCGGGTTCAGGAGCCGGATCGGCACCGCGTTCCCCGCGAAATCCTGCTCCCACTCGGCGTCGACGAAGCTGAAGTTCACGACCTCGTCGTATCCCGCAGCCGCGAGCTGCCCGCGCAGGTCGTGGAGCGACCGCCGCGTTTCGGACTGGGCGTGCATGACCGCCGGCGCGACGGGCGGGTGCGCCGGAATCCGGTCGAAGCCGTGCACGCGGGCGACCTCCTCGATGAGGTCCTCTTCGATTTCGATGTCGAAGCGGTACGACGGCGGCGTCACCGTGAACGCCTCGCCCGTTCCGGAACCTTCGCGCACGCACGAGAGATTGAGCCGCCGGAAGATCGCCGCGATCTCGCCGGCCGGTACCGGCACCCCGATCACCCTGTGTGCGCGTGCGACGCGCATGCGCACCGGCCGGCGCTCCGGAAGCTTCGCGACGGTGTCGACCGTCGGACCGGGCTCGCCGCCGCACAGCTCGAGGACAAGCGCGGTCGCGCGTTCGATGCCCTCGACCTCGTTCGCGAAGTCCACGCCGCGCTCGAAGCGGTGGGATGCGTCGCTCGCGAAGCCGTAACGGCGGGCACGACCGGCGATCGCGTCGGGGTAGAAGAACGCCGACTCCAGGAATACGTGCCGCGTGTCGAGGTCCGCTTTGGTGCTGTCGCCCCCCATGATCCCCGCCAGTCCGATCGGCCCACTCGCGTCGGTGATCGCGAGCACGTCCGGATGGACCTCGACCGTCTGCTCGTTCAGCAGCTTGACGTGCTCGCCGCCGCGGCCCCAGCGCACGTCGATCCCGCCGCGCAGCTTGTCGAGGTCGTACACGTGCAGCGGCCGGCCGAGCTCGAGCATCACGTAGTTCGTGATGTCGACGAGCGCCGAGATCGAGCGCTGCCCGGCGCGCTCGAGGCGGCGCTTCATCCATTCCGGCGTCGGCGCCGCGGCATTCACGTTGCGGATGACGCGTCCGGCGAAGCGCCCGCACCCGTCGGGATCCGAGATCGTGACCGGGAAAGTGGCGTTGCTCCCGGGCGCGATCGGTCGGATCACTGGCGGAGCGAGCTTCGCGCCGGTCAGCGCGGCCACCTCGCGCGCGATGCCGAGGACCGACAGGCAATCGGGCCGGTTCGGCGTCAGCTTGAACGTCAGGACCTGATCGTCGAGCTCGAGAGTGCGGCGCAGGTCGTCGCCGACCGATGCGTCGGGCGGCAGCACGAGCAGCCCGGAGTGATCGTCGGAGAGCCCGAGCTCGCGCGCCGAGAGCAGCATGCCCTGCGATGCGACGCCCCGCACCGCGGCCTCCCGCACGGTCATTCCCGGCAGCTCCGCGCCGACGAGCGCGCACGGCGCCTTCATGCCCGCCGCGACATTCGGCGCCCCGCACACGATCGCGAGCGGCCGGCCCGTCCCGGCGTCGACCTTGCAGAGCAAAAGGCGATCCGCATTCGGATGCTTGGCGACGTCGAGCACCGTTGCGACCACGACCTTGGAGAACGCCGGCGCAACCGGAGCGACGGTTTCAACCTCGATTCCGGACATGGTGAGCAGATGCGCGAGCTCACCGGTCGCAAGCGGCGGGTCGACCATCGTTCTCAGCCAGCTGTCCGGAAGCTGCATGGGCGCTCAGGCGAACTGGCGGAGGAAGCGCAGATCGCCGTCGAAGAAGAGGCGCAGATCGTTGATCCCGTAGCGGAGCATCGTCAGCCGCTCGAGGCCGGAGCCGAACGCGAAGCCGAGGTAGCGCTCGGGATCCAGCCCGAAGTTGCGCACGACGTTGGGATGCACCTGCCCCGCGCCCGAGATCTCCAGCCAGCGACCGTCGCGGAATGCCATGTCGATCTCGGCCGAGGGCTCGGTGAACGGGAAGAACGACGGCCGGAACCGCACCTGCAGGTCGTCGGTCTCGAAGAAGCGCCGCAGGAAGTCGGTGTAGACGCCCTTCAGGTCGGCGAAGCTGATGTGGCTGTCGATCCACAGCCCCTCCACCTGGTGGAACATCGGCGAGTGCGTCGCGTCGCTGTCCACGCGATAGGTCCGCCCGGGCGCGATCACCTTGATCGGCGGACGATGGGTACGCGCGTAACGTACCTGCATCGGGCTGGTGTGCGTGCGCAGGAGGAGCGGCTTGCCGGTCGAGTCCTGCCCCTCGACGTAGAACGTGTCGTGCATCGACCGCGCCGGATGGTTCTCGGGCTGGTTCAGCGCGGTGAAGTTGTACCAGTCGGTCTCGATTTCGGGCCCGTCGGCGACGTCGAAACCGATCGAGCGGAAGATCGCCTCGACGCGCTGCCAGGTGCGCAGGATCGGATGGATGCCGCCGCGGCCGCGGGAGCGCCCGGGCAGCGTGACGTCGAGCGCCTCCTCGGCGAGCCGCGCGTCGAGTCTCGCCTGCGCGAGCGCCGCGCGCCGTCCGGCGAGCAGCTGCTCGATGCGGTCTTTCGCGGCGTTGATGCGCGCACCGCGCTCGCGGCGCTCGTCGGCGGAGAGCTTGCCGAGCCCCTTGAGGAGTTCGGTCAGGACGCCCTGCTTCCCGAGATAGCGCGCCTTTGCGTCCTCGAGCTTGGGCAGCTCGTCGATCGCGTCGAACTGCGCCGCCGCTTCGGCGACGATGGCATCCAGATCCTGCATGGGGGAGAAGCGCCGTGAGTGGCCGGCCCCGAGCCGGCCACCGGACGGCGACGGAATGCCGCCGCTATGCCGCGGAGAGCTTCGCCTTCGCCGCCTCGGCGAGCTTCGCGAACGCCGCCTGGTCCGCGACCGCGATGTCGGCGAGCACCTTGCGGTCGATCTCGATCGACGCCTTCCGCAGCCCGCTCATGAATGCGCTGTAGCTCAACCCGCACTGCCGCGCCGCGGCGTTGATGCGCGCGATCCAGAGCGCGCGGAACTCGCGCTTGCGCTGACGGCGGTCCCGATAGGCGTACTGCCCGGCCTTCATCACCGCCTGCTTGGCGACCCGGAAGACGTTCTTGCGACGCCCCCGGTAGCCCTTCGCCTGAGCGATGACCTTGCGGTGCTTGGCGCGCGCGGTGACGCCGCGTTTGACGCGTGGCATGACTCGAGCCCTCCTTATTCGTACGGGAGCATCCGCCGCACGGCGCGCTTGTCCGCCTGGTGCAGCGAGACGGTGCCGCGCAGGTGGCGCTTGCGCTTGGTCGGCTTCTTGGTGAGGATGTGACGCAGGAACGCGCGGGTCCTCTTGATCCCGCCCTTGGTCACGCGAAAGCGCTTCGCAGCGCTCTTCTTCGTCTTGAGCTTCGGCATTGCTTCACTCCTTGTGGCCTAGCGCCGGGTGGCTCCGGGCGGAGCGCTTCACGACCGCGGCACTACTTGTTTGTCCCGCGCCCCGGGCGCGGGGTCCTACGACGCGCCGGATGCGCCCTGCACGGGCGCGGACGACGCTGCCTTCTTGTCTTCCTTCTTCGCCTCCTTCTTGCCTGCCTTCGGTTCGTCCTTCTTGTCCGCCTTCTTCTCGACCTTCTTCCCTTCCTTGTCCTTCTTGCCCTTCTTCGGCGCCAGCACCATGATCATCTGCCGGCCCTCGAGCTTCGGAAACTGTTCCACCACGCCGTACGGATCGAGATCGGCCTTGACGCGCTCGAGGAGGCGGACGCCGAACTCCTGGTGCGCCATCTCGCGGCCGCGGAACCGCAGCGTGACCTTGGTCTTGTCGCCTTCCTCCAGGAACCGGATCAGGTTCCGGAGCTTGATCAGGTAATCGCCCTCGTCGGTGCCGGGGCGGAACTTCACTTCCTTGACGTGGATCTGCTTCTGCTTGAGCTTGGCCTCGTGCGCCTTCTTCTGCTCCCGGTACTTGAACTTCCCGTAGTCCATCAGCTTGCACACCGGCGGCTTCGCCAGCGGCGCGATTTCCACGAGGTCCACGTCGCGCTCCTCGGCCATCCGCATCGCGTCCCGGACCGGGACGATGCCGAGCTGCTCGCCGTTCTCGTCGACCAGCCTCACTTCCGGAGCGGTGATCTCACCGTTTAACCGTTGCGCCCTTTCCTGTGCGATGTGACCCTCCCCAGCCGCGTTGAGAAAAATTAGGCCGCGCTTCCCGGGATCGCCTCGCGGGCGAGGCGTTCGACGAGGACCGGCAGATCCATCTGCCCGAGATCCTCGCCGCCGCGGGTGCGCACGGCCACCTTTCCTGCCGAACGCTCCTTGTCCCCGACGATCAGCTGGTACGGGAGCTTCTGCAGGCTATGTTCGCGGATTTTATAAGTAATTTTTTCGTTCCGCAAATCCGTTTCGATCCTGAACCCCGCTGCCCGCAGCTTGCGCGCGACCTCGGCGGCGTAATCGGCCTGATGCTCGGAAATGTTGAGCACCACCGCCTGGACAGGAGCCAGCCACAGCGGCATTGCACCAGCGTAGTGCTCGAGCAGGATGCCGATGAAGCGCTCCATCGAGCCGACGATGGCGCGGTGGAGCATGACGGGGGTCTTCCGCGTGTTGTCCTCCGCGACGTACTCGGCGCCGAGCCGCCCCGGCATGTTGAAGTCGACCTGCATCGTGCCGCACTGCCAGACCCGGCCGATCGCGTCGCGCAGCGAGTACTCGATCTTCGGGCCGTAGAACGCCCCCTCGCCGGGCGAGAGCTCGAACTGGCAGCCGGAGCGCCGCAGCGATTCGACGAGCGCCTGTTCCGCCTTGTCCCACAGCTCGTCGGCGCCCACGCGCTTCGCCGGCCGCGTCGCGACCTTGTAGATCACGTCGGTGAACCCGAAGTCCCGGTAGACCTTCTGCAGCAGCGCGGTGAACGCGACGCATTCGTCGAGGATCTGGTCCTCGGTGCAGAAGATGTGGCCGTCGTCCTGGGTGAACGCGCGCACGCGCATGATCCCGTGCAGCGCACCCGAGGGCTCGTTGCGGTGGCAGCCGCCGAACTCGCCGAAGCGCAGCGGGAACTCGCGGTAGCTGTGGAGCCGCGACTTGTAGATCAGGATGTGCCCGGGGCAGTTCATCGGCTTGACCGCGTAGTCGCGGTTCTCCGAGCCGGTGACGAACATGTTCTCCCGGAAGTTCTCCCAGTGCCCCGAGCGCTCCCAGAGGCTCCGCTCGAGGATCTGCGGCGCACGCACTTCCTGGTAGCCGTTGTCGCGGTACACGCGCCGCATGTACTGCTCGACCTGCTGCCAGATCGCCCAGCCCTTCGGGTGCCAGAAGACCATCCCCGGCGCCTCTTCCTGCACGTGGAAGAGATCGAGCTGCGTGCCGAGCCGGCGGTGGTCGCGCTTCTCGGCCTCCTCGAGCATGTGGAGGTACGCGTCCTGCTCCTCCTTGCTCGGCCACGCCGTGCCGTAGATGCGCTGGAGCATCTCGTTCTTCGAGTCGCCGCGCCAGTAGGCGCCGGCGACCTTCATCAGCTTGAAGACCTTCAGCTTCCCGGTCGACGGCACGTGCGGTCCGCGGCACAGGTCGACGAAGCCGCCTTCGCGGTACAGCGTGATCGTGTCCGCCGCGGGAATCGCCGCGATGATCTCCGCCTTGTAGCGTTCGCCGATCGATTTGAAGAACTCGACCGCCTTGTCGCGCTCCCAGACCTCGCGCGCGACCGGGATGTCCTGGCGCGCGAGCTCCGCCATCTTCTTCTCGATCGCCGCGAGATCCTCCGGAGTGAACGGGCGGTGATAGGAGAAGTCGTAGTAGAAGCCGTTCTCGATCACCGGTCCGATCGTCACCTGCGCGTCGGGGAAGAGCTCCTTCACGGCGTACGCGAGCAGGTGCGCCGTCGAGTGCCGGAGGATCTCGAGGCCGTCCTTGTCCTTGGCCGTCACGATCGCGACCTCGGCATCGCCGTCGATCCGGTGGGACAGGTCGACGAGCTTGCCGTTCACCCGGGCGGCGAGCGCGGCGCGCGCGAGGCCGGGGCCGATCGACTGCGCGACCTCGGCGGCCGTCACCGGTCCCGGGAACGGTTTCAGCGAGCCGTCGGGGAGACGGATATTGGGCATCGTTCGCAGCGCGCGCGGCCAAAAAAAAGTGCGGTCATGGCCGCACTTTCCGAAGTGGTAGGCGCGATTGGACTCGAACCAACGACCCCTACCATGTCAAGGTAGTGCTCTAACCAGCTGAGCTACGCGCCTAGGAGGCAAAGTCTATCGAAGGACGGGAAGAGCGGCAAATCGCCATCGCTAGCGCGCCGCCGCCCGGAGCATCTCCGCAGCGTGCTTGCGCGTCGTCGCGGTGATCTCAACGCCGCCCAGCATCCGCGCGATCTCCTCGACCCGGGTCCGGTCGTCGAGCGGGGTCACGCGGCTGCGCGTCACCCCGCCCGCCGTCGCCTTCGAGACCGACCATTGCCGGTCGGCTTGCGCGGCGACCTGCGCGAGATGCGTAACGCAAAGCACCTGGCGCCGCGCGCCGAGCGTGCGGAGATTGCGGCCGACGACCTCGGCGACCGCGCCGCCGATCCCCGCGTCCACCTCGTCGAAGATCAGCGTCGGCACCGCCGCGGCCTGGCTCGTGATCACCTGGATGGCGAGGCTGACCCGGGAGAGCTCGCCGCCGGAGGCGACCTTGGCGAGCGGCTGCGTGGTCATCCCCGGGTTGGGCGCGACGAGAAACTCGACGGCTTCGTTCCCGCTGGCGCTGCCGGCTTCGAGCGGCCGGAGTGCAACCTCGAAGCGCCCGCCCGTCATCGCGAGCTCCTTCATCGCGGCGGTGACCTGGCGGGAGAGCTTTGTCGCTGCCTCCTTCCGGCCGGTCGAGAGCTTGGCGGCCGAATCGGCATAGCGTGCCTGCGCCGCCGTCTCCTGCGCGGCGAGCGCCTCGAGATTCGATTCGACGTCGAGCTCGGCAAGGCGCGCCTCGAGCCGTTCGAGCAGGTCGGGGAGATCGTCCGGCCCCACCCGGAACTTGCGCGCGGTCGAGTGCATCGCGTCGACCCGACGCTCGACCTCCGCGAGGCGCTGCGGATCGAGCTCGACGCGCTCGGCGTACCGCCGCAGCGCGTGCGCCGCCTCCTTGAGCTGGGTGTCGGCGCCCGCGAGCAGGTCCAGCGGCTCGTTCAGAGCCGCGTCAAACGATTTGATCGCGCGCAGCCGCGCCGCGGCCGCGGCGAGGGCCACCGCCGCAGAGCCCTCGGACTCCGCTAGCACGTCGAGCGCCGCCTCCGCGCCTTCTCTCAGGCTTGCCGCGTGCGCGAGGCGGGTCTGCTCGGCCTGCACCGCATCCCACTCTCCCGCCTTCGCGCCGAGCTTGCGCAGCTCGTCGGCCTGCCACGCTACCGTGTCGCGCTCGGCGGCCCGCGCCGCCGCGTTCGTCTCGTAGTCGGCGCGCGCCTTCGCGAGCCGTTGCCAGTCGCGGAACGCGGCGGCCACTTCGCGCGCGAGCGGAGCGAGACCGGCGTGCGTGTCGAGCAGCTCGCGCTGCGACGCCGCCTTCACGAGCGACTGGTGCGCGTGCTGGCCGTGGATGTCGACGAGCTGCTCGCTCGCGTCGCCGAGCTGCTGGGCTGTCACCGCCGTGCCGTTGATGAACGCTCGCGACCGCCCGTTGCGCTCGACGGTCCGCCGCAGCAGGAGCCGTCCGGGGTCGCCTTCCAGCGCCGCCTCCGCTAGCCAGCGCTCCACCGCCGGCAGATGATCGATCGCGAACTCGGCGGTCACCTCCGCGCGCCCGGCACCGGAACGCACGACCGTCGCGTCCGCACGCTCGCCGAGCGCAAGCGCGAGCGCATCGATCAGGATCGACTTTCCGGCGCCGGTCTCGCCGGTAAGCGCGGTGAACCCGGGCTCGAGCTCGAGGTCGAGCCGGTCAACGACGGCGAAGTCCCGGATCGAGAGCGCGACGAGCACGGGTCTACAAAGCGTGCTCGCTCCAGTGGAGCTTCTCGCGGAGCATCGCGTAGTAGTCGTAGCCCGGCGGATGTACGAGCTTGACCGTGTGCGGCCCGCGCCGCGCGCTCACGCGGTCGCCCTCGACGAGGTCGAGCTGCGGCTGCCCGTCGCACTGGAGCTGCGCATCGGCGCCGTGCCTGACCGTGATCTCGATGGCGCACGAGTCGCTGATCGCGATCGGCCGGTTCGACAGCGTGTGCGGAGCGGTCGGCACAAGCGCGAACGCCGGGACGTTCGGCTGCAGGATCGGCCCGTTCGACGACAGCGCGTACGCCGTGGATCCGGTCGGGGTGGCGACAATCAGCCCGTCGGACCGCAGGTCGTAGACAAAGCGTCCGTCGATCCGGACCTCGAGCTCGATCAGGCGGCCGCTCGCCCCCTTGCTGATGACCACGTCGTTCAGGCCGACCGTGGCATGCACCAGCCGGTCCGCCCGGCACACTTCCGCGGCGAGCATGGTCCGCGTCTCGAGCGTGTAGCGGCCGGCGAGGATCGCGCCCATCGCCTCGGTCATCGCTCCTAGCGCGATGTCGGTCATGAACCCGAGCCGGCCCTGGTTGACGCCGACGAGCGGCACGTCGAACGCCGCGAGCGCGCGTGCCGCCGACAGCATGCTGCCATCGCCACCGAGGACGACCGCGAGGTTCGCCTGCGCGCCGAGCGCCGCGAAGTCGGCAACCGGAAATCCGTCCAGGCCGGAATCGGCCGCGGTCTCCCGCTCGACGACCACCGAGCACCCCTGCTCAACCAGGAACCGGCCGAGCCGCTGCAGCGGCGCGGCGACGTCGCGTCCCTTGTAGCGGCCGATCAGCGCCAGGGTCTTGAAGGCGAGCGCCATGGGCCCCATTACATCACAGTCGTCCGGACGCCGGCAGCGCCCGTTTTTCGTGGCGCGAAGCGCTTCCGCCGACCGAACGTTGCTAGAATTCCCGCCATGTTGGACCAGCGCGCCCAGCACCTGCTGAAGACCCTGATCGAGCGCTACATCGCCGAGGGCGAGCCGGTCGGGTCGCGCGCGCTGTCGAAGTACTCCGGCCTCGACCTCAGCGCGGCGACCGTCCGCAACGTCATGGCCGACCTCGAGGACATGGGCTTCATCGCGAGCCCGCACACCTCGGCGGGCCGCGTCCCCACGCCGCGGGGCTACCGCTTCTTCGTCGACTCGCTGCTGACGATCAAGCCGCTCGACCGGGCGGAACTCGGGCAGCTCGAGGAGAACCTGCATCCCGACCATCCGCAGCGGATGATCATCCAGGCCTCGCAGCTCCTGTCCGACCTCACGCGGTTCGCCGGGGTCGTGGTCGCGCCGCGGCGCCGCAGCGCTGCGTTCCGGCACATCGAGTTCCTCGCGCTCTCCGAGAAGCGGATCCTGCTGATCATCGTGACGCCGGACGGCGACGTGCAGAACCGGATCCTCTTCACCGACAAGCCGTTCACGCCCGCCGAGCTGACGATGGCGGCGAACTTCCTCAACCAGAACTACGCCGGCCTCACCTTCGACGAGATCCGGCGCCGCATCCACGACGAGCTGAGGCAGCTGCGCGAGGACATGACCTCGCTGATGCAGCTTGCGCTCGAGGCGAGCGATCGCGCGCTGAACGAGTCGGCCGACAGCTATGTCATATCGGGCGAGCGCAACCTGCTCGAGTCGGCGGAGCTCGCCTCGAACGTGCAGCGCCTGCGCGAGCTGTTCGAGCTGTTCGAGCGCAAGACCCTGCTCATCCGCCTGCTCGAGGTCAGTCAGCGCGCGCACGGCGTGCAGATCTTCATCGGCGGCGAGTCGGGCATCGCGCCGCTCGACGAGTGCAGCGTGGTCACCGCGCCCTACGAGGTCGACGGCGAGGTGCTGGGGACAGTGGGCGTGATCGGCCCGACACGCATGGCCTACGAGCGCGTGATCCCGATCGTCGACATCACCGCGAAGCTGCTCTCGAGCGCGCTGTCCCAGCACTAAAGGCCCCGGCCGGCAGTGCGCTTCGTCCCTGAGCCAGCGTACCAGCACGGCACCATCGCGAAA
>Ga0233416_10000609_pt1 | contig 11104 bp, 14 predicted proteins | sample Sediment_Towuti__2_FD_188638 | JGI IMG/M metagenome (GOLD analysis project Ga0233416, IMG submission 188638) | Sediment microbial communities from Lake Towuti, South Sulawesi, Indonesia - Sediment_Towuti_2014_0_MG | ecosystem: Environmental > Aquatic > Freshwater > Lake > Sediment | place... | reverse complement strand
ACTATGTTGATGAAGGCAATGGGCCGCCCGTAATCATGGTTCACGGTAATCCCACGTGGTCGTTCCTATATCGCAAACTCATCAAACGGCTCCGGTCTGATTACCGCTGTATCGCCATGGACCACCTGGGCTTCGGCCTTTCTGACAAGCCAAAAGATTGGAGCTATCTGCCGAAAGACCACGCGGCCAATCTTACGGCCTTGATTGAGGGGTTGGGATTGAAGGACATCACGCTGATCGTGCAAGACTGGGGCGGCCCGATTGGCCTATCCTACGCAGTCGCCCACCCCGAGAATGTTGCCCGTATTATTATCATGAATACCTGGGCGTGGCCGGTCAATCGCGACCCGTACTATATCGCCTTCAGCGGCATTATGGGTGGGCCGATCGGTCGAATGCTCATTCGGCGGTATAACTTTTTCGCCAGGTCAATCATGCGCCAGGCGTTCGGAGACAAGCGCAAGCTAAGCGCTACCGCGCATGAACACTACCTGCGCGCTCTGGCTACCCCGGATGAGCGCACAGGCTGCTTTGTATTTCCAAAACAAATCATCGAATCCACTCCCTGGCTGGGCCAGCTCTGGCGCAATATCTCCACTTTGAACGGCAAACCCAAACTGATTGTTTGGGGAATGAAAGATATCGCCTTCAGAGAAAAAGAATTGAAGCAGTGGGAGCGCACGTTCTCTGAGGCGTGGACGGTACGCTTGAGTTCGGTGGGCCATTTCGTACAGGAAGAGGCGCCCGATGAACTTGCCGAAGCGGTCGTTCCCTTTCTAATAGAGACGGCATCGGCATGACAACGGGTTGCAGCCGTCTTTGCTCCGCTGCGCTCCGCAAGTGGCTGACGCGGAACATTAGCCCACTTTAGTGGTAATACTTTTTATTGAAGGTTCCATGGTCACTTTAGAAAATGTTCAGTCCGCATCTGATCGATTTCCTCCATCATCAGAACACCCCTGGAGAGAGGCCAGACTCTTATCAATTTGCTAGGCGCAAAGACTTACCTGAAAACGGATCAGGCTGCTTCCCGTCCCGGATATCGTCAAGGACTTTCTGGATCATCGTTGCCGTCATCGGCCCGTTGTGAATATAACGGACGACGCCTTCCGGATCGATAAACCAGCTCGTTGGCAGCCCTATTGGCCTGTAGATTTCCGTCAGGTGGCTGCTTACATCAAGCAGCAATGGGTAGGGGACGTTGAAATCCTGCCGGTAAGTTTCGATCGCTGCGGGTGCTTCACCCACGTTCAAGCCAATCACTAGCAAATCAATCGATTCGTCGTTTGCCAGTTCTACCAACTCAGGTGTCTCTGCCCGGCAGGGTCCGCACCAGGAAGCAAACAGGTTGAGTAGCACGGTTTTGCCGCGCAATTCTCTCAGGTGCAGAGTCTCCCCATCGAGTGTGAGCGCCTCGAAGTCGGGCGCCAGGTTGCCTACGGACTTGCCCACCGTCAAACTGCCGGAAATTCTCACCGAACTTACAGACGATAGATATAGGCTGGCTATAACTGCTCCGATGAGCAAAATGAGGCCGAAAACGCCTTTTTTCATGGCTTTGTTACCTCATCTACCTCAATCGACGAAGGTCTTGGAGCATGTTCGCTCCAAGACCTTCGCAAAGGAGGAGAAAGATGTACCCGCAACTGCTCACCATACTGCCCACGACTGGACTATTCAGAGAATGTGCTCTGGCCCGTCATTGTTTCTCGGTCGGATACCTGGCTTGTTACGTCTAATGACCACCGGCACTCGCGCAACTCGGCGATGTGCGTTCCGCCCCATATTCCCAACGAGCAGGACAGCCGCGAAAACCAATATAAAGAGCGTTCCAACAACCGTCACAACGTCCATAGAAATCTCCCTTCCGGACAGAGCCGACCAGTAATTTGCATCAGCTTTTACGATCCGCTTTCATGAGTTATGACAACTCGGGGTTTGTAATTCTTACCGGCGTCGTTCAGCAGTTCTACCTAATCGGCACAATTAATTTCTCCTTGGCGATTCATGTAAGATATTCGCGCTCCAGGTTGTCTATTAAACGGTGTAACCTAGACTATCACTTATTCCAAAGGAGAAAGAAATGTCCGAAACCACTTTTAACCAAACCAAGAGTCTGTCGTCAGGGAAGCTGGTCGCTTCCGGCGCCATTGCCGGGCTGGCAGGCGGGCTGGTGTTCGGCATGTTGATGGGCATGATGGGCGTGCTACCCATGGTTGGCATGCTCATCCGCGTGCAGAATGCCGTCGTCGGCTTCATCGTTCACATGGTCATCAGCGCTTTCATCGGAGCCGTCTATGGCCTGGTAGCGGGACGCTTCGCGCTGACGTGGACGAACGCCGTCATTGGCGGGATTGTTAACGGGGTCGTCTGGTGGGTGCTGGGCGCATTGATCCTGATGCCGTTATTCCTGGGCATGACCCAGATGGTTTTCGTGATCGGAACCGATCAATGGCTGAGCCTGATGGGCCATATCCTCTATGGCCTGGTCACTGCTTTCGTATTCGTTCCCCTGGCGAAGCGAAACTAAAAGCCGATATTCCAAACTACCCGGGCGAGGCAGGATGAAAGCACACCTGCCTCGTTTATTTTTCGAGCGGACATGTAAGAATATTTTTATCTGCTTCATCTAAGAAGCAAATCATCTCAGTTCAAGATTAGGAGACAAGATATGAATATCTTCGGTTCGATTATCGCAGGGCTATTGGGCACGTTGGTCATGACGGCCTTGATATACATAGCTCCCCGGATGGGCATACCCAAGATGGACATCATCGGCATGCTGGGGACGATGTTCACGGCCAGCGAAGGCACTGCCCGGGTGCTTGGCACCATCGCTCACTTCATGATGGGGGTCATTTTCGCCATCATTTACGCCTTACTGTGGAGCCTTGGGATCGGCAGCCCAACCTGGCTTTGGGGATTGATCTTCGGAGCGATCCACGGGGTGGTTGCCATAGTGATGATGCCGGTGATGATCAAGATGCACCCTCGTCCCCCTCAGATGGAAAGCGGGCCGCTGATGGCGGTCGGGTTGCTGATGGGGCACCTGGCCTTCGGGTTGGTGGTGGCGCTGACTTATGCAGCTTTCGTATGATACAACTTATCGAGTGTAGAAGAGTAAGCCTGCCAGGAGACCTCTTGATCCTGGCAGGCCTGTTTTTATAGCGAACTAGCCGGCGCAGCAGCTTAACAGCGCGACATCCTTCTCGAAGGCGACTGCCGCCAGCTTGAGGCCTTCCACGTTGGTCAGGTAGGGGAACATGGTCTCGCGCAGTTGGGTCAGCGGGATGCCGAAGCGGATGGCCAGCACGGCGGTCTGGATCATCTCGCCAGCTTCGGGGGCCAGGATGTGAGCGCCCAGCAGGCGGTCCGTGGCGGCGTCAGCCACCAGCTTGACCAGGCCGCGCGTGTCGTGAGCGGCCAGGGCGCGCGGCATGAAAGTCATGGGGAGTGCGCTCACCTTGATCTCGTACCCCAGCTGGCGGGCTTGCTCCTCGGTCAGCCCGGCGCTGGCGACCTGCGGGTCGGTGAAGGTGATGCGCGGGATGTAAGCGGCATCGTAAACCCGCCCAGCCCCGGTCAAAGCGTTTTCAGCGGCCAGTATCCCACCGTAGGCTGCCACGTAGACGAACATGTCCTGCCCGGTAACGTCTCCGGCTGCGTAGACGTGAGGGTTATCCGTGCGCAAGGTTTTATCCACCAGGATCTCGCCGCGCTTGCCCAGCCTGACTCCAGCCTCTTCCAGGCCCAAGCCGACAGTGTTAGGGCGGCGTCCAATAGCCACCAACAACTGCTCGGCTTCAAAGGCGATTTCCTTGCCATTCCGTGAGCCGGTCAGGATATAGCGCCCGTCGAGCTTCTCGACCCGTGTTGTCTTGAAGCCGGTGACGATCTCCAGGCTTTCCGCTTCCAGGTAGCCTTGCAGCGTCTCGCTGATCTCCCGGTCTTCAAAAGGGGCAATGCGGGGCAAAAGCTCCAGCATAGTGACGTGCGTCCCAGCACGAGCGAAGGTTTGGGCCAGCTCCAGCCCGACGGCATTGGCCCCCAGCACGATCATCGAGCGGGGGAGTTCCTTCAGTTCCATCGCTGTGGTGCTGGTGAGGAAGCCGGCTTCCTTCAAGCCGGGGATGGGCGACACCCAGGGCTGCGCCCCTGTGGCGATCACGATCTTTCCAGGGGTGAAGGCTTTCCCGTCGATCTCGACGCCGTTTTCCCCGGTCAGGCGGGCGTGCCCTTGGATATAAGTGATCTCGGGATAGGCAGCCAGCACGTCCACGTACTTGGACTGGCGCATCTCGGCTACCAGCTCATCCTTGTCGGCGATGACTTGCGCCCAATTGAGAGCGCCGGGGAGGGTGTGCACGCCTTGGAAGCGGGACTGGCCAGCCAAATGATACTGCTCCATGGCGCGGATCAGGGTTTTCGACGGCACGCAGCCGACATTGACGCAGGTGCCCCCGATCGTTCCGGCTTCCACCATCGCCACCCTGTAACCCAGATCGGCCGCCTTGATCGCCGCGGCAAAACCGGCGGAACCAGCCCCGATGACCATCAGGTCGAAATGATCGTCCCCATGGTCATCGGATGGATCTGGTTTTTCAACCTGGCGTCCAACCACCGGCTTACGGGTTTTCACCGAGGCGCTATACCCGGTCTTTCGAATGGATTCGATCAGCGCCTTGTTATCTACATCCCCTTCTAGTAGGACGCTGGCGCGCCCAGACTGCCAGCCCGGCACATCAACCTCATGAACGCCGGGGATCTTTTTCAAAGCTCTCTCGACGTGCCGAGCGCACGAATTGCAGGTCATTCCGCGGATGTCAAACTCAATTTGCTCTAATCTTTCCATTCTTTATTGCTCCAAATCTAACAATCAGTACCTTCCAGCCTTGCACAGGCTTTGAATCGTCGCAAGTCCTTTTAATGATCATGCCTTCTCACTGACCAGGTGGCAAACACAATCCTTGCCGTCCACGTCGTCGGTGGGGAAAGTCAACCCCAGGGAATGAAGCTGGCGCATTTCCTTTTCCAGGCGGCTCAGTTCAGCGATCCGCTGAGCGATCTCATCAGCTTTGGCAGATAACAAACCTAGTACCACCCGGCAGGGGGCCTCGCGCCGGTCTCGCATGGCCAGGATTTCACTGACGTCATCCAGTGAAAAATCCAGGCGGCGCAACCCGGCCACGAATCTGACACGCTCCACGTCGGCCTCGCCATAAGCGCGGTAGCCATTAGGCAGGCGCTTGGGTGGAGGCAATACGCCAACTTTTTCGTAGAAGCGAATGGTTTTGTCGGGTAAACCGGTTCTTTCTGAGAGCTCTTTTATCTGCATCTGCTCAACTCCATTCCAGCCTGGCGAAAACATTCTACACCTTCCAGTCGCTGGAAGGTCAAGGGTAATGAAGAAATGAATTTATTGAAACTCGTAGATTGTTGTGAAGAAAACGAAACCTCCGGGGGAAGTCACCGGAGGCTATTCGTTACTCATGGGCCACACGAAACTCGCATATGGCCTTGGGGCCGTTTCGGGCCAACCCTTTAATCAGGGGTGCTTAACCTGGTGCAGCTCGCAATATCCTTACCAACGCTTCGAATTCTTCCCGGCAATCCCCGCACATGTCCAGGTGATGCTGGACGAGAGGCAGCAACCGGGCGACGTCTTCGCCGCGCAGATACGCCTCAGCGAATTGATCTAGTAATGCCAGGACCTCATCGCAAGTAAGTTCCACATCCTGCGTGTGCTCGAGTTGCACCATCAACTTTCTGAGCAATTCAGGCGAGAACTTGCCATTCTTCACACTTGATGACTCAGGCCTTCTAAACAATCGTTTGAAAAAGTAATAGATTTGCATGATCAATCTCTTTTTACCACGCGACAGTCATCTCTGCAACCCACAGGCGGTGAAGAATTCTGCCCGTAAGGCCGGATCGTCCGCATAGTGACCACGCCAGACCGTCGTACGGGTCATGGGAGCCACTTCACGCACGCCGCGCATCTCCATGCACAGGTGATGGGCTTCCAGATAGATCGCCACACCATGCGGATGAAGCATCGTATCCAGTGCATCGGCGATCTGATGGCCGATCCGCTCCTGGACGGCAAAGCGTTTGGCAAACAGCCGCACCAGGCGGGTCAGCTTGGAGATGCCAAGGATGTTTTCGTGGGCGATGTACCCAACATAGGCGTGCCCAAAGAAAGGGAAAGCGTGATGCTCGCAGAGCGAGAAGAAATTAATCGGACCCTCGATGACCTGGCTGAGACGACAATCGGGATCGCCCCGGCATTCCGTGCCGAATACTTTGAGTAGCTTCGGGTCGCCGTCGTAGCCGTCTGTGGCGTCGAACAAGGCTTTGATGAAGCGGCGCGGGGTTTCACGCGTGGCCGGGGTGTCAAGATCCAGGCCATAAGCAGAGAAGATTTCGGCGATATACCCTTCAAATTTTAGGGCCTGTTCAGCGGTTATTTGCCGGCTGTTCAATTTCATCGCCGCAAGAAACTCCTGGTCATCGGGATCCAAGTGTGATTCCATGAACATGTCCTCATGATGGTGTGAATAAATGATGAGCTCTAATCATAAACCACACTTACAGACGCTCCTGCTGGCTGTGTTCTTACGCTTTCTCGAAGATCGCCAGCACATCCTCGGGAGTCAATCCCTCCTGGGCCAGCCTGCGTTTCAGTCGCAAGCGGGTGTCGTGCATGAGTTTATAAAGGGCATTGCGATTCGTACCCATCCGACGGGCGACTTCTTCCAACGGCACACCCTGGATGGCGATTGCGATCATCGCCTGGCGCTGCTTTTCGGTCAATTCCTCGGCCATCACGCGCCTCAGCCGTTCCAGCATATCCTCGCCCTCTACGATGCTTTCCGGGCTGGGGGTAGTGTCAGCCATCAGGCGGGCGGGAGGCGGGGACACCTCGTTATCGACCAGCTCGTCCAGGGAGACGTTTTCCCAGCGCTTGCGACGCAGCTCGGTCAGCGCCACCCGCACGGCAATCTTGTGCGCCCAGGTGGTGAACTGGCTGCGCCCCTCGAAGGTATCCAGGTGATCCAGAACGCGCAGCAACGTCTCCTGGGCGACCTCTTCCGCTAAAGGCTGGAAGCGGGGATCGTCCGCCGCAAGCCAGGCGCTCAGGGCGTAAGGCAGGCCGGCCAGGATGATCTTGTGCAGGTCGGCCAGGGCATCATCCTGAGCGGAACCCCTGGAACGCAAATCGGTGATCCATTGATCGTTGCTTCGGCTAGACATCAAAGCTGATTATACTTTATCGAGCGGGTAAGAATTTCGCTTCATGCGTTGTCTGATACTTGGCAAGGTGCTATCTTGTGTCTCTATGTCTGATAAAGGAGTTGCGGATGCTAATTCTTCAGCGTGTATTTGCCCGTGATCATCTCTGGATTTTGCTTCCTTTGATCTTATCTGCCTGCGTTGGACAGGCCCCGGTCGTGCAGACCTCGACGCCAATCTTGCAGAGTGCGACTTCAGATGTTCTTATCCAAGCTACTTCCACTGTTTTCGAAACACAGGCGACAGAGGCGCCCGTATCCACAATCCCTGCTCCAATCGGCCAACCTGAAATAACACCAACTGCGGCTGCACGGCTGTTCAATGGCATCGAACAAGGTTTTACGGAGACGGGATTCCCTTACCTGGGCAGCTCCGAGGCTGCGGTGACGCTGATTGACTATAGCGATTTCCTTTGAGCAAACTGCCGTCGCTACGTGTTAGCGGTCGAACCTCAGATTGTCGAGGAATATGTACGTTCGGGTAAAGTCAGGCTGATTTTTCGAGATGTGCTCAATCATAGTGAACGAAGCGAAAGAGCCTCCGAAGCAGCAGCCTGCGCCGGAAGACAGGGATATTTTTGGGATATGCACGCCTTGCTGTTTGAGAGCCAGGATGTCATTTGGGCTACCGGTAATGAGGGACTGCTGGACCTGATGTTCCAGTTTGGAGACCAGATCGAAGGATTAGAGAAAGAGAGCTATCGCCAATGTCTGCAAGATCGCAGCACCCTGGAAGCGCTCAAGGCTGCTGACGCAGAACAGCGGGAGCGTGGCATCACTTCACAGCCCATATTCGAGATCGGGGAGCAAAGGCTTTTTGGCTTGCAGTCTTATGAGGCCATGTCTGCATGGATCGACGAGGCGCTAAAATGAAAGAGCAGTCTTTCCAGCGAAAAGAAGACAAGCCAGGAAGTATCCCCGCTCGCCTGATCCTGTTCGGCGCTGTTGCCATTGGAGCGTTAATACTGCTTGGCTGGACGCTATCCACCGCCAGAGATCGCCCGGCTGGGATATTCGAGGCCGATCTGGTCACGCTGCTCCCCGCAGCATTCCTGGCAGGCATTTTGAGCTTTTTGTCGCCTTGCACGCTGCCCATTCTGCCAGCCTATTTTGCGTTTACTTTTCAGGCGCGCAAGCAGAGCGTGGTGATGATGACCGTCAGCTTCTTTCTTGGCCTAGCCACGACGCTCACCTTGTTGGGCGCTTCGGCTACTGCGGTTAGTTCGCTGTTACTAAGAAATTTGCAGCAAATCACGCTGGTGGGTGGTCTGGCGATCATCGTTTTCGGCGTCATGAGCCTGTTTGGAAAAGGTTTTGCCGGACCGCAAATCCAAGAGCGTCCCGCGTCCACCGTAGTGGGTTCTTATCTTTACGGCGCGACCTTCGCCCTGGGTTGGACGGCCTGCATCGGACCCATCTTAGGAGCGATCCTGACCCTGCTGGCAACCCAAGGGGTAGCTGTTTTCCAGGGAGCGCTGCTGGCATTCATTTACGCAGTGGGCCTTGGTTTTCCCCTCATCCTGGTAGCGACCTTCTTCAGCCGGCTGGGGCAGGGCAGCCGGTTTTGGAAAATCTTGCGCGGTCGCGGTTTTACCCTGCGATTGGGCAGCCATCAAGTTGACCTGCATACCACCAGCGTATTGAGCGGTCTGCTGCTCATCGGGATGGGTTACTTGCTTGCCAGCGGCCAGCTCAATCTGATCACGCAAGCCGCGGCGGGGAGCGACCTCTCGCTTTGGGTCATCGATGTGGAAGAACGCCTTCGAGCAGTCCTTGGGCTCAGATGACGATTCAAAACATTTGGTAAAGGAGTGTTGATGATTAAGGCCGTCTGGAATGGAAAGGTCATCGCCGAAAGCGACCAGACCATCTTGGTGGAAGGCAACCATTACTTTCCGCTAGAAGCAATCAAGCGAGAATATTTTCTGCCCAGTAAGTCTCATACGGTTTGTGGCTGGAAAGGTGTTGCGAGCTATTATGACATTCAAGTCGAAGGCGAAGAGAATAAGGACGCTGCCTGGTACTATCCGCAACCCAAAGAAGCCGCGAAACACATCCAAGATTACGTAGCTTTTTGGCGTGGGGTAGAAATTACCAAAGGATAAGCAGTTATCACAATGAAGATACCAGCATTGAGCACCCTCCAGATGGTTGAAGTAGACCGTCTGATGATCGATGAATTCGGCATAACGTTGGTTCAAATGATGGAGAACGCCGGTCGCAATCTTGCGGATCTGGCGCGCAGGCTGTCAGGTGGGGATGTGCGCGGTAAACACGTGGCCGTGTTTTGTGGGTCAGGCAACAACGGCGGAGGCGGCCTGGTGGCAGCCCGGCACCTGCACAATTGGGGCGCCGAAGTGCTCTACAAGGTGATCGCCAATCCTGATCGGATGAAGGAAATCCCCATGCGCCAACTGCGGATACTGCAAGCCATGGGACTGAAAAACAATGGTGCCATTAACCTGGAAGGGGTGGACTTGGTGGTCGATGCTTTGATCGGGTATGGGTTGATCGGCGATCCCGGCGGGCCAGTGGCCGCCTGGATCGAGCGCATCAACGCCTCGAACCGTCCCGTGCTGGCGCTGGACACTCCGTCCGGTTTGGATACGACGAGTGGTATCCCGGGAAGTCCTTGTATCCGCGCCAGAGCCACCCTGACGCTGGCCTTGCCGAAGACCGGGCTGCTTACACAGCAGGCAAGACCTTATGTCGGTGAGCTATACCTGGCGGATATCAGCGTTCCGCCCGAGCTGTACGCAGTTCCATCTCTTGGTTTATCGGTTGGAAACATCTTTGCCAACGACACAATCGTCCGATTAGAAGAATAGATATGAAAACCGAATGGCTCTCCCTCTGTTTTTCCAAATCCGTAATGCGTCGGGCCTTTTATACTTCCCTCGTCGTTGGCATCGTCTTGATAGCCATCAATCATGGAGACGCCATCCTCAGGAAGCAGATGGATAGCGTGCGGCTTTTTCGAATGTGCCTGACGGTGCTGGTTCCTTATATCGTCTCTACCGTTTCGAGCGTCTCTACGGTTTTAAGCATGAGGAACGGGGGTGATCAGTGAAATCATGGGCTACACCTGTGCTTATTATAAAGTTGGACTGAATCAAGGAAGTGAACATGCCTGACCAAATCGTCGTTTACAGCACTGTCTGGTGTCCGGATTGCAAGCGAGCCAAGAATTTCCTGGGCGAGCAACGCATTCCGTATGCCAACGTGGATATCGAACAAGATCCCGAAGGGATGATCTTCGTTGAAAAGATCAATCACGGGAAGCGTATCATCCCAACAATCGTCTTTCCGGATGGTTCAACCTTGGTCGAGCCCTCGAACGCCGAATTAGCTGGGAAATTGGGGCTGCAAACCAAGGCGCAGCGCCAGTTTTACGATACCATCGTCATCGGAGGCGGCCCGGCGGGTTTAACTGCCGCTATTTACATGGCCCGTGATGGTCTGGACGTGCTCGTGATAGAGAAGGCAGGCCTGGGAGGCCAGGCTGGCGTCACCCAGATCCTGGAAAACTACCCTGGTTTCGACGAGGGAGTCGCTGGCGCAGAGTTCGGGGACCGCCTTGGCCGGCAGGCGCGTCGCTTTGGTGTTGAAATCATGCAAGCCAACCAGGTGGAGAACATTTTCCACCAAGGCCCTTATATTTGTGCAGTCACAGGCGACGGGATTGAGTATGGCGCGCGAGCCATGTTGTTGGCTACCGGAGCGCGCTACCGTCGTTTGAGCATTCCCGGAGAGGATGAGCTGATCGGGGTGAACGTGCATTTCTGTGCGACCTGCGATGGCGCGTTTTATAA
>Ga0233416_10000607_pt1 | contig 11125 bp, 12 predicted proteins | sample Sediment_Towuti__2_FD_188638 | JGI IMG/M metagenome (GOLD analysis project Ga0233416, IMG submission 188638) | Sediment microbial communities from Lake Towuti, South Sulawesi, Indonesia - Sediment_Towuti_2014_0_MG | ecosystem: Environmental > Aquatic > Freshwater > Lake > Sediment | place... | reverse complement strand
CGACACCTGGTCGAGGCGGCTCCTCGCGAGCGCCGGGAAGATCTCCTCGTACTGGCGCCACTCGCTCCCCAGCGTCTGCTTCCAGTCGAGGTTCGCCTTGATCCCGTAGCCGTAGCAGATGTGCACTGCGGTCTTGCACTTGAGCCCGTCGATCGCCCGGTGCAGGGCGTCGATCCCCCAGCGCTTCACGTCGTCCATGTATACGTTGAACGCCGGCTCGTCGAACTGGATCACGTCGACGCCGTCGGCCTCGAGCGCGCGCGCCTCGCGATTGAGGCATTCGGCGAACGCCATTGCCATTTTCACGCGATCGCCGTAGTGCGAATCGGCGATGGTGTCGACGATGGTCATCGGGCCAGGCAGCGTGAACTTGAGCTTGCGCTTCGTGTTCGCGCGCGCGAGCTGCGCCTCGGTCGCGTGCACCCGGCCCTTCAGGCGCAGCGGCGCGACGACGGTCGGCACCATCGCCTTGTAGCGGTTGTTGCGGATCCCGAGTTCGACCTTGCGGGCGAAGTCGATACCGTCCACCGCCTCGAGGAAGCCGTGCACGAAGTGCTGCCGCGACTGCTCGCCCTCGGTGACGATATCGATGCCGGCGGCCTCCTGGGCCTTGAGCCAGAGCACGGTGGCGTCGCGCTTGCCCTCGGCGAGCGCCTCGCCCTCGAGCTTCCAGCGCGGCCAGAGCTTGTGGGTTTCCGCGAGCCAGCCGGGTTTGGGCAGGCTGCCGGCGATGGTGGTCTCGAACATGTCCTTTACACCCACGCTTGGAGAACGTACTCGTACGGCGCCTGGGCGTTCACCATGTCCACGCGCTGGAGCTTGATCTTCAGCCCGTCCTTCGTTCGCTTGAGGTGGTGCCGGTACGAGCCGGCGAAGTGGCGCAGCTCGTCGCGCCGCAGCTCGACCACGTGGAAGCGCGACCGCACGTGCACATCGCCCGACCTGGGGTCCGCCTTCTCGACGACGACGTTCGACACCACGTGGTTCGTCCCCCACTCCGGCGCCTGCGACCAGGCGTGCGGGTGGTTGATGCGCTTCATCCGCACCGTCATCAGGTCGCGGTCCTCGGCGAAGATCGACGGCACGCCGTCCCAGGTCGTGTAGTGCGGGGCGGGGGGCATCCAGTACATGCCGTCCGCGGTGAACAGATCGATGAAGGCCTGCCAGCGCTTGTCGTCGAGCGCCTCGGCCTGGGCGTAGAGGAGCTCCTCGACCTCGCGCTGCAGATCCTGGCCGTTGGGTTTCGGGGCCCTCGGCGCAGCGCGCTTCGCCGGCGCGCGCCTCGCGGCGGCTCTGCGCGGCTTCTTCGCTCTGGCCATGGTCAGGCGCCCGCGGTCATGTACTCGAGCCAGGCGCCGAACTGGGTCCGCATCGGCATCTCGCTGCAGCCGTTCGACGACCTCGTCACGGCGCCCTCGACGCGGTCGCGCCCGTAGTCGCGGTGGAAGCTCACCCAGTCGCCGCCGCGCGAGGCGAGCCCCCACTGACCCTTCTGCCAGTTCTCGAGGTCGTCGGCGTTCACCAGAGTCGCCGGCGAGTTGACGAGGTTGTAGTACCAGAGCGAGCGCCGGTAGATCGCCTCGGGCACGCCCTTCAGGCGGAAGTGCCAGATCTCGGAGAGCGTGCGGTCGGGCGCGAGCGGCCGGATCGCGCGCAGCTGCTGCAGCGGCGACTGCACCGAGAGGCACGGATAGACGAGCGTGTGGTGGATGTTGCGCGAGAGATACTCCTCCTTCTTCTGCTCGCCGTAGGCCTTGGCGAGGATCTTCTCGTACGCGACCGTGTCGGGGTCCTGCGGCCTGAGGCCCATGTAGCCGCCGAGGATGGTGTGGCCGTACGGGTAGCCGAAGGTCTCGAGCGAGTCCCACTTCTCGAACGGGATCACGAACGCCGAGAGCATGTGGTAGTGCAACGGCTTGTCGCCGGTGCGCCGCTGGATCTGGAACTCGACGTCGGCGGCGGCGCGGCCGGTCGATTCGTGCGTCACCGAGGGATGCACCGCGTCGAGCTGGTTCTCCATGAAGAACTTCCAGTTCGAGCGCTGGATGACGCGGTAGCAGTTCATCACCACCTCGACCTCGCCCTCGGGCGAGCGGTCGCAGATGTCGTCGAACGCGATCTTCGCGGGCCCCAGCCATTCCAGGAGCGAAGGTCCTTTCTCGGCGAGGCTCGCGAACACGAAGCCGCGATAGGACTCGACGCGCGGGGCGCGCTGCATGTTGCAGTCGTAGTTCTTGAAGGTGGTGCCCTCGTAGCCGCGCGCGAGCGGCAGCGCTTCCATCGTGCCGTCGTAGTGATAGCGCCAGCCGTGGTACGAGCAGGTGAGCCCCTCACCGGCGTTGCCGTAGCGCGCGCCGAAGATCTGCACGCCGCGATGCGGGCAGCGGTTGTAGAGCACGTGGATCTTCCCGCCGTGGCCGCGGACCATCGCGAGCGGCTGGCGGCCGACCTGGAAGGTCCAGAAGTCGCCGGGCTTCCTCACCTGCGACTCGTGGCCGGCGTAGATCCAGCACTTCTCGAAGATGTTCGCGAGCTCGAGCTCGAAGATGTCCGGGTCGGTGTAGCAGAGCCGATGGACGCGGTCGGGCTCGACCAGCGCCTTGAGGTTGGGGATGCGCTCCTGCAGCACGGCGGGTCTCCTCGCGAACGTCGCCCGGGCGGGAAGGCGGAACATAGCGCCGCGGGCGGCCGGGATCAAGTCGGGGCGCGGTGTCGTACGATCGCGGCTTCCGGAAGGAGGACTCATGGCCAACGTCCGCTACGACTTCGCCGGCAAGGTCGCGCTCGTCACCGGCGGCGCGTCGTTCCTCGGCGCCGCGATCGCGCGCGCCTTCCACGCGACCGGTGCGGCCGTCGTCGTCGCCGACATCGACGAGGCACGCGGCGCGGAGGTGGCGCGGGGGCTCGGCGAGCGGGCGCTCTTCGTCCGCACCGACATCACGGACGATGCCCAGCTCGCCCGGCTGGTGGACGCAGCGAAGTCCCGCTTCGGCGGCATCGACTACCTGATCAACAGTGCGGTGATCTTCCTCGACAACGGCCTCGCATCGACGCGCGAGGAGTGGGGGCGCGCGCTGAATGTCAATGTCGCGAGCGGCGCGATCCTCACGCGTATGGTCGCGCCGGTCATGGCAGCACGCGGCGGCGGCGCGGTCGTCAACTTCTCGAGCATCGCCGGCAAGTTCGCGAACGCGGGACGGATGCTCTATCCGGCGTCCAAGGCGGCGATCCGCCAGATCACGCGGAACGAAGCGGTCGATCTCGCTCGCGACGGGATCCGCGTGAACTGCGTCTCGCCGGCCTGGACGTGGTCGGACCCGCTGAAGGGACTTTCCGGCGACGACCGCGAGCGCGCCGACAAGGTGGGGGCGCGGCTGCACCCGCTCGGGCGGATCGGCGACGCCGAAGAGGTGGCGGCCGCGGTGGTCTGGCTCTGCTCCGACGGTGCCTCCTGGATCACCGGCGAGGACGTGGCGGTGGACGGCGGGTACGCGATGCTGGGCCCGGACCAGGGGCTCGGGCCGAAGGGGTGGCTCAAGCCCGAGGGCTGAACCGGGCGCTCCCGGGCACTGGCCCGAAAGGGCCGGACCCTTAGGCTATCCGGCCGGCTTGCACCTTCGGCTGTGAGGCCTATAGTGCAAGTCTCTCGGGTTGCTGCAGGACTCCCTGCAGCCTGGCCCGGGACATCCACGAGGAGGGCACCATGGGTTACAAGCTCGAAGGGCGGCTTCTCGAAGTGTGCTCCTGCAATACCCTGTGCCCCTGCTGGGTCGGGGACGACCCCGATAACGGGACCTGCCAGGGCACGCTGTGCTGGCGGATCGACAAGGGCGCGGTCGACGGCGTCGACGTGTCGGGCCTGACCTTCGCGCTGCTCTGCCAGATCCCCGGCAACATCCTGCAGGGCAACTGGAAGGTGATCGCCTTCGTCGACGAGAAGGCGAACAAGGCGCAGGAGGAGGCCATCCTCGGCGTCTGGACGGGCAAGAAGGGCGGGCCGGTCGCCGACCTGGCCAAGCTCGTCGGCGAAGTGGTCGGCGTGGAGCGGGTGCCGTTCACCTTCGAGGTGGACAAGGGGAAGGGGTGGCTCAGGATCGGCAAGACCATTACCGCGGACCTCGAGCCGTTCAGGGGCGCGGGCGACAAGCCGACGGCGCTGACCGACACGATCTTCACGACGATCCCGGGCTCGCCGGCGTACGTCGGGAAGGCGCCGGTGTACCGGGCGAACGCCCCGGCGCTCGGCATCACGCTCGACCTGAAGAACCACAACGCGGTGCAGGGCTCGTTCAGGTTCGAGTCCTGAGGGTACCGTGCCGGCCGGCGCGCGGGCGCCCGCCGGCGGTCGGCCAGCAGAAGGCGTGCCGCCGGCGCGCCTTCTTCGTTTGCAGCGACGCTAGGTGAAGCCGCTCGCCCATCGCAGCCTCTTCCTCCCGGTCGTCGGGGCGCTGATCGCGCTCGCGTGGGTGACGCTGTTCGTCTGGGAGCGCTCGCCCTACGGGCGCTATCTCAGCCACGCCGAACTCGGGCACCTGGATCTCGCCACCGGCGTGGAGCCGGTGGCGGTGCAGGCCGCGCTCTACGTCGCCGGCTGGATGCTGATGACCGTGGCGATGATGCTGCCGACGACGCTGCCGCTGCTCGAGATCTTCCGGCGGCTCACGCGCGACCGCGCCGATCGGGGGCGGCTCGTCCTGCTGCTCGTGTGCGGCTACCTCGCGGTCTGGCTCGCGTTCGGGATGGCCGCGCACGTGTTCGACCTCGGGCTGCACAAGCTCTTCGACCGCAGCGGCTGGCTGCAGGCGAACCCGTGGGTGTTCGGCGCGGCGCCGCTGCTGGTCGCCGGCGCGTTCCAGTTCTCCGACCTCAAGTACCGCTGCCTCGAGAAGTGCCGCACGCCGCTCAGCTTCGTGATGGAGCACTGGCGCGGCCGGCGGGAATCGCTGCAGGCGTTCGCGCTCGGCGCGAGCCACGGGATCTTCTGCGTCGGCTGCTGCTGGGCACTGATGCTGCTCATGTTCGCCGTCGGCACGGGCAGCATCGGCTGGATGCTCGTCCTCGGCGCCGTCATGGCGATCGAGAAGAACATGCCGTGGGGCCGCAAGCTCAGCGCACCGCTCGGCGCCGTGCTGATCGCCTGGGGCGCGCTGATCGTGCTCAATCACTCCTGGTCGTGGCAGGGATGAGCTTGGGCACGCTGCGCATCGCGGGTCTTGCGCTCGCAGCATTGCCGTGGCTCGCCGCCCGGGCGCATCATCCGGGCGATCCGACCGAGGGGCTGCACTGGTGGGGGTTCGTCATCGCCGGCGGCATCGCGCTCGCGGTGCTCTGGATCGTCGCTTGGATCCGGCGCCGCGGAACGCGGCAGCGGCCCGCTTCCATCGAGCGGGGGACCCCTTCCGACGACGTGACCTGACCGGTTGACCTGCGGCGCGCGATGGCGAACCGACCGCCCTGGATCCTGCCGGTCATCATCTTTTCGCAGTTCGCCGGCACCTCGCTCTGGTTCGCCGGGAACGCGGTGCTCGCCGACCTGCAGCGGCAGTGGGGCCTCGGCGCCGAGGCGCTCGGCTACACGACCTCCGCGGTCCAGCTCGGCTTCATCACCGGGACGCTCGTCTTCGCGTTCTTCGCGATCGCCGACCGGATCTCGCCGCGGATCGTGTTCTTCGCCTGCTCGCTACTCGGCGCGGCCGCCAACCTCGCGATCTACGTCGCCGAAGGCTTCTGGCCGCTCGTCGTGTTCCGCTTCCTCACCGGGTTCTTCCTCGCGGGGATCTACCCGGTCGGGATGAAGATCGCCTCGGGCTGGTATCGCAGCGACCTCGGCAACGCGCTCGGCTTCCTCGTCGGTGCGCTCGTCGTCGGCACGGCCTTTCCGCATCTGCTCAAGGGCCTCGGTCAGGCGCTGCCCTGGCAGGGCGTGATGGTCGCCGTGTCCGGAGTGGCGGTGCTCGGCGGCCTGGCGATGCTCGCGCTCGTTCCCGACGGCCCCTATCTCGGGAAGAGCGCGAAATTCGACCCGAAGGCGCTGGCGGTGATCTTCCGCTCGCGCCCGTTCCGCGCTTCGGCGTTCGGCTACTTCGGCCACATGTGGGAGCTCTATGCGTTCTGGGCGTTCGTGCCGTTCGTGCTCGCCGCGCACGCGGCCGCGCACGGCGGCGAGCTCAACATCCCCGTCTGGGCGTTCCTGGTCATCGCCGCAGGGTTCCTGGGCTGCGCCGGCGGCGGGCTCGTGTCGCTGCGCGTGGGGAGTGCCCGCGTCGCGTTCGCGCAGCTCGCCGCCTCCGGAGTCTGCTGCGCGGTGTCGCCGCTCGCGTTCCATGCGCCAACGGCGCTGTTTCTCGCCTTCCTCCTCTTCTGGGGAATCACCGTGGTCGGCGACTCGCCGCAGTTCTCGGCGCTGAACGCGCAGAACGCGCCGCGCGAGCTGGTGGGATCGGCGCTCACGATCGGCAACTGCATCGGGTTCGCGATCACGATCGTGAGCATCCAGCTGCTCAATGCGCTCGCGGGCATCCTCAACCCCGCATGGCTCCTGGTCGTGCTGACACCGGGCCCGATCCTCGGGCTGATGGCGCTCGCGCCGCTCGCGCGGACCGCGCGTGCCTACGGGACGCCTTGAGCGGATACCGCTGGTGCCGCCGGCCGATCTCGGGCACTCTACGGGCCGGTCAAAAAGGGAGACCCACCGATGCGTCTGCTCCTCCTCGTCAGCCTCCTGATCACCGCTGCCGCCGCCGTCGCGCAGGGCAAAGCCGGGGCGCTCGCCGGCGTGCCGTACCAGCTCTGGCGCTACACCACGGCCATGACTGTTCCCGGCATGCCTCCGGGAATGGCCATGCCGGGCATGCGGAACCAGACCGAGGTGTGCAACAGCGAGACCACGGCCTCCCGGGGCAGCTGGGATCCGAGCTGCAAGGTCACCGACCTCGGGAGCCAGGGACTGACGCAGCGCGTGCGCCTCGAGTGCGCGGAGATGAGCGGCGACGCGACGACCACCTGGGCGGCCGACGGGCGCAGCTTCAAGAGCAAGTTCAACGCGAAGATGCGCAACTCGCCCGACGCGATGGTGATGGACGTCGAGGGGGTCTTCGTGCGGCCGTGCACCCAGGCCGAGGCGAAGCGGTAGGCGCTCAGGCGGGCAGCGCGAGCCGCCGCTCGACGACCGCGCCGGTGAGGTTCGCCGACGCGTCGGAGATCAGGTAGAGCACCGTCGCGGCCGCGTCCTCGGGCGCCGAGATCCCGATCGAGCTCGCCGACGGCGAGGCTCATGCCTCGCCGGTGCGCAGGGCGATCGCGAAGCCGTCGTAGCCTTTGCCGCAGACCGTCTGGACGACCGTTGCGGAGACGCGTTCGTCGGCACCCATTGCCTCGAGCATGTGCCGGACACCTTCCGCCGAAGCGTCCCGCGTGTTCCTGATCACCGCGCCTTCCCGCACCACGTTGTCGACGACGATCACGCCTCCCGGGCGCGTGAGTTTGACCGCCCATTCGTAGTACCGAGGGCTGTTCGGCTTATCGGCATCGACGAAAACGAAGTCGAATCCCTCGGCGTTCTGGTCGGCGACGAGTGGCAACAGTTCGAGCGCCCGGCCCTGCAGGATTTGCACACGGTCCCCCAGTCCGGCCTGTGCGATGTTCTCGCGCGCAACCGCGGCGTGCCGCGCATCGAGTTCCAGGCTGACGAGCCGGCCGCCGGCCGGCAAGGCTTTCGCCAGCCAGATGGTGCTATAGCCCCCGAGCGTGCCGATCTCGAGGATCCTCCTTGCTTTGATGGCGCGCCCGAGCAGCCAGAGGAGCTTTCCCTGCGCGGCGCCGACCTGGATAGGGGGCAGACTGGCCGCGGCGCTGTTCTGCACCGCGCGGCGAAGCTCCCCGTCCTGCTTCACCACGTGTCCGGTAATGAAGTCATCCATCTCTGCCCAGAGCTTCATCTCCATATGAGTGCCCGCCAGCCCGATCGGCTCAGTTGTCCGGCGTGACGCGGAAGTCACGAACAATCCTTGCCCAGCGCGCCTTGTCCTCGCGGATCAACTGCGCGAGCGACTGGGGGTCGCTCGTCCGAATCTCCACTCCAGCGCTGTGCAGGCGTTCCCGGACGTCCGGAAGGGAGAGGATCTGCGTCACCTCGCGGTGGAGACGCTCGATCACTTCGGGCGCCGTGCCCGCCCTAGCCAGCAACCCGTTCCAGGTATCGCCGTCGAGCTCCGGGTAACCTTCTTCGCGCGCCGTTGGCACCTCCGGCATGAGGTCGGAGCGCGATCTGCTGAGCACGGCAAGCGCGTTCAGCTTGCCCGCTTTGATCTGCTGCTGGGCGCCCGGCAAAGAGGTCAACCCAGCTTGGATGCGGCCGGCCAGAAGGTCGGTTACGACCTCGGTGGTGCCCTTGTACGCAACGAGCCCCACGTCAGGTGACGTCGCCTGCTTGAGCAGCAGTGCCATGAGATAAGGCACTCCCGCGACGTGGCCGAATGCAGTCGAGCGGGCGTTCGACTTCGCGTACGCGACGAGCTGCTTGAGATCCTCGGCGGGGACAGCCTTGCTCGTCGTGACGAAGAAGGTGGTTCGTACGGTTTGCGTGATGGGAGCGAAATCCTTCTCGCTGTCATACCGCACACGGTCTCCATAGAGCGCCGGCACGACCGTGAGCGCGCCGCCGAGCGCGTAGAGCAGCGTGTAGCCGTCCGGCGCCGACTTGGCGACGTACTCGGTGCCGATCGTGCCCTCTGCACCGGGCCGGTTCTCGACGATGACCGGCTGGCCAAGGGAAGCCTGCATGCGTTCGGCGACGAGCCTGGCGACGAGGTCGGGCTGCGAGCCTGGCGCAAGCGTCACCACCACCTTGATGGGCCGCATCGGGTACTGCTGCTGCGCGTGCGCGCTGCATGCCAGAAGAGCCGCCGCCATGGCCACTGCGAAGGGGCACCTCATTTCGGACCTCCGTCGGCATCGGGTGCCACCAGCATGTCCGCGGAGAGGCATAAACACAATTCCCTAAGACGCGAGATCCATATAAGCTTTCTCCTATGCCGTCTTTCAAGGACCTCGACAGCGTTGTGGGCCGGCGCCTGCGCATGCGCGACCTGCACGTCTTCATGGCCGTCGCGCAGGCGCGCAGCATGGCGCGCGCCGCCCTGCAGCTCGGGGTGTCGCAGCCCGCCGTCTCGGAAGTGATCGGCTCGCTCGAGCACGCCCTGCGGGTGCGAGTGTTCGACCGCAAGCCGCAGGGGGTGGAGTTGACGCAGTACGGCGAAGCGCTCCTGCAGCGCACGCGGATCGCATTCGACGAGTTCAAGCAGGCCCTGCGGGACATCGAAGGCCTGGCCGATCCGACGGCCGGGAGAGTGCGCATCGGCTGCCCGGAGTCGATCACCGGCGGAATCCTGCCGCCGATTCTCGAGGGGTTCGGCCGGCAATATCCGCGCGCCGTCGTCGAAGTCGAGCACATCACCACTCCGACGCTTGAGCTCCCGCAGCTGCGCGAGCGCAAGCTCGATCTGGCGCTCGCGCGCATGCCGCGGGATGCGAAGATCTTCGCCGACGACCTCGACGTCGAGATCCTTTTCGAGGATCACCTCGTCGTCGCGGCCGGGCTCCATACCCACTGGGCCCGCCGCCGGCGCATCGACCTCGCCGAGCTCCTCGATGAGCCGTGGATCCTCACCCCGGAGAACGCCTGGAACACGACCGTGATCGCGGACGCGCTTGCTCCGCGCGGCCTGAGGATGCCAAACGTCGCCGTGGTCACCTACTCGGTCCAGCTGAGGGCGAACCTGCTCGCGACCGGGCCATACATCACGACTTTCCCGAACTCCGTGCTTGTACTAGGGGCGGACCGGTACGCGCTCAAGATTCTGCCGGTCGAACTCCCGCCGCGCCCCTGGCCGGTCGTCGCGGTGACGTTGAAGAGCCGCACGCTCAGCCCAATCGTGCGGCGCTTCGTCGACCATATCCGCGCATCCATCCAGTCCCTTTCCCCGCTGCCGAAGCCCCGGGCCAGCGGACGCGACGCTCTTGCAAAGCGCTAAACCGCCTGCAGCACCAGCCGCCGCTCGATGACCGCGCCGGTGAGATTCGCCGAGGCATCCGAAATCAGGTAGAGCACCGTCGCGGCCGCGTCCTCGGGCGTCGAGATCCCGATCGAGGACTCGTAGCTCGCGCGCTCGGACTCCTGGGCCACGTCCAGAAAGAGCGGCGTCGCGGTGACGCCCGGCGCAAGGGCGTTCGCCCGCACTCCGAACGGCCGCAGCTCGTGCGCCACGCAGCGCGTGAGCCCGATGATCGCGCCCTTGCTGGCGGTATACGCGGCCGCGCCCGGCCAGCCCATGTTCACCAGGCCCGAGGCGAAGGTCACGATCGCGCCGCGGCGCTGGCGCTTCATGATCGGGATGATCTCGCGCAGGCAGTGGAAGACGCCGTCGAGGTTGACCGCCATGTGCCGGCGCCACTCGGCGTCCGACACCTGCTCGATCGGGGTGCGCGCCTGAATGGCCGCGGCGAGCACCGCGGCGTCGAGGCGGCCGTGCGTTCTCTCGATGTCCGAAACGAGCCGCTTCACAGCGGCGGCGTCGGACACGTCCACCCGATGGAACGCGACGCGCGAGAGTAGGAGAGGCTCTCGGACGTCGGCGACAACCACGCTCGCACCGCGCTCCGCGCAGGCGCGTGCGGTCGCGGCACCGATGCCGGACGCGCCGCCGGTGATCAGGATCACGGCGCCGGTGAAGTCGTAGGTAACGGAGGTTGTCATGTCTGCGGTGGCTCCATACCCGTGACCCCGCGATACAGGCGCTCGCCGGCGCCGTCGGCCATCGGCGCGATCGCGGCGATGTGCTCGTCGGGCCGAACGAGCAGCACGCTGTCGGGCGCGCAGCCGAGCCGCCGGGCGAAGCGCCCGCCGGGATCGAGCAGCGCGCGGTCGCGCAGTCCCGAGTCGAACGGCGCGTCCCAGCGCGACACGAGGTAGTGCGCGAGCGCGGGCGAGCGGTTGACCGGGATCGCCGGCCGGCGGCGCACGTCGGTGAGGTAGAGCGCGACGAAGCGGTCGGCGGTCAGGTCGTGGGCGCGCAGCGGCCGGCCGTCGGGACCGTGCAGCGTCCCGTCCGGAATGCGATCGCCGGTA
>Ga0233416_10000606_pt1 | contig 11150 bp, 10 predicted proteins | sample Sediment_Towuti__2_FD_188638 | JGI IMG/M metagenome (GOLD analysis project Ga0233416, IMG submission 188638) | Sediment microbial communities from Lake Towuti, South Sulawesi, Indonesia - Sediment_Towuti_2014_0_MG | ecosystem: Environmental > Aquatic > Freshwater > Lake > Sediment | place... | reverse complement strand
TGCCGCCAGACCGCCTGCACAGCTCGATCATCTTCGCTCCGGCCGGTGAACTGGTTCCCCCGGCATTGCGCGCGCTCGAACGAGGCGGAACCCTCGCGCTCGCCGGCATCCACATGACCCCCATCCCCTCCCTGGACTACGACCGCGAGGTGTTCGGCGAACGGGTCATTCGCAGCGTCACGGCCAACACGAAACAGGATGGGCTCGATCTGTTCCGCGACGCTGCGGCCATTCCGATCAAGCCTCACACGGTGCGATTTCCTCTTGAAGAGGCCAACCAAGCGTTACAGGCGTTGAAGGCCGGCACGTTCCAAGGCGCGGCCGTCCTCTCCTTATGATCATCCCTCACCAACTGCTACCGCGTTCCACCTAGCAACGCCCGGGCCTGTTCGGATGCTTCTTTGACTAACACCCCCATCTTCGGATGCGATGGTTCGAGGTCGATCGGCCAGTCATATTGGCGCAGGCGTTCACTGGCGGTTGGGCCGATGGAAGCGACGACCATCTTCGTCAGCGCTGCGCGAAACAGCTCAATCTTCCCGTCCTGCTCCAACACCTGCATCACGTGATCCACCTGAGCGGCGTTGGTGATCAGGAGCACCGAGACCTCACCGGCTACCACGCGGGCGAGCGCCTGCCGTAACGGCGCCAGATCCTCCGGCAGCGCCCACTTGTAGACTGGGACCGCTGTCACCTGCGCGCCGCGCTGCCGTAAGGCCGCGAGCAACTCAGGGTTTGACACGCCGTACTCCTGGACCGCAACGCGGACTTCGATCAGCGGGCCTCGCTGATCGAGAGTGTGCAGAATATCCTTCCAGGTATTCGGTTCAGGAACGGTGAGAGACGGGGCGAGACCCAACTCCTTGAGGGCAGCGATTGGCTTCGGACCTCGGGCGATCATCGTGGTGCGGGACAAGGCCGACTTGATCGATTCCAGAGAGTACCGGGTCTGGAGCGTTTCAACCATTGTCCTGGTGCCGACCCCGGTGAGGAGAATGATCATCTCAAAATGCCCGGCCATCAGCCGATCACCGAACTGCAACGCTTCGGTATTATCTTCGAGCGGAATCTCTCGCAGCGCCGGAGCGACCAGCGGTTGTCCGCCGTACCGTTCGATCAGTCGGGCCATTTCCGCAGCCATGCGAGACTCAAACGACCCGACCGTGAGTCCGGAGAAGCCCTTGTCGTTCATGCGAGACCTTCCCGCGAGCACAATTCATCGCGTCGTTGAGGCCGATGGACAGGGTCCGTCATGGGAGGGTTATCGTATCATACCCATCGCAGCCAACTCAGGAGCCGCTTTCCCGTTGACGGCAGCCATGGGCCTCCCTACTATACGGATGGTTTCCTCACGCACAGAGTAGGACTGCCGCCACATATCTATGGCTACCCCGCTACATCGAGGGCTTCGGCACCTGGCGCTTCGCGTCATCGACCTTGCCCGGTCCCGGCGATTCTACGAGCAGGTGCTCGGCATGGAGGCCGTTTGGGAACCAGACCAGGACAACGTCTATTTCTCCTCCGGAACCGACAACCTGGCGCTACACCAGATTCCTAACGCCGAACTGGGCGAATTCCAACCGCCGAAAGCTCAGATGCTCGACCACCTCGGAGTGATTCTCGAGAACCCGGAGGCCGTAGACCGAATGTACGGCGACGTGGCAGCCAAGATCGAGGGGCTCGGCGGGAAGGTCGTCAAGCCGCCCAAACAACATCGGGACGGCAGCTACTCGTTTTACTTCTCCGATCCCGACGGCAATATCATCCAAGCATTGTACGAACCAAATATCAGTGGCAAGTGACGGGAAAGCGGCTGACAGGGTTGCAAGCGGCACGCTGACAGGTGAGAGCATGAGAGAAATCCGTTGGCCCCTGTCAGCCTGCGAGCGTGACAGCTTGTCAGCGCCCTCCCAGGGCATTGAACGAACATGACCATCTGGGACAGCCTGCCACGCGGACAATACCTGACCCTGGCCCCTTGGTGCTGGGTACAGCTGGAGAGTGCGGAGCCACCCGGGCCCTTTCCGTTCGTCGCAGGGGTCGCCCCCGACGTCGTGGCCAGTCTGCACCAAGCCCACAGCCTCCTCGCTAGCTCGATCGATACGGCGATCAGCGATGTCTTCTCGAAACGGGCTCCGCTCGATGATCCGGACCGGCAGCAGCGGTTGGAGGACGCTTATGCGGAACTGGTCAACTCGCGGCCTCACCTTCGCCGCCACATCAGGTGCGGTCGTAAGGAGGACGGGACCTTTGAGTGGGAGTTTCCGACCGACCCGGCCAGGTCGACTGTGGTCGCCAACGGCGGCCTGCGCATTTTTCATTCAGTCACGCGGCAGGCGATTCCGCTGGGCTTCGATCAGCGACCTCTGGGGCCCATCGTGGGGAAACTGCTCGGCCTGTTGGACGGTGCGCACCGGACCGAAGATATCCACACCGTCATCGCGGCCGCTCCGCGTGACCAGCAGACCATCCTGACGCGGTTGATGGAACTCCTGCATCAGTACGCGTGCCTCGTCATCTCGCCGCAGGCTTCGATCCGACGACACTGGTTCGAGGTCGTACAAGATCGGGATATCGTTCATCTGGGCCATGCCGCGCTGCTCTACCGGCAACGCGATAACGTCCTGCTGTTTGATCCCTGGCTGTTGCCCTGGTTCGCCGAATCCTCCATCCCCTCCCTCTGGGGATCGTTACTGCCCAGGCCGGCGGCCGTCTTCCTCACCCATGATCACGACGACCATGTCGATCCCCGTACTCTGCTCCATCTCCCGAAGGACACGCCGGTCATTGTCCCCAGCCGGCGCAACCGAAAGAACCTCTACTACGACTACGGATCTCTCCTGCGGGAATTGGGGTTCACCCGCATCATCGAACTGGCTCATGGGGAAGAGTGGCCCGTTGATGGGGGTATGGTCGTGTCAGTCCCGTTCTACGGCGAAGACCCCTGCGATCTGGAACTTCCCAGAAACTGTTATTTGATCAGCGATCGCGGCCAGAACGTCCTCGTCCATGCAGACAGCGGACCGACCAACGACGGGCGCTCGCCGTTGAAGGACCACATCATCGCGCAGTTGGTCGACCGCTACGGCCCGATCCCCCTGGTATTCGCGTCCCAACAGCAGTTGCTCGAACTCCGCGGCCATGCCGCGTACGCGCCGCTGTCACATCCGGGGAAGTGGCTGGACGTGGGCGAGAACGGCTATCTCACCAATACCTACCTGGCCGACCTCTGCCGGACCGCGCAGGCGAAGCGGTTCGTTTCCTACGCGACGGGCGGCGCCGACTGGTATCCCGATCACTTGTCGTTCATGTTCAGCCAACGGAACCCCTCTCGAACGGCGCTCCTCACTGCTCACTGGGAGCGCCCGGAAAACCTGAAAGACCTTCTCTCTCCCTTCGGTTGCGAGTATCATTACTCGCACGCGCTGGACGTCTTTCGCGTCACCCTCGGAGGCAGCGTCCAAGTCGTTTCGACGGGCGACGCCCTTTCGCCTCTGACTCTGTACCGGCTGGATCATGCTGATCCGCCGTTCATGCAGGCAGGCGGGCGCACGTCACGGTTCGCGTTCCCCAAGGAGTGAAGATGCGCAGGGCACAGTCGCCGATTCTGGTCACCGGGGTGGCGGGTTTCATCGGGTTTCATGTGGCCAAACGCTTGTTGGCTCGCGGTGATGCCGTCATCGGCCTCGACAACATCAACGCCTACTACGACGTTCGCCTCAAGGAGGCGCGACTCGCCGAATTGACGCCGTGCAAAGAGTTCACCTTCATCAAGCTCGACCTGGCCAACCGCAACGGCATGCGCGATCTGTTTGCCGACGAACCGATCCGGCGGGTGGTCCATCTGGCGGCGCAGGCCGGCGTGCGCTATTCCCTCGTGAACCCTCATGCCTACACCGACGCCAACATCGAAGGCTTCATGAATATTCTGGAAGGCTGCCGGAACAGTAAGGTCGAGCATCTGGTCTATGCGTCGTCCAGTTCTGTCTACGGCGGCAACACCCATATGCCGTTCTCAGTCCACGACAACGTGGACCACCCCGTGTCGCTCTACGCCGCAACGAAGAAAGCCAACGAGCTCATGGCTCACTGCTACGCGCATCTTTATCGGATCCCCTGCACCGGGCTCCGGTTTTTTACGGTCTACGGTCCGTGGGGGCGCCCCGACATGGCGCTGTTCATCTTCACCAAGGCGATCTTGGAAGGCAAACCGATCGAAGTGTTCAACCACGGCAAAATGAAGCGCGATTTCACCTATATCGACGACATCGTGGAAGGAGTCATCCGCACCCTCGACCATCCCCCCGCCCCCGATCCGTCATGGTCAGGGGAGCGACCGGATCCCGGCACGAGCTCCGCTCCGGCCCGCGTCTACAATATCGGCAACCACCAGCCGGTCGACTTGATGCACTTTATCGAAGTGCTGGAGAACGCGCTCGGCAAGAAAGCGGAGAGGAAGTTGATGCCTTTGCAGCCGGGCGACGTGCCCGCCACCTATGCCGACATCGAAGATCTCACGCGTGAGACGGGGTTCAAGCCTGTCACTTCGATCGAAGAAGGGATTCCCCGCTTCGTGAAGTGGTACCGCGAATTCTACAGGGTGTGAGGGCAGCCGGGCCGACTACCTTCGCTCAAGGCCAGAGCCGTTTCGTTCCGCCGTAAACCTCTCCTTCGCTTGGCTGCGGAACTCGTTCCGTCCAGCGCGTTGCGCGCACGGAACTTCGGACAGTCCTCGCCATCTTCCTTCGGAAGAGCGCGCCGGTTCGGTAACGGCGGAGGACCAAACGGCTCTGATGCACGCTCCAGTAGTCAGCCCGACGCTGAGGAGAAGAGGAAGGAGAAGTCCGTCGCACCGCGGCGTCGTATCATGCCAGTCCGCTGGTAGAGCCCGCCATGGCGCATCCTTCGCCGCGCCTCCGTTCCAGCCGACGGAGAAGGAACAGGTTCGCTGATCGCGCGGTAGCCGCGCTGGCTGCTTGAAGAACCGCTACTCAGGGCGCTCGGAGAGTTACGGACAGTTCACCGGCACGAACCCTGTGCCGAAAATGCGCGACAGCGCCATCCAACGGGCATTGTCGTAGAACGAGTAGCTGGCCCCGCGCTGATTGCGTCCGGAGAGGTCGCCGCCGTAGGACGGGTCCGATCCAAACCACATCCCGCCACGTGTCTTCTGGACCAGGGTCAGCCACTCCATATACAAACCGCAGACTTCGGCCTGCACCGAGCCGGAGGTTGTGTTGCTCGCATACCACTCTCTGGACCAATCAGGAAGGTTGCGGCCTGTCATGCCCGACAGGCGATCTTGGGAGGGCTGAACGTCGTAGTGCGGCGCGGCAGCAGGCGTGGTCCTGGGAATCGTCGGCATATCCTCCAGCGAAGGCACAACGGACAAGGGTCTGAGCATGACTTCCCGACAGCCGGCCCTTTCCTTGTTGGTATAGACCACGTTTCCATCCGCTTGCGTACATTCCCACATGTCAGCCGGCTCCGGTGCCGGCGGGGGCGTGTCGGCCCACGTTTGGCCCGCAAACACTGCGATGAGCGCCCCTGTCGATAGCAATCTGGATATGAGCCCCATGGGGCACCTCCGGGAAAAGTGTGACGAGAATACCGGATCCATGCCTCTCCGGCCGTTGCCTGCCCGTCTCAATTGCAGTCACAACCTACGCAATGAGGCAGAACGCAGTCTATGCCACTTTGGAGGGGGAAACCAGTCCTGGAGCCGATTTATAGGCGGCTGGCCACCGGCACGCGCGCGATTCGCCCGTCAGACAGTCAAGGCATGGCCGAAGTTCTCACCGAAGCGTGCCGGAGCATAATGCGATGGCCCAGATTTCTCGGGCTTCTTCGAGTCAGTCCCTGTGCCTTGTCCCCCTGTGGAGGCTCAGGTATGCTGCGCAGCAACGCGTGACAAGGTTCGAATCGCTATGACTGACTACGGCGTGCTCGGAAACCTCCTCGTCATCTTCGCAGTGTCCATTGCCGTCGTCTTTCTGTTCCATCAATTCCGTCTCCCCTCCATCGCCGGCTTTCTCGTCGCCGGAGCCCTGATCGGCCCCCATGGCTTCAACCTCATTTCCGACGTCGGATCCGTGCAAATTCTGGCGGAGATCGGGGTGGTGCTCCTGCTGTTCACCATCGGCATCGAGTTCTCGCTCGTGCAACTCGCGTCGCTTCGGCGGATGCTCCTGATTTCCGCGCCGATTCAGGTCGGCGGCGTCATCGCGATCGCCTGGTTAGGGGGCATGATGGCCGGGCTGCCGGGACCGCAGGCGATATTCTGGGGGTTTCTCCTGTCGCTCAGCAGCACCGCGATCGTGCTGAAAGCCCTGGCCGCCAGCGGCGACAGCGATTCGCTCCACGGCCGCGCGACGATCGGGATTCTGGTCTTTCAAGACCTGGCCGTGATGCCCATGATCCTCCTGACACCGGTTCTGGCCAGCTCGCACGAGGAGACGTTCGCTTCCATCCTCATGGCCTTGGCCAAATCGGTGTTGGTCGTGGGGTTCGTCGTCGCCGCGGCCTGGTACGCGGTGCCGAAGCTACTCGATCATATTGTCCGCAGCCGCAGTCGCGAGCTCTTCCTGTTGACTACCATCGTCCTCTGCCTGGGAATCGCGTGGCTGACGTCGCTGGGCGGGTTGTCCCTGGCATTGGGGGCGTTCATTGCCGGCCTGGTGATTTCCGAATCGGAGTACAGCCACCAGGCGATGGCTGAGGTGCTGCCGTTTCGCGATAGCTTCAACAGCCTGTTTTTCGTCTCTATCGGCATTCTGATGGATTGGCGTGTTCTGCTCGACTACCCCGTCGTGGTCACCGGTTTGTTGGCCGTGGTGCTGCTCGTGAAGTTCGTCACGGGCGCCGGCGCCGTCCTCGCCGTGGCGATGCCGCCACGCTCGGCTGTCATGACCGGGATTGCGCTGGCACAGGTGGGCGAATTCAGCTTCATTCTGGCGCAGGTCGGACAGGAGCACGGGTTCTTGGCCGGCTCGCCCTATCAGATCTTCCTGGCCGTCTCTGTCTGTTCCATGATCATTACCCCGTTCTTGATGCAGTGGTCGCCGCATCTGTCCCGACGGGTCGAGGCCGTGCAACGGGTTCGCCGCTGGTTTCCCGGACGGACGACCGCCCATGTCCTCGAAACCGAAGGACGGCACCTCCGCATCAAGGACCATGTGATCATCGTGGGGTATGGACTGAACGGACGGAATCTGGCCCGCGTGCTGGGTGAAACCGAGGTGCCCTATATCGCGTTGGATCTGGACGGCGACACCGTCCGGCGCGAGGCGCAGCACGGTCTGCCGCTCTACTACGGCGACGCGACCAACCCGAATGTGCTCCGGCACGTGAAGATCGAGGACGCGCGGGTCCTCGTGGTCGCGATTTCCGACCCGTTCATGGCCCGGCGCACCGTGCAGGTGGCCCGAGGCCTGAACCCGAAAATCCACATCGTCGTACGGACACGCCATCTGCGTGAGCTGGAAGAACTCCATCAACTCGGGGCGGATGACGTGGTGCCGGAGGAGTTCGAGACATCGATCGAAATCTTCGCGCTGGTGCTGCGAACCTACAATATGCCCCAGGATTTCGTGATGCGGAAGGCGGAGCAGATTCGGCGCGAAGGCTATGCGTTGCTGCGTCGCAGCGAGCTGCCGGAGTTGGCCCACCATCTTCGCGGCGGCACGCTGAGCGACGTGGAGGTCGAGACCTGCCGGATCGAAGAGAATTCGCCGGCGGCCGGGAAAACGCTCGCCGATCTGTCGGTCCGCCTGCGCACCGGCGCGTCGATCATCGCCTGGACCAGGAGCGGCGTGACCGAATCCAATCCGTCGAAAAAAACCCAACTCCTTGCGGGCGATATCGTGGTGCTGTTAGGGACGCGCGATCAGATCAGACGGGCGATGGAGCTTCTCCTGGCAAGCGAACCCGATGAGACCTAGCGGAATTTCCCGGTCATCACCTCGTAGGCTTCTTCCAAGGTGCCGGCTTGGACCAGTTGCATGCGCTTTCGAGCGGCGACGTCGTTCGCGAGCCTCCAGTCCGGCGTCAGCATCTGGTCTCGAGCGACCACGATGGTCCGATAATGCGCTCCGGCCGCGGCCTCAATCTTGACGGGTAAACCACCGACCACATCGAGCCGACCGTCCGGCGTCACCTGGCCGGTCACGACGACGTCCGATCCGATCGCCTCACCCCGATAAAGCGCCATGATCCCGAGAGCGACGGCTGCGCTCGCGCTCGCGCCATCGGTGATGGACGTCATGGAGCGATTCTTGATCGTAATCAGCCAATCGCGTCCTGCGTCGCCGACGGCCACGGCCGCGGCTTGAATCGCCAGACGGACGCCTTCTTTCCATTCCTCTCCCCCCAGCGTGCCCCCTCCCAGATTGCGTTCGTTGAATTGAACCCTGGGCCCATCCTCCGCGGCCGTGCGGTCGAACTGAATCACGATGTAATTCACGACGCCGGGGAGACCTTCCCCCTGGACGCCGAGCGCCGGTACGGTGATCACTCGGGGTGCGCCGGCGGCGACCGCCGCGGGAAAAGACGCCGCGAGAATGAGCGTGAGGAGGAGTCTCAGGCGAACCGTCAGCTTCGCCACCGCAGCGTCACTCGTTCTTTGAGGGGGTGCTCCATCGGCTGTCCCGTCTGAACCGACGCCTGATGAGCCGCCTTGAGTTTGTAGTACCACTTGGCCGGCATGTCGGCGTCGCCGAGAAACATCGACGAGGGCTTGTGGCGAAGCCCCACGGCGAGGTGTTTCATCGCACGCTCGTCCTGCTTGAAAAACTTCGTTGTCAGAGTGCGGAAGATAAAGTTGCTGAACGGAATCCAGTGGAGTCCGCGCCAATAGGCCGAGAAATGGATTCGACATTCCATCTCGGACACAGGCGTGGCCATCAGCCGGTTGGCGATCCAGGCTCTGCCGCATTGCATGAGTTCCACGCGTTGATTCGGCAGCACAAAGTCGATCGTGGTGGTCAAGGGCCCTCCGTACAGGCGCTCCAGCCAATGAAACGGACCGCTGTTCTTGGCCGGCTGATGGGGCACCATCCGGAATCCGTTTGGAATCGGCTCGAAGGTTTTCGTTTTCTCGTGCATGCGCGCGTCGCTGCGCCACCACGAATGTACGTAAGGACCGTGAACCGGATCGATCAGGCCGATGATGCCGTCGTCCGGCGTACAGGTGTAGATCATGGAAATATGGAATGACTGCTTGGGCTCGGACGGGAGCGGCATACGAGGGACAGGCGGCAGCGGAACCGTGTTGCCACGTTCATCGGGAATATACAGCCAGATCATCCCGTCGGTCTCTTCGGCCGGATAGGCTGTGATCCCGACTTTGTCGATTTGCAGGGGCGATCCCTCCGGGAGCGCCGGGATCCTGCGACAGCGGCCCTTGGTATCGAATTGCCACCCGTGATACGAGCACTCCACGCGCTCGCCGTCGAATCGACCGAAAGACAAGGGCATGCCGCGGTGCGGGCACAAATCCCGCATCGCACCCAGGCGTCCTTCCCGATCACGACAGAGCACGATCGGAAGGCCGAGCATCTGCAGGGCTTGCATGGACCCTCGAGCCAGCGTGTCGCTCGGGACTGCCGGATACCAGAAACCAAGGAGTGGAGCGCTCCTGGCAGACACGATCTCAGGTAGGAGCTGTGCGCTCATCGACGAGGGAGGAGATCCAATTGACAGGGCCTGATCCAATCGATTGGGAATATAGCGACCGGCTACGCGAAGGTCAAGCGAGGCGGGCTAGCGTGGCGCGCAGTACGTTCCTTGACACCCTCACGGACCCCATACTATTCTGTCCTCACGCGCGAACACACGCAAATCGTGTTCGCGCTGATGAGGTGTCGACGTGACTGCCACACAGATAGAACCGACGGCGACGCTAGCCCAGCTCCAGGAATCCAGGCCGGAGAAGGTTACGATCGTTTTACTCAGCGGTGAGCTCGACCGGGCCATGGCCGCCTTCATCATCGCCACCGGCGCGGCGGCGATGGGGATGAACGTGACGATGTTCTTCACGTTCTGGGGGTTGAACACGATTCGCCGGAAGGGCGCCGCCAGTTCCGCGAAGGACTGGCTCCGCCGGATGTTCGGCCTGCTCAACAGGGGCGGGGCTGAAACGCTTCCGCTCTCGCGGTTCCACTTCGGCGGGCTGGGCACCAAGATGATGCAGAAGGTGATGAAGCAACATCGGATGCCGGGCGTCCCGGAACTGATGCAGACGGCCCAGGATCTGGGGGTGAGGTTCATCGCCTGCACCACCACGATGGGGCTGATGGGCATTACCAAGGACACGCTGATCGACGGCATCGATCAGTTCGCCGGCGTGACGACCTATCTGGCGGAAGCGAAACAGGGCAGCGTGAATTTGTTCATCTAGTTGATCTGGTTTGTTTGGTGCATGGGTTCAAAACCAGAGAAACTAGACAAACCGGACAAACGCAACGAACAGGATTCCATGATCCAGGCCGATGTGAAGCTTGATACCCTTGGGTACTTTTGCCCGATGCCGATTATTCTCACGTCGAAAAAGATCAAAGAACTGAGGCTGGGACAGGTGTTGGAAGTCGTCTCCGACGACGAGGGCATCAAGAAGGACATGCCGGCCTGGTGCGAGACCACGGGGCATCAGATGGTGGGCATGGAAGAGGAGCAGGCGGCATCAGGCCCGATTTATAAGGCGTTCGTCAAGAAAACGAAGTAACTCGGACGGGACGCGTTTTACCACCTGAGCTGAAGCCGGAGGGAAGCACAATCCCCTCCGGCTTCGTCGTTTCATTGGACGGTGATACAAGGGCTATGCAGCCGATTATCGAATGTATCCCGAATTTCAGCGAAGGCCGGAATCCTGCGGTCGTCCAGGCTCTCATGGCCGCGGTGACCTCCGTGCCCCATGTCAGCCTCCTTCACCACACGATGGACGCGGACCATCATCGGTCGGTGCTGACCTTCGCTGGTCCACCGGACGCGGTTGGGGAGGCCGCGTTCCGCGCCGTCAAGACCGCCACCGCGCTCATCGATCTCCGCCGTCATGACGGGGCGCACCCGCGAGTTGGCGCGACGGACGTGGTCCCGTTCGTTCCGATTCAAGATGCGGGCATGGATGAGTGCGTTCGCGTGGCTCGCGCACTCGG
>Ga0233416_10000605_pt1 | contig 11161 bp, 13 predicted proteins | sample Sediment_Towuti__2_FD_188638 | JGI IMG/M metagenome (GOLD analysis project Ga0233416, IMG submission 188638) | Sediment microbial communities from Lake Towuti, South Sulawesi, Indonesia - Sediment_Towuti_2014_0_MG | ecosystem: Environmental > Aquatic > Freshwater > Lake > Sediment | place... | reverse complement strand
TGTGTATAATAAGAATTTGTAAAAATCAGAATTTTCGCTGTACCGAATAAACTGGATACATGTATTTCATCCCAATAGAACACGAATTTACCATATTGTATTCGTAATCATTAATTTTTTTCACAGTTCTATACAAATCGCTCCCAATGACAATAGCATTTTTGTCTGCAATATGATTAATCTTTGTACATATGTTAACAGGAGTTCCAAAAACATCTATGGTTGAAGAATTATTAGTTTCCATAATACTAACTTCGCCATAATCTGCACTTATGCGATAGTCAAGCGATGGTAATTTGTGTTTTTTAAGAATCTCATTAATTTTGTCATGTTCCTCTATCATTTTCAAGCCACATTCTAAACAATTTCTAAAATCATAGCCCTTTGAAGCATCTGAAGAGTATGGAAAATAATACAAGAGACTATCTCCAATATTTTTGATAACAAATCCTCCAAAACTCTCAACTATTTGTGCCATAGAATTTAGAAAGACCTCATAGTATTTTGATAGTTTTTGTTGTGTTAAAGATGCAGAAATTTCAGTTGAATTTACAATATCTACCAAACACACACAATAATTTTGAGACTTTTCCAAAAAATTTACAACATAATTTGGTGTCTGTGGGTTTGATTTTACCACATTTATAACAGATTTTTCTCCCCTTGTAGTTGAATGAAAGTCTTCCAAGTGTTTGTACAGCTGTTCTTTAGAAAGAAAACCCTTCCCACAATAGTAACATTGACTATTAGTCGATGATTTTTGTAAGTTAGTCATGCCTGAAAGCATATAGTAATACTATATGAAGATAAAGAGTAATTTTTTGAACAAAAACCCTCTCATAGTCTCTTGCCTTTTACCTTCATTCTCTCTTAATCTCATTTTTATTGTAAAAAATTTCAAAAAAATGAAAAACGACATTCAAAAGGTTTTATTGATAAATTGATAGGTTTTTTCACTCATTTCAGTTACTTTGCCTAGTGCCTCTAGAACATTTTCCTGAGTAAATCGCTCAATTTTATCTAAAACCAGATAAATTCCAATTACGACTTTGCCGTCTTCTTTGAAGATTTTATGGATGGCTCTAATAGAATCACAAAAATCCTTGACAGAATTTTTGAATTTTTCCTGTTCAGAATCTGTTAATTTATTATATCTAGCAGTTTGAGGATTTCTCAAAAAAACTTTACCACCTAGAACTAAAACATTTGGTTGTGCTTTTGGTTCAAAAATTTCTATTGGAATATTAAACGAACCAGTATCTTTGATACGAATTCTAAAACTATCTTCACTACTTTTTACATCTTTAAACAAATAATTTTCATGAATTAACCATCTCTCTACATTATTTCGTAATTGACTTACATTATTCATATTTTGTACCTCATACAACCTAAAATATGTGTAAAGTTAATGTTATCATAAATACTGCGATCAATACTACTTTATTACAATTTCGTCACAATTACACTTTATGCAATTAGTGCATCTGTCTTAAGTAATTTTAGATTAATTTGAACGTGTAAATGACTAGTAATTATGTAAATTAAATTGTAAAACAATTAATTGTATATACAAGAAAAAATTTTTTACATTTTCGATCAATTTTATGTCAAAAAGTTGTATAATTTACACAAAAACTTCTGACTAGCACTACATAAGACATAAGAAAATACGAACATGAACATGGCAATCTCAAGAGCGAGAAGAAGTGCAGCAGCAAAGAAAGCTGCTCGTACAAGAAAACGAAATGCAGCTTTGAGGGCAGCAGCAAGAAAAGCAGCTAGACGACGTTCAGCTCGACGTGCAGCACGAAGAACAGTAAGACGTGCAGCACGAAGAACAGTAAGACGTGCAGCACGAAGACGACGTCGATAAACTGCCTACCTTTCTTTTTTTAATTTTTTTTATACAAGATATGTTTGTATGGTATAATCTCTTCTATAATGTAAATCAATAAGATAATACAAAATTTTGTAATACAATTGATTTGCTAAATGAAACAGTTTTTTTGCATATTCAAACTTGTTTTGTGTATGATATTACTTATTTTCAAGGAAGAAATTACAATATTTCTAAATTCGAATTATGGAATATATTGTTCAATATTAAAAATTATATTTCAAGGAAGAAATTATAATATTTCTAAATTCGAGTTTTGAAATATAATTTATCTTTAATCTTGGTTCATCTTTAATTCTGGAAGAACATATACCTTTTCAGGAAGGATTTTGAGAATAATTCGTTTTTCTCCAGGCTGTCTAAATGGATACTTGTCTTTACCCATGTATTTTTTTGTTAGTCTGTTGGCATGCTGGTATTGATAATCTGGAATTATTTCTACAACTTTGCCTCTCATGGTAGTCATATTTAGTGGATTATTATTATCAACTACAGAAATTGCCACGCGAGGATCCCTTAGTACGTTTTTGTGTTTGATTCTTCCTTCAGCAGTATTTACCAAAACATGATCCTCTTCCATATCTGCCCATACTGGTGATAGTTGTGGAGACCCATCCTTCATTATAGTTGCAATAAAAACTAGATTTCTACCTTCAAATAATTTGATAACTTTATCATTCAATTTTCAATACTTCCAGAACTAATCATTCCATATGGATGGCAATTTTTCTATTTTTTCAATAATATTGATTGCTGAATCATTATCTCTGTTTTGTATAGCTACAGAAAATTCATAACCAAGTAATCTTGCTTCAGGAGATAACTCATCAATATTTTGTAAGTCTTTTCCTTCAATTTTTATTCGTTCTCCTAAAGCACACATTTTCCAATTATCTGAAAGCTCTTGATGATTATGACCCAGTTTTTCATGTAAACGTTTACGCCATTCAATTAATTCAATCTTTTTAATTAATTGTTCAGTTTTTTGGCCATAAAACACACGAACCATTATTAATTCATGAATTCTGAGGTACTTTAGTATTTTGCAAAATTACAAAGATAAGATTTCTATATTTTCATTCATTGATAGTCCATAATCTATAATGCATTTTTTTAGATCATCAACACAATTTTTTGGTACTGCAATACAAAAAGGCAAATACGTACGAGTATAGCCTTCCTTTAAGATTACTGTATTTCCAAAATCTTCAAACTGCTCTCTTGTCCGATCACTTAAAAGATTATTACTTGTCTTTGCTTCTCCAATATGATAAAAATCCTCACCTGGTTTTTGTGCAATCACATCAGGTTCATGATTTCCAATCACTTCACATTTTTCAAAACCGTCAAATGCAGCAGATATTATTTTTAATCCACTTAATTCAAAATGGTCAATTAATGCTTTAACTAATTTTCTATGTTCATTATTATCTATCATGGACTCTAGGAATATAAAGACAAAACACTATTTAAAAAACAGTTACAAATATTTGATCTTTCTAAATAAAATATCAAGATATTCGCTTGTTTTTGTAAAAAAATATTTTTAAAAATATAGCAACGGAACTTAAGACCGACAACGGGAGTATATCGATGACAGTCCCAATTGCTAATTGCTTTTGTTTATGGATTGTATGATTTGTATGTGTAAGTGTGTATTTTTTGAACATACTGTCATAATTGGCTTACCTTTAGAAAGTAATAGGAAGTAATTCAATATACAATAATTCGTCTTTTCTCCCGAGACTCCAATGCCCCACATTCTCGTTTTTGGGAGATCTGACGAATTTAAACACAATTTTTGTTATCTATTTGCGATCATTTTTAGTATTGTTTTGCGGTTTCATTATCATCTATTCTAAAATAGAATTTACGTATTAGTTGTTAAATCAAATTTAGCATGATTTTTTTAATATTGTAATATTACTAACCGTATGGCAAAACAAGAGATTGAACAAATCATTTCAAAAAAACTAAATGATGAAGAGTTAAAAAAATTAATAGAATATTTCAAAGACCTGCCTGTAGAAGAAATCCTCGCTGGCCTAAAATTTGCTAAAAATAGATGGACAGCAAAGGATGCCGGCGTACTAAAAGTTGGTCGCAAAAGTCTCATACAAAAAGAGGTTCACTCTGTTACATCAGAACAAGCTCAATGGAGGTTAAAGAATTGGAAGATGATGATTGCAAACTATCGAAGGCGAGGTTATAGTTATCCTACAATATCTCGTATTAAAAAAATTCTGATACAGAAGAGCAAAAAAAGATCTAGATAGAAACTTGCCTTCGTTCTGCTAAAATATCCGCTGGAAGATTGGAAGGAATTTCTGGAATATTTTGTTTTGTTTGTCCTTCAATAACAGCTTGTGCTTCTTCCAAGATTGCTACTGTATCGGCACTGCCATCTCGAGCAAATATTGTAGTTTCATGTTGTGCCATTGATGAACCAGATAAGACATCTCCTAATATCTTAGCGAGATCTTGCATGGATGAGTTTGCTTGTGGCATTATACCACCCAAGGATATTCCTAATCCCTTGATTACAGACATGCACGGGCTAAGTGTAACTACAACATCTCCTAATTCTGAAACAGTATTGAGTCTAATGTTAATTTGTTCCATGGAAAGCTTTGCGTTACTTACCATGTTATTCATTTTTCTAATTTCTTGAAGTTCTATCGCATATGCTTTTGCATATTGATGATTATTTGATCTTTGTGCTTGAACTATTTTTTGGAAAACACCATCATGTTTTTTTTGAAGTTTTATAGCAATTTCTCCTAATTTGTTAATTTGAAGTTCCAATTGTTTTTGTGCATTTTCAATTTTATTTTTAATTGGAGCATCTGGCTTTACTTTACCAAAAACCTTTTGTGAAAATCCTTCACTATTATTTTTACTCCAACTACTTGTAAGCGAACCCAAATTTTTCCCTTTTAGCCTCTAAAAATGTGTTTTAAACAATTATGTATCTAAGCTAGTTGTAACTCTAGTTACAGCATTCTGTGGTTACAGAAATCTAGCCAAAAGTTAGGGTGTATACTTCAAAGCCTGGGTCGGTTATCAAAATTTCTAACACGTGAGAAGACGCCTCTTTAATTTTGATAATGTTATACAATCCATCTTCTTGAGTTTGTATCTTTCCTGATACAACATCTGTTCCAGCATATTCTGACGAAATTGGCTTTCCATCAAGAAAAATATCAAGAACCGCATTATCTGAAGCTACGATATTTACCTCCTTTGCAAAGAAAGGCAGTTTTATTCTTCCTTCTTCAGAAACAAGCTTCATACTGCCTTTCAAATTCTTCCAGGTCCCATCAAGATAATAGTAGTGTTGTTGTAAATCTTCTGGAAAAAAATATTTTACATCCGTTTCAGGCTTAAATCCTTCAATATTCCCTAGTTGATTTCTTCCTGTTGTAAAACTATATCCAAAGTATAATTCAGGAGTTCTAAAGCTAGTATGTTCATATTCTTCTAATTCAACTAATGATTCTGCTGATGCTACATTGAGCCCTAATTGAGATGCTCGTTCATCTAAAAGATCTTGAATTATTTTTTCTGTTTGTGCATATGCTCCTTCGCCAATGTGATCATATCTAATATATCCCTCGTAATCAGATATGTATTTTCTAGGCCAGTATCTATTTTCAAAGGCCTTCCATGTTTTCATTTCATTATCTAAGACAACAGGATATGTTATACCATTTTTTTCAACTGCAATTTCAACATTTTTTAGATCCTTTTCAAACTCAAATTCAGGAGAATGAATCCCAATAATTAACAAGCCATCATCTGCATATTTTTCATTCCATGCAATAATGTATGGAAGAGTTCGCACACAATTAATACAACTATACGTCCAGAAATCGTATAACACAACCTTTCCTTCTATCATTTTTGATAATTCTTCTGGGGTGGTATTGATGTATTGTGCAATTCCAACCAAGTCTGGTGCCATTTTGAAACTACTTTTATCAATATTTTGAACATTGGAAGAAGTGTCTTTAATTTCAGTTTCAATAGATGTTTGAGAGGTTTCATATAAAGAAAAAATAATACTTAAACTTGCTACAATTACCACTATTATTATTCCAAATATGATTGCAGTTTTGATTTCGGACTTCATATGATTAACCTAAAAGTACCAATTCATTTAGAAGAGGAAAGTTTGCGATGTAGATTAGTTGGTTTGTAAATACCAAGATTCCTAAAATTATGATAAGCCCACCAATTGCTATCGAATAATACTTGAGATGTTTGTTCATAGCTCTAATAATTCCTGTAGCTCTTGAGAAAAAAATCCCCATAAGGATAAACGGAATTCCTAGTCCTAATGAATAAGCAAGCAATAGATTAAACGAAGTTGTAGGTGTGGTAGCAGCTAATGTAAGAATTGTTCCTAAGATTGGTCCTACACATGGAGTCCATCCTACTGCAAAAGCCAAACCAAATAAAAACGATAAAGGATAACTTGCTTTTTCTCTTTTTGGAATGATTTTTTTTTCTATATTCAATGATCTAAATTTTGATGTTAAAAGCAAAAATACTCCAAATCCAATTATTATAATTCCTCCAACTTGATTTAATGCAGAAATAAATTCATTCGATACATTTCCCAGTGTACTATTAATCAAAACCCCTAATGCAGAGAAAACAATTGAAAAGCCTAATACAAAAAATACTGTATTCAATATGACATTTGTTCTATTTACTAAGAGAGTTTTGGTATCACTTTTTTGATTTAATTCAGAAATAGTCGTTCCTGAAATGTATGCTAAGAACGCAGGAATCATTGGTAAAATACAGGGGGCTACAAATGAACCTAATCCAGCTAATGCAGCAACACCTAAGGTAACATCCGACATATCTAATAATTGATATTTTTTTATTAAAGCCTTATTCCAAATTTGCACTTAATTTTATCCAATTCATTTTTATCGTAGATATTATTGATTTCGAAGTATGAATAAGCGATTTATCATAGCAGGAATAATTTTAGCAGGAATAGTGGCTGTAGCTTTTCTTGTTGGTTCACCAATGTTTGGTGGATTTGACACATTTCGATAAATTAAACAATTTCAAATTTTTTTGCAGCAGAATCAAAAGCATTTAGAGCATTTTCAATATGATTTTTAGATAACCACGCAGTTAATGAAATTCTTATCCTTGCTTTGTTTTTAGATACTGTAGGATAACGAATTGGTTGTGCATAGATTCCATTATTGAATAAATATCTTCCAAATTCTAATGCAGTTTTTTCTTGTCCAATTATTATTGGTATAATATGAGTTATTGAATTAAAATTATATCCAATCTGTTTTAAACCAGCTGAAAGATATTCAACATTTTTCCAAAGTTTCTTCCTTTGTTTTTCTCTATTATAATTAAACTTCTTTAGAGAATACTTTACTAGAAATGAGGGAAGTGCAGAAGTGTAGATGAATGATTTTGATTTATTTATTAAAAGATCAATAATATTTTTTTGTGTAGCTACATATCCTCCAAATGATCCTAATCCTTTACTAAGACTACTAACATACACATCAATTTTTTTTGAAACTCCAAAATAGTCTGGCGTTCCTTTTCCATCCTTTCCTATTGTAAAATCCCCATGGGCATCATCCAAAATTACTATCGCATTTTTCTTTTCGGCAATTTCTACAATTTTTTTTAGATTAGCAAGATCCCCATCCATACTAAAAACACCTTCAGTTATCACGAATTTTCGTTTATTATCTTGATTCAGCTTTGCAGTTAAGTCATCAACATCATTATGATTGTAGATTGATACTTTGCCTCTACTAAGCTTACATGCCTCAATAATACTTGCATGGTTAAGCTCATCACTAAGAATTAAATCATTTTTTTTAATTAGTGTAGAAATGGCTCCAATGTTTGCCATATATCCAGTTGGATAAATCAATGCACTTTCTTGTGATTTGTGTTTGCCAAGCTTTTCTTCTAAAGTCTTGAATGATACATCATTTCCTGAAACTAATCTTGAGCTTGATTGCATTTGTTCAGCAAATTTACCAGAAATTTGAATTCCAAGGTAATCATTTGAACATAAATTAACGAGTTTTTTCTCTTTTATAGTAATATATGGTCCATGAATTTGACCATATTTCATCTCACGATAAAGATTTTCTATTTTAATTTTTTTAATTTGATTATTTATAAAAGCCAGCTTAGGCTTCAAGATTTATCTTTCTAATCATTTCGAGGTCTTTTTTCATTTCATTTCCACCAAGTGTCAAATATCCAGAACTAATTATTCCATTTGCACCACTTAACAATAACTCTTCTCCATCATCTTTCAAGTTTACTTCACGTCCTCCTGAAATTTTTATTATTGATTCAGGTAATAGAAATCTAATCACTGCAAAAGTTCGAAGTATTTCATCTAAAGGTAGTGGTTTTTGTAATTCTAAGGGGGTACCAGGCATTGGTACTAGTAAATTAATAGTAACTTCTTCTGGATTTAATTTTGCTATGTCGAGAATTAATTCTAATCTCTGTTCACGAGTTTCTCCCATTCCTATTATTCCTCCAGTACAAAGTTCAAGACCAGCATCTCTTACAATCTTTAAAGTATCTAGTCTGTCTTGGTATGTGTGGGTAGTACAAATTTCAGGGAACTTTGATCTTGCTGTTTCTAAATTATGATTATATCTTTTTACTCCTAATTTTTTTAGTTCTCTTGCTTGATTAGGAGTAAGAAAACCTAGACTACATTCTACACTGATTCCAACTTTATCAATAATCTCTCTGATAATATCACAAATTTTTTGAAAATCAGAATATGATGGTTCTCTCCATGCTGCAACTAAACAATATGATTGAGCCCCTTCCTCACGTGCTTTTTTTGCCTGTCTTACAATTTCATCTTTAGGAAGCAATTGGTATCCTTCTTTATTGGTACTGAAAAATGCAGATTGAGAACAAAAAGAACAATCTTCACTACAATAATTTTTCTTTATGTTGGATAACTGCTCTACATCTACAACATTGCCCTGAAATGTTCGAGTGATCTTATTTGCAGAGTTGGAAAGTAATCTTAATTGAATTTTTGAAACATTGAGTAGTTTTTTTGCCTCTGATTCTGATAAAGAATACCCTGATAGGACCTTATTTTGACAATCTAGAATAAATTGAGACTCTTCATTCATCAATTTTTAGCCACAAAATGGGTTAATTAAGATTTTAGAAGCGTTAACCTCTCATAAAAGTAAGGTTTACATTTTTTATTGGATTATATTAAAATAAATCATATGCAAAAAATGAAAAAACAAAGTTTTGTTTGGCATCCAAACACCCAGATGCAAGAATGGAATCATTTTGATAAAATTGTTAAAGGTGAAGGAATGTGGTTAATTGATTCTAAAGGTAACAAACTCCTTGATGGTGTTGCAAGCATGTGGTGCAATGTGTGGGGACATTCAAAAAAAGAACTAATTGAAGCTATAACCAAACAAGCAAAAAAAATCCAGCACACCTCACTTTTTAATCTAACAAATGATCCTGCAGAGGTTCTTGCAAAAAAACTCGTAAAAATCTCGCCTAACATGAACTATGTTTTTTATTCTGATAATGGGTCAACTGCAATGGAAATTGCTTTCAAATTAGCTTTACAATATTGGCAAAACCAAGGAATTAAAAACAAAACAAAACTTGCTACGCTAAAAAATGGATACCATGGAGATACGTTTGGTGCAATGTCGGTTGGATTTGTACCTCAATTTTTTTCTAAATTCAAAAATCAACTTTTTTCTACAATTCAAGTTCCAGTTCCCTTTAGCTATAGATACCCAAGAGGTATTTCATATGAAAAATATCAACAATATTGTTTAGGAAAAATTGAAAATCTTCTTTCATCTAATGATGACATTGCAGCTTTTGTAATGGAAAGTGGAGCGCAGGTAGCTGGAGGAGTAAACATTTTTCCAAAAGGATTTCAAAAACAAATAAGCAAATTATGTAAGAAATTTAATGTACTTTTAGTTTTAGATGAAATAGCTACAGGATTAGGCAGATTAGGAACACTTGTACAATACATCCCACAAGATAGTATACCCGATATTGTAGCATATGGAAAAATGCTTACAGGGGGCTATCTAACATTGGGTGCAACTTTAACAACTAAGAAAATTTATGATACATTTTTAGGAAAATTTGACGATAACAAACATCTATTTCATGGTCATACGTTTACAGGAAATCCAATTGCTGCAGCAGTTGCTAATGAAAATCTCAAACTTTATGAGAAACATAATCTTATAAAAAAAATTCAAACCACCTCCAAAGTTTTTAAAAATAGAATTCAGGATCTCTATCAACTGGATTTAGTAGGAGATGTACGACATAAAGGAATGTTGATGGGAATAGAATTAGTAAAAAACAAAAAAACAAAAATTCCCATATCGCCAAAAAAATCAATAAACAAAATAATCTTTGAAGAAGGTAAGAAAAACGGAATTTATCTGAGAACACTTGGAAATATTGTGATGTTAGTCCCACCACTCGCAATTTCTAATAATGAACTGGATCTTCTCATTGATCGTGCCGTATTAACAATAAAAAATACTGATAAAAAATATGGCCTGTGACTTCACCAATCAAAGTGATCTTTCTTGAAATCCTATTTTATTTCTGGGACGGATACTGATGTTGGCAAGACCTTTGTTACCGCAGGTATTGCTTTAGCACTAAAAAAAATGGGAATTAATGTTGGAGTAATGAAGCCTTTTGCTGCAGGAACCCCTAAAAAAAATGGATACAAATCAAATGATGTACAACTACTTGCCAAAGCATCACAGGTAAATGAGCCTGAAGAATTATTGAATCCCTATTTTTTTCCAATTCCTGCATCCCCATTTACCGCTTCAAAAAATCTTGGAATTAAAGTTGATCTAAAAATTGTTATGAATAGCTTTAAGCAATTATATTCATTGCATGATGTTTTGTTAGTTGAAGGGATTGGAGGCATTATGACTCCAATTCTTGAGGACTATTTTGTAATTGATTTAATTAAAAATATGAATTTAGAAACAATCATAGTTACTAGTTCACGTATTGGAACAATTAATCACACTATAATGACAAATGAGATGTGTCAAAGATATGGAATAAAAATTCGTGGTTTGATAATAAATAATTTGGAATCTGACGGTTATCCTACAAAGGAACTTAAACGAGATCTTGAAGAGTTGACACAAAAACCCGTAATGGGCTCAATTCCATTCATTAAAGATTTCA
>Ga0233416_10000604_pt1 | contig 11163 bp, 12 predicted proteins | sample Sediment_Towuti__2_FD_188638 | JGI IMG/M metagenome (GOLD analysis project Ga0233416, IMG submission 188638) | Sediment microbial communities from Lake Towuti, South Sulawesi, Indonesia - Sediment_Towuti_2014_0_MG | ecosystem: Environmental > Aquatic > Freshwater > Lake > Sediment | place... | reverse complement strand
GTACTCGACCTGGACCGCGGCGGCGCCGTCGGCGGCCGCGTAGCGGCTGGTGGCGAGCACCGCCGCCACCTCCTGCGCCTGGTACATCACCTTCTCGACCGGCAGCACCATCTGGGTGTCCGACATGAGGGTCGGCATCCAGTGCAGGTTGTACTTCTCCAGATCCTTGCCGGTGATCACCGCGAGCACGCCGGGGATCGCGGTGGCCCTGGCGGTGTCGATCTTCTTGATCCGGGCGTGGGCGAAGGGGCTCCGGACGATGTCGAGGTAGAGCATGCCGGGCAGCACCACGTCGTCGACGTAGGTGCCCTTGCCGCGGATGAAGCGCGGGTCTTCCTTCCGCTTGACCGAGTGCCCCATCCCACCGACTTCGGGCGACGTTCTGGGTGCCATCATGCACCTCCCTGGAGCGCGGCCGCCGCGTGCTGGATGGCCTTGACGATGTTGACGTACCCGGTGCACCGGCAGAGGTTGCCCGAGATGGCCCAGCGGATCTCGTCCTCGGTGGGCTTCGGGTTCTTCTTGAGGAACGCCACTCCGGTCATCAGCATGCCGGGCGTGCAGTAGCCGCACTGCAGCCCGTGCTCGGCCACGAAGCCCTCCTGCAGCGGGTGCAGCTTGCCGTTCTGCTCGAGGCCCTCCACGGTGGTGATCTCGTGCCCGTGGGCCTGGACCGCGAAGACGGTGCAGGACTTGACGGGCCGGCCGTCGAGCAGCACGGTGCACGCCCCGCAATGGCTCGTGTCGCACCCGATGTGGGTGCCGGTGAGCCGGAGGGTCTCCCGGATCATGTGCACGAGCAGGAGGCGCGGCTCCACCTCCGCCTCGTGCTTCTCCCCGTTGACCGCGACCTTGACGAGCATGGGCTCAGCCCCCTCTCTGCGCGCGCTCGAGCGCTCGGCGGAGCGCGCGGCCGGTCAGCACCCGCACCAGGTCCTTCTTGTACTCGACCGGGCCTCGCAGGTCGGCCTCGGGCTGGGCCGCCTCCGCCGCGAGCCGGGAGGCCTGCGCGATGGCCGCCTCGTCCGGGCGCTTGCCTCGGAGCGCGGCCTCCGCGCGCTCGGCCTTGATGGGCAGGGGGCCCACGTTGGTGAGGCCGATGCCGACCTGCTCGCAGGTGCCGTCGGCGGCGAGCGTGAGCTGCGCCGCAACCGCCGCGGTCGCGAAGTCGCCGACCTTCCGCTCCATCTTCACGTAGGCGCCGCCGCTCCGGGGCTTGGGGGCCGGCACCCGGATCTCCACCACGATCTCGTCCGGCCGGAGCGCGGTGCTGAGGGGCCCGGTGAAGAACGAGGTGATCGGGATCTTCCGCTCGCCGCTCGAGCCGACCGCCACGATCTCGGCGCCGAGCGCGAGCATGGCGGCCGGGTGGTCGTTGGCCGGATCGCCGTGGGCGAGGTTGCCGCCGAGCGTCGCCAGGTTGCGCACGATGGGATCGGCGATCACCTTGCAGGTGTCGGCCAGCAGCGGGTACCGGGTCCGCACCAGCTCCGACTCCTCGACCTCGACCTCGCGGGTCAGGCCGCCGATCCGGAGCGCGCCGCCCTCCTCGCGGACGTAGGCGAGTCCGGGCAGGCCGTTGATGTCCACGAGGTGCCGGGGGCTGGCGAGCCGGAGCTTCATCAGCGGGATCAAGCTCTGGCCACCCGAGAGGATCTTGGCGTCGTCGCCGAGCCGGGCGAGCAGCGCGGTGGCCTCGCCGATCGAACGGGGAGCGTGGTACTCAAAGGCGGCCGGAATCATCGTGGTGATCCCCTTCTGGCTCTGCCCGGCGCGAGCCTCGCCCGGGGCGGGCCCGACGCGTTCGAGGAAGGTCTACTTCGTCGGTGCCTCGGTGTAACCCCGATTCACCATGCACTGGCGATACCTGTCCTGGTTGATCACCGTCCGCGGGCCGTCACGACCCGGCGCCACCGACCGTGCCGCGGTCAGACAGTCCGCCGAGTCGCGGTTGACCTGCTCCTCGGTCGCGCCGGGCTTCGCCCAGCGCGGAGAGTCGGAGGCGCAGCCGGCGAGCACCGCGACGGCGGCCAAGAGCCCGAGCGCGACACGCCCGCCAGGGCACGCGGTGCGAATGTTGAGCGTCACGGTGTGGGCTCCTCCCGGGTGCGGTCCGGCGGGATCATACCGCCTCCGTCCACACCGGGCAACCGATCGCCTCGGGCGCCCCCACTACCGGCGCGCTTCCGACGAGAGGGCCTTGAGCGGCGGGCGCTCCCCCGCGGGCAGCGGGTGGCGATCGACGTTCAGCACCATCGAGACCAGCGAGTAGTAGCCGCAGGCCGCGATCAGGTCGATGGCGCCTTGCTCGCCGAAGCGATCCACCGTGGCCCGGAACGCGGCGTCGGAGACCGCCCGGTCGCGGAACAGCTCGGTGCAGAAGTCGTAGACCGTGCGCTCGTCATCACTCATGGGGGACGGTCGGCGGCCCTCCGCGATGGCGTCGATGACCGCCTCCGCGAGCCCGGCCGTCCGCGCGAGGCGGCTGTGGGCCCAGTACTCGTACTGGGCGCCCCAGAAGCGGCCGGTGATCAGGATCGCCATCTCGTTCAGCGGCGCCGGGATCGAGCTCTGGAAGCGGACGTACTCGCCCACCTTCTGGACCCGGTCGGCCACCTCCGGGCTGCGCAGGAGCGCGTTGAACGGGCCGCGGGCGCCCTGGCGGGGGCCCGAGACGATCGCCTGGTAACTCTCGCGCTGACGCGGTGTCATGGTGGCGTCGGTGAGGAGCGGGAAGCGGCGGCCATCTCCCGGATGGTCGGGGGCCGGGGGCTCGGAGCGGCTCATGGGCGTCCTCCTGTGGGTGAACGGCGCGCCCACGCCTCCCGCGTGGGCGCCCTAGAATAGCGTGTTTGACTCGCGCTCGGGCCGGCCGATCTTGCCTTGCAGCCGCCGCCGTCCCTATACTCGCCGCGGTGACCAGGAACGCGGAAGGGGACGGGGCTGATCCGCGGCTCGAGGCGATGGTGGAGGCCGCCCGGGCTGGCGGCGCGGTCGCCCTCGAGCACTACCGTCGCGGCTTCTCGGTCTCGCTCAAGGCCGACCGATCGCCGGTGACCGAGGCCGACCGCGAGGCGGAGCGGGCCATCGTGGGCGTGCTGCGCGCGCGCTGCCCCCACCACGGCACGCTGGGCGAGGAGCTCGGCGAGTCGGGGCCGCGCGATCGGCGCTTCATCGTGGATCCCATCGACGGCACCCGGAACTTCGTGCGGCGCATCCCCACGTGGGCGGTGCTGATCGGGCTCGAGGAGGCCGGCCGGGTCACGGCCGGCGTCGTCTACCAGCCCGCCACCGGGGTGCTGCACACCGCGTGGCGTGGGCGGGGCGCGTGGCGAGACGGCGAGCGAATCCGCGTCTCGCCGGTCGACACGCTCGAGCGGGCGCTGGTCGTCCACTCCTCGGTGAACTTCCTCCGGAGGAGCCCCTACTGGGAGGGCTTTCTCCACCTGACAGATCGGACCCAGGTCCAGCGCGGCTTCGGCGACTTCTCGGCCTATCTCTGGGTGGCCGAGGGGCAGGGGGAGATCGCGCTGTCCACCACCGTCCGGGCCTGGGACGTCGCCGCGCTGCAGGTCGTGGTGGAGGAGGCCGGGGGCCGGCTCACCGATCTCGAGGGGCAGCCGGGGATCTACGGCAGCACGGTCTTCGCGAGCAACGGGCTCCTGCACGACGCTGCGCTGGCCGCCATCCACGCGAGGCCGGCTTGACCCTCCGCCGGGCCGAGCGCGGCGACCGCCGTCACCGGGCGGCGCGGCCCAGCGCCCGCACCGCGTCCGCGATGTCCTGGCTCAGGCGCGCGAGCGCGCGGCTGTGCGCGGCCACGAGGGCGTCGTAGCCGCTCTGCGCAGCGGGCTCGCGCACCGTCGTGCGCCCGGTCTGCGACCCTCCGCTCTTGGCCCGGCGCACCGTCCAGACCGCATCCAGGAGGGCGGCCTCCCCGAGCGTCGATTCGAAGCGCTGCACGTCGATGGCCACGCGGAGGTCCGCGTCCGCGCCGAGGCCCTGCGAGAACTGGGTGACCCGCGGCGCGCCCAGCAGCGCGGTAAGGTTCGCGGCCACCACCCGCGCGATGTCGGTCCCGAGCGGCGCGGCCCAGCGGTTGAACTCGTCGACCGCCACCCGGTTCGCGCCCGCGCTCACCACGATCTGCGGGCGATCGACCGCGCCCGGCACCGAGACCGGGCCCACCGCGATCGAGACGTCCGAGGCCATCGCGGCCGGCGGCGCGGTGCTGGTCAGGGTGTAGAAACGGGCCGGCGCGGTGGATCCGCACCCCGCCCCCAGGACGGCGAGGGCGCCCAGGGCGATCACGCAGGCGAGGCGAGGTGTCATCAGGGCCCTCCCGGCTTGCCCTGGATCAGGGACTCGGGGTGCCGCTCTAGGTAGTCGGCGAGCACGCGGACCGCCCGGGCCGCGCGCGCGATCTCCTGCAGGGCATCGCGGATCTCCTGCTGGGCCGGCGCGTTGGCGCCGACGAGGGTGGCGTCCGTGCTCTTGAGCACGGCGTCGGCGCTGGCGATCGCGCGCCGCAGGTCCTCGATGGTGGTCTTGAGCTCGGCGTCGACGTTGCTCACGAGCCGGTTGGCGCCCTCGACGGTCGTCTTGAGCCCGGGCATGAGTCCGGTGTCGATGTCGCGCAGGAGCTTGTTGGTCTGCTCCAGGGTCTGGCCGAGGGCGGTCAGGTCCTTCTGCAGCTCCCTGCCGATCGCCTCGTAGGGCAGACCGTCGAGCTTGGCGAGGATGCCGGTGAGCCGGCCCTCGAGGTCCACGACGGTGCTCGGGACCACCGGGAGCTCCAGCGGGTCCTTCGTCCAGTCGATCCTGGGCTTGGGGGCGTCCGGGAAGCGGTCGAAGGCGACGAAGAGCTGGCCGGTGAGGAGGTTGCCGCTTCGGAGCTGCGCGCGCAGGCCCTGCTGCTCGACGGCTCGGCGCAGGAACGCGATGCGGGCGTCGTGGCCTGCTGTCGCGATGGCCCGGCCGGCGGCCTGCTGCTCGGGCGACAGGCGCGCGATGAGACGCTCGGGGTAGAAGGAGATGTGCGCCCGCGGGCGCATGGCCATCGTGGCGGGGTCGAGGTCGAGCCCGACGTCGACGACCTCGCCCGCCGGTAGCCCGAACAGGAGCACGGGCGCCCCCACCGAGAGGCCCCGCACCGCTTCGTCGAAGTGGAGGACGTAGCGGCGGGTGACGGCCTCGGGTTGCTTCATCGCGCTGGCCCGGTCGCGGTGCAGTGTGTACACCGTATCCGCCGGGGCCGGCTCGGTCGGGGCGAGGAAGGCCGGCTTGTCGAACGCGACGCCGCCGGCGAGCAGGGCCACTAGGCCCTCGGTGCGGACCTCCAGGCCCCCCGCGCCGACCGAGACGTCGACGCCGCTCGCGTTCCAGAACCGCGTCTCCGGGGTCACGTACTTGTCGTAGGGCGCGTTGATGTAGATCCGGACCGTGACGCCCCGGCCGTCGGGGGCGAGATCGTAGCCGACGACCTGGCCGGCGGTCAGGCGGCGGTAATAGATCGGCGCGCCGATCCCGAGTGACCCCAGATCGTCCGCCTGCAGGACGAACTGCCGCCCGGGCTGGTCCGCCACGAAGGGGGGCACGTCGAGCGCGGTGAACCGGCGCTGGCTCTGCGCAGACTTGCCGGGCTGGATCCCGATGTAGTTGCCGGACAGCAGGGTCCCGAGGCCGGAGACGCCGCTCAGGGTGACGCGTGGCTCGACGACCCAGAACTTCGCGTCCTCCACCATGAGGCCGGCGGCGCTCTTGTCGATCTTCGCGGTCACCTCGACCTTGCCGAAGCCGTCGGTCAGCTGCACCGCGGTGACCTGGCCGATGTTGACGTCCTTGTACTTGACGAAGGTCTTGCCGGCCTCGATGCCCTCCGCGCTCTTGAACACGATGGTGATGGTCGGACCCTCGGTCAGGATGCGCTGGATCGCGATCCCGAGGGCGACCACCGCGGCGAGGATCGGGATGATCCAGATCACGGACACGCGCGTGCGGCGTGGGCGCACCGCGGTCGCCTGCGGGAGACCGCCCAGGTCGGTGGGCTCAGGCATGCTGGTCTTCCCAGCCGCGGCCGGCATCCCAGATCAGGCGGGGGTCGAAGGCGGCCACCGCGAGCATCGTGAGGACCACCACCGCCATGAAGAACACCACCCCGGGTCCCGGCTGCACCGACATGAGCGGGTCGAGCTGCACCAGCGCGACCGTGAAGGTGTCGACGAAGACGTCGAGCATCGACCAGCGTCCGATGAACTCGATCATGCGGTACAGCCGCGTGCGATCACGAAGGCTCGCGTCGGAGCCGCGCTGCACGCTGATGAGCAGGTACGCGAGGGCGACCAGCTTGCCGAGCGGGATCATCACGCTGGCCACCAGCACGATCAGCGCGAGCGGCCACGATCCCGACGTGTAGAGAAAGACCACGCCGCTCATGATGGTGTCGGTGTCGGACCCGGTCAGGGTGTTGGTCCGGAGCACGGGCAGGAGATTGGCCGGGATGTAGCAGATCGCGGCGGCGATGAGGAGCGCCCAGGCGTACTGCACGGAGTGGGGGCGCCGCCACTCGAGGCGCGCGCCGCAGCGCGCGCAGTGCCCCGGGTCCGCGGCCCGGGCCGGTCGCGACAGCAGGCGGCACGTCTCGCAGGCGACGAGCCCCGCCTGCGCCGCGCTCGTGGCGGCGGTCACCGGGCCCCTCCCGCGGGGAACGAGCCGTCGGCCCACTCGACCCGCCTCCAGATCTCGTCCGGGTCGAAGGAGACCGTGATCGCGGGCAGGAGGAGCACGAGCGCGCCCAGCGCGTACATGCCGACGCCGGGGAGCACGGTGGCCAGCTCGGCGATCTTGATGAGGGCCACCAGGATGCCGAGCAGCATCACCTCCATCATCGACCAGGGCCGCATGAACTCGGCCCAGCGCAGCAGCTCGGCGACCCAGTGCGGGGCGGGCGGCCGCCGGACCGCGAGCAGGATGGCCAGCATGAAGACGATGTAGGCGGCGGGGGCGAGGACCACGCAGAACCCGACGATCACCGCGGTCACGTCGCGCCCCTGCTGCCACATCTGCCAGGTGCCGCCGATGATGGTCGTGCTCGCCTGACGTCCGACCGCGGAGAGGCCCATGAGGGGGGACGTGTTGGCCACGACGAAAGCGACCAGGGCGGCGAGGGCGAAGGCCAGCGGGCGGTCGAGGGGGTCCGACGGGCGGCCGGCGAGGACCTGGCCGCACCGCGCGCAGCGCGCCTTGCCGCCGTAGGGCAGCGGAGGAATGCGCTGCAGCAGGTCGCAAGCGGGGCAGGCCACCGTGTCCAAGGAGGGCGATCCCGACGTTACGGACGTGCGTTGCACAGTTTGCGCGAGAGTATGGGGACAAGCGCGCGGCCGATCATAGTGAGACTTTGGTCCTATGTCGGGCCGTCCGTCTGCCGCGCTAGTCTGCCGCCCATGAACCCATGGCCAAAAGGAGACTCACCATGAGGCGTTCGCTCAGCACGCTCATTGCGCTCTGCGGTCTCGTCATGGTGCTGACCGGCCTGGCCCTGGCCCAGGACAAGCCGGCCGACGCCACCCTGACCTTGTCGGAAGGCTCGGTGGCCGCGGGGATTGGATTCAGCTGGGGCAAGGGCACGCTCACCTATCAGGGCAAGAGCTACCCCGTCAAGGTCGACGGCCTGACCGTCGGAGAGGTGGGGATCACCCGGGCGACCGCGAGCGGGAAGGTCTTCAACCTGAAGAAGATCGGGGACTTTGCCGGCAACTACGCGGCGGCCAGCGCGGGCGGGACGGTCGGCGGGGGCGCCGGAGCCACCGTCATGCGGAACCAGAACGGGGTCGTCATCGAGATGACGAGCACGACGCAGGGCGCGAGCCTCAAGCTGGGTGCCCAGGGCCTCAAGCTCTCCCTGGCCCAGTAGCAGGGCTGCCCGGCTTCAAATGAAGCGCCTGCGGGATCGGGTGGCGGTGGTGACCGGCGCGGCCAGCGGGATCGGGCTGGCGCTGGCCGAGCGCTTCGTGGCCGAGGGCATGAAGGTCGTCATGGCCGACATCGAGGCCCCGGCGCTGGCCGCCGCGGCCGAGGGGCTCCGGCGGACGGGGGCCACGCTGCTCTCCACCCAGGTGGATGTCTCGCGACCCGAGGACGTCGAGCGCCTGGCCCGGGAGACCTACGAGGCCTTCGGGGCGGCCCACGTGCTCTGCAACAACGCCGGCGTCGCGGTGCTCGGCGCCGTGCACGAGCACAGCCTGGCCGACTGGCAGTGGGTCATCAACGTCAACCTCTGGGGCGTCATCCACGGTGTGCGCGCCTTCCTGCCGCGCATGCTGGGCGGCGGCGACGAGGGCCACATCGTCAACACCGCCTCCATGGCCGGGCTCACCACCGCGCCGTTCATGTCCGTCTACGACGTGACCAAGCACGGGGTGGTCGCCCTCTCCGAGTCCCTCTACAAGGAGATGCAGGTCACCGGCGCGCCGATCGGGGTGTCGGTGGTCTGCCCCGGGCTCATCCAGACCAACATCATGCGCTCCTCGCGCAACCGCCCCGAGGCGCTCGCCGAGGCCGGCAAGGCCGGCCCCGCGGCCGAGACCTTCGGGCAGGCTCTGGCGGACCGGCTCGCGGGCGGCTACCCGCCGTCGGAGGTGGCCGAGCAGGTGGTCCAGGGCATCCGCGAGGGCCGCTTCTACATCGTGCCCGCCCAGCCGGAGGTGAAGGCCGGGATCGCGATCCGGGCGCAGGACCTGCTCGCGCTCAGGAATCCGACCCCGCGGTGAGCGCGCCGCGCGCCTCCAGGACCGCGAGGATCTGCTCCGCGGCCATCGCCGGGGTCGTGGCGGTCGTGTCGATGCGCAGGTCCGGGCGCTCCGGGGGCTCGTAGGGCGAATCGATCCCGGTGAAGTTCCGGAGCTCGCCGCGCCGGGCCTTGCCGTAGAGGCCCTTCGGGTCCCGCGCCTCGACCACCGCGAGCGGGGCGTCGACGAAGATCTCGAGGAACTCGCCGGGCTCGAGCAGGCCCCGGGCCAGCGCGCGCTCGGAGCGGAACGGGGAGATGAAGGACACCAGCACGATGAGGCCGGCGTCCACCATGAGCTTGGCCACCTCCGCGACCCGCCGGATGTTCTCGACGCGATCTTCGTCGGTGAAGCCCAGGTCGCGGTTGAGCCCGTGGCGCACGTTGTCGCCGTCGAGCAGGTAGGTGTGCCGGCCGCGGGCGTGGAGCTGCTTCTCGACGAGGTTGGCGATCGTCGACTTCCCCGCGCCCGAGAGGCCCGTGAACCAGAGCACGCAGGCCCGCTGCCCCTTCTGCAGCGCCCGCGCCTGCTTGTGCACGTCGGTCGCCTGCCAGTGAATGTTCTGCGAGCGCCGCAGGGCGAAGTGCAGCATGCCGGCGCCGACCGTGTGGTTGGTCAGGCGGTCGATGAGGATGAAGCCGCCGGTGTCTCGGTTGTCGCGGTAGGCGTCGAAGGCGATGGGGCGGTCCAGGGCGAGGTTGCCCACCCCGATCTCGTTCAGGCCGAGCCGCTTCGCAGCCAGGTGCTCGAGGGTGTTGATGTTCACGCGGTACTTGAGGTGGCTGATCGTCGCGGTCACCGTCTTGGTGCCGACCTTCAGCCAGTAGGGCCGGCCCGGGAGCATAGGCTGATCGCCCATCCAGACCAGGGTGGCCTCGAACTGGTCGGCCACCCCGGCGGGCGCCTCCGCGGAGGCGATGACGTCGCCGCGGCTGACGTCGATCTCGTCGGCCAGGACCAGCGTGATCGACTGCCCCGGCACCGCCTCGCGCAGATCGCCCTCGGGCGCGGCGAGCCGGGCCACCCGGCTCTCGCGTCCCGAGGGCTGCACCCGGACGCGGTCGCCCGGCCGGACGGTGCCGCTCGCCACGAGGCCGGCGAACCCCCGGAACTCGGCGTGGGGCCGGTTCACCCACTGCACCGGCATGCGAAACGGCGCCCGCTCCAGGCGGGCGTGATCGATCTCGACCGACTCCAGGTAGTCGAGGACCGTCGGCCCGGTGTACCAGTCCATCCGCGGGCTCGGCGCGACGACGTTGTCGCCGTGGAGCGCCGCCACCGGGATGCAGCGGACGTCCTCCAGGCCGAGCTGCGCGGCGAAGGGGCGGTAGTCGGCCTCGATGGCCGCGAACGGGGAGCGGGCGTGGCCGACCAGGTCCATCTTGTTGACCGCGAGCACGACGTGCCGGATCCCGAGCAGCGACACCAGGTAGCTGTGCCGCCGCGTCTGGGTCAGCACGCCCTTGCGGGCGTCCACGAGCAGGATGGCGGCATCCGCGGTGGAGGCGCCCGTGACCATGTTGCGGGTGTACTGCTCGTGGCCCGGGGTGTCGGCGACGATGAACTTTCGCCGGGCGGTGGAGAAGAAGCGGTAGGCGACGTCGATCGTGATGCCCTGCTCCCGCTCCGCGATCAGCCCGTCCAGCAGCAGGGCGAAGTCGAGATCGCCCCCCTGCGTGCCCATCTTCCGGGAGTCGGCCTCGAGGGCCGCCAGCTGGTCGTCGTAGAGCAGGCCGGCCTCCCAGAGCAGGCGGCCGATCAGCGTGCTCTTGCCGTCGTCCACGCTGCCGCAGGTGATGAAGCGCAGCAGGCCCGACATCAGAAGTAGCCCTCCTGCTTCTTCTTCTCCATCGAGCCGGTGGCGTCGAAATCGATGACGCGCCCATGCCGCTCGGAGGTCCGCGTCCGGAGCATCTCCTCGATGATCGCGGCGACGGAGTCGGCGGTGGAGTCGATGGCCCCGGTCAGCGGATAGCAGCCGAGCGTGCGGAACCGCACCATGCGCAGGACCGGTGCCTCGCCCTCCTCGAGCGGGAGACGGTCGTCGTCGGCCAGGATGAGGGCGCCGTTGCGCTCGACCACCGGGCGCGCCTTCGCGAAGTAGAGCGGCACCACCGGGATCCCCTCGCGGAGCACGTACTGCCACACGTCGAGCTCGGTCCAGTTCGACAGCGGGAAGACCCGGATGCTCTCGCCCTGCCGCTTGCGGCAGTTGTAGACGCGCCACAGCTCCGGGCGCTGGCTCTTGGGGTCCCAGTGGTGCTGGGCCGTGCGGAAGGAGAAGATCCGCTCCTTGGCCCGGGACCGCTCCTCGTCGCGGCGCGCCCCGCCGAAGGCCGCGTCGAAGCCGTGGGCGTCGAGGGCCTGCCGGAGAGCC
>Ga0233416_10000603_pt1 | contig 11165 bp, 8 predicted proteins | sample Sediment_Towuti__2_FD_188638 | JGI IMG/M metagenome (GOLD analysis project Ga0233416, IMG submission 188638) | Sediment microbial communities from Lake Towuti, South Sulawesi, Indonesia - Sediment_Towuti_2014_0_MG | ecosystem: Environmental > Aquatic > Freshwater > Lake > Sediment | place... | reverse complement strand
CGGGTCCTCGCCGTCGTTCCCGAGACTCGGGTGATCTGTTGGACCGCCGTCCCGTCGCCGGTCACGGCCGCTGAGATGCTCGGGGCGGGCGCGTCCGGTTACCTGCTCAAGGAGGATGGGGCCGAAGCCGTCATGCGCGCGATCCGCGCCGTCTTGCAGGGCGGCGTCGCGCTCAGTCACCGGGTCGCGGAACAGGTCGCCGACCGTTTCGTGTCCGAGGCCAGCCGACGTCATGAGCTCGAGGTCACGCTCGCCGAGACGGCCGAGCGCTTGGACGAGCTCACCGCCGCGAAGGCCGAGTTCCTCGCGAACGTGTCCCACGAGCTGCGCACGCCGGTGACGGTCGCCAAGGGCATCGCCTACGTCCTGCGGCATCGGGGGATCCCCGAGGACGAGCAGGACGAGTTCCTCGGCCAACTCGAGGTCTCGCTGGAGAAGCTCATGATGCTCGTCGACGAGATGTTGACGATCGCCGACCTGGACCGAGGCACCCTGGTCCTCAAGGTCTCCGACATCGACCTCGCGCCGATCCTGCGTCACATGGCGGACGAGCTCGGCAAGCAGTACCGGGACGTGACCATCGAGCGCGCGATCCCGGACACGCTCCCCGCGTCCGCAGACCCTGTTCGCATCTCGGAGGTCGTGCGTCAGCTACTCGACAACGCCTGCCGGTACTCGCACGACGAGCCGGTCGAGCTGCGGGCTCGGACCATGAACGAGGGCGTCGTGGTCTCGGTCACCGACCGCGGCACCGGGATGCAGCGGGAGGTCGCGGCGCAAGCGTTCCAGGAACCCTTCTCCACCGGCGAGGACGTGCTCCGCAAGGAGCGCGATGGCGCCGGGCTCGGCCTGCACATGGCGAGGCAGCTCGTGCGCCAGCACGGGGGCATCATCTGGGCCGACCCGCTGCCGGCCGGAGGCACACGGGTCTCGTTCTGCCTGCCGCACAAGGCAGGCGACAGTGTCACGGAGCGTCCGCCGGTCGCGAGCGACGCAGCGGCGAACGCGGTGCCGTTCACCTAGCCGAGACCGGAGATCAGTCCGTCGTAGCTCGAGGCGACTCCCGCGATCTCGCGGAGCTGTCCCCAGAGAGCGGTCGCCTCTCCACCACTGAAGTCACGCTCGGCGATCGGCACCTGGTCGAGCAGCAGCGTGCGGATGCCCGCCTCCGCCGCCCCGAGCGCGAGCCGCAGGTTCTCCAGGTTCCCGGGTCCGAACGGCACGTCGCAGACGATCACCACGTCCGCCGAGCGCATGAGGCGGGCGCAACCCGCGGCGCTCTCCGGGTCGATGGCCGAGAACGCGGGCACGCTCACACGGGCGAGGTTCAACCGCTCCGCGACGGTCGCGTCCGTGTCCGACTCGTGGAGCACGCCGACGCTGACGTCGTATCCGGCCTCTGACAGCCGGCGGATGAGAGGTGCCGCTCGCCCCGCGCCGCCCACGACATGCGCTCGGCGTCCGGAGACCGAAGTCGTGGTCCGGATCGCTCCCAGGCGCACCGTCGGATGGCCGGTCGCTTCATCGGGCACCACCTCGGCCTCCACGCCGTAGACGGAGCGGAGCAACCCGGATGTGATGACCTCTTCGGGCCGGCCGTCGGTCACAACCTCGCCGCGGTGGAGCGCCACGATGCGATCGCAGACCGCACCGGCCAGGTTGAGGTCGTGCAGCACAGCGAGGACGGCCGAGCCGTCGCGCTCCGCGAGTCGTCGCACGATCGACAGAACGTCGAGCACATGACGGATGTCGAGGTGGGTCGTCGGCTCGTCGAGCACGAGCACGGGGGCATCCTGCGCGAGCGCCTGGGCAAGCACCACCCGCTGCCGCTCGCCCCCGGAGAGCTCCTCGACCGGCCGGTCCGCGAGATGCTGGACCGACGCCGCCAGCATGGCGGCGCGCGCCTTCGCCCAGTCGTCGGGCTCCCCTCCACCCCACGCTGGCAGGTAGGGCGTGCGGCCCATCAACACGGTCTCGAGCACGCTGAACGAGAAGGCGGGCGCGATGTCCTGCGGCACCACGGCGAGCAGCCGGGCGGCCTCGCGACCGGAGGCGGCGTACGGGTCGCGCCCGGCGACGCGCACCGAGCCGCCCTCGGGCCGCAGCGCGCGCGACGCGACCCGCACGAGGGTGGTCTTCCCAGAGCCGTTCGGCCCGACGAGCCCGACGACCTCACCGCCGGAGACCGCGAGGGTGACGTCGCGCACGACCGGCGCCCCTCCGTATCCGGCACTCACGTGCTCGAGCTCGAGCAACGGCTCAGGCGACGGCACTCGCCCTCCTTCGCTCGCGACGCAGCAGGACGAGGAAGAACGGACCGCCGATCAGCGCCGTCACGGCCCCGAGAGGGAGCTCCTGCGGCGCGAGGACCACGCGCGACACCAGGTCGGCGAGGACGAGGAACGTCGGACCGGCGAGCAGCACCGCCGGGAGCAGTCGCCGATGATCCGAGCCGACGATCAACCGCATCACGTGGGGAGTCATCAGCCCGACGAAGCCGATGACCCCGCTCACCGACACCGCCGCACCGGCGAGCAGCGCTCCGAGCGCCACCGCTCGACGCTTGAACCTGGCCGTGTCGACGCCGAGCTGCGCGGCCCGCTCCTCCCCGAGCGACATCAGGTTCAGGTCGCGCACGAGCGCGACCGTGCCGACCACGCCGAGCAGGGCGAGCGGCGCGACGATCTCGATCGCGGTCCATCCGCGGGACGACAGCCCGCCGAGGAGCCAGAAGTAGATGCTGCGGATCTCCTCACCCGCGAACGACATGAACAGCGACATCGCTGCCGAGATGACCGCGGCGACCGCGATGCCGGCGAGGAGCAGGGTTGCGACGTTCACCGCCGGTCCCACCCGCGCGAGCCGGTAGACGAAGAAGGCCGTGAGGAGTCCGCCGACGAACGCGGCCGCGGACACGCCGAGCCCACCGAGCACGGTCCCTCCGCCGAGCACGATCACCGCGATCGCGCCGAGCGCTGCGCCTGATGAGACACCGATGATCGCGGGGTCCGCGAGGGGGTTGCGGAACAGTCCCTGGAACAGCGTCCCGGCCACGGCGAGGGCGAGCCCGACGACCATCGCGAGCGCGACCCGCGGCAGCCGGAGCTGGAAGACGATGACCTCCGCCGCTCGGGACACGTTCGGGCGTGGCCCGAGACCGAGCTTCCACACGACCAGGCGGACGACCGAGCCCGGCGAGATGGCGACCGCGCCGACCGACACGGCGAGGAGCGCCGACCCCACCAGCGCCACCGACAGCACCAGCAGGACGCGCCGGTACCGCCGAGCGCCGGGCCGCACGTCAGTCTCCGGGCGCGTGGAGCGCTGCCGAGAGCTGTTCGAGCCCGTCGACCACCCGTGGGCCGGGCCTCGTGACGAGATCGCCGTCGACGAGGATCACGTTGCCGTCCGCGACGGCGCGGATGCCCTCGAACCCGGGGCGCTTCGCGATCGCCTGCGGGCTCCTGGCCGAGTCCGGAGTCGCGATGTACACCTGTGGCCCATCGGCGACGAGCGCGTCGACCGACCACTCGGGGTAGTCGCTCGCGGCGTCGGCCGTCACGGGGTCGCAGCCGGCGCGCTCGAGCAGGTCGTAGACGAACGTGTTGGGTCCGACCGTGAACAGTGGTGGGTAGCCGACCTCGAAGAAGCAGGTGACACGCTCGGTGGCCTGCGCGGTGACCGCGTCCGCGCGGCTCCGCATCTCGGTCACGACCGTGTTGGCGGCGGCCGTCGCGCCGGTGATGCGGCCGACCGTCTCGATATCGCCGAGTAGATCCACGAAGTCGGTCGCGTTCAGGGTCACCACGCTGATGCCGAGGTCGCGTAGCTGCGCCTTCCACTGGTCGCCGCCGCTGATCGCGAGGAACAGGTCGGGCTCGAGCGACACGACGGTCTCGATGTTGGGATCGACGCCGAACTCGCCCGCGCCACCGACCTCCTCGACGTCCTTCGCCTCCGGCGGATAGTCGTCGTAGGGACCCGAGACCCCTACGAGCCGGTCGCCGAGGCCGAGCGCGTAGACGATCTCGGTCATCGACGGCGCGAAGGTCACGATGCGCTGCGGCTCGGCCGGGATGGTGACCTCGACGCCGTCGTCATCGACAACCGTGACCGGGAACGAGACCGCGGTGGCACTCGGCGACGCGGACGGGGTCCCCGTGGAGGACGTGCTCCCGTCGTCGGAGCACGCCGCGAGCAGGAGCGCGAGCGCGAGCAACGCTCCGAGGGAAGATCGAGAGGGTCTCATCGTGTCTCCTTTCGTGCGAAGGCGACCCGTGGCACACCCGCGAGGCAGGTCTCCTGACTCCCGGATCCTCGCTCCCCCGACCCTTCCCAGGCCCCGGCCCAGTGGCTCGTCGGGTTCGCTCCCCGGTCACAGTGGCGCGACCGCGCCGGATTCCCACCGGCTTCCCTCTTCGGGGGGCGGCTCGGCCGCCTCCCCTTCGCCCCGCCGGCTCGCCGCCGGCGTGAGCACCTCGAGAGCGTGGTTCGATGCAGTTGTCGAGCGGCATCCTACTCCGCAGGCCCGAGACCCGCGCTGGCACCTCGATGCCCTCGAGGCTATGCTCCCGCCGAGGATCGGGTGCGGAAGGTCGTCGGCTTCCTGGTGATGGTGCTCGTCGCGGCGTCGTGCCGTGACGCGGTCGACTCGGCCCTCTCCCCCGGCGGCGAGGTGCTCACGATCCGCGAGTCGCCGAGCCCGTACCGCGAGGTCACGGCCGGCCCCGTGACCGCGATGATCCCCGACGGATGGCACCCGGTGCCGGCCGGCGCCGTCGGCGATCCTCAACTCGGGTTCGTCGCCGCGCCGAGGCCCCGAGACTGGGACGCACCGAGCGCGGCGGGCATGGCGGCGCTGTGGGTGGACAGCACCCGCGTCGGCGTCCCCTCCGACTACTACTACCTCGCGGCGACCGGATCGGCGCTCAACATGATCACCCGCACGCCCGAGTGCGCCGCGACCCGCGAAACGATCTTCGCCGACCACCTGCCGGCGTTCGCCGCCGGCGACCCGGGCTCGCCCGGCGACTTCATCGCTCGCGGCCGGGGAACGTGCACGGTCGGTCATCGACCGACTCGTTGGGCGTACTTCGTCGCCGCGCCAGGCTACGGGCCGGTCCGACAGGTGGGCATCCCGGCCTCGGGGCTCTACCTCGTCGTCGCGGCGCTCGAGGACTCGCAGCGCGCGCCGTGGCTGCTCGGTCGGCTGCTGCGGGGCACTGAGTTCGCCGGCGCCTCGGTCGGCGAGCTCATCGCGGCCGCGCGAGCCGCGTAGCTCCTACCTCGGGCTCCGCTCGACGAACGGGAGCCCGACCACACGCGCCGGTGCCCGGCGACCACGGATGTCGATCTCGACGGCGCTGCCCGGCTCGAACGCGTCGGACGGCGCCAGGTACGCCATCGCGATCCCCCTGCCGAGCAGCGGCGAGAACGTCCCGCTCGTCACCGCACCGACGACCGTGTTGCCCAGGAGCACGCGCTGATGCGCGCGCGGGATGTGGCGACGGTTCTCGGTCGAAAGGCCGCGCAGGCGGCTCGGGATGCCCTCGGCGGCCTGGCGGCGCAGGGCCTCCGCGCCGACGAAAGCCCCCTTGTCGAGCGCCACCGCCCACGCGAGCCCCGCCTCGAGCGGCGTCCGGTCGGGGCCGAGGTCCTGCCCGTGCAGCGGGTACCCCATCTCCTGGCGCAGCACGTCGCGCGCCCCGAGGCCGCACGGCTCGATCTGGAACGGCGCCCCGTCCTCGAGGAGCTCGTCCCACAGCGCTCGCGCGAGATCCCCGTCCGCGAACAGCTCGAACCCGAGCTCGCCCGTATACCCGGAGCGCGCGAGCACGACCGGCCGACCGTCGAACGACACCTCGACGCAGCCCATGAACGGAAGGTCGGCGGCCTCGGCGAACAGCGCCCCCACCACCTCGAGCGACCGCGGGCCCTGGACGCCGAGGAAGCACCACGTGTCGTGATCGACGATCTCCGCGCCTCGAGCGGCCGCGCGGAACGCCTCGACGACCATGTCCTTGTTCGAGGCGTTCGGGACGACGAACCAGCGTTCCTCCGCGAGGCGGTAGACGATCAGGTCCTCCTCGACCCCACCTCGCTCGTTCAGGACGAGGTTGTACTGGGCCCGACCGACCGCGATCCTCGCCACATCGTTGGAGAGGCGGCCCTGGAGCATCTCGAGCGCGCCCGAGCCGAGCACGTCCACCTTGCCGAGGTGCGAGAGGTCGAAGAGCCCAACGCGCTCGCGGACGGCCCGGTGCTCGGCGAGCGCGCCCTCGTACTCGATCGGCATGAGCCACCCGCCGAACGGCCCGAGCCGGGCGCCGAGCTCGCGATGGACGTCCTCGAGCGGACCGTGCCGGAGAACCTCTTCGATCATCGTCGGATCATCCTAGTTCGCGCAGATACCGCGGTAGCATGGCCGCTTGGATGTCTGACGCCTACGACGTCGTTGTGATCGGGGCGGGTACGGGGGGCTACTCCTGTGCCCTGCGCTGCGCACAACTCGGCAAGCGGGTCGCCCTGATCGAGCGCGACGATCGCGTCGGCGGCACCTGCCTGCTCCGCGGCTGCATCCCGACCAAAGCGCTGCTCCAGTCCGCGGCCGTCATGGACGCGGTGAACCGCTCCGAGGAGTGGGGCGTGAAGGCGCAGGGCGAGCCCGACTGGCCCGAGATCCAGGCCTTCGAGACCAAGATCGTCGACAAGCTCGTGAAGGGCGTCACCGGCCTGCTCCGCGGCCGGAAGGTCGACGTCGTGAACGGTGTGGCCACGCTCCTGCCCGGCCCGGCCGTCGAGGTGGACGGCGCGAGGATCGAGGCGACCGATGTCGTGATCGCCACCGGCTCGCAGCCGCGCCTCCTCCCGGGCCTGCAGGTCGGCGATCGGGTCATCACGAGCGACGAGGCCCTCTGGTACCCGCGGATCCCCTCGTCGGCGGTCGTCATCGGGGCCGGCGGGATCGGGCTCGAGTTCGCGAGCCTCTACCGGTCGTTCGGCGCCGAGGTGACGGTGCTCGAGATGCTGCCGCGCCTCGCGCCTCTCGAGGACGAGGACCTGTCCAAGGAGATCGCCCGCGCGTTCCGCAAGCGCGGGATCCGGGGCGTCCCCGCGGCCACGGTCGGCGAGGTCAAGGAGGTCGGGAGCGGTGTCGAAGTCACCTTCGAGGCCGGCGGCGCCACTGAGACGGTGAGCGCCGACGTATGCCTGGTCGCGGTCGGCCGCGGCCCGGTCACGAAGGACCTCGGCCTCGAGGAGGTGGGGGTGGAACTCGATCGCGGCTTCGTGAAGGTCGACGGGCAGCTGCGCTCGAGCGTGCCCCACGTGTGGGCGGTGGGTGACGTGGCGGCGACGCCGCTGCAGCTCGCCCACGTCGCGTTCACCGAGGGCTACGCGGTTGCCGAGCGGATCGCGGACCAGGAGGTCCCCGAGATCGACTACGACGGCATCCCGCGCGTCACGTATTGCACCCCCGAGATCGCCTCGGTCGGGCTCACCGAGGCCCAGGCGATCGAGCGCGGCCACGAGGTACAGGTCGAGCGGTTCAACCTCCAGGGCCTCGGGAAGGCCAACATCGTGGGTGAGGGAGGCCTGGTGAAGATCGTCGCCGAGCGCGACGGCCCGGTGCTCGGCGTACACATGGTCGGACCGCACGTGACCGACCTCGTCGCCGAGGCGATGCTCATCGTTGACTGGGAGGCGATGCCGGCCGAGGTCGCCGCCCTCATCCAACCGCACCCGAGCTTGTCGGAGGGGATCGGTGAGGCGCACCTCGCGCTCGTCGGCAAGCCCCTCCACGGGGCCTAGGAGCAGCCGTTGGCGACCACGATCGATCGGATGCCCGACCTCGCCGCCGAGGACTGGCGCGCGGGCCTAGACGACGCCCGTCTGCTCGAGATCCTGCACCTGCTGAAGCTCTGCCGGTACTTCGACGAGCGCATGGAGGCGCTGTACCGCCAGGGCCGCTTGCCGGGTGCGATCTACTCAGGACGCGGGCAGGAGGGCACGCACGTTGGCGTGGCCTCGGCGCTCCGCAAGGACGACTCCCTCTTCCCCACCCATCGCGACCTGTCCGCGCAGCTCACGAAGGGCCTGGACCTGAAGCGCGTGATGGCGCAGTTCTGGGGTCGCATCGACGGCTACACGCGGGGACGCGACGGCAACAGCCACATCGGCGATTGGCAAGGCAACCGGACGTGGACCGTGATGTCGCACCTCCCGATCGCGTACCCCGTAGCCTGCGGAGCGGCGCTCGCCTACAAGCGCCGCGGCGAGCCGCGCGTGGCGATGGCGATCTGCGGTGACGGCTCCACCTCGAACGGCCGATGGCACGAGGCCCTCAACGTCTCGGCCATCTTCCAGCTGCCGGTCGTGTGGGTCGTCAACAACAACCAGTTCGCGTACTCGACGCCGAACCCACTCGAGTTCGCCGTGCCGACCATCGCGGAGCGCGCCGACGCCTACGGGATGCCCGGCGTGCGCATCGACGCACAGGACGTGCTCGAGGTCTACCGCGCGGCTCACGAGGCGGTCGAGCGAGCGCGGGCCGGCGGCGGCCCGACGCTGATCGAGTCGGTCTCGCTGCGGTGGCGCGGCCACGCGGGCCACGACCCCGCGAAGTACGTGCCGCCGGGCCTGCTCGCCGAGTACATGGAGAACAAGGATCCGGTCAAGCGCTTCCAGGACCTGCTCTTCCTGCACAGCGTCGTGGACGAGGACGCGGTCCGCGGCATCGACGAGCGGGTGAGGGCCGAGTTCGACGAGGGCTACGCGTTCGCGCAGGCCTCGCCGTTCCCGGTCCCCGAGGAAGCCACGATGGGCCTGTGGGTCGAGGACGGCTACTGGGCGCGTGAGCCCTCGCGCGAGGGCGGGAACGAGGCCGGATGAGCGCAGGGACCCTCGAGGCGGGTGCGGCCGGCCACGGCGCCGAACCGCGCGGCAAGCGATCCGACGATGGCCAGGCGACCTACCTGGTCGCGATCGCCGAGGCCCTGTGGGAGGAGATGGAGCGCGACGAGCGCGTCTTCCTACTCGGCGAGGACATCGGTGTCTACGGCGGTGCGTTCAAGGTGACCGAGGGCTTCATCGAGCGCTTCGGCCCCGAGCGAGTGATGGACACGCCGATCGCCGAGGAGACGATCGTCGGGATGGCCCTCGGCGCCGCGATGGAGGGGTTCCGCCCGGTGGCCGAGTTCCAGTACGCCGACTTCATGTCGAGCGGGTTCGACGAGATCACGACCGCCCTCGCGCGCTACCACTACCGCAGCGGTGTCCCGACGCCGGTGGTGATGCGCGCGCCCTCGGGCGGCGGGGTCCGGGCGTCGAGCTTCCACTCCACGAACCCGGAGCCCTGGTTCGCACACACCCCCGGTCTCAAGGTCGTGACCCCGGCGTTCCCCGCCGATGCGAAGGGACTGCTGAAGTCCGCGATCCGGGACGACAACCCGGTCGTGTTCCTCGAGCACAAGTGGATCTACCGGCGCATCAAGGAGCTCGTGCCCGAGGACCCCGACTTCCTCGTGCCGATCGGGAGGGCCGAGGTCCGGCGCGAGGGATCCGACGTCTCGATCGTCACGCACGGCGCGATGGTGCACCACGCGCTCGACGCAGCCGAGGAGCTCGCGCGGAGCGGGGTGTCGGCCGAGGTCGTCGACCTGCGCACGATCCAGCCGCTCGACACGGAGACCGTCCTCGCGTCGGTCGCGAAGACCAACCGCGCCCTCGTCCTCTACGAGAGCCATCGGTTCCTCGGCACGGGCGCCGAGGTCGCCGCCGTGATCGCCGAGGAGGGCTTCGAGCACCTCGACGCGCCGGTGAAGCGCCTCGCACCGCCCAACGTCCCGGTGCCGTTCTCCCCCACGCTCGAGGACGCGTACCTGCCGCAGGTGTCGGATATCGTCGCCGCGGTGAGCGAGCTCTCCGCCTGGTGATCCGGGAGGCGTCATGACGTCCGTGAAGATGCCCCAGCTCGGCGAGACCGTCGTCGAGGGAACGATCCTCAAGTGGCTGAAGGCGGAGGGCGATACGGTCGCGCTCGACGAGCCGTTGTTCGAGATCTCGACCGACAAGGTCGATACCGAGGTGCCGTCGGTGGCGGCCGGTGTGCTCACGAAGATCCTCGTGCCGGAGGGCACGACGGTCGGTGTCGGGACCGAGCTCGCCGTGATCGAGGGCGGGGAGGCCGCCGGTGAGGTCCCATCGGAGAGGCCCGCGATGTCCGTGGCCGAGGCTCCCGCGGCCGCGCCGCCGCCGGATCGCGGGAAGCGTTCTCAGATCCTCTCCCCCCTCGTCCGCAAGCTCGCGGCCGAGCACGACGTCGACCTGGCGCTCGTCGTCGGTACCGGCACGGGAGGGCGGATCACGAAGAGCGACGTGCTGAACCACGCCGCCGCTCGCTCGGCGGCGCCGACCGCGCCTGCCCCCAGCCCGGCCACCGTCCCGACGCGCGCCGGGGTGACGCCCCGCACCGCCGTCGCACCGCCCGCCCCAGCCACCGAGCCCGGCGGCGAGGAGGTCGTGCCCGTCTCGCATATCCGCAAGCTGATCGCCGAGCACATGCACGCGTCGCTCCAGGTGTCGGCCCGGGCGTGGAACGCCGTCGAGGTGAACATGGAGAACGTCGCCCGCCTGCGGGAGCGCTCCAAGGACGCGTTCAAGGAGCAAGAGGGGTTCGGGCTCACGTACATGCCGTTCGTGACCCGCGCCGTCATCGAGGCGCTCCTCGAGTACCCGATGGTGAACTCGGAGCTGCGCGGCGACCAGATCGTCGTGAAGCACCACGTGAACATCGGCATCGCGGTGTCCTACGAGGACGGGCTCATCGTTCCGGTCCTGAAGGGCGCGGACGCGATGAACCTCATTGGACTCGCCCGGGGCATCAACGACCTCGCGACACGAGCGCGCGCGAAGAAGCTCCTCCCCGACGAGGTCCACGGCGGGACCTTCACGATCACGAACCCGGGACCCTTCGGCTCGCTCATCTCCGTGCCGATCATCAACCAGCCCGAGAGCGCGATCCTCGCGTTCGACTCCGTGGAGAAGCGACCAGTCGTCATCGACGACGCCATCGCGATCCGGCACATGGTGTACCTCTCGCTCTCCTGGGACCATCGGGTGATCGACGGCGCCCTCGCGTCGCAGTTCCTGTCGCGGGTGAAGCAGAA
>Ga0233416_10000602_pt1 | contig 11179 bp, 7 predicted proteins | sample Sediment_Towuti__2_FD_188638 | JGI IMG/M metagenome (GOLD analysis project Ga0233416, IMG submission 188638) | Sediment microbial communities from Lake Towuti, South Sulawesi, Indonesia - Sediment_Towuti_2014_0_MG | ecosystem: Environmental > Aquatic > Freshwater > Lake > Sediment | place... | reverse complement strand
TGGCCGGCGGCCTGTTGGCAGCCTTCCTGACCGGGGGAGGCCTTCTCTCCTTCGGTTCGGTCATCGGCTTCGTGGCGGTATTGGGGATTGCCGTGCGGCAATCTCTCATGCTGGTGAGCCGCTACCGGCAACTCGAGCAGCGCGATGGCGGCACCTTCAGCGCTGAGTTGGTGCACCGCGGCACACAGGAACGGTCAAGCACGATCCTGTTGACCGCGATTGCCACCGGCCTGGCTTTCTTGCCTCTGGTGGTGTTTGGCAACGTGGCCGGTCTGGAGATTGTCCATCCCATGGCCATCGTCATCTTGGGCGGCCTGGCCACCACCGCGCTGTTCACCCTGGCCGGTCTCCCCGCCGTGTACCTGCTGTTTGGCGCCGCCCGCGAACAGGAGCTCGACCTGGCGGAGGAGATTCCGGCGCCAGTCTTCGCAGAGACCAGAATCGTTGCAGAACCCAAATATAAGGTGCAGTCCGCAGGAGGAATCCAATGAAGCACAGTGAACGGTGGCTGGTAGCGGGCCTGATGATTGTCGGCATGTCCCTTTCGGCGTGTCAGCGAGTGACGCGCACCCATGCCGACGAATCTCCCGCCAAAGTGGAGCACATCAATGGGTCGGAGCTCAGCCGAGTCATCCTGACGGAGAGAGCGATCCAGCGGATCGCGCTCCAGACCGATCAGGTTCGCGAGCAGCGTGTGTCGCGGTCGGCCTCGCCCCGCAAGGTTGTTCCCTATTCGTCGTTGATCTATGACCCCCACGGCAAGACCTGGATCTACACCAGTCCCCAACCCAGGACGTTCATCCGTCACCGCGTGGTGGTTGACTACATTGAAGGGGATATCGCCGTTCTGAAGGAAGGCCCGCCCGTCGGCACCGTGGTCGCGTCTGTCGGGGTGGCGGAGTTGTATGGGACCGAGTTCGGGGTCGGACACTAAACTTAAGGAAGGACGCCTGCCATGATGCGTTGGCTGGTCGGAAGCAGCCTGAAGTTTCGTTTCCTGGTGATTGCCCTCGCCGCGGGAATGATGTTCTTCGGCGTCGAGGAACTTCGCAAGATGCCGGTGGACGTCTTTCCCGAGTTCGCGCCGCCAATGGTGGAAATCCAGACGCCCTGCCTCGGCCTGTCCTCGCAAGAGGTAGAGTCGCTGGTCACCGTGCCCCTGGAGCAGGCCCTCAACGGCGTCCCGGGGCTCGACGTCATGCGCTCCAAGTCCGTCGAGCAGCTGTCGGCGGTTAAGATGTACTTCAAGCCCGGCACCGACCTGCTCCGCGCGCGCCAGTTGGTGCAAGAGCGCGTTGCCGTGGCCTCACTGACCCTGCCCACCTGGTCTGCTCCGCCGGTCATGTTGCCGCCTTTGTCGGCGACTAGCCGCATGATGAAGATCGGCATTTCCTCGAAAAAGCTGTCGGTCATTGACTTGTCCATGATTGGCTACTGGACCATCCGGCAACGCCTGTTGCGCGTTCCCGGCGTAGCCAACGTGGCCATGTGGGGCGAGCGGCTGGAAATGCCGCAGGTGCAAGTCGTACCCGAGCTGCTGAGAAAGCACGGCGTCACCCTGGATGAAGTCATGACGGCTACCTCGGACACCCTCGACGTGGGCTTGTTCCAGTTCTCCGATGGCCACCTTGTGGGCGCGGGCGGTTGGGTGGATACGCCCAATCAAAGGCTGCAGATTCGGTCAGTTCTTCCGCTCATCTTTGACCGACACAAAGTCACACCAGACGCCCTGGCCAACATGCCCGTCGCCGTCCGGAATGGCAGGCAACTGTATCTGAAGGACGTGGCCCGAGTGGTTGTGGATCACCAGCCCATGGTCGGAGACGGAATCATTAACGATGGCCCCGGCCTTCTGCTCATCGTTGAGAAATTCCCCTGGGGCAACACCCTGCAAGTCACCCGGGGCGTGGAAGAGGCGCTGAATGCCTTGCGGCCGGGTCTCCCCGACGTCGACATTGACCACCAGATCTTCCGCCCCGCGACGTTCATCGAAATGTCCATCGATAACCTCAGCACCGCGATGATTATCGGCGCCGTTCTCATGGTGCTTATGCTGTTTGCCTTCCTCTATGAGTGGCGGGTCGCCCTGATCAGCAGCGTGGCCATTCCGTTGTCCGTGGTGGCCGCCGGGCTGGTGCTTTACGTCCGCGGAGCGACCATCAATGTGATGATTCTGGCCGGGCTGGTGATCGCCCTCGGCGACATCGTGGACGATGCCATCATTGACATCGAAAACGTCATGCGCCGTCTGCGCCAGCACCGGAAAGAGGGCAGTAATAAATCCCTGGCCAAGATTATTCTCGAGGCCTCGCTGGAAGTCCGCGGCGCCATTGTTTATGCCACGTTGATCGAAGTCTTTGCCATCCTGCCGATCTTTTTCCTAGAAGGCCTGTCCGGCGCGTTTTTCAAGCCGCTGGCCCTCTCCTATGCACTCTCTCTGCTGGCCTCCATGGTGGTCGCCCTGACGGTCACCCCGGCCATGGCCCTGGTTCTGTTGCGGAATGTGCCGCTCGAAAGCCGCGAGTCGCCCATCGTGCCGTGGCTGCAGCGCGGCTACGAGGCGATTCTCTCGCGGATCATCCGTACTCCGCGGCCGGCCTATATCACCGTCGGCGTTATCGTGCTGGCCGGCGTTGTCGTCTGGCCCCAACTCGGGCAATCCCTGCTGCCTTCCTTCAAAGAGCGGGACTTCCTAATGCACTGGCTGACGAAGCCGGGCACATCCTGGCCGGAGATGAACCGCATCACCATTCAAGCCAGCAAGGAGCTGCGATCCATCCCCGGCGTGCGCAATTTCGGCGCCCACATTGGGCAAGCCTTGATCATGGACGAAGTGGTCGGCATGTACTTCGGCGAAAACTGGATCAGCGTTGACCCCTCGGTGGACTACGACAAAACCGTCGCTTCCATCCAGTCCACCGTGGATGGCTATCCCGGCCTCTTCCGCGACGTGCTGACCTATCTGAAAGAGAGAATCCGGGAGGTCCTGACCGGCTCCTCGCAAGCCATCGTGGTGCGCATCTATGGCCATGACCTGGACGTCTTGCACGAGAAGGCGACCGAGGTGCGAGAAAGCCTCAAGGGCATCGAAGGCATCATTGATTTGCATGTCGAGCTTCACGAAAAGATCCCCCAGATCGAGGTCAAGGTGGATCTTGCCAAGGCCCAGCGCTACGGCCTTAAACCCGGCGATGTGCGGCGGGCTGCGGCGACCATCGTGGCGGGCGAAGAAGCCGGCGACATTATGCTCGGCAACCGGACTTACGACGTGCAGGTGTGGAGCGTTCCCGAGGCGCGCAGTTCTCTGACCAACATCCGCGAGCTGCAGCTTGACGCCCCGGGCGGCAGGTACGTGCAGTTGCAGGATGTGGCCGACGTCTACGTCGCACCCACGCCAAACGTCGTCTCCCACGAAAACCTCAAGCGTCGGCTGGACGTTCGCGCCAACGTGCGCGGGCGCGATCTCGGCTCGGTCGTGGCCGACGTCGAAGCTCGGCTGCAGAAAATCGAGTTTCCTCGCGAGTACTATCCGGCGCTGGTCGGAGAGTTCAAGGAGCGGCAGGCCGCCCAGAATCGCTTACTCCTTGTCTCCGTGCTCGCGATGCTCGGAGTCCTGCTCATCCTTCAAGTGTCCTTCAGGAGCTGGCGCTTGGCCACCTTCTCCTTCTTGACCCTACCTTCCGCCCTGGTGGGTGGCGTGCTGGCCACCTACTTCACCGATGGTGTCGTCTCGCTGGGCTCGCTCGTGGGATTCCTCACGGTTTTGGGCGTCGCAGCCCGCAACGGCATCATGCTGATTGACCACTTCCAACATCTCGAGCGGTACGAAGGCGAAACCTTTGGTCCCGCGCTCGTTCTGCGCGGAGCCCGAGAGCGAATCTCGCCCATTATGATGACGGCCTTAACCTCAGCGCTGGCCATCGGGCCTTTGGTTGTTGCCGGCAAGATTCCCGGCCACGAGATTGAGTATCCGCTGGCCGTTGTGGTTCTCGGCGGGCTGGTTACTTCGACCCTGCTCAACCTGTTCGTTGTTCCCAGCCTCTATCTGCGCTTCGGGTCTAGGCTCAAGGCCGGCGCGTCAAGCCCGCAGGCGGGATAACGCAGACTGGGGGATAGCCATGTGTCGCCACCGCGCCACCACAATAATCCTGGCAGTACTGTCGGTCTTTGCGTCTGCGTTCTTCGCCGACGCGGCAGACCTGGCAGCAGCCGCAACCGAAGTGGCGCCGTCGGAAGAAGAGCTCCGTGCTGCCGTTGCGCTTTCTTCCGCTGACGCAGATCAGTCATCTTCGTCCTCAGAGGTGAAGCGTACGGAGCCGCAGGGCGTGCACGTCGCCAAGGGGGCGGAAGCGAACCCGGAGGCGCCTCCACCTCCAAAGCCCGCGCCCGCAGCGGCAACAGCAAAAAGCCCCGCTAAGCCACCGTTCACCTATTCGAATAATTCCAAGGACGTTACGTTTACCCCTGGAGTTCGTCTCCAGGTCCGCTACATCCACGATACGACCAGCAACAACGATGAGTTCTTTGTCGCTCGGCTGCGACTCAAAGCCAAAGGAGAACTCTTCCACACGGTCAGATACTATGCCGAACTGAAAGCTGACACCCTGGGCCGCTCTGGAAAGAACCCCACCATCGAGATGGAAAACGCCTGGGTCGAATACTCGGTTACCCCGTACTTGGCCCTTCGCGGAGGCTTGTACGACGTGCCCTTCTCCAGAAATGCCCTGACTTCAGACTCGAAACTGCTGTTGGTGGACCGCAGCCTGATCAAGGATCAACTCACCAGCTTCGGCTTTGCCGACAACACCACCGGTCTGCTCGGCCACGGACGCCCGTTCAAGGGGCATTTCGAATATTCCGTCGGGCTGTTCAACAATGAGAAGTTTCGAGCCATCGGCGCTCCCGGAGCGAACCACTCCACTTCCATGATGCCCGCGGGGCGCTTTGTCTACCATTTCCTGGAACCCGCTCCGCGCGGAGGGTACGCCGATTACCAGAGTTCCTACGTCGGGAAAGGAAACCGGCTCTCCATCGGCGCAAACACTGCCTACCTCCGCAAAGCGCGCGACACCGCCGGCAGTCAATTCCATCTTCTTGGCTGGGGCACGGATCTCTTCTTCTCCACCGGACCCTTTTCCTTCGAGGCCGAGTACGACCAACTCAGAAAGCAACTCATCGGCGGAAGCCCTGAGGTACAGATGGACGGCTGGTATGCACAAGCCGGTTACCTCTTTTGGCGGCGATTTGAATTCGCCGTCCGCCATCAGGAATTGGATCCCAATGTAGCCATCCCCGCGAACCGGCTGCGTTGGACTTCACTCGGTTCAAACATCTACTTCCGCAAACATAATGTGAAACTGCAGCTCGACTACACGTTCCGAAGGGGGTTGGGACAGCCCGTTAAGACCGATGTGCTGCAAATCCAAATGCAGGTGGACTACTAACCTCCACCTGGAAAGCCTTGCGAACGGCCTCGGAAGCTTCCGAGGCCGCAGGTGTTGGTGGCTCGTCCTCTCCTCCACGCCCAAGAGCCCCAGGGGTGCGTCTTGGGGGTGTGCCATGCAATTCAAAATTCTCGCTGGCCTGCTTTCGCTGGCCCTGCTGCTGTTCCCCATGTTAAGCGCTCCAGCCCGCGCGCAAAACAGTGAAAAACCTACCCTGCGCGTTGGTCCTCTGCCCAAAAACAGCGTGAAACTGGATGGAGTGCTCAACGAGCCGGTCTGGGACGCTGCGGAATCAATCAACAATCTGACCACGATTGAACCGGACGAGGGGGGCGTTCCCGCGGGGCAAACCATCGTCAAGGTCCTGGGAAACTCCAAGGAAGTCATCTTTGGGGTTATCTGCAACGATCCTGACCCCACCAAGATTACGTCTTTCTCCAAAGCCCGCGACTCCGATCTCGAGAACGAAGACCATATCGCCATCGTGATCGACACCTTTATGGACGGCCGCACCGGCTATATGTTCGCCGTCAATCCCAGCGGGGCTCGCTTCGACGCCTTGGTCAGCCCGCAGGGGGGAGAAGTCAACAGCGACTGGGATGCAGTGTGGGAAGCGGGCACTTCGCGAACCAACAGCGGTTGGAGCGCTGAAATCCGCATCCCCATCGATAGCATTCGCTTCAAATCCGGGCTGTCGAGTTGGGGCCTGAATATCCAACGCCGTGTCGAACGCCTGCAAGAGACCAGCCGCTGGTCCGGCATCAAACGCGACTATGAGATTTCTCAAACCAGTCAAGCGGGAGTGTTAACCAACCTTCCCCATTTCGACCTGGGCCTGGGCTTGAGCATCCGCCCCGCCTTTGCCGCGCGCGTCGATAAGCCATCGCCCGACGAAAAGAGGAGCTTCCACGGCGATTTCAGCCTGGACGTCACCAAGAAACTGGGTCCCAACCTGATGACCTCCCTCACCGTCAACACCGACTTTGCCGAAACCGAGGTGGACACGCGGCAAACCAATTTGACTCGATTCGAAATCCTCTTCCCGGAAAAGAGAACCTTCTTTCTCGAGGGCGCGGATATTTTCGAATTCGGTATCGGCTTGGACGAAACCGTCGTCCCCTTCTTCAGTCGCCGCATCGGCCTGCTCTCCGAAGGTGACGGCGGGGGCGGTGAGGAAATCCCCATTGACGTGGGCGGCAAGTTGTACGGCCAGATCGGCAACACCACCATTGGCGCGCTAACCGTGCGCACCCGCGGCGTGAATAGCCTCGATGTGCCCGCGGCCACCATGGGGGTCGTGCGCGTCAAACAGAATATTTTCTCCGAATCCTCGGTCGGCATGATTGCCACCGTCGGCGACCAGATCGGGCGCACCGGTAGTTGGCTGACCGGCGCGGATTTCACCTACCGCAATTCGCACTTCCTCGGGGACAAGAACCTGATGATCGGGGTGTGGGGATTAGTCAACCGCCGGCACGGTCTCGAGGGCAGCAAGGGCGCGTACGGCTTTGAAATCGATTACCCCAACGACCTATGGGATATCGTGTTCAGCACCAAGCGCATTGGCGACGGCTTCGACCCCTCCCTCGGCTTTGTGCCCCGCCGCGGCGTGCATACCTGGGACGGATCCATCGAATACAACCCTCGGCCGGGATGGTCCTTCGTTCGGCAGATGTTCCATGAACTCAAATTTTCATTCGTGAATGATCTCGATTACAAACTGGAAAGCTACTCGACTGAGGTCAAGCCCTTCGACTGGCAATTGGAAAGCGGCGATCGCTTCCGATTCAGCATCTTGCCGGAGGGAGACCGACCCAAAGAAGACTTTGACGTGTTCGACAGCGACGTGAAAACGGTGGTCGTGCCCGCCGGCTCCTACGCGTGGACCCGTTACAAATTCCAAGGCATCGCCGCGGAGAAGCGCAAGATCAGCGGTTCTTTCCTGTACGAGTTCGGCGGCTATTACGGCGGCAACCTGAAGACGATCGAGGCCAATCTGGTTTTGAATTGGCCGCTCTTCAAGATCGAAATCGGCGGTGAGCGCAACATCGGCACGCTGCCGGAAGGAGATTTCACCCAGAACCTTTACAGGAGCCGCGTCGAATTCAGGTTTTCTCCGAATTTGCAGGTGAGCAGCCTGATCCAGTACGACAACGAGAGCGCCTCGTTTGGCACCAATACCCGGCTGCGCTGGACGTTTCGGCCGTCGGGTGACCTGTTCATCGTTTACAACCACAACTTGTTGCGTTCGGCCGTGGATCGCCGGCAGTGGAACTTCGAATCCAACAGGCTAGTGGTGAAATTGCAGTACGCTTTTCGGTTCTAGTCCGTGGAAGGCTGAGAGTCGGCCAAGTTCTAAAACCCGCGCGGCGCGCGAAAACGCGGGTAGATGCAGAGCGGCACCGATCGGCAGTTCGCCCGAACCGGGCGACTTGGGGGCCGCCCTCTTGGGGCGGAAAGTGTTCTGGGCAAGTGGGCCTGTCTGTGCTATTTTGGGACCCGGCATAGGGTGGTCCCCGGAAAACTCGGTTGTTTAAATGAATGCTGAGCTTCAGAGCCATGGCCTTGCAGCGTAGCGAGCGTCGGCGTCATAAGCGCTTTGACCTGTTGTCCACCGGGTCCAAGCTGGCCAGAATCGAGCGCGGAGGCTCATCGATCACGCTGGAGAACTGTGAACTGATCAATTTGTCTTACGGAGGCATGTGCTTCCACTCCAGGGAAGAGCTCGAGCCGGATAGCCAGTACGATTTCCTGATTGACCTTCGAGCTCCGCTCCGCGAGCTGATTTTTGCCAGGTCTAATATTCGCTGGGTGAAGGCTTCGGATTCGCGCGGCTGGCTCATCGGCGCGGCGATTGTAGAAAGTAATAAGGCTTGGTTGGGGGCGTTCGACCAGCAGATTCATTAGCTGCGAAGTGTCGGCAAGAGTCTTCCTGGGGGGTTATAGCCCAGCAGGCCGACCAGGAGCTCGGAATGCAGTCTGGCAAGACACCGACGGCGGCACGGGCAGGATTGCTGAGCGCGACGCGCGTCGTGCTCGAGCGTTCGAGGCTTCCCAAATCTTTCGAAGCAACGAAATGGGAGGGCTTCGAACTGTCGCAGTGCTCCGGAACGATCACCGAAATCCTGGCGGAGTGCGAAAGACTGAGCCCCTGTGTGCTCGTGGTCAGCCAGGACACGGTGGAGAAGCTCGAGGCGGATGAGTTCCGAACTATGGTCGGGGTGGGGGGCTCGGTCCGCGTTCTTGTACTGGGGACTCGTAAGGACCCGAGTCTGGTCAAGAAGTTTCTTTCCATGGGCTGCATGGGCTACCTGCCTAATCGAGTCCCCAGTCCGACGCTCCGAAGAGCCGTGCGGGCCATCGCGGCAGGAGAAGTGTGGGCGGATCGCAGCACCATCACCGAGGTCATGAAAAACATGATCCTCAAGCAGTCCATCCAGGTGCTGACCATGCGAGAAAGGGATATCTTGCGGCAAATCGCCAGCGGACTGAGCAACCGCGCGATTGCCGACCGCCTCTGCATTACTCACGAAACCGTGCGCTGGCACATTCGCGGTCTGTATTCCAAGCTCGGAGTCCAGGATCGCTTCAGTGCCATCGTGTACGGCAGGCGGCTGCTCGATTCCGAGGGCGAGCTCACGCCCCGAGAAGTCCCCAGTCTTCCGAAAGCGCCATCCCCCGGCGAAGCTCCGCAGAAGCGTGCGAGTCCAAGGGCTGCTCGCGTAGAAGCGGAGTGGAAGACTTTCCAAACTTCTTAGGAGCTGTCCCGACCGATGCGGCGGGCAAGGGGTCGTAGAGTCGGTTGCGAGCGGCAGCAGGGCGATTCGTGAGGTGGAGTCGAGTAGACGTAGAAGAACGCGCTGGAACTTGATCTGGTTTGTGCGACGCGTCCACAGATGTCGTCCCCGTTTGCGGAACGCGCAAGACGAGAGGAGAGGCGTACATGATAACGCAAAGCGATGATTCCAAAGCACGGCGCTCCCTTCCCCAGGTCTTGCTGGCGGAGAACCTGCGAAAGTCCTATGGCTCGAGGGAAGCTCTGCGCGGGCTCTCGTTCTCCTTGAACGCCGGGCGCATCCTCGGCTTTCTTGGACCCAACGGGGCGGGGAAGACGACCTCAATCCGTATTCTGACAACGATCTTGGAGCCCACCTCCGGACACTTCTCCGTGGCTGGAATTCACTCCGATTGCCCGGAGAAGATCCGCCAGAAAATCGGCGTCCTCCCGGAGAACCTCGGGTTTCCCAAGAGCGTCACGGGGATCGAGTACCTCACCTTCTTCGGGGAACTCTACGGCTCACCAGCGGCTCGCGCCAAAGCCAAGGCCGTCGCCCTCCTCGACGAAGTGGGCATGGCCCAGCGCGGGAAATCCCTCGTCGGCACTTACAGTCACGGCATGCGCCAGCGGTTGGGGATCGCTCGGGCCCTGGTCAACGACCCCGTGGTCGTGTTCCTGGACGAACCTACCCTCGGTCTGGACCCGCGCGGACAGCAGGAGCTGCTCGCCCTGGTGAAACGCATCGCCCGCGAACGAAGCGCCGGCGTCATCCTCTGCAGCCATCTCCTGTCGGAAATTGAAAGCGTTTGCGACGACGTGGTCATTTTGAGCTCAGGCCAAGTCGTCGCCAGTGGAACCGTCGGGGACGTCATCGGGCAAACCCAGCGCAACGTCATCCGCGTCCGCGTTCCCTCGGCCTCCGTCGCCGCAGTCACTCAAATCTTGGCCGAGGTGCCGGAGGTGATCAGCGCCAGCGCTGCAGACGCCGCAGCCGGGTGGATTCGCGTTGAAATCCCCGACCCCGGGCATGGGCCTTCGCCGGGTGAGAACCACACCAACAACCGTATCCTCGGCGCCATCATCGGCGCAGGAATCCCCATTCTCGGCTTCGAGGCAGCCGGCGGCCGCCTCCAGGAAGTCTTCCTCAAGATTACCGAGCGGGTGATCCAATGAGCGACAAACACACCTTGAACAATGCTCCGCCCGAACTGCCGACCTCCGGGTCAGCCCCCTGGTGGGTGGTCTGTTCCAGAGAGCTGCGCGACCTCTGGATCGGGGGGAAAGCACTGCACCTTATCCTTATCTACACCCTGTTGCTGGGAGTCTATTCGTACCTGCTCGCCAGCAGCGCCGAAGTGAATCTGATGGCTGCGCGTGGAGCGGTTCTGGAGATGGTCAAGGCCTCGCTGGCCGTGGGTGTGTTCATCAGCTTGATCATCGCCGCGGACACGATTAGTGGTGAGCGGGAACGCGCCACCCTCGAAGGCCTGCTGCTGACGCCGGCAAGTCGCCGGCAGATCATCGTCGGCAAATTCCTCGCGGCTGCCTCACTTTGGCCGGCGGCTCTGTTGATAGCCATCCCCTACTGGATGGTTCTCGCCAAAGGCGATGCAGTTTTTGGCCGAGCTGTCATCTGGGGTGTCTTGATGGGAACCCTGCTGGCTTCGGCCATGGCCGGAGTAGGGATGCTGGTGAGTCTGTTATCTAAATCCAACAAGACCAGCATGCTGGTAAGCCTGTGCCTCTTCCTTTTGGTTCTCCTCCCCGTAGAAATCGTGCGACCTGGGAAGGTCTGGGCCGCCTATGAAATCAGAAGAGGAGCCTTCTATGATTGGATAAACCCGTGGAGTGCCGGCACGAAATTCCTGGGGAAGATGCTTGTGGACAACCTATCTCTAGGTGAGGCCTGGTTGTTGCTCATCCTACCGGTCGTATTCGCCGCCTCCGTGCTCGCCCT
>Ga0233416_10000601_pt1 | contig 11186 bp, 9 predicted proteins | sample Sediment_Towuti__2_FD_188638 | JGI IMG/M metagenome (GOLD analysis project Ga0233416, IMG submission 188638) | Sediment microbial communities from Lake Towuti, South Sulawesi, Indonesia - Sediment_Towuti_2014_0_MG | ecosystem: Environmental > Aquatic > Freshwater > Lake > Sediment | place... | reverse complement strand
CCTCTCTAGCGCCCTGATCGTGACCTTCTTCGCCACGATCATTGGGGTGCTGGTGGGAGCATTTTCCGGGTTCTACGGCGGCACGGTCGACGATATCATCCAGCGCTTCGTGGAATTCCTGATCACCATCCCGTTGTTGCCATTACTGCTGGCCTTCTCTGCGTTATTGCGTGGCCTCACCTTTGCCAGTCTGCCCCAGGAGTGGTCCAGCGCGGTGATCATCACCATCATCTTGATTTTCTTCGAGTGGCTGACCGCCTCCATCCTGATCCGGGGGATGGTGCTCTCGCTGCGCAACCAGGAGTTCACCGAAGCGGCCAGAGCCCAGGGCATGAGCAATTTCGGCATCGTCGTGCGCCACATGATCCCCAACTCGCTGGCGCCCATCATCGTCTCAGCCACCCTACTGCTGGGAGGCGTGATCATTCTCGAGTCGGCCCTGTCCTTCCTCGGGTTTGGCGTGCAACCCCCCGTGCCAACCTGGGGCAACATGTTGAACGAATACCAGAACGATATGTGGACCCAACCCGCCAAGGTCTTCTTCCCAGGCCTGGCGATCTTCATTTGTGTCCTGGCCTTTAACTACATCGGAGACGGCCTGCGCGACGCTATGGACCCGCGCTTGAAGCACTAGTCCGGCGCAGTGGACACCCAGCCCTCTTCGCCATCACTCTTGAAAATGGCTGGCACGGCGATCCTGGTCATCGTCCCGCTCATTTATTTGATCATCGCCATGAATACGGGTGACCTGCTGTGGATTTCACCCGTTTTTAACGCTGAACCGCAGGCTGTCCGCGTTCACTGTTACGGGCGGGACAAAGCGCTCCAACCTGGCACGCAAGAATTCGTTGCCGTGACCAGCCTGGTCAACCAGGCCTTAAGTGGTCGCAAGCGTTGGGATAGCCTGACCCTGTCCGATGAGACTTACCAGGAGTACCTGACGAACCCGGCGATGATGTCGGTAGAACTCAACTACCCCGCCCCTTTCCGAATTCATTCCCCCTATAAGTACTATTCTAGCATCGACTCGATTATAATTCCATTGGATGGACGTCACGCTACCACGAACGCCGTCTTCGGCCGCCATGGCATCCTGGCAGCTGCCGGTTCATTCCATGTCGAAACTACAGCCCCGCTCGTGGACTATCTGGCCGATCAGGGTCTATGCCAAAAACCTTAGGCCAAGTCTGCAGTCCGCGCTGAACGGAGGAAGAGATTTGTGAGCGCGTCAAATAACCAACCCTTACTGGAAGTTCGCAATTTAAAGACCTATTTTTACACGGAAGATGGGGTGGTCAAAGCGGTGGATGGCGTGGACTTCACTGTCAGCCCTGGCGAAGTACTCGGGCTGGTGGGTGAATCCGGCTGTGGAAAGAGCGTTACCTCGCTCTCTATCATGCGCCTGATCGGTATCCCCGGCAAAGTGGTGGAAGGAGAGATCTTATTCGAAGGGCGCGACGTCCTGAAGCTCTCAGAGGGAGAGATGGTCGATATGCGCGGCAACCGCATCTCGATGATTTTCCAGCAGCCGCAGTCCAGCCTGAACCCGGTCTTCAAAGTTGGCGACCAGGTGGCGGAAGTATTCCAGATCCACCAGAATATGGGCCGGGAGGAGTCCTGGGAACGGTCGGTTGATTTACTGCGCCTGGTCGGCATTCCCGACCCAGACAAGAAAGCGCACGCTTTCCCACACGAGATGTCCGGTGGCCAGGCTCAACGCGTGATGATCGCCATGGCGCTGGCCCTCAACCCGCAACTGTTGATCGCTGACGAGCCCACCACTGCCCTGGACGTGACCATCCAGGCCCAGATCCTGGACCTGATGCGCGACCTGCGCTCCCGCATGGGCACCTCGGTGATCCTGATCACCCATGACCTGGGGGTGATCGCCGAACTGGCCGACCGGGTGGCGATCATGTATGCCGGGCGCATCGTCGAGCAAACCGATATCGATACCATATTCGAAAAACCATTGCACCCTTACACCCAGGGTTTAATCGCCTCCATCCCGGTGCTCGGCAAGATCAAGGACCGCCTGGATGTGATCCCAGGCTCAGTGCCCAACTTGATCAACCTGCCGCCTGGCTGCCGTTTTGCGCCACGCTGCCGGTCTCGTGTGGAGAACAGGCTGACCATCTGCACCGAGATCGAGCCGGATTTGATCCCGGTCTTGCCCAAGCATACCGTCCGGTGCTGGCTCTACCAAAACTACGAAGATAAGGGCCACCGCGCCCCCTTGCGCGCTGCAGATGTGAAACCTGTCGCCTGATCGAACCGTTTATAATGAGACAACCCATGAGCGATCAAACCATCGCAAGCACCAATGGCAAAAAAGACCTGATCAAGGTTAATAACCTGGTCAAATACTTCCCGGTTCGCGGCGGCCTGATGCAGCGCGTCGTGGCCTGGGTTCAAGCGGTCGACGATGTGAGCTTCACCGTCAGGGAAGGCGAAACCCTTGGCCTGGTCGGCGAGTCAGGCTGCGGCAAAACCACGGTCGGCCGCACCATGCTGCGCCTGACCGAGCCCACCGCAGGTGAGGTGCTCTACGAGGGGACGGATGTATTCAAGTTGCGCGGCAACAATCTGAAGAAGATGCGCCGCAATATGCAGATCATCTTTCAGGATCCCTATGCCTCGCTCGATCCACGCATGCCGATCGGTGAGTCCATCGCAGAAGGCTTGAAGATCCACAATATTGGCACTCCCAGGGAAAGATTCGAGATCGTCATCGAAAATTTGCGCAAGGTCGGCCTGGAAGATTATCATGCCCGCCGCTATCCTCACGAGTTCTCCGGCGGCCAACGACAGCGCATCGGAATCGCCCGCGCCCTGGCATTGCGCCCGAAATTTATCATCTGCGATGAGCCTGTCTCTGCCCTGGACGTGTCAATCCAATCCCAGGTGTTGAACATCCTCAACGACCTGCAAAATGAGTTTGGCCTGACTTATCTGTTCATCGCCCACAACCTTTCCGTAGTGGAGCACATCTCTCACCGCGTGTCGGTTATGTACCTTGGCAAGATGGTCGAGATGGCCAGCCGGGAGGAGCTCTTCAGGAATCCATTGCACCCCTACACCCAGGCCCTCATGTCCGCCATCCCAATCCCCGATCCCTCCCTGAAACGGGAGCGCATCATCCTGCCAGGCGACGTGCCCAGTCCCCTGAACCCGCCCAGCGGGTGTCGCTTCCACCCCCGCTGCCCGGTGGCGATGGAGCACTGTGCCGCTGAAGAACCACCCTTCATCGAGGTCAGCCCCGACCATTGGGTGGCTTGCTGGCGCGTCGAGTGAACAACCCATCGCGTGCATGAGCGGCAACCGAGACGATCGGCTGCCGCTCATGCGCTTTAACACTGTCGCCCTTGCCAGGGGTATGATAAAATACAGCCCGCTCGGAATATCCCGGCCTGATCGTTGGGGCGTGGTGCAATGGTAGCACAGCGGACTTTGGATCCGTTTATCCTGGTTCGAATCCGGGCGCCCCAGCCTGATCGTTCCAGGACGGATGGATGAGGTGCTCGATTTATTCCCAATTCGATATGCAAGACCACAAGGCGAGCGCCAATGATCGGAGAGACGTTCAGGTGCTCGTCATTTTAATTTACCCGGATATACGACTGTTATCGGAGCATTATTGATGAAAATCACAGGTGTGATCCTCGCCGCAGGCAAGGGAACGCGCATGCGCTCCGCGATTCCGAAGGTACTTCACCCGCTCGCTGGCAAACCCATCGTCTGGTACCCCATCGAGGTCACCCGCCAGGTTACCGGGCATAAGCCTGTCTTAGTGATTGGCTACGGCGCAGAGGCTGTTCGCCAGGCGGTTGGCGAGGCCGCCGATTACGCCTTCCAGGAGCCACAACTCGGCACCGGGCACGCGCTCACACAGGTGGAGCTGATTCTACGAGGTAACACCGACTTTATCCTCGTGGTCACCGCGGACATGCCCCTATTTACCAGCGAAACGCTAAGCCAGGTCGTCCAAACGCATTCAGGATCCCAGGCGTCAGGTAATCCGGCACCCATTACTATCCTTACCCTGATTACCGACGATCCAAGCGACTTCGGGCGGGTCTTACGTGACCGTGACGGTAAGGTCCTGGGAATCGTCGAAGAAGAAAGTGCCACCCCTGAGCAGCTCACCCGAAACGAGTTAAACACCAGTGTATATTGTCTCAACGCCGATTGGCTCTGGGAAGCGCTCCCGCGAATACCCCTTTCGCCAAAAGGGGAATATTACCTGACCGACCTGGTTGGGGTCGCTGTGTCCGATGGTCGTATGGTCGAAAGCGTGACCATACGAGACGCCTCTCAAGCGATTGGTATCAACAACCGGGTCCAGCTGGCAGAAGCCGAAGCAGTGATGCGCCGCCGCATCAACCAGGCCTGGATGTTGGCCGGGGTGACGCTGATCGATCCTGGCAGCACGTTTATCGAATCGGATGTTAAGATCGGCGAAGACACCGTCATCTGGCCAAACACCTATCTTCACGGTTCGACGCAGGTCGGAAAAGGGTGTGTCTTGGGACCCAATAGCATTCTGCGTGATACACAAATAGGAAACCACTGCAGAGTACTGGCATCCGTAACAGATAGAGCGATCCTGGAAGACGAGGTGGAGATCGGCCCCTTCGCCCGCCTGCGCAAGGGCGCTCACCTGGGGCAAGGGGTCCATATGGGAAACTTCGGCGAAGTCAAGAATTCCTACCTTGGCCCAGGCACCAAGATGGGACATTTTTCTTACCTTGGCGACACAACCACCGGCCCAGGCGTGAACATCGGAGCCGGAACGATCACTTGCAATTACGACGGTGTCAGAAAGCACCCCACCGAGATCGGCGCCGATGCCTTCATTGGGAGCGATACGATGCTGGTCGCTCCGGTCAAGGTTGGGGATGGCTCGGTCACAGGCGCAGGGGCAGTAGTTACCAAAGACGTCCCTCCAAATACGCTGGCAGTCGGCATGCCCGCCCGGGCTATTCGAAAGCTCGTCAAACGTGACTGAATTAAATCTCCTGCTCTGGTTCTTGTTTGCGGTGGTACTTGTTGCCGATATGCTGGTAGCAGGGGCGCGCTCGGCCTACTCGAATGCAAATCAGGCGCGCCTTTTGATGCTTCGCGAAGGAGCTCCACGCCAGGCCAACCGTGCCCTCTCCTTGATGGCCACTACCCTGCGGCTGAGGGCCGGATTTCAATTCGCCCAGTTTATCCTCAGATTCGCCCTGGCTGGTTTATGTCTCGTCCCCATCCTGGATACCATAGACTCAGCCTGGTTTATCCTGGGCCTTCTCCTGCTGGTTTGCCTGGCTGTCTTTACCCTCGAGTGGCTGGTTCAAGTGCGGGTCGCCAAAGACCCTGAGTCCTGGGCGTTGCGCTTTTCGGCTTTTTCAAGGGTTGTGCAACTCGTTACGCTTCCTTTTGTCGCACTGCCCATTTATCTGTTCGGGGATTCGCAGGGAGAGCGAGAGAGCGGGGTCACCGAGACTGAGTTGATCTCCATGGTTGAAGCCGGTCAACAAGAGGGCGTCTTGGAAAGCGACGAGCACAAGATGATCGTCTCGATCTTCCGGCTGGGGGATACCCTGGTACGGGCCATCATGGTGCCTCGCATCGATATCCTGGCATTGGAGGTGGATACACCCCTCCAGCAGGCAGTCGACGCCTTCATCCGCTCAGGCCATTCTCGCCTGCCGGTCTATCAGGAAACCGTCGATAATATCCTTGGATTGCTCTACGCCAAGGATCTGCTGCGGATCTGGCGCGAGGGGGATCAGATCGCCTCGCTCCACGAGCTTTTGCGCCAGGCTTACTTCGTTCCCGAAGCCAAGAAAGTCGATGAACTATTGGCAGAATTGCAGGCACGCCGGGTTCACATGGCCATCGTCGTGGACGAATACGGTGGGGTCGCCGGCCTGGTCACCCTGGAGGATATCGTCGAAGAGATCGTCGGCGAGATTCAGGACGAATACGACCAGGCCGAAGAGTCGCCTTACCAGGCTGGAGAAGAGGGCGAGTTTATCTTTCAAGGTCGTATCGACCTGGATGACTTCAACGAGATCATGGAATCCGAATTACCGAAAACAGAAGCCGATACGCTGGGTGGGTTTATCTATAGCCAGATCGGCCATGTACCCGTCGTTGGGGACACTCTGCAATTCGAACATCTGCTGCTAACTATCGAACAGGTTACCGGATGGCGCATCCGTAAAGTCCGTGCTCGGCGCATCCCACCTGTCTTGGATAACGGAGGCAATGAGAATCATGTTAACCGATGAATTGCGCCAGAAAATCATTCATACTGCCGTAGAAGCCAGGCGATGGGCTTATGCCCCATATTCAAAATACCCGGTTGGCGCCGCCTTGCTAACCGCCTCCGGAAGAATTTATGATGGCGTGAATGTAGAAAATGCCGCTTACCCGACCAGCATGTGTGCCGAACGCGTGGCAGTCTTCAAAGCGGTATCCCAAGGAGAGCGCCAGTTTTCCGCCATCGCAGTTGCAACCAGCAATGGGGGCACGCCATGCGGCGCGTGTCGTCAGGTGTTATCGGAGTTTGGCCTGGGAACGATTGTCCTGATCGTAAATGGAGCGGGAGCAATCCTCCAGGAGACAACCGTGGGAGATCTCCTCCCAGGTGCATTTGGTCCTCAGGATCTTCCAGGATAATAACTCTCACCAATTGGGCGCGGGCGTGGCGGTTGACAGCAAGGTCTGCAAGATCCAACCCACCTTGCTATCCGAAGTTCTCACCAACATCCACACATTCCCACTCTCTTCGACAGGTGCATCCGGTAGCACCTGGACCAAGGACCCGTTTGCCAGCAAGGCCAGGCTGGGAGCCTGAAAATTGGGTTGTGCCCTGAGATGAGCACCGCCCGCCTCACCCGCGACCACCAGCGCCAGGACCGGGGTGGCGGTCGGAGTGGGAGTCAGCGTAGAGGTGGCCGTCAAAGTAGGGGTCACGGTCACCGTCGGAGTGGCGGTTGGCGGGACTGGGGTGAGCGTCGGTGTACTTGTCAGGGTCGCGGTGGGCGTCGCCGTTGGTATTGGAGTTGGCAAAGCGATCTGGGCTCCAAAGACGGCTCCAGCACCGCTGATCCCGATCAACAGGATCACCCCAAGCAGGGCTATTACGCCCCCGAATGTATAACCAAATAACGTCAGAGGCCGGAAACCGATGATCGCCAAAGCCAGCGCGCCAAAGAGGGCCGCCCAGGCCAGGTTCAATGCAAAGACAACCAATCCATCCGGGAATAAGAAAGGTTCGCCAGCCCCCAAACCGATCCCTGCAGCAGACAGTGGCAAATAGAGCTCATAGGCCAGCGCCACACTGGGCACAGCTGCACTCTGCTCCGAACGCACCATGAAGATGCTGGTCAGGGTGGCGCCCACTGCAAGCACCAGGAAATCCCACCACGAAAGCTGTGCGATTAAATGTGCCTGGGAGAGGGATAAGGGAAGCCGGGAATGCGCTGCAAAGCCGGCCAGATAGCCGGTACCGAATACCAGCAGTCCACCAACCAGCAACCCGATCAAACTCTTAAAGAAGAATCGCCCCGAGCCAAGTACGGTCCCCAGTGCCAATCCAACTGCAGGTGCCATGCGGGGAGCAAGCAGAGCACCGAGCAACAAGAGAGCCGAGGAATCGACGATGAATCCGCCAGCGATCACCAGCGCAGCGATCACTGAAAACAGGAAGAAATCAAAGGAGGGCGAGGCGCGATGTGCGATGACATCGATAAATGCTGTGCGTTCATCTGGCTCGAGCGGCGCCAACAAGCGCCGAGCCCGGCGACGCCTGGCTGGAGGCATATGTTCCGGATCATCCGGCGTGAGGGTTGCGTTGAATTGATTCATTTTCTTAAGCTGGCAACTATCCGCAACGGCTTTTCCAGCAAATCCATTGCAGTGAAGATATCCGAGAGCACCAGATCAGCCGCCAAAAGCGCTTCGACCGCAGCACCCTCGTGAGAAAGCACGCAAATTCCCAGGGCGGCATCTTTAAGCATCATGGCATCGTTGGCGCCTTGCCCGATTGCTACAACGCGCTCAGCGCCCAGCCGGCGAACGTACTCCGCCTTTTGGCGGGCTTCCTCGCCTGGTCCTACTCGCACCGCCTTCAGACCCAGCTGGCGGTCGATCACCGCCTGCTTTCCATGTGTATCTGCGGTTAACAAGTGTATCTCCAGGCGATCCCGCAAGACGGTCAGCGGGCGGATCAATCCATCGAGTAACTGTCCATCCAGCGCCAGGGTGCCGTTGACATCGCACACCAGGTATTCCAGTTCGATTAGACCGCGTCCGGGGATATTGAGCTCGATCATGGATTTATTATACAGGAATTTGCCAACCAGGGTTCCACGAACGGGAATTCACCTGGGTGTAGTAAAATAGCCGCCAGGAACCCCCTGGCCATCTCATGGTATTGAGAGCCTTCGGAAACTCACCCGAGAAGGAAACCATCCACGAATTGAACACGAATAAACGAATGGTAGTCGGTCTTGGCAGAGGAGATCTACGGTCACTGATCTGCATACTTTTCTCTACGATGTTTGGGTGCTTAGAAAGCATCCAGTATATAGAAATATTCGCGAATTCGTGTTTCATTCGTGGACGGTCTCTCCCAATTTTCGGGTGTCCAATCGCTCTCGATCTTTTCTTATCAGTCATTGATTTACGAAACCTATCCGATGCCCACTCCTCATAATTTCCACCGGTATCACTTCAGTCATTGGTTGCTACTCTTACTGCTATTATCCTCCGCCTACCTGGGCGCCTGTTCATCGATCACACCGACCACCCAACTCACCTCCCCCACCCCTATCCAGATCACATCCAGCCCATCGCCAGCACCCACCACCGAGCCGGCCGTCGAAGCGACGACGGTTCCGTTGACCCCGAGAACAGTCCTGGTAGTGCCGCCGGGAGCCAACCTGGCTCAAGCTGATCGCCTGCAAGAGACGATAGCTGAATTGTCGGCCAGCCAGGACTTCGAATTTGAAGTGCAACCATCCTTATCCCCGGAGGACCTGATCGCCGATCTGCGAGTGGTGATCGCGGTCCCGCCCGATCCGGGGTTGGCGGATCTGGCAGCCAGCGCCCCTGATACCCAATTCGTCGGCATCGCTATCCCGGGGCTTCAACCTTCGGCGAACCTCACGGTGGTCGACTCGCAAGGATCTTCCCAAGACCAGCAAGGTTTCCTGGCTGGCTATCTTGCCGCGCTGATCACCCCCGAATGGCGCGTTGGCGCGATCACTGTCAACGATACCCCGGCTGGCCTCTCGGCCCGCCAGGGTTTTCTCAACGGTGTGGTTTTCTTCTGTGGTCTATGCCGCCAGACCTATCCACCGTTCTACACTTACCCTATGTACGTTGAATTACCAGGGTCAGCCAGCCCGGCAGAATGGCAGGCTGCAGCCGATGTCTTGATCGACAAAGCCGTTCAAACGGTCTACGTTGCCCCCGGCGCTGGGGGAGAAAAATTGCTAGAATACCTGGCAAAAGCCGGAATTAAGATCATCGGAGCACAGCCCCCAACCGATACAGTTCGCGATCAATGGGTCGCCACGATCCAGCCTGATTTCAGCGCGGCTCTACGGCAGGCCTGGCCAGACCTGGTCAGCGGGAACTCCAAGGCAGATCTCAATACAGCCTTACAGCTAACCGATATCAATCCAGATTTACTCAGCTCTGGCAGGCAACGCCTGGCTGAGGAGTTGATGGACGATCTCCAGGCAGGAACGATCGATACCGCAGTTGGTGAGGGTGGTGGAGATGGATAATGCCATCATATTGTCTGAAAAATTGCTATTGCATCTTACCAGGACCTTAAAATCATCGCGTCCAACTTGCAAAGTCACGGATTAGGCGATATACTAACATCATGGTCTGGCATGATGATCGCTGTAAATCTCAGGCTGGCCAATATTCTTAAACAATTCCCTCGACAAAGGAGGTTTGCAGATCGAAACTTTTCCGCAATTCCTGCAACTCGATGCAATTCGGCATTTCAAATGCACGAAGCCCACATATCTCTCTCAGGAGGAGAAATTCAATGTCTAAGAAGCTGTACACTATAATGGCCGTATTGGTTATGGCCGCCCTACTGCTGGCCGCCTGCGCCCCAGCATCGACACCTACCGAGGCCCCTCCGCCTCCAACCGAAGAGCCTGTGATGACGGAGGAACCTACTGCAGAACCTGTCGTGACAGAAGAACCGACCCCGGAACCTGTCGTGACTGAGGAACCCACCGAAGTTCCAACCGAAGAGGTAATGGCCTTCAAGGCCTGCCAGGTGACGGACACGGGCGGCATCGATGACAAGTCCTTCAACGCCACCGCCTGGAAAGGCGTGCAGGACGCCATGGATCAACTCGGCGTCGAAGGCAAGTACCTCGAGTCCCAGCAGCAGACCGACTATGAGAAGAACATCAATGCCTTCATCGAAGAAGGCTGTGGCATCGTCATCACGGTTGGCTTCCTGCTGGGCGACGCCACCAAGGCGGCTGCCGAGGCCAATACCGAGCAGAAGTTCTCCATCGTCGACTTCGCCTACGACCCGACCATCCCCAACGTGCTCGGCCAGGTCTTCAACACCCAGGAAGCCGCTTTCCTGGCTGGCTACGTGGCGGCGGCCGTCTCCAAGACCGGCACGGTCGGCACCTTCGGCGGCATCCAGATCCCGCCCGTCACTGTCTTCATGGATGGCTTCGTCCTGGGCGTGGACTACTACAACCAGCAGAACGGCACCGATGTCAAGGCCCTCGGTTGGGACCCCGTCGCCCAGACCGGCCTGTTCACCGGCAACTTCGAGTCCACCGATGACGGCCGCGCCATGGGCGTCAGCCTGATGGACGAAGGCGCGGATGTGATCATGCCCGTCGCCGGCCCGGTTGGCCTGGGCACCGCTGCCGCCGTTCAGGAGCGGGGTGGCGTCTACATCGTCGGCGTCGACAACGACTGGTACCTGAGGTCCCCCGAGTACGCCGACATCATCCTGACTTCGGTGTTGAAGAACATGGACATCACCACTTTCGACGCCATCCAGTCAGCCATGGAAGGCACCTTCGAAGGGGGTGTGACCGTCGGCACCCTGGAGAACGGCGGCGTGGGGCTGGCCCCCTTCCATGACCTCGACTCGGTTGTCCCCCAGGAAGTTAAGGACGCCCTCGAAGAGGTCA